>WNGJ01006722.1_pt1 | contig 12214 bp, 12 predicted proteins | sample 5400611 | NCBI WGS metagenome assembly WNGJ01 (sample SAMN13153375, study PRJNA577476) | soil metagenome | isolation source: 40 cm soil or saprolite under Garry oak tree replicate 1 | place: USA:California | collected 2016-06-15 | reverse complement strand
GGCGGCTAGAGCGCCGCCGGCGCGAGTTTTGGAAACGGCACCAGGACGACCGACATCGCGATGCGGCCGATCTCGCCGCGCACATCGAGCAGCGTGCCGCTTCCGACCCCAAAGCCGGTGGCGGGTCTCCACCGGGTCTGCGCGCGAATGCCGATCCACTCCCCCTGCGGCGGCCGGAACAGCTGCACCGTCAGGTTCGGATTGGGATCGGCCACCACATCCTGCAAGGGCCGCGTAATGCCATGGGTCCAGTCCGCCGGGCCGAGCAGCGACGACAATGGACCGGCGCCATCGACGACGGGATGGGTGAGGCGAAACCAGGCGACGTCGCCGGCCTCGGCGGCGCGTGCCTCCATCGCGTCCATGAACCAGGGCCGGCCATGGGCGGCCCGCCGGGTGCGCCGTGGAAGCCGGGTCGGATCGACGGTATCGACGTCCTGCTCGGTAAATCCGGGCACCTCGACCGCGCGTTCGCGCGCCAGCGTCACCCGCACGGTGGCACAAGGTTGCGCTTCGCCGATCGGCCACAGCGTGTTGTCGATGACGCTGACGCGGCCGCCCTCCGTCACCACGGCGAGCTGGGTTCGGAGATTTTCCATCGGCGTCGGCCGCAGGAACCACGCCGTCACGGCCACCGCCGTTCCCCATTTCCGCGGGACCGAGATGGCTTCGATCTCGGCCGTCAGCAGGCTCGCGACCGCGCCGCCCTGCAGACCCGCGAACGGCCCGGCGGCCAGCGCCGAGGGCTGCCAGTGATTCGGATCGCCGAGAGGTTCGAAAATCGCCAAGAGAACTCCTTAGTTAGAAGTCTGACTGAAAAAGCAGCTGGCAAAATGAGGTCGTAGAACCGTCATTGCGAGCGCAGCGAAGCAATCCATCGTTGGAACATAAAGAAAAGAGTGGATTGCTTCGTCGCTTCGCGACGGCAAATATTACCTGCATTTCGAGTTAAGCCTCCCAGGTGAGAGATATTGCGCGCTGGGACAACCTGAACGACAATATTGCCTGCCGCAAAAGAGATTTCATCACCTGAGATGAGCCAAATTCATTCATCCGATCCGGCGGATTCACCCTCGCGCGCCATTCCTCCGCTCACCGCGCTGCTGGCGTTCGAGCGCGCGGCTTCGCAATTGAGTTTCCGCCGCGCCGCGCGCGACCTCGCGCTGAGCCCATCGGCGATCAGCCATCAAATCCGCGGGCTGGAAGCCCAGTTCGGCGTCAAGCTGTTTGTTCGCGGCGCCCGCTCGGTGCGATTGACGGCGGACGGGGAACGTTATCTCGCCAAGGTTTCCTTGGGTCTGGCGACGCTGCAGGACGCCGGCCGCGAGATGCTGCGGCACCGGCGCGGCGGCGGCGACGAACTCTGGATCAGCGCGCTGCCGTTCTTCACCAGCACGGTGCTGATCCCGGCGCTGACGGATTTCAAGCGACGCAATCCTGCGCTAACGCTGCGCATCGAAGCCACCCATCAATATGCCGACTTCAACGCCTCGCGCGTCGATGTCGCCATCCGCTATGGACGTGAACACTCGACCGGCTTGAAATTCGAACCACTGGTCGAGGTCAGGGGATTGCCGGTCTGCGCGCCCGCGCTGATCAAGGGCGGGCTGCGCAGCCCTGAGGATCTCTCCCGCGAAGTCCTGATCCACCTCACCTCGCAGCCACGCGCCTGGCCCAGCTGGCTCAAGGAGGCCGGCATCGCACAGCTCACCCCGCGTGGACATCTCTGGCTCGACAGCATGCCGGCGATGCTGGAGGCCGCGGAGCAAGGCCTTGGCGTCACACTGGCGATGGCGCCGCTGATCAAGGCGAGGCCAGGATTCGGCAGGAAGCTGGTCGCGCCGTTTGATTTTGAAGCTCGTCACACCGAGACAATTTATCTGGTGTCCCGCACCGAGCAGGCACGCGACCGCCGAATCGGCGCGCTGCGGCGATGGATCGTCGACGCGGTCGGCCGCGCCCGCTGACGGGCGATGGAACCAAACCGGCTCCCATCGCTTGTCATGCCAGCGTAGTCATCACCATCGGAGTTCTCATGATCCGTCGCTTTATTGGAATTGCTGCCGTCGTCGCCGCGGTCGCGCTGCCTGTCGTGGCGCAGGCCCAGGGGGTCCCGGGCGGAATCGAGCGCGGCTCGCGAGACGGTGAAAGAGCGGCGGGTCCGGTCGGCGCCGTGGTGGGTGGTGTCATCGGCGGCGTGGTCGGTGGTGTCGCAGGCGTTCTCGGCGTCGATGAGCGTCCGCGCTTTCGCAATTATGTTGTCGAGCAGCGCCGCCCTTCCTATCAGTACCGCGAGGATGTCCGGCCCGGCGCGGTGTTGCCGGAGGAAGGCGTGACCTATTATGACGTGCCGCAGGAGTATGGCGTTCGGGATTATCGCTACACGGTCGTGAACGGTCGCAGCGTTCTGGTCGACCCGCGGACGCGCCGGATTGTCGAGATCGTCGAATAACCCGACCGCCGCATGGATGACGCCGAAGGGGCCGTCGATCGCGACGGCCCCTTTTTCAATGCGGGTTTCGGAACGGCTCGTCGCCGCATGCCGACACAACTTTACCAACGCCCGCCGGTTCGAACCAGCCGCACGACCAGCAAGAGCAGGATGGCGCCGATCGCGGAATAGAGGATCTCCCGCACGAGGCCGGTGCCGATGTGGATGCCGAGCCGTGGAAACAGCAGGCTGGCGATCAGCGCGCCGGCGATACCCACCAGAATATCGCCAATGATTCCAAAACCGGTGCCGCGCACGATCTTGCCGGCCAGCCAGCCGGCGACCAGACCGACAAACAAAATAACCAGAATGCTCTCATTGGACATTCGCATGGAAGCTTCCCCCTGTTTGCGCACGCCATCGCTATGCGCTGCACTCGAACCTATCCGCAATCGTCTGGCGTGACGACTCGAATCAGCGGTAGGAGTTTGCCGCCCCGCAAAATGTGCGCCGCCTCGGACGGCGCATGAAACTTTTGTGCGCGATCGGCGTTATGCAAATCATGACGCAACCTGACACCTGGTATGTATCCTTCGGGCCGGACAAAGCCGTGAAGACCGATGACCGCGCGACGAGCGCGGTCCGTTCGACGCGGACGTTCAAATCGGAGGTCGACGCCAAATTGTTCGCGATGCAGATTCTGGCGAAGGGCTGGTCGGTTAGCGCCGGCACGCTCAATCCGCACCAGCCCAAGCAGGTTGTCGGCTCTTCCCAGATCGAGCGCTGGGCGGACCCGGCCTCGGCGGCTAGATTATGATCCGATTAGTTTGAATCGGATCATGATCTCTTCTCTTGTTTGAGCATGATATCCAGGCAAGCGCTTCGCGTTTGTCCTGAGGGAAAACCGGCCTCCACTTTTCCGGATCATGCTCTCGTCCGCGCGTTAGGTGGCCGCCACAGTCGCGGCGGGTTCAGCCAGGATGCACCTTGCGATCCGGCTTCCAACCTGAACATTCGGTGGCAATTGCTCGACGCAGCGGGCTTCCGCGAAACCGCAGCGCGGCGCGAAAGAGCAGTTGCTCGGTGCCTTGTCGAGCGAGGGCGGCGTTCCCGGAATGGTTTCCAGCCGCTGGCCACGTTTGGCGCCGTGCACGGTGGACGCCAGCAGGCCCCGCGCATAAGGATGGATCGGCGCGCGCACGATCTGGCTCAGCGTGCCCTGCTCGACGATCTGGCCGGCATACATCACCGCGACGCGGTCGCAGATTTCAATGGCGACGCCGATATCGTGGGTGACGAAGATAACCGACATGCCGAACTCGCGCTGCAATTCGCGCAGCAGCAGCAGGATCTGGATCTGCACGGTGGCGTCGAGCGCGGTGGTCGGCTCATCCGCCAGCAGGATTTTCGGCTTGCAGGCCAGCGCCAGCGCGATCATCGCGCGCTGCCGCATGCCGCCGGACATCTCGTGCGGATAGGCATCGAGCCGCCGCTTGGCCGAGGGAATCCGCACCACTTCCAGCATTTCCAGCGCGCGCGCCGTGGCCTCGGACAGGCTCTTGCCTTCGTGGCGCATCACGGTTTCCGCGATCTGCCGGCCGATGGTGTAGACCGGGTCGAGCGCCAGCGCCGGCTCCTGGAAAATCATCGAGACGGTCTGGCCGCGAAACGCCGACAGCTCCTCGTCATCGAGCGCCAGCACGTCGCGTCCCAGCACCTCGACGCTTCCCGAGATCTGCGTCCGCTTCTTCGGCAACAGCCGCATCAGCGCGCGCAAGGTGACGCTCTTGCCGGAACCGGACTCGCCGAGCAGGCCCAGCACTTCGCCCTCGCCGAGCACGAGGCTGAGGTCGTTCACCGCATGCACGGTGCGCTCGCCGGTGAAGCGGATGTTGAGATCGCGTATCTCGACGAGATTGGTCATGCGGCCTTCGGCACCCTTGCGTGGAAATCGGTGGCGCGCTGGAACGCAGCGCCGATCCGCAGCAGCATGGCCTCATCGAACGAGCGGCCGATCAATTGCATGCCGACCGGAAGGCCGCTCTTGGTAAAGCCCGATGGAATCGCAAGCGACGGCAATCCGAGATAATTGATCGGGCGGGTGAATCGCGTCAGCCGCTGGATTACCGCTTCGGCGTCGGCGCCGATGCCGACGTCGCTCTCCGCCAGGGTGGGAGCCGCGATCGGCGCCACCGGCGCGATCACGGCATCGACGCCTGCGACCGCCGCGAGGTAAGCCGACAACGCCGGCCCGCGCCAGCGCAGCGCCTCGAGATAGGACACGCCGGGTATGGCGAGGCCATTCTGCAGCCGCATCAGCACCTGCGGGCCGTAATCCTGCGGCCGCTCGATCAGCCACCGCTTGTGAAACGCCGCCGCCTCGACCGCGAGCACCAATTGACAGGCCGCCGTGAGCTGGCGCTGGTCCGGCAGTTCGACCTGAACGATCTCTGCGCCCTCACGCTTGAGGACCGCCATGGTCTCGTCGAGAATTCGCGCCACTTCCGGATCGAGGTCGTCGACATAGAAGGCGCTGGGCACGCCGATCTTCAGACCCTTGATGGGCTCCCGCGTCGCCGCCAGGTAGTCCGGCAGCGGACCCGAAATCGCCGTTGGATCGCTGACATCCGCGCCCGCCATCAGGCCCAGCAGCAAGGCGCAATCGCCAACCGTGCGCGCCAGCGGCCCGACGGTGTCGAGCGACTGCGACAGCGGCATCGCGCCGGCGCGGCTGATCCGGCCATAGGTCGTCTTCAATCCGGTGACGCCGCAGAAATGCGCCGGCATCCGGATCGAACCGCCGGTGTCGGAGCCCAACGCCGCGAACGTCAGCCTTGCTGCGACCGCGGAACCGGATCCGGACGACGAGCCGCCGGTGATGTGATCGACAGACCACGGATTATGCACCGGACCGTAATGGGTGTTGTGGCCGGTCGGTCCATAGGCGAACTCCACCATCTGCAGCGAGCCGAGCCTGATCGTACCGGCATCCTTCAGGCGCTGCAGCGCCGTCGCGGTCGTGGTCGCAACGAAATCGCGGCGAATCCGCGAGCCGCAGGTGACCACCTTGCCCGCCTCGTAATACATGTCCTTGTGCGCCAGCGGGACGCCGTGCAACAGGCCGCCGGGATTGCCCTTTGCCAGCGCCGCGTCGGCGGCATCGGCCGCCGCCAGCGCCTCGTGGGTGTCGACCGTCATGAACGCATTGAGACGGGACTGCCACTGCGCGATCCGGTCGAGACAGGATTGCGTCGCCTCGCGCGACGAGATGCGCTTTTGCGCGATCGCCTGCGCGACCTCGGTGAGCGACAGCAGGGCGGGCTCGGTGCTCATTTCGAAACCCTTTCAGCTTGCACGACGCCGAATGTCGCGGGCTCCAGGTCGAACGGCAGCGTGCCGGCGACCGCCGCAAAGCCCTCGAACGCCGGACCGACGGAATTGGCGATGCGCGCGGCGACATCGGCGCTCACCGGTACGCCCGCGACATCCGCCATCGCCTTGATCTCTTTCGCTGTCGGTCTGGTCATGCGACGTCTGCTCCCTTTGATGGCGCGCGGCTGTGCCCCGAACCTGGAATGGCCATGTAGCAGGCCGCCTGATGGCCCATTCTATCGAGGTCGTTAAGTCTTGGTGTGGCGTTTGCGCAGAGCGGCTCCGCGAACGGACATCGCGTGTGAAAACGGCAACCCGAAGGCGGATCGATCGGATTGGGCGGATCGCCCGAAATCGGCGGCGTTTGCGTGCGGTTATCGGGATCGGACGACGGCATCGCCGCCAGCAGCGCCCTCGTGTAAGGATGCGCCGGCGCATCCCACACCCGATCGACCGGACCCAGCTCGACGACTTCGCCGAGATACATCACCAGCACGCGATCGGAAATGTAGCGCACCACGTTGAGATCGTGGCTGATGAAGAGATACGTCAGCCCGAACTCGCGCTTGAGATCGACCAGGAGATTGAGCACCTGGGCCTCGACCGACTTGTCCAGCGCCGAGACCGCCTCATCGAGGATCACCAACCGCGGCGACAGCGCCAGCGCGCGGGCAATGTTGACGCGCTGGCGCTGGCCGCCGGAAATCTCGTGCGGATAGCGGTTGGCAAAGGTTTCCGGCCGCAAGCCGACCTTGCCAAGCAGTTCGCGCGCCAGCGCACGCGCCGCAGCGTCGGCCATGCCGTGGACCTTCGGGCCGAACGCGATCGATTCCTCGATGGTGAGGCGGGGATTAAGCGAGGCGTAGCTGTCCTGGAACACCATCTGCATGGCGCGGCGAAGTTCGCGAAGCGACAACGCGCGCCCGACCGACATGCCGTCATAGATGATATCGCCGGCATCGCGCTTCATCAGATGCATCAACAGCCGCGCGGTGGTCGACTTGCCGCAGCCGGATTCGCCGACGATCCCCACCGTTTCGCCCTTGGCGATCGAGAACGACACGTCATCGACGGCGCGCACCGTCTTGCGTTTGCTGAACAGATCACCGCGCACCGGGAAATGTTTTGTCAGCCCATTGACCTGCAGCAGCGGCTGCGCCGCGCCGCCGCGGTCCTCGATCGGTTCAAGCAGTTCGACGGTTGCGCTGATCTCGTTCATGGCGTCAGTTCCGGATATCCATGGCGCTGCGCATGCCGTCGCTGAGCAGGTTGAAGCAGATCGACACCGCGAAAATCATGGCGCCGGGCAAAGCCGCCACCCACGGATTGACGTAGATCGCAGTGCGCAGCGTGTTGAGCATCAAGCCCCATTCCGGCTCCGGCGGCTTGGTGCCGAGGCCGAGGAACGACAGCCCCGCCGCCAGGATCATCGACACCGAAATGAGACCGGTGGCATAGACGAAGATCGGCCCCAGCACATTGCCGAGCATGTGCACCCGCATGATGGTGAAGGGCCCGGCGCCGGAAGCCCGCGCCGCCTCGACGAAATCCATGTTGCGCACGCCGGTGGTGACGCTCTCGGCGACGCGGGTGATCTGCGGCACGAACACCACCGTCAGCGAGACGATGGAATTGACAATGCCGGCGCCGAGCGCGCCGGAAATCGCGATCGCCAGCAGCACCGAGGGAAAGGCGTAGAACACGTCCACCGTGCGCATGATCGCGGTATTGATCTTGCCGCCGACATAACCGGCGACGAGGCCAAGCGAGGTCCCGATCCCGAAGGCAAAGATTACAGGGAGAATGCCGACGATCAGCGACAGCCGTCCGCCATAGATCAGCCGCGCCAGCATATCGCGGCCGAGTTCGTCGGTGCCGAGCGGGTAGTTTGGCGTGCCGATATGGCGCAGCCGGCGGATCATCGAACCCTGGTAGGGATCGGCGAGCCCCAACCACGGCGCGCACAGGGCCGACAGAAAGATCAAGACCAGAATAACAGCGCAGACCACGCTGACCTTGTCGCGGACGATGCGGCGTCCGACCGTCGCCCAATAGCCGCGCGCCTTGGCGGCGGGCGCCGCCTGCAGGGCCGTATCCGACATCGCACCGAGGGGGGTGACACTCACTGCCTCAGCTCCGCTTGATGCGAGGATCGATCGCGGCCTGCGCGATATCGACCATCAGATTGAGGAAAACGAAGAACAGCGCCAGCACCAGGATCGTGCCCTGCAGCAACGGCAGATCGCGCTGGAAGATCGCGGAGTTAAGCAACAGCCCGGAGCCCGGCCACGAGAACACGGTTTCGATCAGGATCGAACCGCCGAGCATGTAGCCGAGTTGCAGGCCCATCACCGCCATCGCGGTCGGCGCCGCGTTCTTGATGACGTGGCGAAAGACAGAGGTTTCGCGCAGGCCCTTGGCGCGCAGCGCCTCGACGAAATCCTGGCTCAATATATCGCCGGTCAGCGCCCGGACCGTGCGGGTGACGATTCCCATCGGGATCACTGACGTCGTAATTGCGGGCAGGATCAAATAGCGGATGTGTTCCCAGTCCCATCCCCAGGCGCCGGAGCCGCCGGGGCCGGCGCCGACCGCCGGAAGCCAGTTCAGCTGTACCGAGAAGATGATCACCATCACCATGCCGAGCCAGTAATGCGGCACCGAGACGCCGGCGATGGCGATCGAGGTCGCGACCTTGTCGATCCAGCTATCGCGGAAATAACCGGCGATCAGGCCGAAGAACAATCCGAGGCTAAATCCGAGCATCGCGGCCGCGATCGCCAAAGTGACGGTGTTGCCGACCGCGCGCATCACTTCGCTCAGCACCGGCCGCCCGGTGGCGATGGAATGGCCGAGATCGCCGTTGACCGCCTTCCACAGCCACAGCCCGAATTGCACCGGCAGCGGACGGTCGAAGCCGTAGGCGACGCGTAATTGCTGCGCCAGTTCCTGCGACGCATCCGCGGGCAGGATCGCCACCAAGGGATCGCCGGGCGTGATGTGCACCAAGAGAAAGCAAACCAGCGCCACGCTGATGACGATCGGGATTACATAGACGATGCGGCGGGCGACATAGACGAGCACAGATCACCTTCTTCTTCCCTTCTCCCCTTGTGGGAGAAGGTGTCTTCGATGCGAAGCATCGAAGACGGATGAGGGGTTTCTTTCCATCGATAGACCGGGACCCCTTACCCGCCTTCGATGCTTCGCACCGCAGGCGAGCTCTCCCACAAGGGGAGAGGTGAAAAGGAGCACGGCCCCTGAACAAGCGCTACGGCGTCATGGAAATCGGCGAGAAGTCCACGAACCAGCTTTTCGGCTGCACGAAGCCCTTGATCTTGGGGCTCATCGCGCGGGGCGCGACGTCATGCGCGACGTAGAGAAACGCCGCGTCATCGACCGAGGCCGCATGCAGTTCGGCCAGCGCCGCGTCGCGCGCGGCCGGATCAAAGGTCTGGCGCGCCTTCGTCACCAGTTCATCGAACTTGGGATTATTGATAAAGCCCCAATTGTTCGACACCGGCGGCGCCATCGACGATTGCAGGAAGCGCACCATGGCGAAGAACGGATCCATCGCCGCGTAGGTCACGTTGGTGGCGTTGGCGCCGTTGGCGGACGGATCCTTGACGCCGCGACGCCAGTTGGTGAACAGCGTATTCCATTCGATGACGTCGAGCTGGACGTCGAAATAGCATTCGGCCAGCGCCTGCTGCAGATACTCGTTCATTGGCAGCGGCAGCATCTGGCCGGAGCCTGACGCCGAGGTCTGGATTTTGACCGACAATTTCTTGTTCGGTCCGAAGCCTGCTTCCTGCATCAGCTTCTGCGCCGCCGGCTTGTCATACTTGATCTCGAAGGTCGGTTTTCCCCGCCAGGGATGCCCCGGCTCGAACGTGCCGGTCGCTGGCACCATCAGTCCTGCGAGCAAGCCGTCCTTCAGCCCCTCGCGATCGACGCAGAGATTGGCCGCCTTGCGAACGCGAATGTCGTTCCATGGCGAGCCCTCGACGCGCGAGAACTGCCATGGCCAGACATGCGGCTCCTCGTTGGTCTGAAGAACAAATCCACGCTGCTTGATCTCGGCGACGGCGTCCGGCGCCGGCGCCTCGATCCAGTCGACCTGGCCGGAGAGCAACGCCGCGGTGCGGGCATTGGCTTCGGGCATCGGCAGCAGCAGCATCTTGTCGACCTTGGGAACGCGCGCCTTGTCCCAATAGTTCGCGTTCTTCACCAGCTCCAGCCGCTCGCGCGGCGTGAAGCTCGACATCTTCCAGGGGCCGGTGCCCGACGCGTCTTTGGCGAATGCGGCCCAGGCGGCTTGCGATTTCGCCTTGGCGTCAGCGCCATCGGCTGTGTCGAACAGCTTCTGCCATTTCGAAGGACTCGCCATGAACAAATTGGTGAGGTTGATCGGCAGAAAACTGTCCGGCTCCTTGGTGGTCAACTCCACCGTCATGTCGTCGATCTTGCGCGCCGAAGCCAACGTCGGCATCCGCGACGCGGTCACGCCGACCTGGCTCGCATCGAATTGCGGCGCATCCTGCTTCAGCACTTTCTCGACGTTCCAGACCACGGCGTCGGCATTGAACGGCGAGCCGTCGTGAAAGGTGACGCCGGGACGAAGCTTGAAGGTCCACTTCTTCTTGTCGGCGTCATCGACTTTCCATTCGGTCGCAAGGCCTGGAATCATGACGCTCGGCTTGTCCGCGGCGGACAGATCCCACATCGTCAGCGCGTCGTACATCGTGAGGCCGGTGAAGCGGTTGCCTTCAAAACCCTGGTCGGGCTGGCCGAGCGTGCGCGGAATGTCGGCGGCGGTCATCCCGACGCGCAAGATGGTCTCGGCGGCGGCGACCCGCGGCAGCATGGCCACGCAGGCCATTGCCAGCATCGTCGCCGCTGCAGCCGCACGGCGTTTCCCAGATTTTTCGATACGCATCGCTCTAATTTCCTTATGGCTTCAGATGACTATTTCTTATGCAATCGTATGCAACGGCTGTGCCAATGACGCGGAATACCGCCGAATTGCTCTTGATGGCACAACTCCTTGTGATTGCGGGCCAGCAAAAGACGCAACTGCCTAATCTGGCATCAACCTTGCACGTTGGTATCGATTATTCCAATCGCTCGTCCAACGGAGCTTAGTTCATGCGCACCCGAAATTCGATTCTTCTTGCTGCCATGGCTTTCGCCATCGGCGCCGGCCTGCCTGCCCTCCCCGCGCAAGCCGAGACGGTGGTGCGATACGGCATTTCAATGGCGGATATTCCACTGACCACGGGACAGCCGGATCGTGGCGCCGGCGCCTATCAATTCACCGCCTATACAATCTACGATCCGCTGGTCGCCTGGGAAATGGATGTGTCCGATCGGCCCGGCAAACTGGTACCCGGGCTTGCGACCGAATGGAAGGTTGATGACGCCGACAAGAAAAAGTGGCGCTTCAGCTTGCGCAAAGGCGTGAAATTCCACGACGGCAGCGAGTTCAACGCCGACGCCGTGATCTGGAATCTCGACAAGGTCCTGAACGACAAGGCGGCGCAATTCGACAAGCGCCAGAGCGCACAGGTGAAGACCCGCCTGCCCTCGGTGGCGAGCTACGCCAAGATCGACGACTCCACGGTGGAAATCACCACCAAGACCGTCGACTCGTTCTTCCCCTATCAGATGCTCTGGTTCCTGGTCTCGAGCCCCGCGCAATACGAAAAGCTCGGCAAGGATTGGGACAAGTTCGCCAGCCAGCCATCCGGCACCGGCCCGTTCAAACTGACAAAACTGGTGCCGCGCGAATTGGCCGAATTGTCGAAGAACGAGGATTACTGGAACAAGAAACGGATTCCGAAAGTCGACAAACTGGTTCTGATACCGATGCCGGAAGCGCTGACGCGAACCAATGCGCTATTGGCCGGGCAAGTCGATCTGATCGAAACCCCTGCGCCGGACGCGGTGCCGCAACTCAAATCCGCCGGGATGCGGATCGTCGACAACATCACCCCGCATGTCTGGAATTATCACCTCAGCGTATTGCCCGGCTCGCCCTGGACCGACATAAGGCTGCGCAAGGCGCTCAATCTCGCCATTGATCGCGACGCGGTGGTCGGACTGATGAACGGTCTCGCCAAGCCGGCCAAGGGCCAGGTCGACCCCTCGAGCCCCTGGTTCGGCAAGCCCAGCTTCGAGCTCAAATACGATCTGGCGGCGGCGAAGAAGCTCGTCGAGGAAGCCGGCTATTCGAAGGAAAAGCCGCTGAAGACCACCTTCATCATCGCGCAAGGCGGCACCGGGCAGATGCTGTCGCTGCCGATGAACGAATTCCTGCAGCAGGGTTTCAAGGAAATCGGCATCGATATCGACTTCAAGGTGGTCGAGCTGGAGACGCTGTACACGCACTGGCGCAAGGGCGCGGCCGAT
>WNGJ01023743.1_pt1 | contig 12215 bp, 12 predicted proteins | sample 5400611 | NCBI WGS metagenome assembly WNGJ01 (sample SAMN13153375, study PRJNA577476) | soil metagenome | isolation source: 40 cm soil or saprolite under Garry oak tree replicate 1 | place: USA:California | collected 2016-06-15 | reverse complement strand
GCCGCATCGCAAGGCCGTAGATTTTCGATGCATACCGATTCGCGAGCACTTCAAATGGGGGCCATCACCTCTGCGAATACGCCGCACCAATTCTTCGTCTTGTACTTCTTCACTGATCTTCGCGCCGGCCACGATTGTATGAACCTGCTCCTCTAGGTTTGCCGCGCTGGCCATTCATCACTCCTCTCGCTGTCTGGTGTTCGCATGGGAGATGCCAAATTGACTGGCTTGTAAATGACTGTGCCGGCGGGCGAGGAAACCTGACGTGTCGGAGTTTCAGACACTGTCGAGGGCAATCGACACCGACAGGGGTGGCGGCACCGCGACAAATTCATTTACTCTTCTCCTTTTGCTTCGCTCTCTCCGCTTGGACCTTCCATTGCACGGAGATGCCGTGGAGGCGTTATGAAGGCGAGCACAACCGAATTTTTGGCATTGATCGATTGGAGCCGAGGAATGTAGATCGTGCAGCACCGTGATCCAAAGCGGCAACATGATTACCGAATCAACGGATTTTCCAGCAGGCACCCCTTCGATTGTGGTGTGTGATCGGTTGCTGGAAGAGAGACCTGGTTCCCGAGTGTTCGCGAAGATCAGTTAGGATGATCTTTCGAATTCGATCAGTAGTAGCTCTCGCTTTCGGAGGGGAACTTCCCGCTCTTCACGTCCCGGTCGTAGGCATCGAGCCCGGTGCGAATGACCTCGAACGCGTTCGCGTAAGTTTTCAGGAACTTCGGCTTGAAGCCCGGATTGAGGCCGAGCAAGTCCTGGTAGACGAGAACCTGTCCGCTCACGTGCGAACCGGCCCCGATGCCGATCGTCGGAATCTTCAGGAGTTCCGTCACCTTCCGCGCGGCCTCGGATGGAACGCATTCGAGCACGACTGAGAAACATCCTGCTGCCTCGAGCTCACGTGCCTGCGAGATCAGGATCTTGACCGCCGCGTCGCTCTTAGCCTGAACCTTCATTCCCCCGAGCAGGTTGATCGACTGTGGCGTGAGACCGAGATGTCCCATCACGGGCACTCCGGAGTCGACGATGTGCCGGACGATTTCGGCGTGCCCGCGTACTCCCTCGAGCTTGACCGCGTGAGCGCCGGCGCGCATCAGTTCCTCCACCGAATCCATCGCATCTTTCAGGCCCTTGCGATAGGAAAGGAACGGCAAATCCGCCACGATGAACTTGGATGGAGCGCCCCTCGCAACCGCGGCTGTGTGCAGGGTCATCATGGCGGTCGTGGCCGAAAGAGTCGTGGGGTACCCGTGCATGGTCATCGCGACGCTATCACCAACCAGGATGCAGTCGACGCTCGACTCGGCCACCGCGCGCGCGCTCGAGTAGTCATAGCATGTAACCATCGAGATCTTGCAGCCCGCGTCCTTCATTTCCTGGAAGCCGGGCAAGTTCATCCCTCTAGCTAATTCTTCTCGAGTCGCTGCAGCTTGAAGAACGGCGGTCATATTGCAACCTTGTCAACTCACGGCCCGTTCTTGATGGGACCAAAAGCGCTCACGCAGAACCCTCTTGAGAATCTTTCCCGAGCCGCTTTTCGGCAGTTCGGTTTCTGAAAACTCGACGCGGCGTGGAATCTTGTAATTGGCTAGATTTCGCCGGCAATAAGTGATCAACTCGTCCGCGCTGAGACTCTTTCCGGGTTTCAACACGATGTAGGCCATCACGAGTTCACCCCACTGCGGATCCGGTATTCCGAATACCGCGGCTTCGCGAACCGCCGGGTGCGCGTAGATAACCGCTTCGACCTCACCGGAGTAAACATTTTCACCACCCGTGACGATCATGTCCTTCAGGCGGTCCAGGATGTAGAAGAACCCTTCGGCATCCCGATAGCCGACGTCTCCCGTACGAAACAGCCCGTCCCGAAACGCGAGAGCCGTCTCCTGCGGATTATTCCAATAACTGCGCATTACATTCGCTCCCCGGGCTGCCAATTCCCCGGTCTTTCCGGCTTCAACTTCTTTTCCCGATTCGTCCACGATTCTCATATCGACCCCTGGGCAACTCCGACCGCAAGACGTGAGCCGGGTCCCGGTGTGCTCATGATCCTTCAGGCCAGTGAGAAAACCCGTTTCGCTCAGTCCGTAGACCTGAATGAGTTTGAGGTGCGGCAGAACTTCTCTCGTCCGGTGAATGACGTTAGGCGCCATAGGAGATCCGCCATACCCCAATACTTCCAGACTGGTTAAGTCATACTTTGTCAGTTCCGGAAATTGGGTCAGCAGATTGATCATCGTCGGCACCAATACTGTGTGCCTGACGCGTTCATGTTCGACCGTCTCGCAGAAACTTCGAGGGCTGAACTTCGGGATCGTCACCTGACAGACACCGAAAGCCGGCGCTGCAAACATGACCGGAAAGTCCGCGATGTGAAACATGGGCGCCGCGTGAAGATAGACACTCCCTTCTACGTAAGGCATCCAGTAGTTGAGGTGGTGTACGTTCGCCAGTATGTCCGCGTGAGTCAGGACGGCCCCCTTGGGACGTCCAGTTGTGCCGCTAGTGTAGATGAGAGCCAGGATCGCTTCCGGGTCGTAGATGGGTTCGGGGTAGGGATCACTCGGAACATCCAACGGCTCCTCGTCCACGACGATCTGCCACGGAACCTTCACGGTTGGAATGGGCAGTGATGAGTGCCGGACCAGGCCCCGCGGGATTGCATCGGCGAGCACGTGATCGATTTCTGTTGCAGAGAGCCGGATGTTCAATGGAACCGCGATGACTCCCAGCCAGCTGCACGCATACACCAACTCGATGTACTCCGGTTGATTCGGGAGCAGAATGGCCAACCTGTCTCCAACTTCAAAGCCCTGCCTTTTAAGCATCGCGGCAATGCTCCCCACCCGATTGCGAAGCTCCCAAAAAGTTGAGCGCCTCTGGCCGGAAGCAAGGGCAGTCCGTTCCGGATAGTATCGAGCAGCACGGCCCAAAGAGTGTGTGTGCATCATGTCAGGTATCCCGCACTGAAGCGGGCGGCGGAGTGCCGCCCGCTTGATGTCTTTTAAGCAGCGTGCTTCGTACGCAGCGCAAGAAGTCCCACGAGCATCTCGTTCTCTTCATCAGCGAGTTGCTCTACGGAACGATTGTTCGCCTCCTGCAGGACTCCTTCGGTGATCGTTTGTTTCAGGTCGGGACTGATCTGCGGATTTCCGAGGGCTTTAATCATTCCCTCCAACGGTCCCATAAGATGATCCATGAAGTGTTTAATTCCGCCGGCGCCGCCGCCGACGTGCCACTGCAAACTGGGTCCCATGACTCCCCAGCGAAGTCCCGGCCCCCAACTAACGGCAGCGTCCGCATCCGCGACGCTCAGCACACCCTGCTCAATGAGATACATGACCTCTCGGTAAAGAGCCGCCTGGAGCCGGTTACCAACGTGGCCGGGAAGTTCCTTATGCAGGAGGATCGGCTTCTTTCCGATCGACGCATAAAACGTCAGCGCTTGTTGAATGGCTTTGGGCGACGTTTTAGTACCCCCGACAATTTCAACCAGCGGAATGATGTGAGGTGGATTGAAGGGATGCCCAACGACGCAACGTTCGGGATGCTTGCATGCCGATTGCATGACGCTCATCGTAATCCCCGATGAACTCGACGCGATGAGGGAGTCCATAGGGGTGGCATCGTCCATGTCGGCGAACAGTTTGATCTTGAAGTCCGGACGTTCGGGGCCGTTTTCCTGGACGAAATCCGCCTTCGATAGTGCGTCCTTCATACTTGATGTGAAACTCAGACGGTCCTTTGAGGCGCCTGGAGTGAGGCCGATGATTGTAATCTGCTTCCACGCCTCGTCAACATACTTGCGTAAGTTGGCTTCGGCGTTGGGGGCGGGATCCGTTGCCACAACATCGAATCCGCGCGCGAGATACTGGGTCGCCCAGCTGGCGCCGATGACTCCGGTGCCGACGATGGCGATTCGGTGAATAGGTTTATCGTAGGACATAGTCAGTTCTCCTTTGGAAATAGTTCAGCGTATGCGATGCCGGTGAGGTTGCCCTGCGCATAGAGCAACATGCGTTTTTCCGATCCATCGAGCCTGGCGGAATAAATCGAGCCGGCAAAATCAGTCATGAACATGCGATCATTCGGAACATCCAGAGCGATACCGATCCCCTCCATCAAATGCGTAAACACAATCTCGGGCTCTTGCTTTGGATTGGCATCGACAGATGCGCGATTAACGGTATTGCCGCGCGGAGGATCTCCTCGATCGGTCCAGTACATCACACGACTCTCGAGATCGAGTTCCAGATCGATCGGCTCCGGCAAACCGTCGTACCACACCTCGATATCGGTGCGGTTGGCCGCGGTCTCACGCTTAGGGATTTCGATATTCGCGCGGCAGATGCGGCCCAGGCCCGCATTGTCCGGACCTTTTTGCGTCCAGTAGAATTGCCCGCGCTTAGGATCAATGGTGATTCCGACGCACCATCGGGTCAGGTCACGGCGATCGGTGTCGCCTCGCCCGGTTTCGACAAGGGTTTCAATTTTCGAACCGTCGAGATTCGACCGCATGACTCGCATCCCTTCCCGGTCCGACCAATACAATTTGCCGTTTTTCTTATCGAGATGAAGCTGCTTTGGCGTGTACGTGGCGCCCTTTGGAACGATGACCCTGCGATTCTGCCCGTCGAGATCGGCCCGCTCAATGGAACCGTCGTTGAGGTTGGGAACCCCCATGTTGGTCCAGTAAATGTGACCCGCATCAACGTCCACTGCGATGCCATCGGGGAATCGGCAGTCCGTTACTATGATCTTTCTGCCGGAGCCGTCCGGATTCATCGTCACGATACGGTCGCTGCTTAGATCGAGAACGAATAAGCAGCCTGCCGCGGCTTTGCCTCCGGACTCACGGCTTGATTTAAGAGTCTGAACTTCAGCCATACGTTTCTCCTTCATTATTAATTCGTCGCTCGAGTACCGAACTCCCTACACAGACAAACAGGAGCTCATCGCTACGAGCGATTCTTCGTCGTCCAGGTCCAGTCGATACCTCGCCAGCTCGGCGACTGTGATCATCACGAGGTCGTGAGTCTTGCAGAACCGGATGAGATCAGGCACGCGCGCCATCGTGCCGTCGTCGTTGACGATTTCGCAGATAACACCTGCGGGGTACAGGCCTGCGAGGCGAGCGAGATCGACCGCGGCCTCCGTCTGTCCCCGGCGTTCCAGAACTCCACCGACGCGGGAGCGAAGCGGGAAAACATGTCCGGGCCGCCCGAAGTCTTCCGGATGACTGCCTGCATCAATGGCAGCCCTGATCGTTTTCGCCCGATCGTGGGCCGAAATTCCGGTTGTTACGCCGTCGCCCGTCAGATCGATTGAAACCGTGAACGCGGTGCCGCCAACCGCCGTGTTGTCCGGCGCCATCTGGGTAAGATCCAACTCATCGAGCCTCTCGCCGGTCATGGCCAGGCAAATCAGGCCTCGTCCGTGAGTTGCCATGAAGTTGATAGCCTCCGGTGTGATCATTTCCGCCGCCATTGTCAGGTCCCCTTCGTTCTCGCGATCTTCGTCATCGACCACGACTATCATGCGTCCTGCTTTAAGCTCGCGAATGGCGGCATCGATGCTTGCAAACTCAAAGTGATCCGGAGTCACCTTGTTCTGTCTGAGACTTAAGGTGTGTCCCATCCTTTCCTTTTTTGCGCGAAGGTAAGCTGCCGAGTGCGGCGTTGGCGGAGCTTCGCATGGGATCTGAGCAACAATCTCAATACCTGCGTGAACCAAGGCGCGATGTTTCTGTGGATTATTCGAAAGAAGACGGACACGACGGATGCCAAGCTCGTTCAAAACCGATGCCGGCAAGCTAAAGTCGCGGCAATCGGTCTCGAGCCCCAACGCATGATTGGCGTCCACGGTGTCCAGGCCGGCGTCCTGGAGCGCATAAGCCTGCAGCTTCGCCATTAAGCCGATGCCACGGCCCTCCTGATGTTCGTAAATCACGAGGCCGCGTCCTTCTTCAGAAATGGCTCGCATTGCCATATCCAACTGCTCGCTGCAGTCACAGCGGAGCGACCCAAGGACCTCGCTGGTGAAACATTGCGAATGAATGCGCACCAGCGGAGGGTCCTCAGTCAAATCACCCAACACAATCGCAAGCGCGGTTTCGACTTGCCCATTGCCGTTCGAGATTTCGCGCTCGAACCCCAGGGTCTGGAACAATCCCCACCTGGTCGGCATTTGCGTTGAGACAACTCGTCGAATTTTTCCAGCTTCTGCAGTTCCTATCATGATTCGCCTAAGTGAGGGCCGGGTTCTCTATTCTCGTGAAGTCCGGCGGACGCTTCTCGAGGAATGCCGTAAACGCTTCCCTTGCCTCCCACGAACGCACCCGCGAGGCAAACTCCTCGTGCCTTCTGGTCTGGTACGACACGAGTGACTAGTCCCAGCTCCGCGGCTCGCCTCGCATCGTAAGGCTGTCCCAAAAAAACTAACTCGGCCGCGCGGATTTGGCCGATCCGCGCTGGAATTGACCACGTAGATCCAAACTCCGGCACCAGGCCGAGATTGATGAAAGGCATCTGGAACTTAGCGCTCTCGCCTGCATAAACAAAGTCGCAGTGTGTCAACATGGTGGTTCCGCCTCCGATGGCTGCTCCATTTACCGCTGCGATCAGTGGCTTGTCGAAGTTGATCAAGGCATTTTCGAGCAGAGCTTGCGGACTTTCACCCGGTCCCGGAGGATTCTTAAGAAAGTCTTCCACATCGTTACCGGCACAAAACGAATCTCCCACTCCATGCCAGAGCAAGACACGAACGCCGGCGTCTCTTGCCGCGTCATCGAAGAGATTCGCCAGGGTCACGTACATGCTCGACGTCATCGCGTTTTTCTTTGCCGGACGATTTAATGCAACACGAAGGATGCTTCCGGAACGTTATGCTCGACGTCATCGCGTTTTTCTTTGCCGGACGATTTAATGCAACACGAAGGATGCTTCCGGAACGTTCTGAAATAATTTCACTCATCGGCCAGTCCCCGTTTTTGCAGGTTCCAAATCCGAAATGTGCGGGATGGCACCGCTCGTGCGCAAGCCGGCGATTTCGTCCGCATTGAATCCCAGTTCTTTGAGAACCTCTTCGTTGTGTTCTCCAATTTCCGGGGCGCGTTTTGCAGGCACTTTATCGATACCATGCACCTGCATAGGGCTGCTGATCGTGAACTTCAAATTTCCTCCGGCCCCTTCGAGCGGAACGACGATGTCGTTCTCATGCAACTGCGGATCTTTGATGACTTCGCTTGGAGCTCGCACAACGCCGAATGTAAGGCGCCCCTGATCGAAGACTTCGCTCCAGTGCGACATCGGCAGTGAGCCAAACACTTCGTCCAGAATTGCAGTCAACTCCGCCGAATTCGCTGCCTGCTTTGCGGGATTAGCAAATCGTGGGTCCGTCAGCAGGTCCGGCCGGCCAATTCCCATCGCCAGAGCGGGCCACTTGTCCGGTGTAAGGACAATCAGGAACCAGTTATCGTCCGAGGTCCGATACACATTGAACGTCGCGTTCGGCGGCTTCAGCCGATCATGCAGCGGGAAGAACGTAGCGTCGCAAAGCGCAGCCTGAACCGAGACGCCGCAGGCCCAGACTCCTGCTGCTAAGAGCGACGTGGTAACGTACGACCCCTTTCCCGTGCGCTCCCGACGGTAAAGGGCTGTGACGATCGCGGAGAATAAAGTAACTGCTGTCGCGTGATCTCCGCTGCCCGATACCGGGAGAGTCGGTGGAGCGCCTGCATCCCGGGTCAGTGAAAGCAAGCCGCTTCTAGCCCAGTATGAAGTGATATCGAATCCTGGAAGATCGGCGTCGGGTCCCTTGTCCCCATAGCCGGTGAGGTCGGCATAAATCAGACGGGGATTCCACTGGGCAACATCCTCGTACGTCAGTTTGAGCCGCTTGCGTGCAGGATGCGGAGTATTGACGATCAGCACGTCGGCCCACTTGACCAACCGTTCGAGAATTTCGCCCGCATGAGGCGATTTCAAATCGAGAGCCATTCCCCGCTTGTTGCGATTGTTCAAATGCCAGGGATAGTTATCCTTGGCGCGGGGTTGCGGCGGGATCTTGTAACCAAACCTCCATAGGTCGCCCGCCGGCGGTTCAACCTTGATAACGTCAGCACCAAAATCCGACAGGATGACCGCTGCGCCTGGGCCTGCGATGAAACTCGCCAGATCCACAACCTTCAATCCCGAAAAGATATTGTCATTTGTCATTAATGTCTCCTTAGTTAATGCGAAATCTCATGCGACAGAAGGACCTGTGTTCAGCCAACCGTTTTTTTGTACGTCCAGCACCGCGGAGACCCAGCCAAGCAAGTCTGCCCAGACTTCATCGCGGTTGATCTCATTGAGCATTTCGTGTCGCCCGCCGGGGTAGAATTCGTGGCCGACGTCGTAGAGACCCGCGTTTTGATAGCGCAGCATCAGGACTCGGACTCCTTCGAGTTGCTGCCCCACTGGGTCCGCGCTTCCCGAAAAGAGGTAAACGGGCAAGTCATCCCGTATGTTGCGAAGACGGACTGGATCGGACAGCCCATCCGCAGCCGCGAGAAACGATGCGAAGGCTGCGGGCTGAAGTTCCGCAAAGCAGAGCGGGTCATTGATAAACGCGTCGACTACTGCGGTATCGCGGCTCAACCAATCGAACGGGGTCCGCGCCGGCTCAAAGTGGGCATTCAGGATGTCTGTTCCTGCCGGCGCAGAACTCGCGATAGACGCGAGGCCGTCGAGAACGCCCGATCCGGAGAGAATGAGTCCGTCGATTTCCCGGCTGTGGCTCAGCACATACTGTTGCGCCGCGAAGGAACCCATACTGTGTCCCAGCAGCAAGAATGGGCGACCCGGATTTTCTTCCTTGGCGATACCGCTCAGCCGAATCATGTCCTCCACGAGCAAGTCGAAGCCTCCATCACCGAAATCTCCGAAATGTGCAGGGGAGAGCGCGGTCTGGCCGTGCCCGCGGTGATCGTTTCCGTAGACCGTCAACCCGGCTGATGACAGAGCGTCGATAAAACCCGCATACCTTCCAATATGTTCCCCCATGCCATGAGCAATCTGGACTACCCCATGCACGCGGCCGCGAGCATCCCAGCGGGCGCATGCTACGCGTACCCCATCGGTGCTGGTAAATCGAAACTCGGTCGATGGAATCATTGAAGAACTCACCGGCCCTGGAAATGCGCTTCGCGCTTTTCAAGGAAGGCCGATGTGCCTTCCTTCTTGTCTTCTGTTCCGGCGCAAAGCCCAAAGAAGGAAGCTTCGAGCGACAAACCCTCGTCCTGGCTCGTGTCCAGTCCTTTGTTAACCGCCTCGAGCGAAAACTTAACGGCGATAGGAGCATTCGCGAAAATTTGTTTCAGAATCGCTTCAGCTCGTGGAATGAGATCAGAAGCTGGAACGACTTCGTTGACCAGCCCGATGCGGTAAGCTTCCTGCGCGTTGATCATCTCTCCGGAAAGAATGAGCTGCAGGGCCCGGCCCCTCCCGACCAGCCGCGGCATGCGCTGCGTTCCGCCGCCGCCGGGAATGAGCCCTAATTTAATTTCGGGTTGGCCAAACTTCGCCTTCTCCGCGGCAACCCTGATGGTGCACGCCATTGCCGTTTCGCAGCCGCCGCCAAGCGCAAAGCCGTTAATTGCGGCTATGACCGGCTTGCCGAGATTTTCGATAAGGTTAAGGACCGCTTGCCCGGAGCTGCTGGACTTCTCCGCTTCGACTGCCGTGAGATGAGCGAGTTCGTTGATGTCCGCTCCAGCGATAAAAGCTTTATCGCCTGCTCCAGTCAGGATGACGCCGCGCACTGCGTCATCATCCCGTGCATCTTCGAAAGCCGTTCGCAAGTCCGTCCACGTTGCATGGTTCAGAGCGTTGAGTACCTTCGGGCGATTCAGAGTCACATAAGCGATCGCGCCTTTCTTCTCGTACAAAAGGTTCTCGAGTGTTAGTGCATCTGCTGGTGTACTCATAAAAATTGTCTCCTGCCTTGAACTTGGTTATCTGCTCGCGTTAAATGAAGGCGCTGAAACCCGTGATGGCTTTGCCAACGATCAGGTTTTGCATCTGGTACGTGCCTTCGTAGGAGTAGAGGGCTTCCGCATCCGCGAAGAAACGCCCTACGTTGTAGTCGGCGGCGATGCCATTCCCGCCCAACAGTTCACGGGCCCACGCGACCGTCTCGCGGCACTTGGCCGTGGTGAACGCCTTGGCTAGAGCGGCGTGGGCGTCAGTCAGCTTGCCTTCGGCCTGAAGTTGAGCCATGCGAACCACCATGCACTGCGAAGCAGTGATGTTGGCGAGCATTTTGGCGAGGAGGTCCTGCACGAGCTGGAACGAACCGATCGGCTTTCCGAACTGTAAGCGCTCCTGGGCATACTTGAGCGCATTTTCATAGGCGCCCATCGCGCATCCCGTCGCCTCCCACCCTACGAGATAACGGGTCATGCGCAACACCCTCGCAGTGTCCCGGAACGATTTGTCGACCTGTAGACGGTTTTCCTCCGGTACCCGGCAGTCCTCCATCGTGATCAATCCGTTCTGGACTACCTTGAGCGCGATCTTGTTCTGAATCTTTTCAACCTTGAAGCCGGGTGTTGTCTTGTTCTCGATGATGAAGGCCTTGACCTGGTTGTCGGCGACATCGCGCGCCCAGATGACCGAAATGTCGCACCAGGGTGAGTTTCCGATCCACTTCTTCTGACCGTTGATAATCCAGGTGTCGCCATCCCTTTTTGCCGTCGTCGTCAGGCCGCCGGAAACTCCGGAACCCACGAGCGGTTCGGTCAGGCCGAAGCAGCCGATCTTTTCCCAGCGAGCCATCGGCGGGAGCCACTTAAGTTTTTGCTCTTCCGATCCGCCAAGGTAGATGGAACCCATCGCCAATCCATTGTGGACACCGAAGAATGTCGCGACCGACGCGTCGACGCGCGCCATCTCCATAGCCACCAGGCCAAACAGGAGCGTGCTTCCGCCTCTGCAGCCATAACCCTTCATTCCAATGCCGCCGATGTTGAGCTCTTTAATCGCCGGCAACAGTTCAAATGGAAAGGCATCATCGACCCAGTACTTCGTGATGACGGGTGCGACCTTGGCCTCCATGAATGCTCGCACCTGTTTCATGACCGCAAGTTCCTCGGCGGGCAACGTTTCGGCGAGCTCGTAGAAGTCGCTATTCGGAGCCGGCAGCGATTTCTGTGGTTTGATATCTTTGAGTACTGTTGACATTTAGTTCTCCTTCGCGTGTTTGGTTCCCATTTCGGTTCCGAGTGTCCAGAACGGCGGATCGCTCGCTGGAAAACTGTCTTCCAGCATTGCATCGATTCCCTGCTCGTTCAGACGGGGTTGCGAGATCGAAGCCATGTAAACGATTTTCATTCGTCTCATGGTCTCGGCACATCACCACATAGAGTGTTTTTGTCTTACTTCTGTCGGCGCATCGGTGAATACCACCATCGGGGTATCGAGTAAGGACTCATCCGTGCAACCCTCGCAGTGTTGAACTTGTTAAGGAAAATAACCTCGGGAACAACTGGATGCTTCAACCGCTCTTCTCTGGGCCACGATTGCCGCAATGTTGTTGACTGGATTTCAAGGGTGGCTTGGCGGACGCGTTGTTGCGAGTCAGCTCGCAGCTTGGATCGTAACGGTCCATATGATGTTCGCGTTGGTGATCGTGCAGTTGCTCCTCTACGCCACCGTGCGCTCTTTTAGAAGAGAAGGTGGACTGCCGTCACCGTTTTTCATTTCTCTGATTGTGGTGACGATGATCCAGATCGGGCTTGGCACTCAAGTGCGAGGTGCCATTGACGTCGCGATCGATAGCGGTCTCGCCCGCGCCAGCGCATTGTCATCCGTCGGTCCACTGGATCACATCCATCGTACTGCGGCCCTCGTCGTGTTTGTGGGTTCCATTCTGATCCTCATGTGGCTGCGGGCGAGATTCCCGAAGGAAAGGACGCTCGTTTGATGGGCAGCGGTCGTGACCGGGCTGTCCGCTCTCCAGGTCGCATTAGGCGCCTCAATGGCATATGTTTCCCTGGCCCCTGCCACGCAGGTTGGGCATCTTACGGTAGCCAGTTTGTTGCTTGGCGCTGAAACGATTCTGTTGTTGCTTGCCAAAACCGAACCGTCGCAGTCTCCGACACCAGTTCGACACGCCTCGACAGTTGGGTGAGCCAGAATGCCGCATTGACGCGGAAGTACGAG
>WNGJ01013435.1_pt1 | contig 12217 bp, 10 predicted proteins | sample 5400611 | NCBI WGS metagenome assembly WNGJ01 (sample SAMN13153375, study PRJNA577476) | soil metagenome | isolation source: 40 cm soil or saprolite under Garry oak tree replicate 1 | place: USA:California | collected 2016-06-15 | reverse complement strand
ACGGGGTGGCTTTAGCCTAAGTCGGCTAGTACTTGGGATGACTCTACTCTCCTTTGGTGGTTAATCACGGAAGCCATGGAGGACCAGTCACGAAAGAATCAGGGAGAAACGGTCGACTTGTCCTGGTTGGACTCGGTTGATCCTGAAATCGAACAACGTCTTCTCCCAATGGAACGCACAATCCTCGCGGCGCTCAGAAGTTACAGGAGGATTTTCGTAGCGAATCGCACCACGGTCCCTCGGGCTACTCTCCGGAGTTGAAAGCCACATAAGGGGTTTGGCCAGGGCCGATGGGTGACAATCGGACAACCGAATGTCCGGGACCTTGACGATGCCCAGGAGCCCGCCGGGAAGGACGTTGGCTTGCTCGTCGGACACGTCCTTCGGCTTGGGTGCGTCGTACCAGTCGCGCATGGCCTCTCCCGCCGCCCGCATACGAGCTCCACGACCGGCGAGTTTGCGGGAAGAGCGCGGACGGGTGCAGTCCAGACTTGAACGTGTCACTTTTCGGCCAATTGGACTCGACAATGACATTAAGTCTCGGACTGCGATTCCTGGCCTTCCGTGGGAGGGTCCGCGCAGACTTCGAGAACAGCGAATCGCGTTCTCGTCGTTGATTCCGGAGAGTGGAGATGGTGGCGATGGAGCAGGGATTGAGCACAAGTTCGGGGATGCGGGCGAAGCCTTTTGCCGTATGGGTCATCGCGGGCGGACTGGTCTTCGCGGCGATCGTGACGTTGGCCGGTGCCATTCTGTATCTCATTCAGAATGGGGCGGGCGACGGGATATTCTACTCTTACCTGATCTTCGCGATCGTTCCCTTGGTCTTCGCGATCTTCGCGTGGCGCGAGAAACGCTGGGCCTACATCGCGGCCGCGGTCGTTTGCATTCTGTTCCTCATCCTGTATGTCGCATTCTCTTTCAACTCCCTCTTGAATCCGGCCGACAACGCTTTTGCCCTTTTGGCAGCCCTCGTCCCGACCTTCGCCCTCGTGACCGTGTTCGGCATCCTGGCCTTCCGGTCCGCGAAATCAGGTCTCCGCCAGAAGACGTACCTTTCGTCCGTACGGTCGACGGGCGGGCTCCTCACATTGGCCGTCGTCGGCTTCATGATCGGAATGCTCGTGGCAGGAACGATCGGCTCCAGCGTCATTCTGAGAAACACGACGGGTACCGCTGCAGACATCAGCATCGTCTCGAACGCCATGAGCGCCGCGGTCCCTTACAGCCCCGCGACGTTCACTGTCGCCGTCGGCCGCATGGTCACCTGGATCAACCTGGACAGGACCGCGCACACGGTGACGAGCACCGTCGCAGGCCAATTCGACTCCGGCTCGATCAGCACAGGCCAGACTTGGACCTGGACCTTTACCCAGGCGGGGACGTATCACTACTACTGCACGTATCATCCCATGATGACAGGCACAATTATCGTGCAGTAGTGCCCACGGCAACGAGGGCCCGAACAGGATGCGACACCGAATCTCGGAGATGCCACCACGCCCAAGCAAGAACTCGCTACTCGAATGAACCCGCCAATGGCTAACATCACTCCGGTTGCGAGAGTCCCAAAGTACGCCTGGGGGCTCGCCGTTGCGGGCGGGCTGATTTGGGTGTTGTTCGGTCTCGTGATCTCGCTCCTTCCCGGGGACCCTGGAAATAGAGTCTTCTTCACGGGTGACCCCTCCAGTTATTCCACCCAGGCTACAAACGATCTGATCTATGCGGCTCGCCTCGTGGGCGTCTTGATACTGGTGGCAGGGCTTCTGCTGTCGGCCATCGGCCTCACGGCCTTCAAAAGAGGAGATAAGTGGGGGTGGTATAGTACCGCAACACCCCTGCTCACGTTGTTGTTCAGCGTCTACCTTGCAGCCACGGGAGAGAGGGGTTCCGCAGTCAACGTATTCATTCAGTTCCTCACTCTCTGGGTCCTGCAAGCCGTGGCTCTGCTGCTCTCAGTCAGGAGCGTCTTTTCGGCGAAACCCCGCGCCCGACCTTTTTGACCCGTTCGGCGAGCGGATTGACTCGGATTCCATAGATGCGAGTCGAGGTAGCAAATCCGTCGGGAGAGATTGGTTCCGTGGCGGTCACTACCCCTCGACGAAATGTTCCGGTCTAAGGCGCGCCCTTCGCACAGTCGCGCCGGCACGGTGACAAACAGTGTGGCGCTCGTCACCGGCTGAAAATGGTACGGGCCTGCTCGGATTCGGACCCTCCCTCTCCGCAAACGGCCGGATCCTACTTCAGACCAAGGCCGAGCTGGGCCATGAAACCGGCGAGATCAAAGTACTCGTGAACTTCTGTGATCTGTCGGCGCTCGAGCTTGAACACCCCGGCCACCTTCATGCGGAAGGCGTTGCCCGTCGCAGGGATTGCTTGTCCGCCGGGACCGAGCAGCGGTCCCTTGTGCGTCCCCGAGCTCGTGGTCTCTAAGCACACCCAGTCACCTTGGCCGAAGCTCCGGTCTTTGTGTGTGCGAAGGTCCGGAAACGCTCGATTGAATTGCTCATAATACTCGCGGAGGGCGCCACGCCCCTGGATCGGTTCCGGCGCAGCGGGGTTCACGTCGATGACAGACTCGGCGTGGAGTCGCACGAATCGATCCCAATCATGGGCGTTCAGCGCGTCGATTCCTGAATCGATCACTCGCAAGTTCTCCTCAACCGTCACGCGTTTCCCCTCCCTTTTGGTTGGGCATCGGGCATTTTGAGCCCGCCCCTCCTGGCCCCTCGGCTCGGAATGGTCTGGGGCACGATAAAGGTCGCGCCGCCTGTGGTGGGGCTGAGGCGCCCGCATCCGTCGCGGCCTCGCCGCGGATCTCGGGTTGCCATGGTTGACCGCGGTTCTGGGCGGAGAACGGACCTGCTGGGATTCGTCTCAAGCCATTCGATCGCACCCGGTCAGACAAGACTAGGATTCGCCTTCACGGGTGGTTCGATGCAGATGACAATTGGAGAGCCGACGATCAACATCTGCCTGTGGTTTGCTCTTGGAGACTCGAGAAGTCGATTCGCTTCCCCCGGTGCACGTTTGTGATTGGGTCATCGGTTAGATACGTTCAAGTCAGCTGAGTTCTCTTCCACAAGTGGGCTGAACGTGCCGATGGGAAAGTCCGCAGAGAGCCCGCAGTCACCCAATCTTAGGGTCCCTCGAACTGAGGCGGCAGACAAGATTACGATTCAGATACAGAAGGGACTTGAGATTCGAAACACCCGAATCAACTCACCCGAAACACTGGAGGAGGCGAGAACCGAACGATCGAAGTGGAGGAAGTACACTACCGAGCTGTTGAAACGTCTCTTCGACACTTCCTCCTACGCGGATGAATTCAACCCCCGTGTCGGCTTCGCTATCAGTGGTGGCAGAAGAGAGTTTGGGAGCCTCGTGCGGGATTTTGTCGACGAAGTGAAACGCGACATCGCTATCTTGGAGTCCATAGCCGATCGATTGGAACTGATTCCGGAACCTGGACCCGAGAAAGAGAACGCTGCGGCAGTCACGCTCGATAGCGGACCGAGCGCGATGGGGAAGCTGTTCGATGTGTTGGTGTCCGACGAAGACGTCAAGAATGCCTCGCGGCCGCTCTTCCTTGATGGGCACTATGCCCAATCAATCTTCGAGGCATTCAAGGTTGTGAACCTTTCAGTGAAGAAGCTTTCACGGTTGCATGAAAAGGATGGCAAGGACTTGATGTTCAGCGCGTTCAGTCCCCAGCAAGGCCCTCTCAGAATTGCCTCGGGCAGCTCAATCTCAGCCCAGGACGAGCAGGAGGGATTTATGCACATCTACGCTGGCGCTATGCAAGGGATAAGGAACCCGAAAGCCCATGATGCCGTGATCCAGACGGACCCAGTTCGCACGCTGCAATATCTCGCTCTAGCCTCTCTGCTCGTAACAAGAGCGAAAGAAGCACAGGGGGCGACTTGTTAGCCAATGAGGAAGGATCACGCACCGCGTCCCAGGTCGATGACGGTTGGTAGGGCACGTGTGTCCAAGGCTGCGGTTTCTGTACGCTAACCTCGCACACCCCGCGGAGAGGATTCCCCAATCTTAGCTCGGTCCAGAAGGGATCAGGATGCCGAATCCCTTTCGGCACCCCACAAACAGCAGTGGCGTGCCCTAAGTCATTCGCTCGGAGAAAAGCGTGATGCCAGGCGCACGGGGCACGGAATGCTGGACGGCGACGGGGTTGCGAGAGAAGGATTCCTCTCAACTGGAGATTCGTCTTCCGTATTGAATTGGGTAGCCCGCCCGCTTTGCGTCGCGCAGAAGCCTTTTCAGGAGGAGTCGGTAGACCAACGCGAGCAGCAGGAAGAGCAAGGTGTCCACGGCGGCGAATGGGAAGAAGTTATCAATGCCAGTAATCAGCCCGAAGTCGAGCGCCACGAAAGCCCAGGCAATCATGCCCCCAAAATACACGAGGCTGAGAAGGTTTCCGAGGCGCCAGTGGCCTCCATGACCTAGCGAGTCGAGATACTTGGCGAACAACATCGCATTCTCGTCGCTCTTGTTCAGGCCAGTGCCAACTGAGGCACGCAGAACGGACGCACTCATGATTGGCGTCTGCCAGGCGTCGACCAGAGCCATATACGAGAAAAAGACCAGAAACACCCTTTGCATGGCGTCAGACGAATGCATAGAGAAAGTCGCCCACAGGAGCAGTACAAACGCATACACGGCCCACAGGAAAATACTCAAAAAGAAGAAGCGCTCCCATCCCCCGCCTGCCGACCGGACGAGCCGCGGCCCCGCACTGAGAAGTCCGAGCCTAGACAGGCGCGCCCGATCAAGAGAAAACGGAGTTGATCGGCGCATTCGCCCCAGCCTCAGCAGCCCGCGGCCTTCAGGTCCATGAGTGCGAGGAAGATAAAAGCTCCTGCGAAGGCTAACTCGATTAGTTCCCCCCAGATATCGAACGCGTTGGCCATTATCGCGAGACCGGCCCAGAAGCCGAGTATCCCCAAGCCGAGCCTCAGCAAAAACCAGAAGACGTCACCTAGGATGCTGAGCACGCCGCCCATGTTTCCGGCGACGAGGTCGGCAGTCATATCGACAAGCGCCCCGCCTACTCCAAATCCGGTCGTGGCGACCAAAACCGGGAGGGCAGCCTGTTCAGTCTCGACCGCTGCGAAACCGAAAATTAGGGTGAGTAGGAAAACGATAACCGCTGCGCCTACCGCAACCCACTTAGATCCGCATAAGGCAGGACTGGGCAGCGGTGGAGGAGATGGGGGAGGAGGCGGAGCGCTGCTGGGCGGATAGAAGTTCCCGGATCCTTCCCCGACCCCGCCCCCACAGTCAAAGCAAGCATACATCATTCCCGTCGGATCGACGAAGTTCGCCGGGCTGTCGCCCACATAGGCGTAGCCACCGCCCATCGGATCTTGGGACAGGAACCGGTGGCCGCCGGTCGACGAAGGATCGTAGAAGCGCGCTCGGTCGTCGTATAGGCCCGTCGTCGCATCCAAGGGCCGGGCTGCGTACTCGAACGGGCTCGCCACGGTTCCCGTCGCTGTAGTGGCACCCCATGAGTCGTACGTGTACGTTTCCGCTGTGTTCCCGTTCACGTCCGTGATGCGATCCACGGACCCGAGGCCGTCGACCTGGTAGCCGTAATATGTGGTCCCCTGAACCATCTCCACGGGGCTGTCCACGCTGTTCGCGTGGAAATACTGGCTCTGACGGGACCCGCCGGAAGTGTACTGGGCTCCGAGGTTCGGGGTGCCTCCCGGGGTGGCGTAGTCGTACGCCCGATACAGGGCGGCGTCGCAGGTGTCCGTCACCCGCTCCCCCGTCGGGGCGTACGTCGAGTTGCAACCTTTGGTCGTCGAGATGAGGCGGTTCTCGTAATCGTAGTTGAACCCCGTGTAGGATCCGTGGCCCGCGGTGGCCTGGCTGACGCGGTTCCCATCTCTGTCGTAGAGGTACGCCCAGCTAACTCCGGGTGTGAAGTTCGCGTACGTCATCTCGTTGTCCGCGTCGTATGCGAACGATTCGACGATGCCGTTGGCCGTCTCTTGCAGGGGGTTCCCCACGGCGTCGTACGTGTCGACGGTCGTCGAACTCCCCTGAACCGTCCGGTAAAGTCGGTGCTCCTTGTCGTACACCATCGAGGTCGTCGTGGTCGACGCTCCGGCGACATCCTTCTCGTACGTCCGGAACGACGCTTTGTCGTACGTGTAGTTGATCGTCTTGAGATTCGTCCCGCCCGTCTTGTTCGTGTAGAGGTACGTGACTCGACTAGCTCGGTCGTACAACGTCGTCTGCGCGACGCCGTTGGGATCGCTTACCGCGGTCTGCCTGGAGTCGCGGTCGTACGAGAAGGTCGTGTTCCGACCGCTGGCATCCAGCATCCCCGTGAGCCGGTCCACCTTGTCGTAGAAGTATGTGGTGACGGTCGAGCCGGCCGAATCTTTGAGGGTCATCGTCTTCCGATTTCCATCCGCGTCGAAGGTGTACGTGTCCGTCGACGAGAACGTCCCGAAGTTGAATGTGCTCGAGGAGAGCCGGTCGGATTTATCGTAGGAGCGCGTCTCTGTGTATCCGAAGCCGACGGCCGAAACGAGGTCCCCGTCTTGATCGTATCGGTAATACAAGGTTTTGGGGCTCGCGTACACGGGCGGTCCGGGATACTTTGTCGCGTTGAGCCGATTCAGCTTGTCGTACACGTAAGTGGTGGTCGCACCGTTTCCGTCCGTCCGGGCGATGCGGTTGCCTGCCGCGTCATAGACGTAGCTCGTCACGTGAACCATGGGCGTCGTGATCTTCGTCAGGCGGTCGAACGAATCGTACGCGTATGTCGTGGTGTGCTGTTTTGCGTCCTGGACGGAGGCGAGGTTGCCCCGCAAATCGTATGTGTATCTTGTCGTGTTACCCCCGGGATCTGACATGCTCTGCTCCTGGCCGTTCGTCACGTTGATCGTGTACGTCGTCGACAAAGTGTCCGGATCCGTGACCCGGATGAGGTCACCCCGACTGTCGTAGCCGAATGTGGTGAAGTTGTTCAGCGGGTCGGTGACCTTCGTGACCCGGCTGTTTGCGTCGTACGCCGTCGTGGTCACGAAGCCCATAGGGCTCGTAACGGACGTCGCCCGGCCGAGGATGTCGTACGCGGACTGCGTGACGTCGTTTAGCGGGTCGACCCGTTTCACGAGCCAACCGCTCGCATTGAAGAGGAACCACGTCGTGTACGTTCGAGCGCTCATGGTCTTGTTGAGGAAGCCGCTCGAGTCGTACCCATACTGCGTCGTGTTCCCTCCGGGGTCGGTTGTCGACAGCAGATTGCCTTTCCAATCGTAACCGTACGCGGTGGTGTAACCTCGGAACGTCGTCGCGGACGCGACGCTGACAAAGTAGTTCGTCGCGTTGTTGACCTCCCGCCAGCTGCGGGAGGATGCGTTTCCACCCGGATCTGTCATCGCGAGGAGGTTTTGTCGGAACCCGTACGTGAGAGACCACGAGTTGCTCCGCCCGTCTGTCGTCTTGATCGCGTTCATCTCGCCGTCCCAGACTTCCGCGCTCGAGTTGCCGCGGGAGTCGCACGAACAGCCGATCGACGGCCCCGCGAGCGACACCGCATTTCCGAACGAATTCAGGGAGAGCGTCGTCCAGTAGCCTCGGGCGTTCTGCACCGCGCGGACCGTCGAGCTGTTATACGCGAGCGTGAACTCGCGGAACTGCCAGTTGACCGCGAGATTGGCCGTGTTCACCGACTGAAGCCAGAGCGAGGAGACCTTCCCTCCCGAGACATAGTTCACGAGGGTCGACTTCCCAACGGGATCGACGATCTGCTTGAGATAGATCGGTGTGCCCGAGTAGTAGGTGTATTGAGACTTGTTGAGGAGAGGATCTGTGACGCTCGTAAGGCCGTTCGATGCGCTGTACGCATAGGAAACCTGTCGGTTCGCCGGATCTTTGACCGACGTAATGCGATTCGAGGCGTCGTACGTGAACGTCAGCGCCTTCCCAGTCGCGTCCGCGACTTTGGTCAGGAGCGGCGAATTCCCGTTGGAGTACGTCAGGGTGAGCGCGTTTCCATTCTTGTCCGTGATCGTCTGGAGGCGACCTGCGGAGCTGAACTTTTCATTGCCCCCGTCCGGGGTCCACAGGTTGTACGTGCCGTCCGCATTCTTGACGAGCCGATCGGGAACGCCCGCGGGAGGGGAGAACCCGCCCGTTGTGCCTTTGGCCACGAAGAGGAACTGGGCTCCGTCGGGGCCATTCCACGTAGCGTTGCCGTTCCCGTTGATCGTGAGGCTTTGTCCGTAATTAAAGGTCCACCCCTGCCCGAACGGTCCCGATTGGGACGCGAGCAGGCTATTGTAGGACCGCGTGACGCTGAGGACGAACCCCTTCCCTTGGAACGACAGGTCCGAGCCCGCGGAATACAGATTCCCGGTGACGAGGTTGACGATCCCGCCAACGTACGGGTACCAGGGCTCGTTCCCCGTGTTCGCCGTCGGCGACGCGGCGGGAATCGTCCCCTCCGTGGTCGAGATTTGCGTCAGGACGGGCGTACTGTTCGTGCCCGTCGTGAGTCCGACCGTCAGCTGGTAGTACTGTTGGCGTTCTTGGTCCGGTTCGTTGTAGGGGATGCCGCCGGCCACGTCGGCTTTGGCGTTCGTCCACGGGTCCCACGTGGAGTTGTTCGGCGAACTTCGAATCTGGACGTGAATCTGATTGTACGCGTCCACGGTGCCGAGGACTTCCGTCTGCAGCGGCCGGTTCGTCCCCGCGTTCCGAACGGGCGTCGTAATCGACCCGGTGTTCGTGGTCCACACGCGGACGTTGTCGACGCTCGCGCTCGTCGGTTCCTGGCCAACGAACAGAACCCCTCCGGTGGGCAGCGCGCCGGGTACGTTTCCCGACCACACTCGCACCCCGTTCCAGTACACCTCTCGATACAGACCGGACGCAAAGAACCGGACGGTGTACCAGGTGCGGGTGCTGATTGTCTCAGGAATGTTCGCCCATGCATTAGAGCCACTGATGACGATGAGCTTGCCTTGGTCCTGCTCGACGATGAGGCCCTCCGGGTTGCAGGAGGAGCAGGTCGCCCCAGGAAACACCTCCACCTCCGAGGTGCCCGTGCCGCCGTAGTTGGCGAAGTACACGTCGAACTGCACGTTCTCGGTCGACCAAGCAGCGGTGTGCAGGGCCCAGTCCACGAACGGGCCCGGGAAGTTCATCGCGCCGCCGGAGAACGTCGCGCCCGAGACGGACCACCCGGTGGCCGCGTTATTGTTGAAGTTGTCCGCGAACATGCCGATCTTGACGCTGCCATCCCCCACGTCGGTCGTCGCGTCTTGGAACGTGCTCGATCCCCAACCGGCGGTCGAACTGAGCGTCCACGTCGGGTCGACGTACAGCGGATAGAGCGCATGGGCGAGCATGTCCGCATTCAACGTCACGTTCAGGATCCCATTTGAGAAGACCAATGATGAAACCGCGTTTTCCCACGTCTGCCGAACGAGGGAGGAGTCCCACGCGTGGAATCCACCGGCGGTCCACATCGTCGGACCGCCCGGGACGTTCAGCGCGATCGTGCTGTTCGTGATGTTGACGTTCAGACTTGTTGCGGTAAGAGCGACGGCGATCACGGGGGTCGGCGGAGCCATCGGGATCGCGATCATCTCCTTGATCGTCCAAGGCCCGAACTCGTACGTAGCGCCGGGAATCTTCGCCTGCTTGAAGGTCGTGTTAAAACGCGTCACCGTGAATCTTGGCTGCGTATCGGTCAAACTGTACGGCCAATCCCCGTTGGACCGGTTAAGCGCGCTCTCTGGCCGCCACAGACCATCCCACCGCCAAAACGTCGGGAGCTGGCGCATCTCCACCGTGCCGTCGGTATAGACGATCCGTTCCCACCCGGGACCGTACGTCGCGGACTGTGAGGCGAGCGATTGAGCGATCGGTTGGTCGGCCCCGGCTCGGACGTCCCGAGGAATCACGGCAAAGACAACCAAGATCATGAGCAGTGTGGCAAAGCAGGCGAACAGGCGCCGGGTCCGATCGGACTTAGAACTGCCGATGGATTCCGTCCACTGGCAAGTCGCGCTGGCCGGCGCTACGTCAGCAAGAACTCCGGGCGCGCCCATTTCTGGCCGCACGGCGCGGGAATGCCTCGCTCGTGAACCAATTGAAAACCCCTTTCGCTCGCCTTTCGTTCTCGCCGGCTTGCACGAAACCGAACGACCGCGTCTGTTGGGCAATCCACATCCCTCCGCACCGGCGAAGGACGTGCTCATCAGACGCGGCCCCATCGAGAGAGCGAGAAACGTCCCCCGCACGGTCTTGTGGCGTCCCCTGGATGGCACACCCTCCGGATAATCGTTATCCCCGCGTAACAATGCCGACTTGTATGCACACGATTCGAGCAAGAGGCGCTTCAAGTGAAACGTAAATCGCACGGCGATTGCCCACGAATCTCGTCAGACGCGGGACGGCCACCATTCGAGAAGGCGAGCTGAGGAACCCATGCTCAAACTGGCTAGATTCAGGCGTCTCGATAACCGGATGTCCTCCGGGGCGGAACTCGGCAAAGCAAACTTAGTGGCGCCAATGAGCACCTCTTTCCCGAATGCAATCGCTACCGATTGTCAACAGGACGAGTTCCGCTGGGGGCATGGACCGTTGACGTTCGAGCGGGTTCGCGCAGCGATGGGGCTCGCATGAGAGAACGTGCGGGCATTTCCAAAGCCATGAGAGTAAGATTATTATCGGCGGAAACTGCTGTTGGGGAGATTCGCTTTGGACCACAGAGAAGACATCGCCGCTCACATCCGGTCCGTCGAGGAAGATATGGAGTACTGGAGGACGAAGCGGCTGGAGCCGCGCGTGATCCGCCTCATACGGAAAGGGACGATTGCATTCTCCGACCTCATCCAAGCTTCAACCGTGGCCCATTCCCGAATGGAGGAGCTGAAGTCCGACGGGGACCTCGAAGACCGAGTGGCGGCGCTTGAAATCGCCCTCGGAAAATTCATCCGCGGAACCGAGGTCGCGACGTCAATCATTGGGAGCTTGGTCCTCGTTGAGGAGAGTCGGCAGGAGGCCGGTGTCTACGATGAGGGGGCCAAGTTGGAGCACCGGAAGTTAAGCGAGGGAACCATTGATCGCGTGTCAGAGCTGGAGAAAGTGCTGGCGGGGAACATGTTGCTCCTTCAGGCGCTGCTGATTGCCCTGACGAAAAAGGGGCTCGTGACGCTTGAGAAGGTGGATGAAATGCTCGCTGCTACGAATCCACCACGGTACGAGAACGGGGCAAGAATCGTTGCGAAAGCGTGGCTTGACCCAGAATTCAGGTCGAGGCTAGTAAACGATGCCAAGGCGACCCTCAGGGAGCTTGGCTTTGCGCTGAACAGGACACCGAAACTCGTGGTGTTGGAAGACACCGAGTTCGTTCGCAACGTCATTGTTTGCACCCTCTGTTCATGTTACCCATACGAGCTGCTCGGAAATCCTCCGTGGTGGTACAAGCACGAAAGCTACAAGCAGGAAATCACAACGAGCCCGACGAAGATGCTGGAAGAGATGTTCAAGCTCACCGTACCGGCGAACGTTGAACTCCGTGTGTACGACAGCACCTCTGACATCAGGTACATGGTCCTTCCGAGGAGGCCCGAGAGAACCGAGAAGATGAACGAGGAGATGCTCGCGAGTCTAGTAACCCCGGAGAGTCTGATTGGTGTCGGGGATCCCCTCAAGGCCGAAGTTGTCCATTCGAAATAAAGTGGGCGGGCCGATGGGTCGATTCGTTGTCGGCCAGAGAGTTCGCGTAAAGACCGAGAACCCGGGCCCGAACCGGCGTGTACCGGATTATGTCAAAGGAAGGTTGGGCGTCGTATTCCGGGTGCACGGTGCCGTCCCGGACTACTCCCACGACCACTCGGAGGATTGGGGTCCTCTCTACAGCGTGCTCTTCGGCAGCACCCAAGTCCCAGACAGCCACTCTAACGAGAAGGTTATCGTGGACATTCACGAGTCATGGCTCGCTGAAGCTACCACCCCCAGTTAGCGACGAGTTCGAATCACCTCTTCGCTCGAACCATTACAGCCAGCACTCATGCTGGTGACGTCCGGCTCGCCGATTGTCCTCCCCTCGTGGTTAGCGGGCCAAAACTTGGAATGATGCGCACACCACTTCGCACCATGAGGGACGCCCAGGGCGATGCAGGTCGCTGAGCATCCCTAGAATTGAACATGACCTGCATCGAGG
>WNGJ01006713.1_pt1 | contig 12219 bp, 11 predicted proteins | sample 5400611 | NCBI WGS metagenome assembly WNGJ01 (sample SAMN13153375, study PRJNA577476) | soil metagenome | isolation source: 40 cm soil or saprolite under Garry oak tree replicate 1 | place: USA:California | collected 2016-06-15 | reverse complement strand
AGGTCGACCAGGGCTACGTGCCGCGGGCCCGCGAGGCCGGAACGCACGTCATCGTCGCGGGCGAGAACTACGGCCAGGGCTCCTCCCGCGAGCACGCGGTCATCGCCCCCCGCTACCTCGGGCTGCGGCTGGTGATCGCCAAGTCCTACGCCCGGATCCACTGGCAGAACCTGGCGAACTTCGGCGTGCTGGCCGCCGAGTTCACCGACCCGGCCGACTACGACCGCATCGAGGAGGGCGACGAGCTGTCCGTGGACGGCCTGACCGACGCGCTCGGCTCGGGCGCCGAACTCACCGTGCACGACCAGGCCAAGAACATCGACTTCACGGTCCGGCACCGGCTCTCCCCGCGGCAGGTCGCCATGGTGCTGGCCGGCGGCCAGATTCCCCTGGTCCGCAGCCGACCGTCGGCCTAGCCGATCAGGCCTGCCTGGCCAGCAGTTTCACGACGGCTTTCTCCGCATGGTCCCTGATGGCCAGGTCGCCGAAGTCGCAGTCCCTGCCCAGCTCGCCTCCGCGGCCGAGGTAACTGAAACCGCGCCCGCGGCGCCTGCGCCCGATCCCCGCGCCGCCGGGGTCGCTACGGGTAAGCGTGCTCCCCGCCGGATCCGCTAGCGCTTCCATTTCTTCCTTTCTCACATTCCGCCTCTGGCTACCGGCCCGGCGCAGCCTCAAACACCGCAGTGCGAACCGCCTGGTCCGACCGCAGATGCGGGAACGAGATTCTCCGGTAGTCGCGCCGTCGCCCGGTCAGTTAGTACGGTCAAGGGAATGCGGGTATCCAGGGAACGGACCTAGAGCAGCCTCTTCGAACATGGGAGCCATCGAGGTGACAGCCGTGGACCCGGTGTTGGTCGAGGCCAGGCTCCGGGGCATCCAGTCGATCACCGATGCGACGTTGTCCCGCCTTGATGATCGTGAACTGCTGACTGAGCTGCTGGAGCGGACCAGGGAGGTGCTGCAGGCGGATACGGCGGCGGTACTGCTGCTGGACTTCTCGTCCGGGCAGCTGATCGCGACGGCGGCGGCGGGGCTGGAGGAGGAGGTCCGGCAGGGCGTGCGAATCCCGGTGGGCCGCGGGTTCGCCGGGCGGATCGCCGCCGAGCACCGGCCGGTCGTGCTGGACCGGGTCGATCACACCACCGTGCTGAACCCGATCTTGTGGGCCAAAGGGATTCACTCGATGATGGGCGTGCCGATGGTGGCGGGCGGCCGGGTGATCGGCGTGCTGCATGTCGGATCGCTGACACCGCGCCGGTTCAGCGGCGATGACGTGGAACTCCTGCAGCTGGCGGCGCACCGGGCCGCGGCCGCCGTCCAGTCGATGACGGCTCAGGCGGATCGGGCCGTAGTGGCTGCGCTGCAGCGCAGCCTGGTTCCCTCGGCGCTGCCGGTGGTCGCGGGGGCGGAGATGGCCGCCCGTTACATCCCGGGCAGCGGCGCGGTGGGCGGCGACTGGTACGACGTGTTCACCCTGCCGTCGGGACAGGTGTGCGTGACGGTCGGCGACGTGGCCGGATCCGGCCTGGCCGCCGCCGTGATCATGGGACGGATGCGCAGCGCGCTGCGCGCCTACGCGCTGGAGACCACCGATCCGGCGGAGGTCCTGGGCCGGCTGGACCGCAAGATGCAGCACTTCGAGCCCGACGCCCTGGCCACCGTGCTGTACGCGGTCATCGAGCCGGAGCTGGACCAGATGCACGTGGCCGTGGCCGGGCATTTCCCGCCGGTCATCGCGTACCCGGGACAGCAGCCCGCGGAAGTCGCCGACGTCCGGATAGGTGTGCTGATCGGCATTGCCCCTGATACGCGACGCCCGGTGACGACCGTGCCGATCCCGCCGGGCGCCCTGCTGTGCTTTTACACCGACGGCCTGGTCGAGCGGCCCGGCGAGGTGATCGATGAAGGGCTGGGCCGACTGTGCCGGGCGGTGACGGCACAGCCTGCGGAAGCGGCCTGTGCCGCGGTGACGGGGGCCCTGGTCGGCAGCGAGCCGGCCCGCGACGATATCGCCCTGCTCATGTTCCGGCGCCACGCCAGAGGAGAAAGGGACGCCGGTGTCTGAGGTCAGGTTCCCGGTCGAGATGGTCAGCGGCGTGCCCGTGGTGGTGACGCCCGAAGAGATCGACATCACCAATGCCACCGGGTTGCGGGCGGCGCTGCTGGAAGCGGCCGGGCGCGGTCCCGGCAGGCTGGTGGTGGACATGAGCCGGACCGTGTTCTGCGACACGGCCGGCATTCACGCGCTGGTGGAGGCGCACAAGCGGGCCGGGGCCGGCGGCGGTGAGGTACGGCTGGTCATCACCGGCCCGGCCGTCCTGCGGATCTTCGCCATAACCGGCCTCGACAGCGTGATCCCTTACTACGCCAGCCTGGAAGACGCGCTCACGGCGACATCCCGCAGCGCAGACGGTACCTAGCGGCTTCGGCCGGGCAGGTCTCTGCCCTGAAGGGTGCGAGGGAGTCACCATGGCCACTGGCACTCCGCCGCCAGCCACGTTCGGCTGGTCGGATGGATCGATCGGGCTGACCATCGAGGTGGATGCGGCCGGTACGGCCCGGGTCGTCCGCCTCGGGGGCTCCGGTTCCGGCCCGGCGCCGGCTCCCGGTTCCGGCCCGTCCCGCGACGGGACGGCGGCGGCCGGGCTCCCGCTGGTTGACGTCGTGCTGACCGGGGAAGGCCGGGCCTGGTCCGGGCGGCGGTACTGCGAGTCCGTCGCCGGGCCGCGCCTGCGTTACCGGGGTCATGAGGACCGGGCCGAAGCCGGCGGCTGGCACGAGCTCCGCGTCGATCTCGCGGACCCGGTGACGGGTCTGGCCGCTGAGGTCTTCTACCGCATCCTGGCGGGTTCCGGAGCCATGAGGTCATGGGTGCGCCTGTCGAACCTGGGCGCGGACCCGGTGACCGTCGAGTCGGTGACCTCGTTCCTGTGCGGCCTGGTCGGCGGTCCAGCCGGCCCGGAGGACCTCGGTGGCCTCGACATCCTGTGGGCCGAGAACGACTGGCTCGCCGAGGGCCGATGGCAGCGCCGGCCGTTGCGGGATGCCCTGCCCGACCTGAACCGGCGTGGTCACGGCGCTGACCCGCGCGGCAGGTTCGGCATCACCAGCGCGGGCACCTGGTCCTCGGGCACATACCTGCCCATGGGCGGGCTGGTCAGCCGCGATGCCGGCCACGCCTGGATATGGCAGATCGAGCACAACGGCGCATGGCACTGGCAGGTTGGCGAGTATGCCCGCCGCCGGACCGGGCCCGGGGAGGCCATCGGCCTGACCGAGGTGTTCGACCGCATCAGGGCCGAGGGCATGATCCCCGGGCTATGGCTGGAGCCCGAGGTGGTCGGCCTGCGCAGCCCGGTCGCCGAGGTCCTGCCGGCCGAGGCGTTCTTCACCCGGCACGGGCGACGTGTGGTCGAGAACGGCCGGTACCACCTGGACCTGCGCCACCCCGCCGCCAGGAAGCACCTGAACGAGACGATCGACTTCCTGGTGGGCGACCTCGGGGCCGGGTACCTCAAACTGGACTACAACATCAACGGCGGCCCTGGCACCGACAGCGGAAAGCAGAGCGCCGGAGCTGGGCTCCTGGCCTGCAATCGCGCCCACCTGGACTGGCTGGACGCGGTGCTGGACCGCCATCCCGGGCTGGTGATCGAGAACTGCGCCTCCGGCGGCATGCGCGCCGACTACGCCCTGCTGTCCCGGCTTCAGCTCCAGTCAACCAGCGACCAGCAGGATTACTTCCGCTACCCCCCGATCGCCGCGGCGGCACCCGCCGCCGTCGCCCCGGAGCAGGCCGCCGTGTGGGCTTATCCGCAACCCGGCTTCACCGACGACGAGATAGCGTTCACGATGGCCAGCGCGATGCTCGGCCGGGTTCACCTGTCCGGTCACCTCGACCTGATGAGCCCCGCGCAGCTGGCCCTGGTCGCCTCGGCGGTCCGGGTCTACAAGGAGCTCCGCGGCGACATCGCCCGGTCGGTGCCGTTCTGGCCGCTGGGCCTGCCCGCCTGGGAGGACCCCTGGATTGCTCTCGGCCTCCGCGGGCCTGAGGTCAGCTACCTGACCGTCTGGCAACGCGGCCGCCAGGGTGCCGGCGGCGGCCCGCCCCGGGTGACGCTTCCCGTTCCGGCCCTGCGCGGCCAGGCGGTGACGCCCCGGATCATGTACTCCGGTGCCGCGGACGCCGAAGTGGCCTGGGACGCGAGCCGGGGCGTGGCCACGGTGACGCTGCCGCGCACCCCGTCAGCCTGCGTCCTCAGCCTCCGCTAGTAGCCTAGCGCTCGCCGAGGCTCGCGGCTGCCGCCTGGTGACCGCGGACGCCAAGCTGCGCGACTGCCCGGGACGACGCTGCGACGTTCACGTCGCCACGCCAGGCCGCTAGCTCGCAGGCGGCAGCGCAACCCCGGTGGGCCCGGACCCGGCTGGCCACGGACGGCCGCGCTGCTGATGACATCCGAGGTAACCAGCCCATCCCACGCCGCCGGGTCGCCCGGCCAGGTGGTGTTCAACGGGTTCAGCGTCTCGGCCAGCGCCGCGGCCCCGCCGCTCGCCACCTCCTACGAGGCCGAGTCGCCGGCCAGCACGCTGGCCGGCGGAGCCGCGGTGCAGAGCTGCCCGGCCTGCTCCGGCGGCGCCAAGGTCGGCTTCGTAGGCAACGGCGGCATGCTGACGTTCAGCAACATCAACGCGGCCAGCGCCGGGACCTACCAGGTGACGATCGTGTACTGCTCCGGAGACGCGCGGCCGGCGATGGTCAGCGTGAACGGCGGCACGCCGCAGGCGCTGTCGTTCGCCTCGACTGGGAGCTTCTCCGCCACCGGCACGATGACCGTGCCGCTGGCACTGGCCGCGGGGAACAACACCATCGAGTTCGGGGACCCGACCGCCTACACCCCCGACCTCGACCGAATCATCGTGGCCGATTCGCCGTCATAGCGCGAGGCGGCGGCGGGCACCCCCGCAACCCTGCGCTGGTCATCCCGATCTGGCGGCCGGCCCGGGCCAGCGCGGTCAGCGGCAGGGCGGCCGCGGTGGCGACGGAGGCGACGACCACGCAGGTGACGAACCCGTCCCTGAGGTTGTGCGTGGCCCCGAGGAGCGGGCCGAAGGTGGCGATGCCGATGGCCGAACCGAGCTGGCGGGAGGTGTTGAACACCGCGGACGCGGCCCCGTGCAGGGCGGGTCCGACGGCGGCGATGGACTGCGAGGTCATGGTGGGCACAAGCAGTCCCGAGCTGAACCCGGCGGGAACGAGGGCAAGCGCCAGCGGCCAGAGCGCGGATGAGGTGCTGGCCCACGCGACCGCGAGGAGCGTGGCGGCCAGGACGGCCTGGCCGATGCCCAGCACAGCGAGACGTCCGGTGCGTTGCGCGAGCGGCGCGGCGCCGACGGCGCCGATCGAGATGAGGCCGGTCAGGGGCAGGAACATCAGCCCGCTGACCAGGGCGCCGAGCCCGCGGCCTTGCTGGAGCATCAGGCTCATCGCGAACAGCAGCCCGTAGAAGGCGAAGTTGAACAATGCGCCTTGCGTGGCTGCGGCGACGAATCCGCGGTCGGCGTAGACGCCCGGCGGCAGGAGAGGTGCCCGGGTGGACCGTTCGGCCCAGACGAAACCGGCGAGCCCGGCGGCAGCCAGCGCGGCGGCGGTGATGACGGCGGGGCTCAGCCAGCCCTGCGCGGGGGCTTCGATGAGCGCGAAGACCAGCCCGCCGATCAGTACGGTCGCGGCGCCCAGGCCGGCGATGTCGAGGCGTCGGCTGCGGCGGGCGATGGCGGGCATCGAGCGCAGGCTCCAGATGGCGGCGGGGATCCCGATGACCACGTTGACGGCGAATACGGCCCGCCAGTTCGCGAGCGCGACGAGCGCCCCGCCCAGCAGCGGTCCGGCGGCCATCCCGACGCCCCCTGCGGCGGCCCACCAGCCGACGAGCCGGTGCCGCGCCTGCTCATCGGTCGCGGCCGCCGTGGCCAGGACGAGCGCGCTGGGCAGCAGAAGAGCGGAGCCCGCGCCCTGGACCAGCCGGGCGATGTTAAGCACCAGCATCGAGGGGGCGGCCGCGCACACCGCAGAGGACGCGGTAAAGACCAGCAGGCCGGCCACGAAGGCCCGCTTCGCGCCGAGAGCGTCGGTGATCGCGCCGGCGCCGAGCATCACCGCGGCGAAGGAAAGGGTGTAGGCATTGACGGCCCATTCCAGCGCAGAGCGGGAGGCGTGCAGATGCGAGGCGAGCTGGGCGAGGGTGAGGTTCACGATCGTGCCGTCGACGAAGACCATGAAGGCCGCGATCAGCGCCAGCACCACGACACCCCGACGGTGTTCGATGGTCATAGAACAAGTCTAGGACGAGTTCGACGATCATCGAACACGAGGGTACGCTGAAGACGAGGAGCAACCATGACGTCGAACCCGCAGGCCCCGGCCTCCCTGGAGGTCACCGCTATCCTGCATGCGCTCGCGGACCCGGTGCGGCTGGATCTCGTCCGGCAGCTCAGCGAGTCGGAAACAGCGATCGCGTGCGGCCGGTTCGACACCCCGGTGGCCAAGAGCACCCTCAGCCACCACTTCAAGATCCTCCGCGAAGCGGGCATCATCGCCACCCACCGTGAAGGCGGTCAGGCCCTCAACGTGCTGCGCACCGCGGAAATGGAAGCCTCGTTTCCCGGCCTGCTGCGCGCGATCTTTGGCCCCTAGGATGGCTGAATGCCTGTCCTGGGCACCAAGCTGCACGTCCCCGCGATGCGACGGCGGCTCGTTCCTCGTCCTCGGCTTACCGACCGCCTTCGAGTCGAGCCGACGTCGATGCCGCGGCTTGTCCTGGTGTCCGCGCCGGCCGGGTTCGGGAAGACGACCCTGGTCGCGCAGTGGCTGGCGCCGAGTGAGCGCGGCGACGGCGAGAGTGAGCCGGGCGGGCTGTCGCCGCGCGTGGCGTGGCTGTCGCTCGATGCCGGGGACAGCGAGCCGCGCCGGTTCATCACCCACCTCGTCGCGGCGATCCAGGCGAGTGACCCCCAGGCGGGTGCGGAGGCGCTGGCGCTGCTGGAGAGCGACCGGGCCTTTCCGGCTGAGGCCGTGCTGGTCAGCCTGGTCAACGATCTCGACGGGCTGTCCGGGCCGACCGTGCTCGCTCTGGACGACTACCACGTCATCGACGCGCCGGACATCCACGAGTCCGTGACGTTCCTGCTCGACCACCTCCCGCCGCAGGTCACCATGGCCATCACCACGCGCGCCGACCCGCCGCTGCCGCTGGCCCGGCTGCGCGGCCGCGGCGAGCTCCTCGAGCTGCGTGCCGCCGACCTGCGCTTCACCGCTGGCGAGGCGGACGCGTTCCTCAACCACGTCATGGGCCTCGACCTCGACCCCGCGCACGTCGCCGCGCTCGAGCACCGCACCGAGGGGTGGGCCGCCGGGTTGCAGCTGGCCGCCCTGTCGGCACGCGGCCGCACCGGCGCCGGGGACTCCGGTGGGGTGGCAGGCTTCGTCGACGCGTTCACCGGCAGCCACCGCTTTGTCCTGGACTACCTGGTCGAGGAGGTGCTCAACAGCCAGCCGGACGACGTTCGCCGGTTCCTCCTGGACACCTCGGTGCTGCAGCAGCTGACCGGCGCGCTGTGCGACGCGCTCACCGGCCGCGACGACGGCCGCCAGATGCTGGAGCTCCTTGAGCGCGCGAACCTGTTCGTCGTCGCCCTCGACGACCAGCGGCAGTGGTACCGCTACCACCACCTGTTCGCCGACGCGCTCCGCTCCCGGCTCCTCGCCCAGCACCCGGACCGGGTGCCCGAGCTGCACCGGGCCGCCAGCCGCTGGCACGCCGAACACGGCGTGCTCGCCGACGCGGTCCAGCACGCGATCGCCGGCGAGGACTTCGAGCGCGCGGCCGGCCTCGTCGAGCTCGCGCTGCCGGACCTGCGCAAGCACCGGCAGGACCGCACGCTACGGGAATGGTTGCGCGCCCTGCCGGACGACGTCGTCCGAGGGCGTCCCCTGATGGCCGCCTTCCTGGCCTGGGCGCGGCTGTCCGAGGGCGACCTCGACGGGGCCCAGGTGTGGCTCGATGACGCCGAGGGGGCGCTTCAGGCCGGCCGTTCGGCCGAAATGCCGGCTATCCCCGGTTCGCTGGCCACGGCGGCCCGCGCCCGGCACGAGGAGCTGCGCGCCCTCCCGGCCACGATCGCGCTCTATCGCGCCTCCGTCGCCCAGGCCCGCGGCGACGTCGACGGCACCGTCGCGCATGCCCGCCACGCGCTGGGCCTGGCCGGGCCGGATGACCATCTCACCCGCGGGGGCGCGGCCGGCTTCCTGGGCCTGGCCGCATGGGCGGCCGGGGACCCCGGCACCGCCGTGGACACGTTCGGCACGGCGGTCGCGAGCCTGCATGCGGCGGGCAACATCGCGGACGAGCTCGGCGGGACCGTCGTCCTGGCCAGCATGTGGTTGACCCGCGGCCGGCCGGCCGAGGCGCGGCGGCTGTACGAGCGGGCGCTCGCGGCTGCCGAACGTCACGGCGCCGTGCTGGCCAACACCGGGCCGTCCACCACCGGGCTGTCCACGACCGGTGACCTGCACACCGGCCTGGCCGACATGCTCCGGGAGCAGGGTGACCTCGACGCGGCCGCGACCCACCTCCAGGTGGGTCACGAGCTCGGCGACCGGGCGTCGCTGCTGGAGAACCGGCACCGCTGGTACACGGCCATGGCGGGGGTGCTGCGGGCGCGAGGCGACCTCGACGGCGCGGTGCGGATGCTCGACGACGCCGAGGCCTTGTACCTGCCCGGCTTCTTCCCGGATGTACGCCCCATCCCGGCCCTGCGGGCGCGGGTCCGCATCGCCCAGGGGCGCCTCGCGGACGCGTGGGACTGGGCGCGCGAGCACCACGTGACCGCGGCCGATCCGCCGGCCTTCCTGGCCGAGTTCAACCAGCTCACGCTGGCCCGCCTGCTCATCAGCCAGTACCGGGCCGACCGGGACCGCAGCGGCCTCGAGCAGGCCTGCGCCCTGCTCGACCGGGTCGCCGACGCCGCGCGGGCGGCGGGCCGCGGGGGCAGCCTCGTCGAGGCCCGGCTGGTCCGGGCGCTAGCCCGGCAGGCGGCCGGCGACACCGAGGCGGCGATCTCCGATCTGGCTGTGGCCCTGGCCGACGGCGTCCCGGCCGGCTACGTCCGGCTCTTCCTCGACGAGGGCCCGCCGATGGACGAGCTGCTCCGGGCGGCCGGGCGCCGGCCGGAACCCGGACCGTCCGCCGGGTACGCCGCCCTCGTGCTGCGCGCGGCCGAGGGCCAGGCCGCCGCACCGGCGGCCGCCGCGGCGACGGCAGACGCGGCCCCCGCTGGCGACGAGGGCCTGAGCGACCGCGAACTAGAGGTGCTCCGGCTGCTGGCGACCGAACTCTCCGGGCCGGACATCGCCCGTCACCTGTTCGTGTCGGTCAATACGCTGCGCACCCACACCAAGCACATCTTCACCAAGCTGGACGTGAACACCCGCCGGGCCGCGGTCCGCCGCGCTATCGAACTCGGCCTCCTATAGCCCGCCGGGCGAATCACCACCTGGGTCACATCGCATGGTGATGCGGGGTCACCACGCCGGTCCATAGCGTCCATGACGTGGCCGGACATCCCGCCCGGCGCAGACCCCAGGACCAAGGAGCCCGCCATGACCGTCACCCCGACCAGCCTGGCCCGGGCCGCCGGCATCACCGGCATGTACCTGCGTCAGGTCCGTCAGATGGGAATCCTCGGGCTCGTCGGCTACCTGGTGTTCGGCGTCGGCTACCTGGCGGGCGGCGTCCTGTTCGGCCTCGCGCTGTTCCGCGCGCGCATCCTGGCTCGCTGGGCTTCCGGGCTCCTCGTCCTCGGCACCCTGGCCACGCTCGCCCTGCACGTGCTGCCGCACTCGTTCGAGCGGCCGTTCGCGGTCCCCGTCGGCATCGCCCTGATCGGCCTGGGCATCTCCCTGTGGCGCGACCAGCGGAAGCCCGCCGCCGTCATCGCCAGCGACCTGGCCCCCGCCCGCGTCGAGCCCGCCGCAGTCCGATGACCACCAGCAGGACCCTGGCCTATGAGTTCCGGGTCGTAGGCCACCTCGACGACCACTGGTCCGCCTGGCTGGGCGATCTCACCATCACCCGGCACCACGACGGAACCTCGACGCTGACCGGACCGATCGCGGACCAGGCTCAGCTTCACGGCGTGCTCGCCCGGCTGCGCGACATCAGCGCCACATTGCTGTCGCTGAACGCCCTCGAGGTCAGGCCGGGCGGCTGAACGGCACGGTTACCGTGATGGTGTCGGGGAACCAGCGGGCTCCGCCCGCGTGCTGCGGCGCCCCGCATGCGGTCTGCAGGTACCTCATGGGCGGGCCGAAGCCGTCGAGGGTGTCGCCGACCGGGAATCCGTAGCTGTCCCGTATGACGTAGGAGAGGGTGCCGACGTACCGTACGTTCTCGCGGTGGCCGCTCCCGGTTACGGTCAGGCCCTGAGTGCCGCGAAATCCCCAGTACAGGTCGCTGGTCCTGGACTCGAATGCCACCGTCGGCAGTTGCGCGGCGGAGAGCCGAACGCGCGACTTTCCCGCTTTCAGCTGGCTGAGGACCGCTTCGGCGACTTCGTTGTTCACCGCCCGGAATGCCCCGCTAGCTAGCGCCTTCTTCGAGATCGGCGACCCGGCCCGGTAATTGACCTCCGTTCCCTTCCCGTTGAGGAAGTGCGTCAGGAGATCGGCCGACGCCGGCAGGTTCGCCAGCGCGAACCCATGGGCCACCCTGGCGCCCAGGGCCTTGTCGGCTGCCAACGTAGCGCTATCGCAGCCGGCGTCCGGCGTTTGCGCGTGCGTGTCCTGGCTTCCGCTGGGCGGCACGGGGCGGGTCCCGGCGACGGTGAAGGCATGCGCGGCCCCGGCAGAGTGAACCGCGGAGTGTGCTGTGGAGTGAGCTGTGGTGGGCACGGGAGGCCCGGTGGACGACGATGACGCAGCCGAGCAGCCCGACAGCGCCGCGACCACGCACAGGGATGCGGCGGAGACGATCGACTCCTTCGCCGGCATCCGACGGGGACGTCCCATAGCGTGAGCATCCTACGGCCTGCCGGCCTCGCGGCCGGCCCGGGAGAGGCCAGCCCTAGCGCGTCGCCGATCATCAGAGAGATGCTTCTGGTCTGGGGTCCGAGGGCCGGCGAGGCCGGTTAGGAGGCGCAATGGCGAGCGCAGCCGCGCGGCGCAAGTTCTGGGGCTGGGGCCTGGAGGGCGACGGGCTGCCGGCGAGCGAGATCGGGCAACTCGGGGCCACCTTCACCGGGCGCCTGGGCATCGACGGGGTGCGCGTGCAGGAACCGCCCCGGGTGGAGGAGCTGGACCTGCGCGCGCCGCGGCTGGTACCGCCGGCGTCGCTCGAGCCGGTCTTCAGCCCGGACCCGTACGACCGGGCCGCCCACACCTACGGCCGGTCGTTCCGCGATCTGGTGCGCGCCTTCCGCCGGGATTACGCGCATGCGCCTGACCTTGTGGCGTTCCCCCGCGGCGAGGACGAGCTGGTATCGGTGCTGGAATGGTGCTCCGATGCCGGTGTCGCGGCGATCCCGTTCGGCGGCGGCTCCAGCGTGGTCGGCGGGGTGGAACCCGATGTGGGGGAGGGCTACCGCGGCGTGGTCAGCGTCGACCTTCGCCACCTGCAGGGGGTGCTGGAGGTCGACGGTACCTCGCGGGCCGCGCGGATCGCGGCGGGCACGCTGGGCCCGGCGCTGGAGGCCCAGCTGAAGCCGCACGGCCTGACCCTGCGGCACTTCCCGCAGTCGTTCGAGTGGTCGACGCTGGGCGGGTGGATAGCGACGCGCTCGGGCGGTCACTACGCGACGCTGCACACCCATATCGACGAGTTCGTGGAGTCCGTCCGCGTGGTGACGCCGCGCGGCGTGCTCCAGACCAGGCGGCTGCCGGCCTCCGGGGCTGGCCCGTCGGCGGAGCGGCTGTTCTGCGGCTCCGAGGGCACGCTGGGCGTGATCACCGAGGCGTGGATGCGGGTGCAGCCGCGGCCGCGGTTCCGGGCGGGCGCCTCGGTGCTCTTCGCCGGCTTTTCCGACGCGGTGCAGGCGTCCCGGGAGCTCGCGCAGTCCGGGCTCAACCCGGCCAACTGCCGCCTGCTCGGCCACGACGAGGCGCTGATGTCGGGCAGCGGCGACGGGTCGCAGTCCATTCTCGTGCTCGGCTTCGAGTCCGCGGAC
>WNGJ01006704.1_pt1 | contig 12223 bp, 9 predicted proteins | sample 5400611 | NCBI WGS metagenome assembly WNGJ01 (sample SAMN13153375, study PRJNA577476) | soil metagenome | isolation source: 40 cm soil or saprolite under Garry oak tree replicate 1 | place: USA:California | collected 2016-06-15 | reverse complement strand
GCCGGCTGAGCCGCGCTCCCCGAGGCTTGAGCCGGGCCCGCCAAGGCCAGCTTGATCTGTCCGGCCTTGACCTGGACCGTCTTCACCTTGACCGGCTTCATCGGTTCGGACGAACCGGGGATCGCGGCGATCTGCTGGCTCTGAATCACGCCGTTCGTCAGCGGGGCGGGCTCGGCCTTGGCCTGCGGCGGTACAGCCGCTGCGGCGTTCGCGATGATCGATCGTGAGGACGGCGCGGTCGAACGCACGGTTGGCGCCGCGGCGGGCTCGGAGGAGGCGACCTGAACCTGAACCGCTTGCGCCGGCCGTGACGCGGTCTCGGCTTCGGCGACGTCAGCATTGGTATCCGCGGAATTGCGCTCTGCGATCGCGGCAACGGTGCGCTTGCTCGCGGCCTTTTCGAGATTTTCGGCGAGCAGGCCACGCATGATGGCGTCACGCGAGCCGCCGCTGCGGCCTCCCAACACCACGCCGACCAGATGACGGTTGCCGCGGCGCATCGAGGTCACGAGATTGAAGCCCGATGCGTGAGTGTAGCCGGTCTTGATTCCATCGACGCCTTCGACACTGCCGAGCAGCTTATTATGGTTGCGGATCGAATGGCCGTGGTAGTTGAACGCCGTGGTCGAGAAATAGCGGTAATAGCGCGGGAACCGATCCTGGATGGCGCGGCCGAGGGTCGATTGATCCCGCGCCGTCGTCACCTGTTCGTCGTCGGGCAGGCCCGAGGCATTGCGATAAACCGTCTTGGTCATGCCGAGCGCGCGCGCCTTGCGGGTCATCAGCTTGGCAAAATCGCCTTCGTCGCCGGCGACGGCTTCCGCGATCACGACCGCGGCGTCGTTGGCGGAGCGCGTCACCAGCCCCTTGATGGCGTCCTCGACGCGGATGGTCTGGCCCGGGCGCAGGCCGAGTTTGGTCGGAGCCTGCTCCGAGGCGTGTTCAGACACGTCCATTTCGGTGTCGAGCTTCATCTTGCCGGCGTCGAGGCGCTCGAACAGCAGATAAAGCGTCATGATCTTGGTCAGCGAGGCCGGATGGCGGCTGGCGTCGGGACTGGTGGACGAAAGCGTGGCACCGGAGTTGCCATCCACGATGATGGATGAGAACGCCGGGCTGTAGCTCTCGCGCGCCTCATGATGATGGCGCTCGGCATGATGCCGGTGTCGGTAGCCTCGCGCATCGGCGGTGTCGTTGGTGAAAATCACCGCGGCTGACGTCGTGACCAGCCCGAAGATGCACGCCCGCAAAATACGCGAGGAAGCCAAGGTTGTGCGAAGCATAAACTTCCCCGTCCCAATGTCCGTTTTATCACCGGTTCGTGAGGCCAAATTGTGCCCAACGGACGGCGCGTTTGTCTTGCTCGAAATGCCCGATCCCGGCACGGCTTTCCGTCCCGGTGGACGATAAGGCCGCCATTCCGGCTAAGACGCTGTTCACAAACAATTTTCAAGCTGTTTGTCCGGAACGCGAGCAAGTCCGGGAATCAGGTTAGGTCGCCCGAGTTTCCAAAAGATTAAGCAACCCTTGCGGGATACTCCGGTATTCGAAGCTAGCGGCTTATTTTGTGCGTCGCAACAAAATTGTTGACTATATTGTGCGCTGCACTATGGTGCCTGAGTCGGGGAGCAGAGACCTCCCGACGGGATCACCTACACATCAGTCCGGGAAGGAAACCATGATGGTCAAGGTTGAAGACATTCAGCAGTACGGAAAAGAGCATCTCGAGACGGTCGTCGCCTCCGCAACCAGCCTGCAGAACGGCTTTCAGGCGATCGCAAGCGCCTATGGCGACTACACCAAGAAGTCGTTCGAAGATACCAAATCGTTCGTCGAGAAGCTGTCCGGCGTGAAGTCGGTGGACAAGGCGCTCGAAGTCCAGACCGAATACGTCCGTTCCGCCTATGAGAGCTTTGTCGCGGAGTCGCAGAAGATCGCAGGGCTCTACACCGATCTTGCCAAGCAGACCTTTAAGCCGATCGAAGGCATGGTTGCGAAGTTCGCCCCGCCGGCGTCGCGCTAAACGCCCACGCCTTTGCTCTAACTAACTACGCGTCTTCCCTACTAAAAAGCCCGGCCAAATGACCGGGCTTTTTTCTGTTTGCGAAACGAGCCGCGCTCAATGCGCGACACGCAATTTCGCAAGCTGCGTCGTGACGTTCTGGAACGCCTGGGCGGTCTGGCTGGAAGACGTGATCATCTGGAAGTTGTCCGCCGAGCCCGCACAATATTGCAACACGGCCGACACCGGATCGGGGTGGGTCGTGCTGGTGTTGATCTGGATCGCGAAGATCTGGACGTTGTACGGCGCACTTTTCATGTTGTCGCACAGGATCTTCTGACGATTGTCGATGGTCGTTTGGTCCGTACTCCAGCGATTCTGAGTGTTCAGACCGTCGGACACGAGCACCACGAAGTCATTATAGGTATAGCCGGGGTCCTTTGCCGGCGCCGACAGCGGTGCGGTCTGGGTCAGCGATAACCAGCCCCACGCCGCGCCAATGGCCTGGTTGGTGTTGCCGTTCGGAACCAGACCGTCGATCATGGTCTTGAGCGTGGCCCACTGATTGCTCAGCGCCGTCAGCGGCTTGTTTGGACACAAGCGGTATTGTTCGGCGTAGAACTGCGTTGCCGAATCTCCGAGCGTGGGTTGGGTATTTGTCGTATCGTTATTTTGATCGCGATCGATGACGCAGCCGTTCCACGTGCTGTGATCGTTGATGATCCAGGTGTGGTTGTAATCGGGAGTGGTTTCGCTGCAGGTTTTGCTCCCATTGCTTCCCGTGCAGGAGCAGGTGCTGCCCGTCCCACCGATCATGCCCTTAGCGATGGTGCACGCACAGCTGCTGCCAGTGCAAAGTTGACGCGTCGTGCTGGTGGCGGGGCTTTTGAGTACGCTGTCGTAGCAGCCATTGTAATAGTTGCTCGTGCCACTATCGAGGGTGGGGCAAATATAGCCGCTATAAGTCCCGCTCGCGGGAATTGTGCTGGTGCCTGTGCTGGCGTTGACCGGCGTGGTCTGGCAGCTGAAGGCTTGGCCGCCGAACGGACACGCCGATCCGGGGCCGTAATTCTTCCAGTTCGCCGGCTTTGTGGTTTTGATCGACGCCGGCTCGTCCTCCCATTTGGCCCACGCGGCCCAGGTCGCCGCCGGGCTGCCGTTGCCGATATTCACATCCCGCGAAAACGGAATAACGGAGATGTAGACGTCGCCGGTTTGCCTGTTGAGGGCGCTGAGTGTGTCGATCATGCTCTTCGCGGCGCTTTGCATGTTGGGCATCTTGTTGTCAGAGCCCATCGAACCCGTGACGTCGAGCACCATCGCGACGCGCATCCGCGCGTTGCCCCAGGTTGACGTCGCGCCGCTGTTGAAACCCAGCTTCGGGAAATTGAAAGCCGGCATCCTCGCGAAGTCGCTGTTTACGTATCCGTTTCCGCTGACGATGATGGTGGATTGCCCGGTGGCAGGATCCCTGGCGGTGTAGGTGCCGTGGATGTCCGTGGTCGCAACGACCGAGTCCCTGTTGGTATAGAGCGCGGCGAAATAGGTTTTCGCTTTCTGGTCGATATCCGATTCCGAGATACGGCCGTCGGCAAGGTCCTTGGAGAGCATCAATGCCACGGAATCGAGCGCCGACTGCATCGCGGAACGGGCGGCGTTGGCGCGGGTATAGTCGACCGCAACTGCGACAAAGGCGATAAGAGGCACCAGCGCGATGGCAAAGATCACCGCGATATTGCCCTGATTGGCCCCGGCAAAGCGCCGGGCCGCGGTGCGGACACGATTGGCAATGGATGCATCGAGCATGGTTGTCACCGAAGTTGGGTTTCTGCGGCCATTTCGGGCTTTGCGGCTAAACAGGTGGTAAACCGGCCCTGAGAAAACTGGGTCAATAGCTGCGCAAGCCGGGAAAAGGCCGTCAAAGCACGGGCTAGCGTCAACATCGGCTAAACGGACGGCGGTCCGGCTTTGTCAAAACCGACAGAATTGATTAACCTTGCGGGATCGCCGGGCCGGAATCGGACCCGCCTCAGGTCGCAATCGCCTCGAATTTGCGCGCTTGCGGCGAGACCGGGACGGACCCATATTCTGGATAAATCGATCCAGCTGACGGGGTCGGGCCGGTCGGGAGCGGCGATCCGGGAATGGCGACTGGGAACTCAACCGATGGCTCCGGCAGGAGAACATCACCTGGCCGCTGACCGGTTTCCTGTGGGGATTTCGAACGCCTGTGCCATGTTGCAATTAGCTCCCAAATTTGAAAAATCCGGGCCGCCCGCCGTCGCTGCATTTGCTCCCCGAATGGGCAACGATGAGAATCGCGGGGGCGGGGGGGCTGGCGGTCCCGCGACATCCGTCATCGCCAAGGTCAAGCCGAAGACCAAGCGTCCGAATCTCTATCGCGTCCTGATTCTGAACGACGACTACACACCGATGGAATTTGTCGTTCACGTTTTAGAGAAGTTCTTCCAGAAGGACGTTGAAGCCGCGACCAAGATCATGCTCCACGTCCATCATCACGGGATCGGGGAGTGCGGGGTGTTCACCTACGAGATCGCCGAGACCAAGGTGACGCAGGTGATGGATTTTGCGCGCAAGCACCAGCATCCCCTGCAATGCGTGATGGAAAAGAAGTAGCATCGCGCAAAATCCGATAAAACAGGAACGGGTTTTGCATCGAAAATGCGGCGGACCTAACCTGCGTACGCCTTGTCACCTGCGTAAGCACATTTTCCACAGCCGCACGCGGTCGGAGCTTTAACCTGTCATGGGAACCGGCCTTTCGCCACGATCCGTTGTAACTATATTCGCCACGATCCGTTGGTACTATATATGATAAAGGTTGTTGTTGCCTGAGGGGGCAACGGCGATCATGATGGCGGGGGCCACAGAGGACGCGAATGCCGACTTTTTCTCAAAGCCTTGAACAATCCCTGCATCGTGCGCTGGCGATCGCAAATGAGCGCCATCATCAATATGCGACGCTGGAACATCTTTTGCTGTCGCTGATCGATGATAGCGATGCAGCCGCGGTGATGCGTGCCTGCAGCGTCGATCTCGACAAGCTGCGTACCAGTCTCGTCAACTACCTTGAGACCGAGTTCGAAAATCTGGTGACGGACGGCGCCGACGACGCCAAGCCGACCGCGGGTTTTCAGCGCGTGATCCAGCGCGCGGTGATTCACGTCCAGTCATCGGGCCGCGAGGAAGTCACCGGCGCCAACGTGCTGATCGCGATCTTCGCGGAGCGCGAAAGCCATGCGGCTTATTTCCTGCAGGAGCAGGATATGACCCGCTACGACGCCGTCAACTACATCAGCCACGGTATCGCCAAGCGGCCCGGAGTGTCGGAGGCGCGCCCTGTGCGCGGGGTCGACGAAGAGACCGAGACCAAGGGCAACGAGGATTCCAAGAAGAAGGGCGAAGCGCTCGATACTTACTGCGTGAACCTCAACAAGAAAGCGCGCGACGGCAAGATCGATCCGGTGATCGGACGGAATTCCGAGATCAACCGCGCGATCCAGGTTCTGTGCCGCCGGCAAAAAAACAATCCGCTGTTCGTCGGTGAAGCCGGCGTCGGCAAGACCGCGATCGCGGAAGGCCTCGCCAAGCGCATCGTCGATAGCGAAGTTCCGGAAGTGCTGGCGGCGGCAACCGTGTTCTCGCTCGACATGGGCACGCTGCTGGCGGGGACGCGTTATCGCGGCGATTTCGAGGAGCGGCTGAAGCAGGTCCTGAAGGAACTCGAGGCGCATCCGAACGCGATCCTGTTCATCGATGAGATCCACACCGTGATCGGCGCCGGCGCCACCTCCGGCGGCGCGATGGATGCCTCCAATCTGCTAAAGCCGGCGCTGGCGTCGGGCACGATCCGCTGCATGGGCTCGACCACTTACAAGGAATATCGCCAGCACTTCGAGAAGGACCGCGCGCTGGTGCGCCGGTTCCAGAAGATCGATATCAATGAGCCGACGGTCGAGGACGCCATTGCCATCCTCAAGGGTCTGAAGCCGTATTTCGAGGACTATCATAAGCTGAAATACACCAATGAGGCGATCGAGGCGGCGGTTCAGCTGTCGTCGCGCTACATCCATGACCGCAAGCTGCCGGACAAGGCGATCGACGTGATCGATGAATCCGGCGCGGCGCAGATGCTGGTCGCCGAGAACAAGCGCAAGAAGACCATCGGCATCAAGGAAATCGAGACCACGATAGCGACTATGGCGCGGATTCCGCCCAAGAGCGTGTCGAAGGACGATGCCGAGGTGCTCAAGCATCTCGAACAGACGCTGAAGCGCGTGGTGTTCGGCCAGGACAAGGCGATCGACGCGCTGGCCGCATCGATCAAGCTGGCGCGGGCAGGGTTGCGCGAGCCGGAAAAGCCGATCGGCTCATACCTGTTCTCGGGTCCGACCGGCGTCGGCAAGACCGAAGTGGCAAAGCAACTGGCAGCCTCGCTGGGCGTCGAACTGATCCGGTTCGACATGTCCGAATATATGGAACGGCATACGGTGTCGCGCCTGATCGGCGCACCTCCGGGCTATGTCGGCTTTGACCAGGGCGGCCTTCTGACCGACGGTGTCGATCAGCATCCGCACTGCGTGGTGCTGCTCGACGAAATCGAGAAGGCGCATCCCGATTTGTACAACGTGCTGCTGCAGATCATGGACCACGGAAGGTTGACCGACCATAACGGCAAGCAGGTCAATTTCCGCAACGTGATCCTGATCATGACCACCAATGCCGGCGCCGCCGACCTCGCGCGCCAGGCCTTTGGCTTCACCCGCAACAAGCGGGAAGGCGACGATCATGAAGCGATCAATCGCCAGTTCGCGCCCGAGTTCCGCAACCGGCTCGATGCGATCGTCTCGTTCGCGCATCTCAATGCCGACGTGATCGGCATGGTGGTGGAGAAGTTCGTGCTGCAACTCGAGGCGCAGCTCGCCGACCGCGATGTCACCATCGAACTGTCCGAACCCGCCAAAGCCTGGCTGGTGCACCATGGTTACGACGAGCAGATGGGCGCGCGGCCGATGTCGCGCGTGATCCAGGAGCACATCAAGAAGCCGCTCGCCGACGAGGTGCTGTTCGGCAAGTTGAAGCGCGGCGGCCACGTTCGTGTCGTGCTGGTCAAGGACGAGGCGGCGGCCGACGTCGAGCAGGAAAAGATCGGTTTCGAATTCGTCGAAGGCCCGGTGACGCCGAAGCCGGAAAAACTGCCGGGCACGCGCAAACGCACGGCACCGCGCAAGCCGAAACCCGGCGGGCCGAACGGCGGCGGGTCGAAGGGCCCGGCCTCGCGCGGTCCGCTGGTCAAGGTGTGAGCCGCTGTTGCGCATGAATTGGAAAGCCGGCGTGTCGCAATACCGCCGGCTTTTTTTGACGAACGAATCCCCGCCGGACGCAGCTATTCCGTTGAATCAGACTCCAAGACGAACGGGCCCAGGCGCGACTTCGAGCGCGTCAGCCTGCGGCCAAGTCGCGCAAAGCATCGCCGAACAAGAGAATCGCGCTCCCGGGTTCCGTTTGCTGCCGGAGATTGCCGGAATTTCGCGGCAATACCCCGGATGCTGAAGACGATCAGTGTCTCATGATATTTCAGCCCGCGGCCACCCTTCACCAGCCCCTGATCGCGGATCAGGCAATATTCACCGTTGCTCATGCGCGCGAACCGGCAATTCCTGAAGTAGTTCCTGACGTAAGATAGCATACGCACTCCCGCTCATCAGGAGCATGCATGGCCATACGATTCAGTCAATTCTTGACAAACCGCGCGCTCGTCGTAGCGCGTGGCGATGCCGTTGTTGGCGCGCCAATGCCAGATCGCTAAGGAGCGGGAATCATCTGCTGCATCACCACCGTGAGCCCGATGCCGACAACGCCGGCGCCAACCAGCCGTAACGCGAGAGCGTCGGATTGACGTTGTACCACCGCACGTGCCGCAAACATCACGGCCAATGCGATCGCACTCTGGATCACGACGAGTCCACTGAAGTAGCCGGTCAGGGGCGAGGATTCAGAGCCGTAGATCGATTCGCCCAGGGCATAGCCGTGGATGAGGCCGGTCAAGACAAATAATCCCAGCGCGGCGCCGGTGGGCATGTGGCGGTCGCGCAGCAGCATGGCGCCGAGAAAGATCACCGAGAGCGCGACCAGGATTTCAGCGGCCGGCACCGTCATGCCCTGCACATGGACGGCAACGCCCGCGATCATCGCCACCACGAAGCTGACGACCAGCGCCGCGCCCGCCCGATGGGCCGACGCCAGGCACGCGACCGCCACCACGGCGGCAAAATGATCGATGCCGATGACCGGATGGCCAAGACCGGATAACAGGCCATCGGTGAACGTGACCGGCATGCGGCCACCCATGACGTGATGAGCGAGAGCCGGATTGGTCAACAGAAGAATGGCAGCGAGAAGTTGTCCGGCGGTCCGTATGGCTTTTTTCATGATGAAATTCCCTGATCAGGACCGGCCGTGCAACGCGACAGCCGTAGTTCGTACAATTCAATGATCAGGATATCTTGGCTGTTATCGTGAGGGAAGTGATTTGCGAGCCCGGCCGCTGTCGGTGCCGCGTACTTTTCAGCCGCCGCCGATGAGCTCGTTGATCTGGCGCTGAAGCTTACGTTTCTTCTGCTCACTCTTGCGCAGCCGCTCCTCGAGATCGGACACCGGCAGCTCGGATAGGGTCTCGCCGCTGAATGCAACGCCCACAAAATTGTTGCGCAACCAGACGATCTTGGCGAGGAAGGAACGGCCTTTTCGCGCGATGGTCAGCGAGATCTGCTCTTTGGACAACCGGATGGCGTCTTTGAATTCGAGGTTGGCGCCGTTTTCGGAGATGTCGCGGACCACGCAATCCCTGGTTGTGCTTTCATCGATCTCGGCGACGCCGCCATAAACTACCTTGTCACGCGGGCTCTCGCGTCGCTCCATCATCGATTTTCACTCCCCAATAAAAGTGGGCGGACCATACCCGGCTTCGCTGTGAGCGGAAGACCGCAGCCGGCAAAATGCCACGTTAACCTAAACCGGTCGCATTTGAGGCAGGATGGAATTTCAGGATTTTGTGGCGCGATCCCGAAAACGGGGGACCTTTTTGAAAATATCACGCGCGAAGCAGCGAACTCACGCCGCGCTTTCGCGGATGCTGCGCGCGATTTCCTTTTGCGCATCGAATTCGCGCCGCCGCCGCGCCAGCTCTTCGGCGCTGAGCAGCGCCACATTGTTGTAGTCGCGCTTCCAGGACGCGTCCGCGCTCCAGCGCAGTGGCGACTGCACCGTGGTCTGCGGGCCCGGCGCTGATTCCAGCAGACGCAGCGCGAGTTCCAGCGTGAAAGCTTGCGAATCGGGATCGTGCGGCTTGCCCGCTGAATTGCCCAGCGGAAAATCGCTGAACAGAAAACGCGGCACCGCAGCGTGTTCGACGATGTCCTTGGCGCACCCCATCACAACCGTGGAAATGCCATTAGCTTCCAGATGGCGGGCGACCAGGCCGATGGTCTGGTGGCACACCGGACAGTTCGGCACCAGCACGGCAGCATCTACACCGTCTCTGCGGCAGCGCGCGAGGATTTCCGGAGCATCGGTCTCGATGGTGACGCGATGACTGCGGTTGGTCGGCGCGCCGAAGAAACGCGGCGCGACTTCGCCGATCCGGCGTGCGGCCGCCAGCCGCTGCACTTGCGGCAGCGGGAACCAGGTGCCGCTATCGTCGGCCGAAGTGTGCAGGCGATCGTAGGCGATGTGCGAAATCCGCAAGTCATGCGGCTTTGAGGTGTCGCCGTCATAGACCGAGTAGAATTTGGCGCCGCCATTGTATTTGGCGCCCGGGCCTTGATCGCCTTTCGAGGGATCGAACGGCGCCGCCGTCGTGACGATCGCGATGCGGGATTGATCGAGAGGCTTTCGCAGGGGCTGGAACGGGGCATCGACATAATGCGCCCAGCGATAGGGCGTGGTGTAGCCGATCGCCTGATAATATTCGCGGGTACGCGCCATATAGGGGACCGGCGCGTCATCGTCGGGGGCGAAACCAAGCTGGTCGCCAGGCGTTGCGGTCATGTCTTGTTCTCCCACGCACGCGTCATTTTCCAATAGCTAACCAGCCGGTTCCAGGTGTCAAGCAAGGTCTCGCGGAAAATAGAACCCTCCGGAACGACAATGCGAACGGTCATCCGTCTTTGGGCAGCGCTTTGTGTTGTGCTCGTGATGCGGCTGGGGCTGGCGGTGCCGGCCATTGCCGGCGATACGGCGACAATCGAGCTTGCGAAGCCGAGCGTCGAGGAGTTGGCCACCGTCAGGGATGAAGTCAAAGGCAGGGCCGGTGAGCCGGCCGAAGCGGCAGGGGAGACCAGCACAAGCGAGGCGATCTGCCTGATGATCGAGTCGGCGGCGAAGGCGCAAGGACTGCCGCTCGAGTTTTTCGCCCGCGTGATCTGGCAGGAGAGCCGCTTTCAATCCGATGCGGTGGGACCGGTCACGCGGAGCGGCCAGCGCGCGCAGGGCATCGCGCAATTTATGCCGGGCACCGCCAGCGAGCGCCGCTTGCTCGATCCGTTCGATCCGGTGCAGGCGCTGCCGAAATCCGCGGAGTTCCTGAACGAATTGCGCGAGCAATTCGGCAATCTCGGGCTGGCCGCCGCGGCCTATAATGCCGGCCCGCGCCGGGTGCAGGAATGGCTCGCCGGATCAGGCCCAATGCCGCAGGAGACCCGCAATTACGTCAGCGCCATCACCGGCGCCTCGGTCGATGACTGGGCTGCGGCCGCCAAAAACGGCGACAAGAACGCCAAGGCGCCCGAGCGCGTGCCGGCGACCAGCTGCCGCGAATTGATGGCTTGGCTCAAGCGCGCGCCCAACCCCTTCATCACCCAGCTGGAGCAGCATGTGAAGCTTGGCGCCGACAAGCTTTGGGGCGTGCAACTGGCTGCCGGCTTCAACCGCGACCGCGCGCTGGCGATGTATGCGCGCGCGATGAAGCGTTTGAGCGCGGTCATCGGCGATCAGGATCCAAGCCTGTTGGGATCGACGTTGCGCAGCCGCGGCACGCGCCTCTTTTATCAGGTGCGGATCGGCGCCGACACGCGCCCGGCCGCCGACGATCTCTGCAACCGCATCCGTCGCGCCGGCGGCGCCTGTTTCGTGTTGCGCAACATGAGATTCAGGGGTTGAGGTAGCCGTAGCCCGGATCGAGCGCAGCGAAATCCGGGATGCCGCGCTTTTCCCCGGATTGCGCTTCGCTCCATCCGCTCCCTTAGACATGTGGACGGCATGGTGTATGGAATGGTCATGAGCGCAGACCCTTTCGACACGCTCCCCGCCGCCCGCCGCGAGAACGTGCACGCGGTGCTCGTGGCCGCGTTTGGCCGCGCTCCGATCGACGCGATCACGCCCATTATTGGCGGGGCATCGACGGCATCGACCTTTCGACTGGATGCCGGCGGCCGGCGCTACCTGTTGCGGGTGGAGGGAGAGCCAAGTCCGCTGCGCAATCCGCACCAATATGTCTCGATGCGCATTGCGGCGGAGGCCGGAATTGCGCCTGAGGTCCGCTACATCGATGAGGTGGCCCGCATCGCCGTGATCGACTTCATCGAGCAGCGGCCGCTGAAAACCTATCCGGGTGGGCCACGCGCGCTGGCGCAAGCGCTGGGAGAGTTGTTTGCGCGCGTTCAGGCCACGCCGGCCTTTCCACACTTCGTCAATTATCCTGATATCGTCGCTCGCCTGTTCGCGCATGTGCGGCGGACCGGTCTGTTCGCGGCCGGCCTGCTGGATGCGCACGTGGAACGTCTTGAGCTGCTCAGCGAAGCCTACGACGCGGGTTCGACAAGCTTGGTCTCCAGCCACAACGATTCCATACCGAGCAACATCCTGTTCGATGGCGAACGCCTCTGGCTGATCGACTGGGAATCGGCCTATCGCAATGATCCGCTCGTTGATGTGGCGATCGTGTCCGACAGTCTTGCGCTTTTGCCGGAGTTGGAAGAGGTGTTGCTGCGGACCTGGTTCAGTCGTGCGCCCGACGAGGCGGTTCGCACCCGGCTCGAGCTCGTGCGTCCGTTCACCCGCCTTTACTATGCGGGGGTCCTGCTCAGCGCTTCCGCGGCAGCTTCGTGGGTGAAGGGCGCCACCGATCTTTCGGCCCCAACTCTGCAACAGTTCCGGCTCGCGATCCACGAAGGGGGGCTCAAGCCCGGCGCGCCCGGGACC
>WNGJ01006703.1_pt1 | contig 12223 bp, 8 predicted proteins | sample 5400611 | NCBI WGS metagenome assembly WNGJ01 (sample SAMN13153375, study PRJNA577476) | soil metagenome | isolation source: 40 cm soil or saprolite under Garry oak tree replicate 1 | place: USA:California | collected 2016-06-15 | reverse complement strand
GATCGGCACCTACCTGATGGTTCTCGTGGCCGGTGGCGGCGCGAACATGCCCCGGCTGCTGCGCGCGCCCGCCGCCATGCTGCAGCTCGCCGCGCTGGTTCCAGTCGGCGGCCGCACCGCCCTCGTGGTGGCCGTGGCCATGCTGACCCTCGCAATGGTGCCGCGGGCCGTCAGATTGCTGTCGGGCGGGCGCATGTCGCTGCGCGCTGCCGCGGTCGTTGCCGCGGCGGCGCCGATTGCGGTTCTCGCCGTTGCGGCATTCGCGGCGGGCGGTTTCTTTGATCTCGTGGCCGACCGCTTCGTCGACGACGGCGGGAGCGCGCAGACGCGCCTGGAAATGTTCGCGATCTTCAAACAGCTCTCGGTGCGCGATATCCTGGTCGGGACTCAGAGCGAATTAGTCGATTCCATTCGCCGGACGCACGGCCTGGAATGGGGCGTGGAGAACCCGGTGGTTCGGTTGCTGCTCTATCAGGGCGTGGTGTTCACCGCGTTCCTCGTCGCCGGATTTGTGCTGTTTCTGATCGAGCTGGGTCGGCGCATGCGCTCAGGCGCAGCCATGCCCTTCGCCTTCTTTCTAATCGTGGTCAATTCATTCGAGAGCATTTCCAACAAGACGATCTTGCTCGGACAGTTCGTCGTTCTGATGCTGGCGATGTTCGGGCGCGGGTCGGATCAGGCCCCTCGCTTATCGTCGTTCCGCAAGCCAAGCGAGGCGAGGCTGTCCGGAACCAGCTAATCACCGTCCGTGGTACTGGATCCCGGCCCCCGCGTTTCGCGCTCGGCCGGAATGACAACTATCGGCGGTCTTGTGCGCCGGCGCCGTCGGGCAGGCGCAGCCCGAGCGCGGTCGTGATGGACGGGTCGAACGCGCGCGAAGCATCGTCGATCGTCAATCCCATGCCGTCGAAATAATTCCAGAACGCCCAGGCGAAGCCCGCGGCTTCCGCGACCTCGCGTACGTCTCGGATGTAGCGGGCGCGGTCGTCAGGCCTCGCGGCGACGTATCGCGCGTCCGACCGCAGCGCGCCGAATTCACCGAGCAGAATGCAACCGGGATCGATGGCATGGCTGCGCGCCCAGGCGGTGACGCGACGCATGTACTTTTCGATGAACCATCGATCGGGGCGGGCGTCGAAATACTGATCGAGCACCCGGGCGATCTGCGCGGCGGTCTCACGCTTTGCCGCGGGCGGCGTCGACTGGTCGCGGGCCATCCGATTGGCGACTGCCGCCATGGTCGTGGCTTTCGTGCCCGCCGAAGCCGGCCACGGCACGGCGTTGAGATAGCGATACATCGGCTCCGACGTCATCCATGGCGCGCCCTGGTGGCTGAACACGTAGGGCTCGTAGAAATGGAAGGTATAGATGATGTTTGGGTCGTCGATCGGCTGCAGCGCCTCCAACCCGGCGATCATGCTGCCGCACGCCCCGGTCAGGATCAGGGTGTGGCGAGGCGCGGCGCTGCGCGCCGCGCGCACTATGCGGAGCTGGAGCGCCGGCCAATCCGCCGACGTGCAGTCCTGCGGGGGCTCGTTCAACGGCTCGAACGCGACACGGGACGGATCCATCCGGTCGAGGCGCGCCGCCACCACGGCGACCAGATCGAGGTATCGCGCAAACATCGGGTCGGCCGGGCCGCGCACGAGGTTGCGTGGATTCCAGTAATGGGTCGCGCCGTTGAGATGCAGGTTAAGGACGACCGCGAGGTCCTCGGCAATCGCCGTCTCGACGGCGCCCATGACCTGCGCCAGCAGCGCGGCGCGGCGTTCGCCGGCAAAGGCGAGGAGCGGCCCAGGGTCGACGGGCACGCGCACGAAGTCGATCCCGGACGCACGCAGGGCCGCGAGATCGCCTCGGGTCGGAACCGGACGGTCGGCCTGCAACGGGGGCCAGTCATAATCGGTACGTGGCGGCGGGAACTCGCGCGTCAACGAGAACCAGGGCCAGAGGTTTACGCCGCGCCGCAGGCGGACCGCTGGCGCGATGCCGGGAGATCGTGCGCCCGCCACCGTTGCCGGCCAAAGCGCAGCGGCGGCGCCCGCCGTGATGGCGCGAATGACGCCTCGCCGCGACGGCGACGGCGCGATCAAGGGCGGCCGCCCGAACCGACTGCCAGCCTGACCGACAGTCCTCCCTCGCGGACCGGGACGTGGCCGCCGAGCACGGCAAGCTCGTGCTCGTAATCGCCGAGCACGTCGGCCCAGGCGAAATCGGCCGCGGCGCGCTCCCGCGCCGCCGCGCGGGCGCGCGTGACCGCAACCTCGTCGGTCAGGATGCGCTCCATCATGCGATCGCATTCGTCTTCGTCGGCGAAGAAGAATTGATCCGGCCCGGCGGTCCAGAGATTGAACCGGTTGCGGTGCGCGAGCACGGCGTTGCCGCACCACAGCGCTTCGACCAGCGACGGGTTGGTCCCGCCGACCATATGGCCGTGGCAATAGGCGCGAGAATGAAAGCGCAGCGCCGCAACGACCGTCCGGTCGTAGATCGCGCCGGGGAAGATCACCTCGGCCCCGGCCGCCGCTCTGACCGCCTGATGGTACCGATTGCCGTCCTCGAGGGTGCCGAGCACAACCAGCTTCGCATGCCGGCTGCGGCGGGAGAACGCCCTGACCATAGTCAGGATATTGTTGTCCGGTTCGATGCGGGCGATCGACAGCAGATAAGCTCCCGGGGCGAGGCCCAGGGCGGCGAGCGGCCCGACGGCGGCGCCTGTCACCGCGTCGCCGCCGTAGGGAATCATGGCGATGGCGCCGCGGCCGCGGCGCGTGGCGAGATGATCGGCGATGGCCGGATGATCGGCTACCAGCCGGTGCGACAGCCACGCTCCCAGCCATTCGTTGAGATAGAACCAGGCGCGCACCGGGCGGCTCCATTTCGGCCGCTGCCACTCGATGCCGTCCATGTTGGTGAGAATCTTCTTTCCCCGCAGCCGCAGTGCGATGAGGAAGGCCGCGGTGTTATAGCCGAGGACCAGGCAAACGCCGTCCTGCGAGCCGGCGTGACGCACCGAATGCCAATCGAACTCGATGGTGCCGGTCGCGCCGTCGCGGGCGACCTCGACCATCACGCGCTCGACGCCGCACCAAGTATCCGTTGTGAAGCGCCGCGTCACCGCGGCCACCTCGGCTTGGCAGTAAACGGTCACGCGCCAGCCGCGCTCAATGAGGTGCAACGCCAGCCGCTCGGCAAACGTCTCGAACCCTCCGTGGGCGGCGGGGACGCCGCGGGTTCCGAGGATGAGCACGTGGGGCTGCGGCATCGGCGTGGCTCGATCGAGGACAACGCCCGTCCCACTGCGGGACGGGCCGTTGCGCCTGAGCGCCGCATCGCAAGGTTCATGCCTTTCGCGGTTAACCAAATAACTCGATGGTCAGAGATGTTAACGACGCGCGAACAATTGCGTTGCCACCGGCGGTGCTTCGTGGCCTGTGGGGTACGGCGCCACGCGCGCCAGACCAGCCGTTGCGACAGACAAACCGCCATGCGCATCCTTTGCGTCCACCAAGGCTACGAGCTTTACGGGTCGGATCGCGCATTCGTCGAGTCGGTCGCGGCAATACGCGAGGCTTGGCCCGCTGCCGAGATAACCGCCGTATTGCCTTGCGACGGACCGATCGTCGCGCCCCTGGCCAGGGTCGCCACCCACGTCGTGTTCGATCCGATCTGGGTGCTCCGGCGCCGTGGCTTGGCGAAGCTCGCGACCCTGGGTCCGTTCCGCCTCGTTCCGGCGCTCTGGCGTGCGATCAGGCGCATGCGCTTGACCGATCTCGTCTACATCAACACGGTCGTCATCGTCGATTATCTGCTGGCGGCCCGCTTCTTTCCCGAAAAGAGCCTGATCCACGTCCATGAAATTCCAACCGGCATCGCCGCCCGACTGTTCCGCCGGCTTCTCCTGTGGACGCGCGCAGAGGTGATCTTCAATTCGCAGGCGACGAAGCAGGCATTCGCGCTGCCCGCCTCGATACCTCAGCACGTCGTCTATAACGGCATTGCCGGTCCAGCGGTCGTCCCTCGCCTCGATTACGACGGCGCGCGCCCCCTGCGGCTACTGCTGATCGGCCGGATCAACCGAATCAAAGGACAGGATCTCCTGATCGAAGCGCTGGCGTTGCTGCCGCCCGACATCCGCGCCCGGCTCGCGGTGCGCATCGTCGGCGGCTCGTTCGATAACGAGGTGGCGCGCGAGGACGCGCTCAAGCGCCGGGCACGCGCCGCCGGCCTTGCCGCGACGGTGCGCTTCGAGCCGTTTCAGGACGACCCGGCTCACTATTACGCGTGGGCAGACATCGTGGTCATTCCGTCGCGGCTGCCCGAATCTCTGGGGCGGGTGGCGATCGAGGCGATGGCGCATGGGCGACCGGTCATTGCCGCAGCCATCGGCGGATTGACCGAGGTCGTGCAGGACGGCGTCACCGGTTGGCTCGTCCCGCCCAACGATGCGGCGGCGCTCGCCGGCGTGATCGCGCAAGCGGCGACCGGGCCGCAGGCGTGGCGCGGTTATGCGGCTGCGGCGCGGACGCGCTACGAGGCCGCGTTCGTGCGCCGGGCGATCGACCGCCAGATTCAGGCGGTCGTGCGGGCGCGGCTGGCGCGGTGCGCGGACGGGCGCTCGACTCCGTACCTGGCGCGGATCGGCCAGCGATGACGCCGCTTTCCGATCAGCGGTCCGCGAGCGGGGAGACGGTCCGGCGGATGTTCGACGACGTCGCCGCGCTCGGACGAAAATACGCGTTGTCGCTCGGCGGCGAGGCGCTGCAGAGCGGGTTCCATTTCATCTTGAATCTCCTGCTGATTCGCGCGCTGCCGGCCTACGATTACGGCGTGTTCGCCATCGTCTTCATTCTCGGCGGCATCTCGATCACCTATGGGAACGCCCTGGTATCGATTCCGGCCAACATCCGCATCGCCCGGCTCCGCAGCGCGAGAGCGGTCGCTTTTCTGGACGTGGCGTTCGGCTCGGTTGCGCTCGCGATCTGTCTCGGCGTGGCGGTGATCGTCGCGTCGGGCCTGTGGCTCACCATCGACCGCCCTGGGGAAAGCCTCGCCGGCGGAGCCTTCGTCGGCATCTGGACCCTGCGCAACCACGTCCGCAGCACAATGTTCGCGCGCCAGCGTGCATCGACCGTGACGCTGTCCGACGGCTTCTATACGACGACCGGCGCCGCACTCGTCGCGGGCCTTCTTGGCTTGCGCTCCCAGGTTCCGCAAGCGACCATGATTCTCCTGTTCCTCACGGCGGCGAACGCGGTGGCAATAGCGGCGGCGCTGGCGATGCCGCGGCGCCCGATCCGCATCAGCTTCCGCCGCGGCGTGCGTCGCAGCTATCGCGCCATCTTCGGCGAAATCGGATGGTCGCTGATCTGGGTCACCACCTGGAACATCCAGGGGCAGGGCCTGATGTTCATGGTCGCGGCGATCGTCGGGCCGGCCGCCTACGCGCCGATTGCCGCCGGTATCGTCCTGTTCGGTCCGCTGCGCACCGGAGTCGGCGCGTTCATCAATGTCGTGCGCCCGGAATTCGCCTCCGGGCTCGCCGAGGAGCGCTATCGCCAGGTGAAGCTCACGCTGTTCGGCTCGTTCGCCGTCATCGCGTGGGTCTGCGTCGCATACGGCGCCGCCGTCTGGATGGGCTGGCCGCTACTCGCCCAGTATGTCTATGGCGCAAAGTTCGCGAACGCCTCGATGCCGCTGATCGTGCTCTTGGCGTGGCTCACCGCGCTCGTCGCCACGTGCTACCACGTGCCGCTGGCGCTGGTTCAGGCGGCGCTCGACTTCAAGGCGGTTGCGATTTCGACCATCACCGGCGGGCTGGTCGGAATGGCGTCGATCGTCCTGCTGATCGCCTTTTCGACGGTCGCTTGGTCGCTGGCCGGCGCTGCCGCCGGGGAGGCCGTGGCGCTGACTTATATTTGCGTCGCGGCCTTGCGTGTTCTCAGCCGACCGCACCCGACCGCCCCGGCGGGGATCGCGCGGCATGCCGTTGTGCCTGAGCACGCGCCGTTGGCGCTGTGAGGGGCGCGCTGCCGGGAGCGAACGCCATGAAGCTCGATATTCGCCCGCTGGGACATCCGGAAATCAAAGTGATCGGCGCGCCGCGCTTTCGCGATCAGCGCGGCTATTTTGCCGAGACCTATGTGCGGCGCGATTTCGCCGCCGCCGGAGCGGGGGAACGATGCGGGTTCTGGTCACCGGAGGAGCAGGCTTCATCGGTTCGGCGGCGTGCCACGCGCTCATCGCGCGCGGCGCCTTCGTCATTAACGTCGACAAGCTCACCTACGCGGCGAATCCGCGCTCGCTCGACGCGATCGCACACGATCCGCACTACGCCTTCGAGCGTCTCGACATCTGCGACCGCGCCGCCATGGACGCTCGAGCGGCTGCTCGGCAACGGCGCCCAGTGGGGCATCCGTCTTTCCTACGCGGTGCAGCCTAAGCCCGAGGGGCTTGCGCAGGCGTTCCTGATCGGCGCCGATTTCATCGGCAACGACCGGGTCGCGCTGGTGCTGGGCGACAACGTGTTCTTCGGGCACGGCCTGCCGGAAATCCTCCAAGGCGCGGCTGCTCGCACGACCGGCGCCACCATCTTCGCCTATCAGGTGCGCGACCCGGAGCGCTACGGCGTTGTGAGCTTCGATTCGGCCGGGCGCGCGCTCACAATCGCCGAGAAGCCGGCAAACCCGGCCTCGCGTTGGGCGGTGACCGGACTCTATTTTTGCGACAAGGACGTGGCGCGCCATGCCCGCGAAGTGCGGCCGTCGGCGCGGGGCGAACTCGAAATCACCGACCTCAACATGCGCTATCTCGCGGCGGGCGCGCTGCACGTCGAGCTGATGGGGCGCGGCTTCGCTTGGCTCGACACCGGCACGTTCGACGCGCTGATCGACGCGGCGACCTTTGTGCACACGCTCGAGGAGCGGCAAGGCATGAAGATCGCCTGCCCGGAGGAGGTCGCTTATCGCATGGGGTTCATCACGCGCGAAGAGCTGCTCAAGCTCGCCGATGCGCTCGACAAGAGCGGATACGGCCAATATCTGCGCAGCCTGACCGAGTCCTAAGTAGCGCGAACGTCACCGGCCGGTGTTATTTGGATGGACCGACAGGGAACCGAGAGAAATATCCACCTGCGATGCCTAAACGTAGCGTCCGAATCGGGCTGGAGTAGGCGAGGGCCCCGCTTGCGCGGGGACAGGCTCTTCGAGACGGTTGCGCACAAGTGCGAGCGGCATCCTCAGGATGACGCCGAGTCTTTTATCACAAATCGCAGGGGCCAGCTGAGACCGCAGAGTCGCGCGCCGAAGCGGGAACCGACGCATGGTCCGTATCAGCCAATATTGCCGTCTTACTCTGCTGTGCTTTAGGCGCGGTCAGCTGTCCCAACCAATTCGCCATCAGGCGCTCGGCGGCCGGACGCCAGGGCGCCTGCAACGATTCTTCCAAACAAGTGGGGAAAGCCTCCATCAGCGCCTCGCGCCGGTCAGCAACGGCTCGCACGCCGAACTCAGCGAGCCGACGAGCCGTGCCCTCGTCGAAATAATCGTTCGGCATCGACGGATAGCCCTCCCGCTCGCCGCGCAGGAACCGGCGCACGTCGCGGCGGTATTCGCCCAACAACGTGCGCGCTTCGTATTCCGGGTGCCCGTGAAAGAACACGAACAGGCTGTTGCCCTGGCGGGCGAACATGTCGACCCCGGCGTGCGCCGAACGCGTGAGTATGTCATAGCCGGCCGCGACCAGCTCCTGTTCGCGCAATTCGTTCCAGCGTGAATGTGGAATCGGCAGCGTCGCCGGAACGCCTTTCAGGATCGCGTGGTTCGCAACCTTGACGCAGTCGAACAGCCCGAAACATTTGTCGGCGAGCGGATGGCGGCCGATGCCGTCCATGTGCAGGACCGCGGCGTGCGCGCCGAGGCACGACCAGATGGTCGAGCGCGTATTCGCCTCCGCCCAATCGATGAGTTTGGTGAGCGTGCGCCAGTACGGCTCCTCGCGCAGGTCGGGCGCGCGCGGCTCGGTGCCGGTGACGATCAGACCGTCCAGGCGGCTCTTCCACAGCTCGTCGAGCGGCGCATAGCGCTGCTTCACACGCTCGCGCGCGGCGCCGGCGCGGATGATCTCCGGCAGGCAAAACAGTTTCATGCCGATGCGGCGTTCGCCTGCCGCAGCGGTCAGCAGTCCGGTGAACTGCCGTTCGGTCTGCTCCAGCGCCGCGTCCGGCATATTGTTGACGAGGCCAATGTCGAGACTCTCTGTGGTCGTTGCGCGCTCGCGCGTCGGTGCGGCGCGGGCGCGCCGCTGCGATTCGGCCGGAATGCGGCTTCGCGACTGGCCTTCATCGAGGGATACGCGCATACAAATTCCCCGCCCGGGCCTAGTGGTTGAGCACGCTCTACTCGGCCGCCACCATGGTTCGCTGGCCCGCCGCGGCCAGCGCCTGGTCGAGGTCGCCGATGATGTCGTCGATGTGCTCGATGCCGATGCTCAGCCGGATCATCTCCGGTTTCACGCCGGCCTTGAGCTGCTCCTCCGCCGACATCTGCCGATGGGTGGTGGAGGCCGGGTGGCAGGCGAGCGACTTGGCGTCGCCCATGTTGACGAGGCGCTTGATCAGCTTGAGCGCGTCGTAGAATCGCTTGCCCCCCTCGAAGCCGTCGCGCATGCCGAAGGTGAGGAGTGAGCAGGCCCGGCCGCCCAGATATTTGCGCGTCAGCGCGTGATACGGGCTGTCGGCGAAGCCCGAGTAGTTGACCCATGCGACGCGCGAGTCGTTGCGCAGGAACGCGGCCACCTTGGCGGCGTTCTCGACGTGGCGTTCCACCCGCAGCGCCACGGTCTCGATGCCTTGCAGCAGCAAGAACGCGCTCAGCGGCGAGAGCACCGCCCCGGTCGTGCGCTGATACACGCTGCGGCAGCGGGCGGCGTAGGCGGCCGCGCCGAAATGGTCGACATAGATGAGGCCGTGGTAGGACGCGTCCGGCTCGTTGAACATCGGGAAGCGCCGCTTGTGCTGGCGCCAGGGGAACTTGCCGCTGTCGACGACGATGCCGCCCAGCGTGGTGCCGTGCCCACCCATGAACTTGGTGAGCGAAAGGACGACGACGTCCGCGCCGTAATCGAACGGCCGCAGCAGGATCGGCGTCGCGACGGTATTGTCGACGATGAGCGGAATGCCGTGGCGATGCGCGACCGCGGCGAGCGCCTCGAGATCGCAGATGTTGCCGGCGGGATTGCCGACACTTTCGCAGAACACCGCCTGCGTCTCGTCGTCGATCAGCGTCTCGATCGCCGCGGCGCTGTCGGAGGCGGCAAAGCGAACGGCGAGGCCCTGTTGCGGCAGGATGTGGGCGAACAGCGTGTGGGTCGTGCCGTAGAGCTGCGGCACCGAGACGATGTTGGCGCCGCGTCGCGCGACGTTGAGAACGGAATAGTAGAGCGCCGCCTGCCCGGAGCTGGTGCTCAGCGCCTCGACGCCGCCCTCGAGCGCGGCGACGCGCTCCTCCAGTACCGTGGTGGTCGGATTGCTGATGCGGCTGTAGCGGTGGCCGTCGACTTCGAGGTTGAACAGCGCGGCGCCGTGGTCGGCGCTGTCGAACTCGTAGGCCACCGTCTGATAGATCGGCACGGCGACGGCCTTGGTGGTCGGCTCGGCCTCGTATCCGCCATGGATCGCGATCGTCTCTCGCTTCATCGGGTCACCTGACGTTGTCGGCCGCCGCGACGAGAGGTCGCGCAAGATGCGCGCCGGTCGGCGGCGAAATGGGACACTGCGCGCGTTAACCGAAGCCGCTGCAAAGCCTGTGCCGCCCAAACTGTCCTAGGTGCCGATGCGCGCGCCGACAAGCAAACAAGTGAGATGGAACAAAATAACCTTAATGTGAGAGACGCGTGTCGATCGACTGCGCTCCCGGCCGTGCATTTACCATCCGACCAGTCCTCAATTGCCGGCGGCACGGCGGCGGGGCAGACGTGATCGATGGAATCCGCCACCGATGCCAAGCCGGCGCCGAGCGGCAGCGGAAGCGTTGCCAAGGACTGGCTGCGCGCCCTGGAAATGACCGCCCGGATCGCCGCGCATCCGGCGCGCACGCTTGCCCACGTGGTGGATGAGTTGGCGCAGGCGCGTGGCGACGCGCCCGCACTGCTGTCGCACGACGCGTGCCTCGATTATCGCGCGCTCGCCGGACGCGCCAACCGCTACGCGCGCTGGGCGCTGGAACAGAACCTCGCCAAGGGCGACGTGGTCGGTCTGCTCATGCCCAATTGCCCGGAATACTTGGGCGTCTGGCTCGGCATCACCCGCGTCGGTGGGGTCGTCGCGCTGCTCAACACCAATCTCTCAGGAACGGCGCTCGCCCACTGCGTCAATATCGTTGCGCCGAAGCACATCATCGTGGCGGCGAGCCTGACGCAGGCCTTTACGTCCGCGCCGCCGCGTCTCGCCGGCGGGCCGAAAGTCTGGGCGCATGGCGCCGGCCCGCACGCTTGGCCGCGCATCGATGAAGCCGTCGAAGCTTTGTCGGCCGAACCGCTCGCGGCAAGCGAACACCGCCCGGTCACGATCGACGATCTCGCGCTCTTGATCTACACGTCCGGCACCACCGGATTGCCCAAGGCGGCCAACGTCGACCATGACCGCCTGCTGATGTGGAGCTATTGGTTCGCCGGTCTGATCGACACCAAGCCGAGCGACCGCATGTACAATTGCCTGCCGATGTATCACAGCATCGGCGGGGTCGCCGCGATCGGTTCGGTGCTGGTCGCGGGCGGCTCGGCATTCGTGCGGGAGAAATTCTCCGCCCGCGAGTTCTGGGACGACGTGGTGCGTTGGGACTGCACCCTGTTCCAGTATATCGGCGAGCTGTGCCGCTATCTCGTGAAGGCCGCGCCGCACCCGCTCGAGCGCGCGCATCAGTTGCGGCTCGCCTGCGGCAACGGGCTGCGGCTCGACGTGTGGCGGGAATTCGAGACGCGCTTCCGAATTCCGCGCATTCTCGAGTTCTACGCCGCGACCGAAGGCAACGTCACGCTGTTCAACGTGGAAGGCAGGCCGGGCGCGATCGGCCGCATGCCGTCGTTCCTGGCCCCGCGTCCTCCTGCGGTGCTGGTGAAATTCGACTTCGCGACGGGCGCGCCGCTGCGCGATGCGCGCGGCCTGTGCGTGAAATGCGCGGTGAACGAAGTAGGCGAGGCGCTCGGCCGCATCGGCAAGGACCGCGGCGAGATCGGCCGCCGTTTCAATGGCTACACCAGCGCCGCAGAAACCGAGAAGAAGGTCCTCCGCGACGTGTTCGAGCCGGGCGACACGTGGTTCCGCACCGGCGACCTGATGCGCCGCGACGAAAAGGGCTTCTTCTATTTCGTCGACCGCATCGGCGACACCTTCCGCTGGAAAGGGGAAAACGTCGCGACGTCCGAGGTGGCGGCGGCGATCTGCGAGCTCGACGGCGTCGCCGACGCCTCAGTCACCGGCGTGGAAATTCCCGGCTGCGACGGCAAGGCCGCCATGGCCCTGCTGGTCGCGGACGGCAGCATCGACCTTGCCGCCTTGCGTCGGCACCTCGTCGAGCGCCTGCCGTCCTATGCGCGCCCGCTGTTTCTCACCATCCGCGGGGAGATTGAGGTCACCGGCACGTTCAAGCACAAGAAGCCTGTCGGTCCGCCCAGCTACGATCCGACTGCGAGTATCGACCCGATCTATTTCAACCATCCGGCGCGGGACGACTTCGTGCGCCTGGACGCAGATCTCTACCGCCGCATCCGCAGCGGGGAGATGCGGCTCTAATCCCTCCCCAAAACGGCCCCGAAACGGGGAGGTTACATAGGCGGCCTTCGGCCGCCGTCCTTATTTTGGAAGAGCGCCGACGCGCAGCGTCGGCTATGGCGCGCAACGCGCGGCGGGTGGGGTCTTCAATACACCGCCCACCCGGATCGCTTCGCTCGCCAGCCCGTGATCATCGATTTTCATGCGCATGTGCATTGAAGAATGATTTTTCACATGATATAATCGTTTTTCGGGCCTTCATTCAAAACCAGCGGCCTTGAAGATGGATTTTTCAATGAGTGAGCCGAATTCAAATCGTTTTTCAGCACCAGTCACGGCTTTTCACAACCGATCGCTTCCCGAACGAGCCACGCCCGTCGGCTACGCCGCCCTGATCGACGCTTTCCTTACCACGCCTTCCGGGCCCTCCGTCCCGCTCCCCCGCCGGCTCTCGGC
>WNGJ01006700.1_pt1 | contig 12224 bp, 10 predicted proteins | sample 5400611 | NCBI WGS metagenome assembly WNGJ01 (sample SAMN13153375, study PRJNA577476) | soil metagenome | isolation source: 40 cm soil or saprolite under Garry oak tree replicate 1 | place: USA:California | collected 2016-06-15 | reverse complement strand
GACCGCGATCGTTTCGAATTGGCGCACGCGCGAGACCGCGCGAAGGTGCGCATGGGCCTGCACGCCAGTACCGATGATGACCAGTGACTTTGCGTTCTTCCGCGCCAGCAGGTCCGTGGCCAGCGCCGATCCGGCCGCGGTGCGGGCCGCCGTGATCGCCTCGCCGTCCATCAGCGCGAGGGGGCTGCCGTTCTTTGCGTCGAAGACCACGATCACTGCCTGATGCGTGGGCCGGTCGGTATTCCGCGGAAAGAGGGAGACGAGCTTCGTCGCGAGCGCGCCCGAGGACGGTAGGTAGGCCGGCATCGCGGCGAGCAGCGCGTCACGCTCGGGCACGATCGCCGCGATCCGAGGCGGCATCGAGACGCGACCCGCGGAGAGATCGGCCATCGCGCCGGCGACGGCCTCGCGCAGCCGATCCAGGTCGAGGAGTCGTTCGACGTCCGCGCGCGAGAGGACGAGCACCGCGCGATGTTAGGCGGCGGTGACTTTTTCCTCGTCGCGGCGCAAGACCACCGGGCCGACCTTGACCCGCTCGCCGAACACCTCGGTGCTGACGACGAACCCCGCGAAGATCAACAGGACGCCGAGGAGCTCCCCGAGGAAGAACGCCCAGGTGACGCCGAATCGGTTCAGGCCGCTCGTCACGCCGGGGATGAAGCCGCCGAGCGCGATGAGGAGCGTCGCCGGCACACGCGAGTGCAGCTCACCGTGCGCGAGCGCGACCGCGGCACGGGGCAGGGAAGCGATGAAGTTCACGGCCACGGCAAGCGCGCCGTAGATCTGCGCGACGACAGGCGGGAGCGAGCGCCGGCCGAGCACCCGCTGCTTGGGCATGAATACGTACGCGCTGAAGATCGCGCCCACCACGAGAGCGAACGCGCCGATGATGTTGAACGGCCCGGCGAGTATCCGGATGTTGCCGGGAATCGCGGTGCCCACCGGAACGCCGGTCGTCGCATCGAGGGCATACGGCGCATCGAGGGTCGCGCGCAGCACGAGTGCGGCGGCGATGACCGAGCCGACGCCGAGCACCGTGAGTGCGATCGGTGCGACGAGCGCTCGCGCGCGCCACGTCGCGATCGCTATGGCCACGGCCGCCGCGATGCACGCGACGAGGACGACCGCGAACGCGGTCGTGTCTTCGGGATACCGTCCGCGGATCGCGAACGCGTAGAGCGCACCGAACAGAAAGCTCACCGCGACGAAATAACCGAACCGCGTGCGCGCCAGGAGCACGATCGTCCCCGCGCCGAGGTACGCAGCCACGAAGAAGGCACCGATGAGGTACCAGGTCCGGTACAGCGCCTCGTTCCAGCCGAACGCCGAGCCCAGGAACTCGGTGCCCGCGCTGATCCCGTACCAGAGGAGGCCGAGCGCCCACACGAGCTGGAAGCCGCGATGGCGGCGCGACCACTGCGCCAGCACGGCCGCCGCGAAGACAAAGCTCACGACGGACGAGAGGAGGGGCAGCACCACGTTCGGGGTCACGAAGCGAACATCCCCCGAGCGTTCCGCGAAGTCAAACGCGATGCCCAGGTTTGGGTAGAAGCGGCTAACGTAAGGACATGTGCCGATCGATCAAGACCCTGCGCCGGGCGGACGGCCCCGCGTCCGATGAGGAGATCGCCGCCGCGGCACTGCAATACGTGCGGAAGGTCAGCGGTTACCGCGCGCCATCACAACGCAACACCGAGGCGTTCGATGCCGCGGTGAGCGAGGTCGGCCGCGCGTCCCGGCGTCTCCTCGAACAGCTCGAGAAGGCTCGGAACGAGCCCGCCCAGCGCGTTTCACGCGCTCGCGCCTAATCCAAATGCGCTAGAGCGCACTCCACCAGCGGGCCGATTTACGCCGGGTTCCTCACCGCTGACACTCGCCGCAGCGCTCTTCAAGAAGGAGAGGCGACGGGCCCGGCAGGGTTGAGGGGCAATCACCCCCGGGTCCGGACGCTTCTCCTTCTTTCTTTAGTGAGCAGCTCGTCCTGTCGGCCACCGCCTTAGCAGCAAATGCCCCGCGGGTGGCACGGGCGAGAGGGTTGTGCGCGAGCCGCGGGTGCCCCGGGGACCCGCCGCGCGGCGTGAGCGCAGCGAATGACGCGCAAGGCGGGGAGGGTGCGGCGAGCGCGCGACCCCGAGCCCGGGACAGGACCCGCGGGGTGATGCTCGGGCTTCTTAGGCCGCCGGCAGGTAGTGCGCGAGCATCTCGCGCAGGGCCGCAGGGTAATAGGGCTTCGACAGGAAGGCCGTGCAGCCCGCCTCGATCGCCTTGTGCTCGTCTCCGGGCGTCGCGGACGCGGACACCGCCACGATCGGCACGTTCTTCGCCCAGGTCTCCTTGCGCAAGAGCTTCACCACCGTCCAGCCGTCCAGCTTGGGAAGCTGGAGATCGAGGAGGATGAGGTGCGGCCGGTGCTCGCGGGCGAGCTCCAAGGCGGCGAACCCGTCGGTCGCCACGGTCGCCTCATGGCCGGCGTGCCTCACGATCCGCAGCGCCAACTCGAGGTTGTTGGGCTCGTCCTCCACTACGAGGATCTTGGCCATCCCTACCTCGGTCCGGTCAGGCTTGATGCGAGGCGAGCGGTAGATCCAGTGTGAAGGTGGATCCGAGGCCCAGCCCGACACTGCTCGCGGAGACCGAGCCGTTCTGCGCCTCGACGATCAGGCGCGCGACGTAGAGGCCAAGGCCGACGCCGATCTTGTCCTTCGTGGCCGCGGTCTCGATACGCCCGTATTTCCGGAAGATCACTCCAAGGTGCGCGCGCGCGAGGCCGACACCCTGGTCTTTCACGACGACGCGGGCGCGGTTGTCGCGCTGTCCGACCGTTACGTGAACGGTCGAGCCTGGGGGAGAGAAGCGAAGCGCGTTGTTGAGGATGTGCTCGATCGCCGTCCGCAGACGCTCCGGGTCGGCGTCGATCCACACGGGGTCGGACTCCGAGACGAGCTGGAGACGATCGCGGTCGGTCTCCTTGACGAGCGTCGCGACGAATTCCGACAGATCGAAGCGCGCGCGATTCAGACGGAAGCGTCCGGCTTCGAGCTGCCCGACCTCGAGCACGTCATCCGCGAACCGTTTGAAGTTGCGGCTCTGCCTGCGGAGCTCGTCGATCGCGCCGCGCTCCACGGCCGAGAGCGCTGGCGCCCTTGTGAGATCCGGGATCGCCGACTCGATCTCACCGGCGGAACGGCGAAGCGTGTGCGCGATGAGCGCGAGCGATTCCTCACGGTGCGCGTCGACGCTCCGGAGTGCGATGCGCTCGCGGCGTACCTGGTCGATAAGTAGGGCGAGCATCAGGAAGATCGCGGCACGCGTGAGCCCGTTCCACAGGCTCGCCGAGAACAGGACGCTGGGACGCGCAACGAGGTCCGCCCAGATCCATGCGACCGTCGCGAGAAGCGCGATGAACATCGCCGACGCGCGCCCGAGCCACCAGCTCGCGAGCCCGATCGGGATCAAGTAGAAGATCGCGAAGCCGAAATCCGGCCCTGTGGAGATGTCGACGAGCCAGATGACCCCGACTCCGGCGGCCGCCAGGAGGGTGAGCGGCACGATCCGGCGACTCCCTCGTACGTCGACGTCCGCGATGCGGCGTGGTGCGGTTTGCGCTCGCAGAACCGGGTTACCTTCGCTCATCCCGCGAGAGTATGACCTGCTTTCGCACGCTTTTGGTCCACTTTCGGTCTCGAGTACAGCAAATGGATTAGCCCATGCATATCCCAATGTGTAACGTGAATCGGCCGTCAGAGGGATAGACCCGCCTATACAAAGGTCAGAGACTAATGTCACGATTCGACCCAATGAGGAGGGCCCGAATGCGTTCTTTGCGGACAGTGTCTTTGAGCATCACCGCTGCTCTCTTTGCGATGAGCTGCGGCACTGCGGGACTGCCCGCACCGGCAACGGCGGACCCACTCGCTGGGCAGTACATCGTCAACGGCGGCGGCGGGGCGCTCGACAACGTCAAGGCGCTGGCGGACGCGTTCCAGAAACAGCATCCGGCGATCACGTGGCAGGGACTCGCGGACGTTGGTTCGAACGCGGGCGTGAACCTCGTCGTCTCCGGTGAGACCGATCTCGGCTACATCAGCCGCGATCTCACCGACGCCGAGAAGCTCGCGGGCAAAGTCGAGGCGCTCCCGATCGGCGCCAGCGGTACCGCCGTCACGGTCGCCGCGAGCAATCCGATCAAGTCGCTGACCAAGGACCAGGTCGCGAAGATCTTCACCGGTGCGATCAGCGACTGGAAGGACGTGGGAGGCACGCCCGGCAAGATCCGGCTCCTCATTCGCGAATCCGGCTCATCGACTCGCAGCGCATTCGAGGCCTATTTCTTCGACGGGAAGAAGCCGACGTATGCGCCGACGGCGGTCGAGGTCACCACGATCGACGAGACCGTGAAGGCGATCAACTCCTTCAAAGAGTCGATCGGGATGGTCACGATGAACGCGACGACTTTCGGAAACGCCACCGTCGCGTTCGTGATGGTCGACGGAGTTGCCGCGAGCCGCGACAACCTCAACAGCGGCAAGTACCAGGTCCGCAGGCCGCTGTTCTTCGTCTACCCCACCGATACCTCGAAGATCAAGCCCGCGATCAAGGCATTCCTGGACTTCGTGAAGGGATCCGAAGGCCAGAAGATCCTCGCGGGCCTCTAGTCCGCACGTCGCCCGCGTGATCGCCAGGGAGGAAGGCTAGCTCGGGCTATGGATAAGCTCTTCGCACCGAGCTTGCTGAGGGCGCTCGTCAGCCGAAATGTGCTGGTGAGCGTCCTTGCTCTCGTGGTGATCGTCGCGGTCGCGATCTACGAGTCGAACCAGTTGATCCTCAGCCAGTTCGCCGATGAGTCGGGCATCCTCGCCGACGTCGCGCTCAACGAGATCAACGACCAGCAGGTCCTCGCGACGAACGCGGCGAGCCTCGTGGCAAGCCTCCCGACCACGCGGGAGCTCACCGAGCAGGGCGACGCCGATGGCCTGACGAACTTCCTCCTGGTGGTGAAGGCACGCATCGGAGTCGGCGACATGAGCGTTGCCGACAACAACGGAGGGATCATCGCGTCTGCCCAGGAGAGGACGAGCGAAACGTTCCAGCCTGAGCTGGTCACCCTTGCGCAAGCTGGGGTCCAGCAATCAGCTGTCCTCTTCGATGAGCCTCAGGGCCTCGTCATCCGCGCCATTTACGTCATCCGCAATGCCAACCAGGATCCGATTGGGATGATGGAGGCGGGCAACGTCCTCGGATCGGAGTTTCTGAAGAGCATCAAGACGCGCTCCGATGCCGACCTCGCGCTGATCTGGAACGGCAAGGTCCGCGCCTCAACGGTCGACTTCGGCGAAAACCCGATGTTCCCGAGCATCGCCGAGGTCGACGCGCAGCAAGGCGATGTCCTCATCGAGAACGTGACCGCGAACAATACGAACTACTACGGCATTTTCCGCGTGCTCCGGTACTCCCGGCAGAACCCCGGCCTCCTCGCGGTTCTCGTCCCGACGGCGGGGGTCGAGCAGGCGCAGCGCACGCTCATCGGCGTCCTCGTCCTTCTTGGGCTCGGCCTCGTCGGCATCGTGACGCTTCTCGCTTATCGCACGGCAAGAAGCATCACGGTCCCGCTCGGCAATCTCGCCAACGCCGCACAGCGGATCGAGGCGGGCGACCTCGGGGCGCGCGTCCAGCAGGTGTCGTCGCACGAGATCGGCACCCTGGAGCGCGCGTTCGACACGATGGCCGCGTCACTCTACGAACGCGAACGCGCCCAGCGCGAGTACCTCGACGAGGTGCGCGCGGTGAACGAGGTCGCGGACGCGGTCGTCGGTGTCACCGACGCAGAACGGATCTTCGCGCGGTCGCTCGATCGCATGGTCTCCCTTTTGAACGCGGACGGTGGCGCCATCGTCATTCGCGAGGATCCGCCGGGAGCGCCGCATGGTTCGGGTGGGCGGCTGTCCGCGCCCGCGACGGTGGGGATCGACCCGGAGACGGCGGTGACGCTCGCAATGCGCGTCCTCGTTCGCTCCGAGGCGGAGGCCGACCGCATCCGGCTCTCGGCCGTCTCGGCGGGCGATCTGCGATTCGTCGCGCACGTTCCGCTCTCCGCGCGCGGCCGCACCATCGGCCTCCTGTCCGCGTACTTCCACGATCAGCGCGAGCTCACCGACACCCAGGCGCGGGCACTGCGCACGATCGCGCGTCTGGTCTCCGTCGCGAACGAGAACGCCGACCTCGTCGGCGAGCTGCGCGTGAACAACCTGCAGCTCGAACGCGCGAACCGGCTCAAGAGCGAGTTCCTCGCGTCGGTGAGCCACGAGCTCCGCACGCCGATGAACGCGATCATCGGTTATACGAAGCTCATGCTTGACGGCCTTGACGGCGAGATGACCGCACAGCAGCAAACGGACCTCTTCCGAGTGGCGCAGGCCGCGGACAACCTGCTCGGTCTCATCAACGGCCTCCTCGACCTCGCGAAGATCGAGGCCGGCAAGATGGAGCTCAACATCGAGGAGGTCAACATCACCGACGTGACGGACGAGGCGCTCGAGCTCGTCCGCCCGCACGCCGACGAGAAGGGTCTGCACGTGCGCTCCCTCATCCCCCAGGGTCTGCCGAACGTGTGGGCCGACCGCGCGCGCGTCCGCCAGGTCCTCGCCAACATGCTCGCCAACGCGGTGAAGTTCACCGAACGGGGCATGGTCTCGGTCGCGGCGACCGCGGCCGAGGGCTGGGTCACCGTCTCGGTCACCGACACCGGCGTCGGCATCAGCCCCGAAGCGCAAGCCTACGTCTTCGATGAGTTCCGCCAGGCCGACAGCTCGACCACGCGTCGGTACGGCGGCACCGGCCTCGGTCTCGCGATCTCCAAGCGCCTCGTCACGCTGCACGGCGGCCGCATCTGGGTCGACAGCGAGATCGGGCGGGGAAGCACCTTCCACTTCACCCTGCCGATCCGCGTCCGGGCCGGCGGCGAGACCGCGCTCCTTACACGGACCGGAGCGACCCGCTGATGGCAAGGGTGCTCGTCGTCGAGGACGACGCGAACAACCTCGACGTCGCGTCACGCATCATTCGCGCCTCGGGTCACGAGGCGCTCGTCGCGTCCGACGGGGTCGCGGGCCTCGACCTCGCGCGTGTCGAGCGGCCCGACGCGATCCTTGTCGATCTCCTGCTTCCGCGGATGGACGGCTGGAGCCTCACGCGCTCGCTCCGCACCGAGCCATGGGCGGCGAGCATCCCGATCATCGCCGTCTCGGCGCTGGCGCTCCCGTCGGACCGTGCACGCGCGATCGAGGCCGGATGCGACGACTTCGTCTCCAAGCCCTTCGCTCCGGCGGAGCTGCGCGCGATCCTCCTGCGCTACTTCCCCGGCGGCGCCGCGCACGTGCCGCTCGCGCGCGATGGCGCGGCGCCCGTCGTTCGGGGCCCGGTGCCGATCACCCTCGGGCGTGTGCTCATCGTGGACGACGAGATCGCGAACGTGGAGCTTCTGGCGCGGCGCCTTGAGGCCATCGGGTGCCAGACGCAGGTCGCGAGCTCCGGCGAGCGAGCGATCGCCCTCGCCCGGAGCGAGCAACCCGACCTGATCCTGCTCGACGTGATGATGCCGGGGATCGACGGCTGGCAGACGTGCCGGCGTCTCAAGGCCCAGCCCGAGACGGCGGACATCCCGGTCATTTTCGTCACCGCGAAGGACCGGTATGAGGACTTGAGCAAGGGCTTCGAGGTCGGCGGCATCGACTACCTAACGAAGCCCTTCGAACCGATCGAGCTTGCCGCCCGCGTCCGCAGCGCCATCTTCACCAAGCGCCTGCAGGACGAGCTGCGGAAGACGGCCGGCGATCTCAAGCGCATGGAGCAGTCGCGCAAAGAGCTGATCGGGATGCTCGGCCACGACATCCGCAACCTCGCCAACAGCGTCGTCGCGTTCATGCAGCTGGTCCGGATGGGGCAGCTCAAGCCCGGCCGTCAGGAGTTCGACGAGCTCCTCCGACTTTCGGAGTCGAACATCAGCGAGCTCCTGCGGATGGTCAACGCCCTCCTCGACGTCTACAAGATGGAGGAAGGCAAGCTCGAGGCGATGCCGCAGTCCATTGCGCTCTCCGCGCTCGCCGAGCGGAGCGTCGCGCAGGTGGTGCCCGAGGCGCTCGCGAAGGGCATCCAGGTGGAGAGCGCACTTCCGCAGGACGCCAACGTCTTCGTCGACGACGGCCTCATCGTGCGCGTCCTGACGAATCTTCTCGCGAACGCGGTGAAGCACACGCCGAGCGGCGGCAAGGTCAGCATCGAAAGCGCGCGCGACCGCACCCTCGAGCGATCCATCGTCGTGCGCGTCCGCGACACCGGACCCGGCGTCAACGCGGAAGACGCCCCGCACATCTTCGATCGCTTCTACCAGGGCGCAGGCCGGAGCCGCGGAGGCACCGGGCTCGGTCTCGCGTTCTGCAAGCTCGCTGTGGAGCTCCACGGCGGCACCATCAACGTGGTCAATCCCGGCGAGCCCGGCGCGATCATCCAGTTCACGCTGCCCTCAGCCGACGCAGCAGCGGGGCAATAACCGCATGTTCCGCCGAGTCATGCGCGATGCGTTCCCGCTTAAGCGCGGCGAGTGGGGCCTCGGCCTCTTCCTGTACGGCCTGCTGACACTCATGGTCGCCGCGGACTGGGTCGGCAAGCTCGGGGCGGACTCGCTGTTCGTCAAGCGTTGGGGCGTGAACTACGTGCCCGTCATGTACATCGTCACGCCGGTCGTGATGCTCGCGGTGTCGGCGATGATCTTCTTCTTCGTCGATCGCGTACGGCGCAGGACCCTCCTCCTCTGGTACGTCGCCGGCGTCACGCTCCTATCGATCGCCATTCAGGCCGGCGTCACGTTCCAAGGACAGCTCGAGAACGGCTGGATCGTCCAGCCCATCTCGTATGTTTTCGCGCATGGCGTCAAGGAGACGATCTACATCCTCTTCTGGGTGTACGCCGGAAACCTCTACGACGCCGCGCAGTCGAAGCGGCTGTTCCCGTTCTTCGCGGGCTCGGTGCTCGTCGGCAAGATACTCGGCGGCGCGATCGGCGCAGGCATCGCGCCGGTGATCCACGCCGAGAATTTCATCGGCGCGCAGGCGGTGGGCTTCCTCGTCTGCTTCGTCGGCCTCCTGATCTATCGCGGCCTTCCCGAGGGGCACGGGAGCCGTCTGGAGGAGGAGCGCCCGCAGGGGCTCGGCGCGAGCGTCAGGGACTCGGTCGAGGGGTACCGCGCGGTCGCATCGGACCGGATGCTCAGGACGTTCGGCGTCGGCGTCTTCTTCTGGTACTTCCTCATGCAGTTCGGGAACTTCCTCTATCTGGTCGGCCTCGACCAGTCGACCGCGGGCAGCGGAACCGGCAGCGAGGACCTGTTCAGCCAGCTCTACGCGTCCGTCTACACGAGCTCGTCGCTCGTCGCGCTCTTCATCCAGAGCGTCTTCACCGGCGCGTTGCTCCGGCGTTTCGGGATCGCGCGCGTCCTGTTCGTCCTACCGCTCTGGTTCCTCGGCTCGTACGCGGCCGCGACGGTGAACTTCAACATCATCACGGCGATCGCGATCCAGCTCAGCGAGCGGATCGTGATCCCCGCGATCCACCGCCCCGCGACCGAGCTCGTGTACAGCCAGGTCGCCGCGGCGATCCGGCCGCGGGCCCGCGCGTTCCTCTCCGGCGGCGTGAACGCCTTCGGCAACTTCGCCGCGGCCCTTGCCCTCCTCGCGGGGCTGCAGCTCCACGACAACCAGATGCTGCTCGGTGTCGCGACCGGTCTCTCGGGCGTGTACCTCTACAACGCCTGGCACATGATGCGGCTCTTCGGCCGGCGGATCCTCGAGAACATCAGCTCGGTCGACCCTGACGTGAGGTTCAGCGCCGCGGAGATCCTCGAGACCGAGCACGAGGCGCTTCCGGAGGATCTGCTGCGCGCGCTCAACGGCGCGATCCCGGCGGACGTGGAGCACGGAGTGCGCGTCGCGCTCACCAGGCGCGGTCTGCTCGCGGTGGCGGCCGATGCGACCGAGTAGGGTGAGCACGAAAGTGCCGACCACCACCGCCCCGGCACACGAGGCGGATGCCGAGCGCCGCCACGAACACCGTTTTCAGGTGAGCGAGAGCATCGCGCGGCTCGTGATGCGCACGACCGCCAACAACCTTCCGCTCTCGCGAGACGACCGCCCCTACCAATGGTCGACCACGACGTACTGCGACACGGTGAGTTGGTCCATCTTCCGTGCCGCCGAGAAGGGCTCCGCGATGCAGCTCCGTATCCGTGAATATCACCGCACCCGGCCGCGCGAGGTCCTGAACCCAGGGACGGCGTGGATCGAGTTCAAGGACGACGAGCAGGACACGTCGCTCAAGGAGCGGTTCGGCGTCTCCATGGACGTCGCGCGATCCTTCCTGCGTGGCAGCACGACGCTCCCCGATCCCGAGCACGGACTCGCTGAGCGGGCTGTCCGCCTCCTGAAGGATGGGGCGCGACCGGTCGCCGTGACCCAGTACAACCGCCTCGCCTACAACTCGCTCGACTCGTCGCTGCGGATCACCGCCGACCACAACCTCATGTATTTCGCGCTCCCGTGGGAATCGCGCGGCGATTCCGGGGAAGTGCCCTCTCCGCTGGGCTCGCTGCTCTCCATGGAGCCCGACGTGATCGTCGAGATGAAGTGGTACGCCGAACTCCCGCACTGGGCGATCGACCTGCATGCGTACCTCAAGGAAAACACCCGCGAAGAGCGTCCCTCGAAGTTCATCGTGGCTATGCGGTGGCTCCTCGGCGAGACTGATGGGACGAAGAAACCGAAGAAGAAGTGAAAGCGATAGAGGAAGCGGTCCGCTCTGACGCACCGGCGACCCGCGTGGTAGTCGTCGAAGACGACCAGGCGTCCGCCGATGTGCTCCAGCGACGCCTCCAGGCGAACGGCATGGTCGTCTCGGTGGCGCACGACGGCAAGCGGGGCATCGAGCTGGTCGAGGAGCTCCTGCCGGATCTCGTGCTGCTCGACGTGATGCTGCCCGACACCGACGGCTATGACGTCTGTCTCCGGATCAAGAGCAACACGGCGACCTCGCCGATCCCGGTGATCTTTCTGTCGGCACGGGGCGAGGTCGTGGACAAGGTCCGTGGTCTCTCGTGCGGGGCCGCCGATTACATCACCAAGCCGTTCCAGGCGGCGGAGCTCCTCGCGCGGATCGATGCCGTGCTCGGTCAGGCGCGCAACCCGCGCACACCTCGCCTCGGTCGTCCGATCGAACGCGGTCCCGGCGAGCGTCTCGTGGCGCGCGTCGCGATCGCCGATGCCGCGCTCCGCGAGCACGTCGAGCAGCTTCTTCTTTCACGGTTCGATCTCGCGGACGCGACCGACACGCCCGACGTCGTTCTGGTCGAAGGGAACGCCGCCATCCCGGCGGACCTGCCTGAGGATGTGGCGGTCGTCCGCGTGAGCACCGGCCGCGGCGGCACCGACGGCGCCGAGGTCATTCCCGTCGATGCGCAGCTTCCGCGGATCATCGACCTGCTGGTTCGCGAGCGCAGTCTCGACCACGATCTGCAGGCGGCGGCCGAGGCGCTCATCGTTCTCGCGGCCGCGCTCGGCTCGCATGACCGGCCCGGCCCGGGACACGGAGAGCGTGTCGCTTCGCGCGCAGTCCAGATCGGCCGGGCCCTGGGCCTGGACGAATCGACGCGTATGACGATTCGCTTAGGCTCGCTGCTGCGCGATGTCGGAAATGCGCGCGTGCCCGCCGCGATCCTCGCGAAATCGGGCGAGCTCTCGCCGGAGGAGCGTGCCATGCTCGAGCGCCACCCGATCCTCGGTGAGGAGATCCTCTCAGGCTTCAAGCGCCTTTCCGGCCTTCTCCCCATCGTGCGCCATCATCACGAGCGGCTCGATGGATCCGGCTATCCGGACGGGCTTCGCGCCGAACAGATCCCGCTCGAAGTGCGGATCGTGAGCGTCGCGGACCGGTTCGAGGCTCTCGTCGCGGACCGCGCGGACCGGCCCGCGGTCACCGAGACCGAAGCCATCCGAATCCTTCAGAGCGCGGTGGCGCGCGGCGAGCTGGACGCCGCTGTCGTCGCGGCGCTCGCGAGCAAGGTGCGGTCGGGTGGTGAGCGCTGATGGCTGAGACCATCCGCGTCGTCATCGTCGACGACGAGCGGCTCTTCGCCGAGCTCCTACGTGTCGCGCTTCGCGCGGCCGAAGGGATCGAGGTGC
>WNGJ01006699.1_pt1 | contig 12224 bp, 7 predicted proteins | sample 5400611 | NCBI WGS metagenome assembly WNGJ01 (sample SAMN13153375, study PRJNA577476) | soil metagenome | isolation source: 40 cm soil or saprolite under Garry oak tree replicate 1 | place: USA:California | collected 2016-06-15 | reverse complement strand
ACGCTCACGCATTCCAGGGAGCGAAGCGATGCAAATATGTTTCTGCCCATATACAAGGCGGCTATAGACCTCGTCAGTAGCAACAATGAGATCGTGTTTCATAGCCAGCTTGGCAATACCCTCAAGTTCTACTTCAGGTACAACAGCACCAGTGGGGTTATTTGGGTTACCGATCAAAATCATCTTTGTGCGGGGAGTAATCGCTGCTGCAATTGCAGCAGCACGGACACCAAAATCGTACCTGGCAAAGGTGGGGACAGCTACAGGGACTCCGCCCGCGAAGATAATATCAGCTTCATAAGCAACATACCCTGGATCGAGGGAGATCACCTCATCACCTGGATCGATGATCGTGCGCATTGCCAGGTCTACACCCTCACTGACACCAACAGTAACTAGTATTTCTTGCTTGGGGTCATAGGTCAAACTGTAGCGACGTTGCAGCATAGCTGCCAGCTCTTCGCGTAATTCGAGTATACCGTAATTCGAGGTATATTTCGTATGGCCTAACTCGATAGAGCGAACGCCGGCTTGACGGATGTGTACCGGGGTGACAAAATCTGGTTCGCCGACGCCAAGAGAAATGACTTCTGGCATGGTGTTAATAATATCAAAGAATTTACGTATTCCAGAGGGCTTTACCTGACGCACACGCTGTGACAACACTTCTCGTCTGAGCGTATCCATAGAAGCACACTTCCCTTCTTTTCTGAACGGAGGCAGGAAACAGCATACGTCCGCATTGGTCGTTGCCTATTGCTATCCTACTATGGTAGTCTTTTAATAGAGTGTGATAGTAGGCGTAGGTTTGCCTCTATTCTCTAACCTCTTACTTACCCACTGTAACATAAAAGAGGACTTGTTGACAATGCGCCAATTACCCTTTCAACACAATGCTGAAAGAAGCCAATCTATTTCAGAAAAACATAGCGTACTCGTCGATACCGATATCGGTGACGACATCGATGACGCGATTGCGCTTGCTCTCATTTTACAGTCACCAGAAATTGATTTGCAGGGAATCACCACTGTTTACGGAGATACCCGACAGAGGGCACGTTTAGCACAATACTTGCTCCACATTTTTGGATGTGAAGATGTCCGAGTGGCAGCAGGAATAGAAACGCCTATACAACCTCGTCACCGACCCTCTGGCGTACCCCAGGCAGCCGTTATTGATCAACGAGTCGTTCTACCAACAATCAGTACACTTTCTGGACCGGAATTGATTATAGAGACTGCATTGGCTCAACGTGGTCGTCTAACGATACTTTGTTTCGGGCCACTGACGAATATTGCTACGGCTCTCAGGCTCGAACCGGCTTTATTCATGGCTATAAGAGACATTGTCATAGTTGGGGGTACAAGTAGTTTTCCTTTCCCCGATTGGAATATACGCAGTGATGCACGGGCAGCACAAATTGCCCTGGGGACGGGTATTCCAGTGACGATGCTAGGCTGGGATATTACGATGCGCTGCCAGCTTCGAGAGGGTGATATTACCAGGTTACACAATAGTCACTCTCGCCAAACCCAGTTTCTCAGCCATCTGTTGGAAGTTTGGAAAAGGCATCACTCACGTTGGCAGCCTGATCTTCCCTATCTCCACGATGCTGTGGGGGTTGTGGCATTGTGCGCCCCGGAGTTGCTAGAGTTCCAAGAAATGACAGCCAGAGTATTTGGGCGTGGGCCATTCAAAGGATTCATGGTTTCGCGCATAATGGATGGCCCATTAATTCAGGCAGCCGTAAGAATAAATGCTGAAGCAACGAGGGAATGGGTGATGGAGAGATTGCTGTCACCATCACGCGCGCAAACCTCGTAGCTTCTCAATGATAGTCGGTACCGCGGTGAGTAGGACATTTACATCAGCAGCGGTATTCTCCTTACCAAGTGTGAGCCGTAGACTGCCGTGAGCAACTTCCGCTGGAAGTCCCATCGCAAGCAGGACATGTGATGGATCAACCGAACCGGAAGTACAAGCAGAGCCGGTGGAGGCAGCTACACCAAGCAAGTCGAGGTTGAGGAGTATCGATTCCCCTTCAACGCCCTCAAAGCAGAAGCTTGCATTATTTGCTAGACGGCTGGTGGGATGTCCGGTCAGTTGGCTGCCCGGAATAGGCAAAAGGCCATCGATCAGACGATCCCGCAGGGCAACGATGCGAGGCTGCACCAGGGGTAATTCTTCATAAGCAAGGCGTAGCGCAGTGGCTGCTCCTACGATTCCCGCCACATTTTCGGTGCCAGCGCGGCGCCCGCGTTCTTGCGAACCACCCTGTAACTGCGGCAATAGGCGCATCCCCTGGCGCACATAGAGTATTCCTACCCCTTTAGGTCCGTAAAATTTGTGAGCAGAGAGAGAGAGCAGGTCAGCATTGAGAGCTGCAACATCTATCGGCAGAGAGCCTCCTGCTTGTACGGCATCAATATGAAAGGGTATTTTTTTGGCTCGACAGATACGACCAATCTCCGCGACAGGTTCAATGGTACCGACTTCGTTATTGGCATACATAACAGAGACGAGGATTGTCTGGTCGGTAATTGCTCGCCCCACATCATCCGGATCTACACTTGCATATCTATCGACAGGTACATAGGTGGTTTTGAAACCAAAACGCTCAAGGTACTGGCAGGTGTGCAATACAGCGTGATGCTCAATTGGCGTGGTGATGATATGATTGCCTTTTTTCTGCGAGGCAAAAGCGATCCCTTTAATAGCCAGGTTATCACTTTCAGAGCCACAGCCTGTGAAAGAGATTTCTGTTGGGCGGCAATTCAGGAAATCAGCTACCTGCTCACGAGCACTATCAATGGCTTGCATGGCGTGACGCCCAAGGGTGTAGATGCTGCTGGCGTTGCCATATTCAGTTGTGAAGTAAGGCAACATAGCGTCCAGCACTCGTGCATCTAGAGCAGTGGTTGCAGCGTGGTCAAGATATATTGTGTGATCTTGCATGAACGGTTCCTCTAAGTACGCTGTATTGTGTCGTTTTTATGGATGTTGGATCTTTTTTGCTACTCTATTTTATCATATGTGCCTTCATTACCGGCATCGAAATGCCGTATACTGTTTGTATCCATTCTTAAGAGGGGGTTTTTAGGAACTCCTCTCTAAGCAGCTTTTGGGAAGTCCTGATATTTGCTTGTAGGTAAGTCAGAACAAAGAGAATATTGAGGAAACAAGATGACCACGCCACCAAAACCGATGACTGCCAGTGAACGTGTACAGGCTGCAATTGCGGGAGAGCACGTAGATCGCGTACCTTTCTGTTTCTGGCACCACTTTAAACCAGAAGGCTCCGGAGAGCGAATGGCCGAGCTAACGATGGAGTTTTTTCGTAAGAAGTTCGACCTGGATATTGTGAAAATCATGCCCGATTTGCCTTATCCCGAGCCTCAGACGACTCAGTGGAGCACACTACCACGATTGGGGTTGGACACTCCGAGCTTTCGGGAACAGCTTATCTGTATTCGCAAGTTACGCTCGCAACTCGACAGTGACTTTCCGCTCATACTCACATTGTTCAGCCCATTTACTAGTATATCGCGGTTTATAGGGAGGACGGAGGCCATTGAACAGGCGCGCAAAAACCCTGAAGACTTCAAACAAGGACTGGCTATTATTGCTGCGAACTTGCGTGAGTTTGTGAGCGCGGCCATTGAAGCCGGAGCAAATGGGATATTTTTCTCCTGTATGGGTGCTACCAATACTGACTTGACACGGGAAGAGTACGCCGAAATTGCTCGTCCCTATGATCTGCATGTTTTAGAGGGAGCGCAAGCAGGCTGGTTAAATATTGTGCATGTGCACGCCGACCCTACGCAAGAGGGTGATGAGATCTACTTCGAGGACTTCACCGACTACCCCGTCGCAGTGATGAGTTGGAGCGACCGCATCACCGGCCCAAGCTTGAGCGAAGCTCTGACCCTGACTGATAAATGCCTCATGGGTGGTCTTTGGGAGCGTGGCTCCCTCACACACGGCAGCGAGACTGAACTAGAGAACGAAATTCTGTCAGCGATCAGCCAAACCAAGGGACTACGGCTAATTTTGGCAAATGGCTGTTCTGTCCCCGATGATACGCCGGAGGAGTGGTTACATATCGCGCGGAGGCTGGTTGAGAATTTATCCTAACCAATTGCGAAAGATATATTCTGACCACTACTGTAGTAAGCAAGCCATGCTGTTTTCCTTTTAGGAAAGCAGCTTTTTTCAAGAGTTCATTTACTTGCCGCTTCCTCTACTTTATTACTACTCGTACCGTAAAACATCTAACGGCCTTACACGCACAGCTCCCCATGCAACTACAGCGGCAACAAACATTGAAATCAGCACAGTTGAACCAACAATCAACCCTATGAGGCCTGGACCCAATCCAATAGTAATGTGAAACACAAACGAGCTAAGGGCAGCAATCGCTCCCGCCACAAGCAGCATAGCCACCAGTGAACCAAGCACCCCAACCAGACCATTTTCAATAAGGACGGTTGCAAGTATTGAAGCACTGGTATGACCAACAGATTTCAAAATGCCTATTTCACGTCTCCGCTCCAACATGGCCAGGGCGACCGCGTTTGCAATAATGATCAGGCCGGCGATCATAGCAAGCGAGGCAACAGTTGTCAACATGATGATGAGGTTGTTGAGCACCTGGTTGATGAGCGCATCGATGTCGGTCACGCTGAAAATGAAGGCTGTGGGCACAGTTTTAGTTAGATGCTGCTTGAACGCAGGCAATTGATTAGGGTCCACTTTCAGTGAGAAGACCTCCAGGGTGAGTTGCCCACCGAGTTGCTCCGTCAAAGCGGTGTCAGCCAATATCCTCGCAAAATTTGTATTGCCTGTGCGCGAATCACCATCGTAGAATCCAACAACCTTGAGGACTTTTGTGACGTTTCCGTCTACACTTTGCACGACGATACTATCTCCTACATGTAAGCGAACAGGTGCTTTTTCGAGCTGAGAACTCATGATGACATTATTCGTGCCGGAGTCAGATGCACTGAGATTGCGCCCATTTTTCAGAACAATAATAGGCAGGTTATTCTTGCCAGCATTCAGGCTGAAACCCTGCAGGTCACTCATAGCATTGAGAATATCCTCTTTGTTGATTTTATCTGTGGTACGGATACTCTTGAGAAGAGTGTTGACATCTTTCCCAGCGACGAGAAGCGGGTATATCTGTGGCACCAATGGATTGATGAGCGTCTTACTTGCATCGATTCCTTTCAGATACGGTAACTGATTGGTGAGCGTGGTTTTTTGTTTTGGCGAAACTATGACGAATACATTGCGGGTAAAGAGCGTATTCAATGTATTATTGATTGTATCCTTGATCCCCTGACCCAGGACCAATATGAGACCTATAGCGAATACTCCGACAAAGAGAGCCGTCAAAGTGGTAGTGGTGCGTATTCTCTGTCTGCCAATATTGCGGTATGCCAGCATAACGGCAGTTTTCCATGAACGTGGGGTGAACATAATAAAACTGTTGACGATGGTTGCTAAGAGGTAGACAAGCGAACCGCCTACCAGGATAATTCCAAGCCCTCCCAGGACAACGAGTACATACTTGCCGACAATGCTGTAGCCAAGGCTTGTCGCAATGCTATTTGCGTATACTCCTGAATATGTCAGACCTACAAATAGAAGCGAGGAGAGGACGATGAAACCAAATGCTAGCAGAATCCAGAGTATGATGCGCAGACGAGGCCGCTCATAGACTGGTAGTTTTGAGATCGCCAGTACCAGCAGGCTGAAGCCCAGGGCCAAGGCGAAAATTATGCCAGCGCCACCATAGACTGCTACAGTTGCCGTGATCACATCTTCCAGGATAGTTGAAGCCAAGGCGACGAAGAGTAGCGATAGTAAGAGGAGTAACGCCAGGGTAGTCAAGCGAGAGGATGTTTTTGTTCTTTCGTTTATCTCGCGCAAGACTACTAGCGGACGTACCTGGCTGGCCTGTACGATTGGCAACAGCCCAAATATGAGGGCGGTTGACAGTCCTACCAGCAGACCTGAGGTGATGGTCAACGGATCTAAAACAATGGAAAGGTGCAGGAAAAAGGCGTTTTCAACGACAGCACGGACGAGGAAACTAGCAACCACGCCAGCAGCCGTTCCGACAAAGCCACCAATGACACCAAGTAATGCCGCCTCCAACCCAAATAATGTATATAAGTCGATCTGCCGATAGCCGGTCGTTTTGAGCATGGCGATCTCAACCTGCCGGCGATGCAAGAGGACTTGCATCGTGTTTATGACGCCAATACCACCAATGAAAAGTGCCAGCAAACCAACAATCCTTAAAAAAAGCTCAATCTGGTCGACCTGACTCTGGCGCCGTGCGAGTAGATCTTTCGCGGTGATAACGCGCACTGATGGTAGGGCCTGACCTATTTCTGTCTTAACGGAATTGATATTGGCAGTTGGTACGGTCATATAGGCTGTATCATATTGCGCGGGTAGGGGAGTGCCGTTAGGGCCAGGCACGGAGTTCAAGGCTGTTTGTGAGATGATCACCAGTGGTCCCAGAAAGGCACCTCCCTCCTGGAATTCCGCGGCAACGGTGATAGGCACAAGACGACCATCTACCGTCTTAACACGGTAGGTATTACCGATGTGTGCCCCTAGCTGCTGAAAGACGAGCGAGCTCATGGCCACCTTATTACCAGTGACAATACCCCGGATGGTCAAGTTATGTGATGGCGCTAAGAAGTTTGCCTGCCCAACTAGCGGATAGTTTTGAGAGATAGCAATGAATCTGAAGGTTACTTCATCTCCAGAGGAAAGTGAGATACTGCCACCGGCGTCAAATGAGGTTGCGTAATCGGTAATACGCCTGCGCTGCTTTAGTTGGTCGAGCACAATCACGTCCTGTCGACGCAGAGGTGTGATACCTGCGCCGATGCGAATATCACCGCCGTTGGCCTCAACGACATTGCCAATGAGGGCCTGTTTGACGCTGAGGCCAACTAGCTGTAATGCTACAATTGCCATAACGCCAACGGCGACGCAGAAAATGGCCAGGATTGTACGTTGTCCCCCGCGTACAAGCGAGCGGGTGGAGTATGACCAGTAGAGAGCAAGCCTCATAGATTAAGTGTCCCTTAATAGAGTTGTTAGAAAGCTTCAATATTTTGTTGTGAACAGTGTACTTTTGCTGTCATATCTAGACTCTACCAGAAAGCTCAAAATTGGTCTAGATATTAAGGGTAGTTAGGTGCGATCAGGGCGCTTTTGACCACTGACCTGGGTGGGTAGAGCACAACACTCTGATCCCCTTACCCGAACTTTGTACCAGTTCTGCCACTTCGCGTGTCATCGCTGTGTTTTTCTCAGTAACATGTGTTAGTAGGAGATAGACGTTGGCAGTTTCGGGTATACTCTTCATGGCACCCTGTTCATTCGTCATTAGCCTTGCTACATGTCTGGGTGTCAGCACGTCTCCCAGGTTTATAGCCAGTACAGCAGCGATACGTTCGGGGCGATGGGCTATCTCTGCGCCCAGTGGTTGGTTCATTACTTCTGCGCTCATGAGTAGTAGGGCTATGTTCGTCTGAGGTGGAACGACAGGTTCGTGTTCCGCCGGTGCTTTTATCATACTGCGGCGGGCGCCGTCAGCTTCGACGATGACAACATCGGCCCCGCTCCTGATGAGTAGCTCATACGGCTGGTCAAGCTGCAGACCATTGATTTTCCCCTCACCAATGGCTTTTGCAGCGACTGTGATATGTTGATACTGCTTCCAGGCGAAATTCACCATTTCGAGGAGCGTAGGAGTTTCAGCAGAAATAATTAAGGTGTCCGTTTCACTCTGCCTGGGAACATAGAGATTGGTGGTAGTAGTGGTGACGACGCGCATACTTTTCGCCGCCAGTTCAGCGGCGAGTGTATACATTGTGGTCGTTTTTCCACCAGCCCCAACAAGAGATATGAGTGAACCAGAAGGAATATCAATAATGTCTGAAAGCATGCGTTTCTACCCGCTACATTGAAGAGTAAAAGAAGCCAGGTTGACCGCCAGGGTCAACCCTACTATACACGGCACACGGCGTGACGTGGTGCTTCGCACGCGCACAAGGCTGGTTTGGTATCCACCGCTGCAACGAAGCCTTGTTGTAACCTTACTACGTAATTTATAGCGAAGAAAGGCGGTGGGTGCCTTTCTAGCTGGGCCTTCATATGTATTACGGGTGTGAAGGCCCAACTTTCTTGGGAGAAAAATGAACAAGCCTGCCCCTTTGTTAAAGGCAGACTTGTCCGCGAGATGTCAAAGAAGGGATTACTCAGCGTCACCAAAAATGGTGTAGTGCCAACCCTTACGGGCCTCGCCGCCCAGTTCAATCATGACATGTTTGATCTGGGTATACTCTTCGAAAGAGTACATGGACATGTCTTTGCCGATGCCACTCTCTTTATAACCGCCATGTGGCATTTCTGATGTGAGCGGTAGATGGTCGTTAACCCAGACTGTCCCAAACTGAAGGTCCTTGCCCGCACGCATGGCCTTGAAGATATCTTTCGTCCATACGGAAGAGGCAAGACCATACACGACATCGTTGGCTTTCTTAAGCACCTCTTCCTCAGTATCGAAGCGGCTGACGACGACGACGGGGCCAAAGACTTCACACTGTACTATCTCCGCATCGTTGTGGTCCTCTGCGATAACGGTTGGTTCGAAGAAGAAGCCTTTTTCGAGGCCAGCTACGGTAACGCGTTTGCCGCCAGTGACGATATTGGCACCGTCGCGCAGGGCACGCTCGACAAAGCCCTCGACGGTGGCCCGTTGTGAGGCAGAGATCAACGGCCCCATGTCGGTGTGCTCATGGGCGGGATTGCCAACTCGAATTTGTTTGACCTTGCTCAAGAACGAGTCCATGAAAGCATCATAGATGCTGTCTTGTACGTAGATACGTGTAGCAGCAGTACAATCCTGACCGCAGTTGACGTAACCACCGACAACGGCTCCATTGGCAGCGGCTTCGATATCGGCATCCTCATAGACGATAAATGGAGCTTTGCCACCGAGTTCGAGGTGCACGCGCTTGATGGCATCTGCACCGGCTCGCATAATATGTTTCCCGCTTTCGGTACTACCTGTAACTGAGACCATATTGACATCGCGATGACTACCAAGCGCCTGTGCGACACCAGGGCCACTGGTGATAACATTGAGCACGCCGGCAGGAATACCGGCCTCCAAGGCCAGTTCGCCAAGCTTCAGAGTGCTGAGAGGAGTCTCTACCGATGGTTTGAGAACGACGGTATTGCCAGCAGCGAGGGCCGGGCCAATCTTCCAGGCGGCCATCATAAAAGGATAGTTCCAGGGGGCCAACGATGCTACCACGCCGATTGGCTCGCGGCGAATGATGCTGGTATGGCCGCCGGTATATTCGCTGGAAGCTGTACCGGCGAGGTGACGAGCAGCACCCGCAAAGAAGTGAAGGTTATCGATGGCAAATGGCACATCGCTATCGCGCGCCAGTTTAATAGGTTTGCCAGCATCCTGCGACTCCAGTTCAGCAAACTCTTCAGCGTGTGCTTCCAGGAGTGAAGCAAATTTGTCAAGCGTAGCTGCGCGCGCACCGTGAGTCAGACCGGACCAGCGTCCGTCATCATAAGCTTCGCGTGCTGCAGCAACAGCGCGGTTTACATCTTCAACAGAACTTTCGGGAACTTGAGCAATTGGCTGGCCACTCGCAGGACCAATATCATCAACGGTTTTACCTGAACTGCTATTGACGAGTTCACCATTAATAAGCAGTTTGTATTCGCTCATTTGATAGCCCTTTCAGAAGTCTAAAATACTGTGACTTCGCATGAATGTGCGTTCATTCACTCGTTATTCGTGCCTGTACTTCGAAAAAGATACGAATTTTTCGAAGGCAGGCCAATCTACTTACGTCATTTTACCACAGCGACCATCCAGTTGTCAGGCGGGCGCAATAATGCTGTTTAACGTATTCATCTGGAGGGCGGAAAATCCTGTGAGGGCCGATAAATCGGCGCTGGGCGCGATAAATCGGCCCCTACAGTTGGCCAGATGATGTTGTCAAAGGTCAAAATTGCGCCCCTACACATTTGCATCGTCTTTCATCCTGAAAAATATCGAGCCAAGTGTTTCAAGTGTTTCAAGTGTTTCAGGTGTTTCAGGTGTAACAGATACTGCTGGCGAATTCGCCTAAGCGACGCGGACTAAGGCGGCAAAGCGGGAAGTGCGCGTCTTGGCGCGCGGCTTGTGGCGGTGCCAATCCACCCACCGACACAAGTCGAGGGCCACGGCCGTCCCGATTTCTTGCAAGTTCGTTTTGGCCAGACCCACATAGCGCGTCTGACGCAGCCCGAAGGCGCGCACCGCTTGCGAGATCGTGCCCTCCACCCCCGCACGGCGCGCATACTCCTGACGAAACGCCTCACTTTGTTGGTACAGTCGCGCGTGCTGTAAGGCTTCATGTTCGGCTTGCGGACGCACCGTCACTTGCCGCCCCATCTTCGCCGAGCGCGTGCATTGCGCCCGCACCGGGCACTGGAGGCAGGTCTGGGTGGCAAAGCGCACCGCAACCACCGCTTGCCCCGTGCTATCGGTGCGCTCCGTCCACTGCACACTGCTGGCCCCTTGGGGACAGGTCGCCTCTTTGGCCTGCCAGTCGAAGGTGAAATCGGCGGCCGCATAGCCGGTGTGCTGCTGCGCTTGCCAGCGCGGGTCGGGGCGCACTGGCCCCACCAGGCGAATGCCCTTGCTGCGCTGCTCCGCCAGCAGCAGGCGCACGTCCATATACCCGCTATCGACAAAGTGCTCCCCGGGCGCCACGCCTTTGGCACACAGCGCTTCATGGATGGTGGCCACTTGCTCGACATCGGCCACGGGCGCATAGGTCGTCTCCACATGCGTAATCACTTCGACCTGCTCCGGCTCACAGGTTTCCGTCAGATGCACTTTATACCCGATCCAGTGCATCTCTCGCTTGGTACTGTAGCGCACCTCCGGGTCATAGGGAGAATCATGGCGCTCGGCACTCGGCGGCAAGTCGTCTTTGTTGCGCAGTCGGATGCTTCCCTCCTGCTGCTCATACTGCTGCTGCCACACCACCCGCAGTTCCTTGAGCGCGGCCAACTCGCGCACCACGGCAGGCGTGTCTTCCTCTCCGCTCTTCGCCAAGAGCTGGGCCCCATCGGCTCCCACCTGCTGGGCGTACTGCTGGCGCTCTTTCTCGCCTTTAGGCAGTCGCCCCTCCTCAACGCGTCGGCCATAGCGCTCAAACCACGGCTGGGGCACCCAGCTTTTCACCCAGTCGGGCGCGATGCTGGCCACCTCCTCCAAGGCCGCGCGCAAGGTCTCGCCCACCAGTTCCAAGCGATTGAGCAAGCGCACCGCTCCCAGCACATGCGTCGAGTCGGTGCGCTGTTTGCCGCGGGCTTTGATCCAGCCCCCCTCGTTCAACCGCTCCACCAGCACCTCCAACAACCGTCCACTGGCCTGATGGGCGACCAGGCGACTGCGGAATTCGCTGAGGATGGAGGCATCGAAGCCGGCATCGCTCAACTCCAGGCCTAACGCATACTTCCAATCAATGCGCCCGCGCACTGCATCGGCTGCCTGCCGGTCGCTGAGTCCTTCCAGAAACTGAAAGACCGTCACCAGCGCCAACCGCCACGGCGCTTCAGTCGGCTGGCCTCGGTGCGAGAACAGGTCGGCAAACATCTCATCGGTAGAGATCGTTCCTAAGACATCTCGGATCTCGAGGTAGCGGTTGCCTTTCGGGAAGGCGGCACGGGCCACCCGTGCGGTCTCTTCGGGCACCGCAGCGATTGGGCTTGGCTGCAGGGACATGATACGGCTGCTCCTTTCTGCATGGCTCAGTTCACCAGGACTTCTGTCTTCTTCTGCTCCCTATCCTAGCAAACCTCCTGGACTTTGTCTATGCTCCCTTTGGAATTCGCCAGCAGTATCTGTATCAGGTGTGTCACCTGTTTCACACAAGTTTGAGTCGAGGTGACTCACTGTTTCAGGTGTTTACATCCGCGGGTTTGCGCGAGCGTACATGATTGTGATTATTATGAAACGGCCACAGTTCTTGTCTCAGTGACGTGCATATTGTAGCGAGCAAGTTCTTTGAAGAACGGCTGGACAGGTATGCACAATTCTGGGCCGAAGGCGCCACGGCGGGTAACCTCTCCATTTGCTAACATGCGCCCGGCGATGGCGAGGGGCGTACCGGTA
>WNGJ01006698.1_pt1 | contig 12225 bp, 8 predicted proteins | sample 5400611 | NCBI WGS metagenome assembly WNGJ01 (sample SAMN13153375, study PRJNA577476) | soil metagenome | isolation source: 40 cm soil or saprolite under Garry oak tree replicate 1 | place: USA:California | collected 2016-06-15 | reverse complement strand
GAGAAGCGGCCACCCATTCCCAGGTGGTCGTAGTGCGCGCCCACCAGGAGCGCGCCTTCGAGCTTGTCCTTGGCGCCGGCGGGAATGCGCCCGACCACGTTGAACACCGGTTTGCGCTCGACGGTGAGCGCCACCTTCACGCGCATCTTCACCTGCTGCCGCGCCAGAAGCTTCGGCATCGCGCCCTTCAGGGCCGCGCGCCGGACGACGACGACGGGGATCCCGGCGTCCGACATCTCCGGATGCGGCTGCGGCAAGCGCGCCTCCGGAGGCAACTCGCCCTGCCCCTCCGGCCAGTCGACGACCACCAGGGCCCTGGCGCCGTGCTCGCGTGCGATCCACGCCTTGTAGCGCAGATCGCCGAAGCGCTGCCTGGGGTCCTTGTCGGCAAACTTCGGGTCGTTCTCCGGAACGAAACGGCGGACCAGCGCGATGCGGCCTTTCACCTCGAGGGCCGCGTAGTCGTCGCGGCCCAGGCCCGTGTCGCTGATGCCGTAGCCCGCCAGGACCGCGGGCGCCTCCACCTCGCCGCTCGCCGAGAATCCGGGCACCGCCAACTCCCCGGGCAAGGGCACGCCGTCGATGGCGACCGTGGTCGCAGGCTCCACGCGGACCGAGACGGGAGCGTCGAAGGTCTGCCGCCAGGTGCCGGCGTCTCCTGCCGGCCGCAGCCCCATCTCGCGAAAACGCATTTCGACATAGGCGCCCGCGGCCTCCAATCCGGGCGTTCCCAGACCGCGCCCTTCGCGCGCCGGGTCGGCAAGCCAGGCCACGTCGCCCAGGATGCGGTCGGGTGCGGCATCGGCGCGGGGCGCGGGCGAATCGATCCAGCGCGCGACGTACACGTCGGTCTGGCGCACGCCGGGAGGAAAGGCGCGGTTCGAGCCGAAGGCAAGCTGCTTGCCGTCGGGCGAGAAGAGAGGAAATCCGTCGAATCCGGGAGCGGAAGTGATCCGCTCGAGCCCGGTGCCGTCGACGTTGATCGCCCAAAGGTCGAACTCGCGCCCGGCGGCCGGGTCGCCGTAATTGGTGGAGAAGATGATGCGCTTGCCATCGGGAAAGAACGAGGGCGCGAAGGAGGCGGCCCCGAGGTACGTCACCTGCACCGGGTCGGTTCCGTCGGCGTTCGCGATCCAGATTTCGAGCTGCCCGGGCTTGACCAACCCCTGGCGCAGGAGAGCCTGGTACTCATCCAGCCCCGGACCCGGCTTCGGCCGTGATGCACGCCAGACGATCCTGGTGCAGTCCGCATTGAAGAACGCGCCGCCGTCGTACCCCGGCGTGCTGGTGAGCCGGCGGACGTTCTTGCCGTCGCGATCCATCCGGTAGAGCTCCAGGTCGCCGTCCCGCACCGAGGTGAAGACGATCGATCCGTCCCTGGCGCAGACGGTGCCTTCGGCGTCATAGCCGGGCGCCTCGGTCAGCCGGGTGAGGCCGGTGCCGTCGGCGCGCGCCTTGAAGATGTCGTAGTCGGGATGGATGGCCCAGACGTAACCCTTGCTCATGTCCGGCCGCGGCGGGCACCGCTCGCTCCCCAGGTGCGTCGAGGCGTAGATCAGCTCCTGGTTGCCGGGGAGGAAGTACGCGCAGGTGGTCGCTCCCTTCCCGCTGGAGACCGGCACCGGATCGCCGCCGTCGAGGTTCATCCTCCAGATGCGGTCGCACTGCTCGCCTTCGCGGCGGGCCTGGAAAGAGAGCTGCATGCCGTCGAAAGACCAGTAGGCCTCCGCATTCTGTCCCCCGCGCGTGAGGCGGCGCACATCGGCCAGGTGCGGTTCGTCGGGACGCGGGGGCTCGGTGGGCTTCTGCGAGGCAGCGCAGGCCACGAGGACCAGGGTCAGGGCGGAACGCTTGCGCATGGACGATCTATCGCCCCAGGTCCAGTGCGGAAGCAACCTGCTACCGCCGCGAATCCGCCGGCGCGTTCGGGTGCCGCTGCAAGGCGCCCTTCAGCGCGGGTGAGCGGCGGACGATCTCCTGCTTCATCAGATGGGTGATCAGCGCAGGCGGACATGCCGCCCATCGGGAGATGTTCTGCACCAGCAGCGTCGAGGTGTACGTGCGGCCACAGAGGAGCGCGGCCGTCTTGCCGTCAACCGGCAGTCCGGCGAGCGCCGCCAGGCAGCGACCCTCGGTCTTGACGATGACCTCCACGCGCTCCTCGGCTTCAGCAACCGGAAACCGCGCGCGCAAGAGCTCCCGAGCAACCCGGCGGGTCTGCTCCGGCACCTCGCGGGAGATGACGAGCTTCTGCTGCTCGAGCAGCCGGCGGCCGCCGTAGAGGCGCCGCAGCAGTCCGGCCGGGAGCAGCGGATTGCGGAGGAGCGAGCGGCGCACGCCAGCGTCCGAGGCGAAGGTGGCGCGCGCGGCGAGCGCTTCGAGGCCCGCCGGGGTCCCATGGTGCGCGGCGATGAGCCGCGCCTGCGCGAGTCCGAATCGCGGGTTCTCGAGCAGCGCATGGACGACCGCCGGCAGCGGATCGAAGCAGAAGGCGGAAAGCTCGGGCTCCTCCGCCAGTCTTGCCCGCGCGGCGCGCTGGTCCGCGGCGAGCTGGCGCAGGGAGGTCTCGTACAGCTTGCGGTGCGTACTCGCCGGCTCGTCTGCGGTCACCGGCTCGTCGTCGTCGGCGCCCTCGGGGGGCGACACCGCTTCGAGGGAAACGAGCTTCTCCAGCGCTGCCTCCACCCGGTCCGGCGGCAGCCCGGTGACGAGCGACAAGCCGTGCAGGTCGGTGTTCCCGTCCAGCCGCGAAGCGACGAAACCCTCCTCCGGCGTGAGCGGCAGAGCCGTGAGGTCGACGTCGGTCTTCAGCGAAGGCTTCCACGGCGCCGGGTCGGGCATCGGGCAAGAATACGCCGTTCGATGCGAATGCTGTCCACCCTCCGTGCCGGTGCGGCTCCAGCAGCCTACCCGCGCGCCGGGTGCGTGGCCATGGCCGGCGGCGCGATGAAACGAAGTCCGCGGGCATCGAGGTAGCGTTCGAGGCGAGCCGCGCCGTGCAGCGGATCGGCGAGCGCGACATGGCCGTCAGGCCGGACCAGGTAGCTCGCGTCGCGAGAAAGCCCCGCGCGCGCGGCGCTCCGGTTCCAGGGAAAGACGCTCAGCCGCAACCCGCGCGATGCGCAGGCCGCGGCCAACTCCCGAGCCGGCACTCCGTAGACATGGAGTTGCCAGTCGAGCGACTCGAGGGGCCTGAAGTTGTCCGGCTCGTCCACCCATGGCAGCCGGTCGCCGCCGTGGACGCGGCCGGCGCGGCCCTCGCTCAAGCCGCTCGCGCGATACTCGATGGCGGTCTGGGAGACGGTGCGGAACATGAACCGCCGCACCTGGGGCAGCCGGAAAAGCGCGGAGATTACGCGGGGCGCCACATGGACGCGGACGAGTCCGGCGAGGCGCCCGCTGCGCGTGACGAACTGGAAGACGCGGTCGGTGGTCGCAACCAGGCGGCGCGCGAAGCCGATCCGCTCCGGTTCGTAGGTGCCGAGAATTCGCGCAGGCGCTCTTCCGCGCAGCGCGGCCGCCAGCTTCCACGCCAGGTTCACCGCATCGCCGATGCCCGTGTTCATCCCCTGCCCGCCGACCGGACTGTGGATGTGCGCGGCGTCGCCGAGGAGGAACACGCGCTCCTGGCGGAAGCGCGAGGCGACGCGGTGGTGCACGCGGTAGGTCGAGAACCAGTTGACGCGGCGGACGTCGATGCGCAGCCGCTGCAACAAGCCCTTGCTCACATCCTGCCATCCGAGATCTTCTCCCTCGCTTTCCGCCTCGGGGCGGACGGTTCCGATGAGCCGGGCGCGGTCCTTTGCCTTCAAGGGGAACAGGGCGATGAAGTCGCTCTCATCGAGAGAGACGTGAAGCTCGTGGTCCATCAAGGGTCCGCCCGCCTCGACGTCCGCGACGTAGAAGAGGTGCTCGTACGTGCCGCCCAAGAATCCGATGCCGAGCTTGTCACGCACGATCGAGTGCGCGCCGTCGCAGCCAGCGAGGAAAGCGGCCTCGCAAGTCGAGCCCGTCAAACGTGCCACGACGCGTCCGTCCTTTTCCTCGAAGTCGAGGAGCTCCGATCTCCGCTCGACCTGGACATCCAGCTCCTGGAGCCGGTCGATCAGGAAACGCTCGTGCTCGTCCTGCGGGTAGATAAGCCCGTAGGGAAAAGGACTGGCGCCCGCGCCCAGCCTGCCGAACTCGAGGTGCGCGGCCCTATTGCCCCTGGCCCAGAAATTCGCGGCGGTGAACTCGAGTCCCGCCGCCACCACCTGGTCGGCGAGACCGAGCTGGCGGTAGAGCTCGAGCGTGCGCGCCTGCAGGGCCAACGCCCGCGAGGTCGTGCCCGGCTCGCCGCTCTTGTCGACGATGCGAATCCGGATCCCGAGGCGGGCGAGCCAGAGAGCGAGCACCAAGCCGGTCGGACCCGCGCCGACGATGAGGACTTCCGCGTCCACGCGCGCAAGCTAATACCGCGACCCGAAGGAGCGTGGGAATGGCCTCGAGGCTTCACACCGCCTTGATCGCCGCGAGCACCTTCCCTGGCGTGAACGGCACCGAGCGCAATCTGGCCCCGGTCGCATCGAAGATCGCGTTCGCGATTGCCGACGGCACGATCGCGGCTGTGGGCTCGCCCGCCCCCCAAGGCTTTTCCGCGGGACGGTCGATCAGCTCGACCTCGACCGCTGGCACGTCCGGGAAGGTCAGGATCGGATAGGTCGCCCAATCGACGCTGGTGACCTTGCCGCGGTCGAACGTGAGTTGCTCGAGCAGGGTGCGGCTCACCGTCTGTACGACGTTACCTTCGATCTGGTTCTTGAGACCATCCGGGTTGATGATCTGCCCGCAGTCGTGCGCGACGACGAAACGCTTCACACGGATTGCGCCGGTGGTCCTGTTCACCTCCACGTCGGCCACGGCGCCCACGTAGGTCCGGACCAATTCGTACTTGACGTAGGAGACGCCGCGTCCGGTGGCGACTTCGCCGTCCGGCTTGGCTCCGCCGGCAGCCCGCGGCTTCCAGCCGGACCGCTTCACCAGCCGGTCGAGCAGTTCGAGACCGCGCGCGTCGTTGAGGAGCTTGCGCCGGTACTCGATGGGGTCGATGCCGGCAGCCGCGGCGCATTCGTCGATGAACGATTCGTTGCCGAACGTGTTCTGCATGCGCCCCGGCGTGCGGATCCAGGACGGGCGGAACGGTGTCTCCGCCAGCAAGTGCGCGGTCGCCTTGATGTTTGGAATTCCGTACGGGATGGCCAGCGCCTGGGTGACGTTGCCCGGATGCGCGGGGTCGGCCGGCAATCCGGCGAGCTGCGCTGCCACCAGGGGAACCGCGAGCTTCGGCGGCAGGTCCGGGACGAACACCTCGGACTCCCAGGCCGCGGGCATGCCGCTCGGTTCGAGCGCGGCGCGGAAGTCGAGGAGCGTCGGCGGTCCCTTCGGGTCCCAGCCGTGCTCGTCGGCCCGGCTCCATTGCACGCGCACCGGTTTGCCGATCTCCTTCGCGATCAGCACCGCGTCCGCGGCGGCGTCCTCGTGTCCATTCCGCCCGTAGCACCCCGAACCTTCGACATAGATGCAGCGCACGTCCTGCTCGGGCAGCGAGAGCATCTGCGCCAGCTGCTTGACGAGCAGGTGCGTCTGCTGCGAGGCGGTCCAGCACGTCACCTTGCCGCCCTTCACCTGTGCAACCGCGCAGGAGGGCCCGATCGAGCCGTGCGTGTGGATGGCGAAATCGTACGTCGCCGTGAGCCTCTTGCCGCCTTCGAGCGCCTGGGCGGAGTTGCCGACGCTCTGCAGCACCTGGTCGCGGACGATCCGGGTGCCGCGGACGTGGTCCCACAATTTCGACCGCTCGGGCAAACCCTGCCAGTCCGACCAGCTGGCCTTCACCGCGCTCGCCGCCTGGATCGCGGCCCACTCCGTCTTCGCCACCACCGCCAGGAAGTTTCCCTTGCGGACGGTCGCGACGTAGCCCTTGACCCTCCTCGCCGCCGAGTCGTCGACCGAGACGAGGGACGCCTTGAGGGCAGCGGGGCGCGAGACGCGCGCGTGGAGCATGCCTGGCAGCTTGAAGTCCTGCATGTAGAGGAACCGGCCCGTCACCTTGTCGGGAATGTCGAGCCTCGGCACCGGCCGGCCCACGATGGAGTAATTCGACGAATCCTTGAGGCGCGCCTTCGGGTCGAGCTTGAGCGAAAGCTTCTTCCCGCCCACCAGGTCCGCGTACGCGACCGATGCATCATTGGCGACGACCCGCCCCTCTTTCGCGGAGACTTCCGTGCGCGACACGCGAAGCTTCTCGGCTCCCTGCGCGAGCAGCGCCTCGCGCGCGGTGGCGGCCGCCTGGCGGATCTGTGTGCCCCCGTTCTGGATGGAGAGGCTTCCGTACGTGGGGCCCTGATCGGGGGTCAGCAGCGTGTCGCCCTGGACCACCTCGATGCTCGCGAGCGGAACGCACAGCTCCTCGGCAGCGATCTGCGCCAGCGCGGTCCGGACGCCGGTCCCGAGGTCGACCTTGCCGGAATAGACCGTGACCTTGCCGTCCGCGCCGATGGCGATGAAGCCGTCGACCTCGTCGAGGGCGACGGTCTTCGCAGCGGGGGCGGCGGAGGCGGCCTTGCTGGCAGCAGGTCCGGCGGCGGCTGCTTTGCGCGCAGCAAGCGCACCCAGCGAGAAGGTGACGACGAGCGAGCCGGAGCCTTCCAGGAATCGGCGGCGGGAGATGGCGATCTTCATGGCGCTCTCCTCATCTACCTGGCGGTGCCGGCTGCCCGCTGGATGGCGCGGAGAATCCGGAGGTGCGTTCCGCAGCGGCAGAGGTTCTGGGACAGCTCGAGCTTGATCTCCTCCTCGCTCGGGTGCGGATTGACGTCGAGCATCGCCTTGGCCTGCATGATCATTCCGTTGATGCAGTAGCCGCATTGCACTGCCTGCTCGTCGATGAAGGCCTGCTGCAGCGGGTGCGGCTGTTCGGGCGTGCCCAGTCCCTCCAGCGTGAGGACGCGCTTGCGCGCGATGCTCGAGACAGGTGTCACGCACGAGCGCACCGCCTCGCCCTCGACGTTGACGGTGCACGCGCCGCATTGGCCGAGGCCGCACCCGAACCGCGGCCCACGGAGGCCGAGATCGTCGCGCAAGACGTACAGGAGCGGTATCTGCGGGTCCTCGACGCGCACCCGCACCGGCTTGCCGTTCAGGTGGAACGCGACCGTCTTCGCCATGGCAGCCTCCTGGTCTCGCGAAGGCATGCTGCACGTCTCGAGTGTCAACGCGATGCCAAAAACGTCGACACCGATGACACCCCTGGCCCTCTGAGCGATCAGGGCCTGCCATGTCCTGGTGCAGGTTTCGTGCCGGTCAGCTCAAGCGGCGTCCAAGCGCAGCTTGCGCGCAGCCTCGAAGCGGCGGGCGACGTCGGGCCAGTTGAACACGTTCCAGCACGCGCCGAAGAACTCCGCTTTCCGGTTCTGGTACTGCAGGTAGTAGGCGTGCTCCCAGGCATCGAGCACCAGCAGCGGCACGCCGCTCTGGTTCAGGTTCGACTGGTGATCGTAGATCTGCGTGATCAGGAGCCTCGCCCCGAGCGGCTCCCAGACCAGCGCGGCCCATCCCGATCCCATGATCGAGGCCGCGACCTCGTTGAGCTGCCGCTTGAAGGCCGGAAACCCGCCGAAGTCGCGTTCAAGGGCGGCCTTCAACTCTCCCGCGGGCTCGCCACCGCCCTGCGGCGAGAGATTGCGCCAGAAGATCGAGTGCAGGATGTGGCCGGACAGGTTGAACGCCAGCGAGCGCTCCAGCGCCGGAATGCGGTCGAACTGCTCCTTGGCCCGCGCCTCGTCGAGGCGCTCGAGCACCGCGTTGGCGCCGTTCACGTAGCCCGCGTGATGCTTGTCATGGTGCAGCTCCATGATCTTGCCGGAGACATGCGGCTCGAGGGCGCCGTAATCGTAGGGGAGATCGGGTAGCTTGTATTGGTTCATCGCCTTCTCCTTGCCGGTTGCGTCGTGCAGAAGCTGTCGCCCGGCTTGCGCCTTGCGACCGGGAATCCTGGTAGGGCCTGTTATCAAGATCCCTGCCAATTCGCCGCACCTTGCTCTCTTTTCTCCGCCAGGGGCGGCCGCTGTCCTGTACCTCGACAAATGTGTCAGGGAACGATCAACGCCTGCGCGAGGCTCGTGGAGCCGCTTTCCCGCGGCGCTCGAAGACGCAGCTTCGGCACGTTGAATGCTCTGCAGGCCGGCGTGTCGGCGTGCTGAACGTGCACAAGAAGGAGATGGACGGATGAAGGTGGGCATCGTCGGAGCAGGCACGGTCGGAACCGCCTGCCTGCTTGCGCTCGTGGCGCGCGGTTCCGCTCGCGAAATCGTGGTGATCAACCGCGATCGCAAGCGGGCCAGAGGCGTCGTCACGGACCTGCAGTATGTCGCGACCCTCGGTCCCCACACCGTGCTCCGCGACGGCGCCTACGACGATCTCGCAGGTGCCGCGGCCGTGCTGATCACCGCGGGCATCAACGAGAAGACCGGCGGCGCGACGAATCGCAGCGATCCTGCGGGCCGCCTGCGCCTGCTCGACACGAACGCCGGCATCTACCGCGAAATCGTTCCGCGCGTGCGCCGCGCCGCGCCCGACACCGTCATCGTCGTAGTCACCGACCCGCCGGATCCGCTGGCGGACATCGTTCGCAACCTCGGGCACGAGCGCGTCGTCAGCACCGGCACGTACCTCGACAGCTTGCGATTCCGGTTTCACATCGCTCGCAGCCTTCTGGTAAACGCCGCACAGGTGGAAGCGCAGGTCCTCGGCGAACACGGTACGTCCGAGGTGTTCGTCTGGTCGTCTGCGCGCGTGGGCGGCGTGCCGCTCCGCAATCTTCTTCCGACGGACGAGGCGCGCAGCGAGGTCGAGTCCGAGGTGCGCTACGCGAACATCACCATCCTCGAAGGGACCGGGGCCAGCAGCCTCGGCATCGGTGTCGTCTCGGCCCGGATCGCGGAAATGATCGTTCGCGACGAGCAGGCGGTCGTTCCGATCGGGTCGTGGAATCCGGAATACGGCGTCACGCTGTCGGTTCCGAGCGTCGTCGGGCGCGCGGGGGTCAGCCGGCTGCTGCCGCCGGACCTCTCGACGACCGAACTCCAGGCGCTGCAACAGAGCGCCGAGAGGTTGCGCGCTGCGGTTTCGCGCCTGCGGCTCTAGGACATCGGGCGTGGCGCTTCCCTTGTGCTCGCGGTGGCGCGGACCGCGGTGGCACGGCGTTGCGGCGTTCTAGATTCAGGGCGGGTAGGGGGCATGGGATGTCATGGGTAGGGGCGGGATAGCGGGAGTGGCCACGACGGTGGGCGCCGCGATCCGGCGCTTCCTCGGCGACGCCGCGCGTGAGACGCGATTCGCGCCCCAGCAACCGATCTCTCGTCTGAAAGCGGCGCGAGGCGCGATCGGGCACTACGTCGTCGCCGTAGCCCCACGACACCATCTTCGTGCGGGACATGGACGACGTCATCACGTACTGGAACCGCGGCGCGCAGGAGCTGTTCGGGTGGACGTCCGAGGAGGCGGTCGGAAAGCGCAGCCAGGAGCTCCTGCAGACGACGTTTCCAATCCCCATGGAAGACATCCGCGCCGAGCTGTCGCGCATGAGCGCTGGGAAGGCGAGCTGAACAAGACGAAGGCCGACGGAACGCGGGTGGTGGTGGCAAGCCGCTGGTCCCTGCGCCGGGACGGCCTGGGGCGGCCGCTGGCGATCCTGGAAACGAACAACGACGTGAGCGACCGCAAGCGCCGGGAAGAGGAGATCAAGAACCTGAACCAGTAGCTGGCGAAGCGACGCACGGAGCTGGAGGCCAGCAACAAGGAGCTGGAAGCGTTCGCCTACTCCATCTCCCACGACCTGCGCGCGCCGCTGCGCCACATGGTCGGGTACACGGAGCTGTTGCAGAAGCATGCCGCGCCGTCCCTGGACGAGAAGGGCCGCAGGTACATGACGACCATCCTCGATTCGACCAAGCGGATGGGAACCTTGATCGATGATCTGCTCTCGTTCTCGCGGATCGCGCGGACCGAGACGCGGGAGACGACGGTCAGCCTGCAGCAGCTGGTCAAGGAAGTGCGGGAGGAGATCCAGCCGGAGACGAGCGGACGCGACATCGCCTGGAAGGTCGGCGAGCTGCCCGAGCTCCGTGGCGACCGCGCGATGCTCAGGCTGGCGCTGGTGAACCTCATCTCCAATGCCGTCAAGTTCACGCGCAAGCGCCGGCACGCGGAGATCGAGATCGGCTTGAAGAACCGGGTGGCCCTTCGGACGGAGCTTCCGTACGACCTGCCTTCGGTCTTCGGCGACCGCATCCAGCTCCAGCAATTGGTGCTGAACCTGATCATGAACGGGATCGAATCCATGACCACGGTCACCGATCGGCCTCGGGAGCTGGCCATCTCCACTCACGACGGCGCGACCGAGCAGGTGCTGGTGTCGGTGCGAGACTCCGGAATCGGCCTCGACCCGCAGAGCAGCGAGCGCATGTTCGAGGCGTTCTACACCACCAAGCCGCACGGCATGGGGATGGGGCTCTCGATCAGTCGCTCGATCGTCAAGAACCACGGGGGCCGCCTCTGGGCGGTCCCGAACGAGGGCGCGGGCGCCACGTTCCAGTTCACCGTTCCCAGGTACAAGTAGGGATCAGCGCGAGGGGCCGTCCACCACCCCGATGGTGGCCATCATGCCTTTGTCCTCATGCTCGAGGATGTGGCAGTGGAACACGAAACGGCCGAGCTTCGGTCCGTCGAACCGGATCGTCACGAAGACGCGCGCGCCTGGCGGCAGCGGGTAGTTGTCGTGCAGCACGTTCCGGTTGACCGGTGGAGCGTTCCCGCGATCGCCGAGGCACTGCGCCGCCGACTCCCGCCCGCCCGCCGTGAAGTCCGCGTCGAGCACGACGAACTTCGTCTGGTGGATGTGGAAGTTGTGGCACTCGTCGCTGTCGTTCACCAGGAGCCAGTACTCCCGCGCGCCATAGGAGGCCGTGAGGTTGGGTTGGCCCTCCATCTTGAACGCCGGGTAGAACCTGGCGAACTCGGCTGCCTCTGCCTGCTCGCCCGCGGCCCTCTTCCAACACGGGTCTTCGAGCGAGACCGATGCGATCGCGGACGCTTGCTTGTCGCGCTGCTCGAGCCGGCCCTCGGAGACGAGATCGGCGACGGCGACCGGTCTTCCCGCATCGTCCACCATCGGGAAATTCTCCACGTGGATGCCGAAGAGCTCGCCGCCGTGCTCGCCGAAGTCGCGATTGTTGAACCGGACCAGCCGGACCAGGTTGGAGTCGAGCCTGAAGTCGGCGGGGCCTGCCTGGTAACGCTGGTAGTCGCACGCCGCCGGTCGCGCCGACGTTGGCGGCGGCGAGCTGGGCGCCCGCGGAGCAGGCGCTGGCATTTCGGGGCTCGCCGGCGCGGCCCCCGCCGGCCGGATGGATCGGACGACCGGGCGCGGGCCTCCCGGAGCCGCCTCGAAGACGACCGAAGCCAGATCCACGGCAGGCCAGAGGTCGCCGCTGTCGGCATCGACGCCGGTCGCCATTCCGGCCGTGCGGAGCACGGCATGGACCTCGCTTCCGGCATCGACACAGTCGGCCGGCGTGTCTTCGCCGGTGCAGCGCTGCAGCAGGACTTCGACACGGGCGCCAGGCATCAGGACGATCTCGGTGTGCCTGCGGCGCACGGCGTGGGGTGGCAGCGCGGCGCCGTCGAGCGCTCGCACCTCGAATGCGAGACTCCTCGGCTTTGCCTCGAGGGTCTCCAGCCGCAGGCGGTAGGTTACGTCCGCGCCGATGTTGGCGAGGCGCCAGATCTCCGCATGACCGGCCTTGACCGTGATGTGGGGATTGACCTGCCCGGATACGGTGAAGACCCATCGTTCGCCGGGGTGCTGCTGGTGCCAGCATTGCCCTGGAGCGGCGACTCCCTCGTCGGAGGTGATCTCTCCGCCCTCGCTCAGGCCGAGCTTGCCGCAGCGGTTCTTTCGCGCATTGGCCTGCTCCTCGAACGCATCATTCGCCGATCGATCGCCCGGATCCGGGCGCAGGGGGAACTCGATCAACCGGAATCGCGGTCTGCCTCGGCGATCCGCGAGCCTCGAGACCTGGATGTCCTTGAGACCCAGGTATCTGACCTGCAACGAGCGGTCCGCGTCCTGCTCCGCCTGCAGCTCGTCGCGCTGCGCCTGTTGATCCCGGCACGCCGCCAGTC
>WNGJ01006697.1_pt1 | contig 12225 bp, 14 predicted proteins | sample 5400611 | NCBI WGS metagenome assembly WNGJ01 (sample SAMN13153375, study PRJNA577476) | soil metagenome | isolation source: 40 cm soil or saprolite under Garry oak tree replicate 1 | place: USA:California | collected 2016-06-15 | reverse complement strand
GCGGCATCGGCTTATTCAGGGTGCTCCTAGGTATCCGGATATCGAGCCGTATGAGAGCGGTCTGCTGGACACGGGTGACGGGAACCTCGTGTACTGGGAGACCTGCGGGAACCCTGATGGCGTGCCAGCGCTGATCGTGCACGGCGGCCCGGGGTCGGGGTGCACGGCGGGAAACAGGAGGTCATTCGACCCGGAGAAGTTCCGGATCATCGTCTTCGACCAGCGCAACTGCGGCCGCAGCCTGCCGCACGCCAGCGACCCCGCGGCTGACATGTCCCTGAACACGACCGGGCACCTGCTCAGGGACATGGAGCAGCTGCGCGAGCACCTGGGCGTGGAGAAGTGGCTGCTGCGCGGCGGGTCGTGGGGGGTGACGCTGTCGCTGGCGTACGCAGAGCGGCATCCGGAGCGGGTCAGCGGGATGCTCATGCTCAGCGTGACCTCGACCAGGCGACTGGAGCTTGACTGGCTGTACCGGGGCGTCGGCCGGTTCTTCCCCGAGGCCTGGGCCCGGTTCCGCGACTTCGCGGGCCTGACCGGTTCGTACCGGCTGCCGACCGACGGCACGCCGCCGATCTCGGGTCTGCTCCAGGCGTACTCGCGGATGATGGAGGATCCCGATATCGGTATCCGGTCGCGGGCCGCGAGCGAGTGGCTGGCCTGGGAGGACGCGGTCATCTCGCAGGAAGGCAACGGGAGCCCCGGCGCGTACGGCGACCGGCCTGACGACGCGAAGCTGGCGTTCGTGCGCATCTGCTCGCACTACTTCGCGCACGACGGTTTCCTGGAGGACGGCGTGCTGATCCGCGAGGCCGGCCAGCTGGCCGGCATCCCCGGCGTCTTGATCCACGGCCGCAACGACCTCGGCGGCGGCGCCTGCACTCCGTGGGAGCTCGCCCGCGCCTGGCCCGGCGCCGAGCTCATCATCATCGAAGACTCCGGCCATACCGGCAGTACCACCATGACCGACGAGATGCACGCCGCCGCCGACCGCCTCTACGAGCAGATCACGAACCCTTACTGACTACAATGACCCTTTTCGGGGTGGCTGGCTTCTGCTGGCGCGTTGGAGGCTGTGGCCCGCCCCGTGGCGCCTCGCCTGGGAGGCCAGATTGACGGATAGTACGGGTCTGCGGAAGCCTGGGCCGCCGGCCGCGCGGCCGGGCCCTTCATCTGAGCCGGCCGGTGGCACGGTGCGCAGGGTGCGCGCGGCGCTGGGCGTGCTCTTCCCCGAGGCGCCTGAGCCCCGGCCCGTGCCGGAGTCCGGGCCGGGGCACGCGGACGCTGCCAGGTCCGCAGGGCGGCGGGCTGTCTACGTCGCCATCCAGGTGGCCGCGTTGTGCATGGGGGCGGTCGTGCTGCTGCCGCGTATCGCCGGCATCCCGTCCTGGGACTCTGTCTACGCCGAGGACCAGGGGGTATTCCTGTTCGACGCGCTGGCCCACCCGTGGCACCTGCTCGTGCCCTTCGGCGGCTACGAGCAGCTCATGCCCCGCCTGGTCGGCCAGCTGGTCTCCTACCTGCCACTGGCGGACGCCGCGGTGCCCTACGCGCTGGGCGGGGCCGGCATCGCCGCGCTGTGCGCGCTGTTCATCTACCACGCCATGGACGGGTGGGTCTGGTCCCCCTGGCTGCGGGCGCTGGCCGGCGCGGCCCTGATACTGCTGCCGCTGGCACCGATCGAGATCGCCGACAGCGCCGTCGGCGCCCCCTGGTACGTACTGACCGCGCTGTTCTTCGCCCTCCTGTGGCGGCCGAAGAACTGGGCCGGGATGACGGCCGCGGCGCTCGTCGCGTTCGCCGCCGCCTCCTCGGAGATCCTCGCCGTCATCTACGCGCCGCTGATGCTGCTGCGGCTGGTCGCGCTGCCCCGGTGGCGCGAGCACGCAGTGACCGCCGGCTGGCTGGCGGGCCTGCTGGTGCAGATGCCAGTGGTGCTGGAGACCTACGTCCGGCACACCCAGCGCCTCCGCAGCCTGGCGAGGCCCGTCCAGTCGCTCGGGTTCTACTTCCACCACGTTGCGCTGCGCGCCCTCGGCTGGCGGGTATCCGTGCGCCTGGTCCAGATCGCCGGCCTCAACGGCGCGACGGTCATCGTCTGCGCCATCCTCGTGGCCGGGCTCTGCTGGGCGCTGGTCACGGGCAGCCGGCAGAGCCGGGTATTCGTCGCGGTCGCGCTGATCACGGGGTTCGTGCAGTCGGTCGTCGCCGCCGCCTTGGTCCCGGTGGTGATCCGCCAGCAGTACCAGGTCGACTTCGAGGGCGGCTCCCGGTACGCGGCCATGCCGATTATGGCGATGACGGCCGCCGCCGTGGTCGCGGTCGATGCCTGCCTGCGCCGCCAGGCCAGCGCCGAAGGCGGCGACAGGAATGCGCTCATCCGCAAATCGCCCCGGGCGCTCGCCGCCGTCGCTGTTCTGGCCTGCGTGCTGGCGCTCAGCTGGGTCCTCGACTACCGGTACGTCACCCAGCGCATGTTCTGGGGTCACTGGCAGCCCGTGGCGGAGCGGATGCTGACCGCCTGCGAGCACAGCACCAGCGGCAAGATCACTACCTGGACGTGGGGGCACAGCACGATCACCATCCCGTGCTCCCGGCTGCACAGATAGCACTATCCACGCCCGGGATTCGCGGGCGCTACCCCAGCTGGTCGCGGCGGCGTGTCAGGTAGGCGGTCTCGGCGGTGTTGCCCGCCAGCTCGATGGCTTTGTCATACGCCGCGCGCGACTTCTGACTGCGGCCCAGCCGGCGCAGCAGGTCGGCGCGGGTCGCATGGTAGAGGTGATAGCCGGCCAGCCTGTCCTCAAGACGGTCGACGGCCGCCAGTGCCACCTCGGGACCGTCAAGCTCGGCGACCGCGATAGCCCGGTTGAGGGCGATGATCGGCGAGGGGTCGAGGCAGACGAGCTGGTCGTAGAGGGCGACGTCGGTGAATATCGCCTCCTCACCGCGGTTGTCGATGACGGTGGCCGAGCTGGGCACCGCGAGGCCACCGGCGAAGACCCAGTGACCCTCCGCCTTGAGCCGGTCGTTGAACACGTCGATGGCAGCCTGCTCCTCCGGTGTGCCGGAGTTGGGCGTGTCGTCGATCACGGAAACCATGTACTGCATCTCGGATCATCTCCTGTGGTCCGGGGTCCCCCGTGGGCGGCGCCACCTTACGTGCTTCAGTTGGTTGCATACTCTGGGCGCCCGGCCGGCCGGTAGACCTGGATCGTTATGCCCTTCGGGAAGGCTCGCGATTCGACCAGGTCAAGCGCTAGGTCCGGGCCGTTGTCGGGGAACAGCCGCGTGCCCTCGCCGACGACCACCGGGCAGACGAGCAGATTTATCTCGTCGACGAGGTCGTTCTCCAGCAGCCACCGCGTCAGGGCGCCGCTGCCGTGCACCTGCAGCTCACCCGCCGACCTGGCCTTCAGCTCGCCGATGGCCGCCGCGAGGTCACCGGACAGGACGGTCGTGTCCGCCCAGCGCGGCTCGGTGACCGTGTTCGACGCGACGTACTTGGGCCGGGTGTTCATGGCATCTGCGATGGGGCTGCTGCCCAGATCCATCACGCCCCAGTAGTCGGCGAAGACCTCGTAGGTCCGCCGGCCGAACAGGAACGCGTCGGCGCGCTGGTACAGCTGGTCGACGAACGTCATGGCCTCGCTGTCGAACAGCGGCCTGGCCCATCCGCCGCGCTCGAATCCGGGGTCGAGGAGCGGGTGCCGCCCGCCGTTTCCCTGCATCACTCCATCGACGGAGACCTGCGTGGTGGTCGTCAGTTTCATGATCGCGGTTCCCTTCTCCTTGGGGCGCCCCCCGTGGGCGACCTCTCACCCCTGCAACGAACACCTCTGCCCCGATCCGACACCGCCCCCCGAATCTTTTCAGGGGCGAACAGCCTTACTGGTGGTGAGCCCGACGGCGACGGAGCACCACAACCGCGAGGATTCCGGCCGCGGGCGGCAGGATGGCCAGGATGGCCCACAGTGGCGGGAAGATCTGCGCGCCGTACTCGGTAGACACGAGCAGGAGCAGGGCGAGCGCAGCGGTGACCGTGGTCACCACAACGGTCAGGATCGGTGCCGAACGACCTCGTGACTGCACGGCGCGAAGCACGAGCAGCCACAGCAATGCCCCGACCGCGGCGACGGTGTAGACGAGGCCGTACAGCAGGTTCGGATCCGGTCGCTTGCCGTACGGCGCGTACATGGCGGCGGCGTGATCAGCGAGGCTGCGACCGCCGGTCTGGTCGATACCGGAGGTCCCGATCGCAGCATTAAGCAGCACTTTCAACTACATGGTTGACAGATAGGTGACCCGCGGTCTACTGTCGTTTCAACCATTGAGTTGAAACTGGGGTGCGATGACTGCAGACGTACTGTCTCAAGTCTTCGCCGCCCTGGCGGATCCGACCCGGCGTGACATGGTGGCCCGGCTCTCGGCGGGCGACGCGACCGTGAGTCAGCTGGCCGAGCCGTACCAGATGTCGCTGCAGGCGGTCTACAAGCACTTGCGGGTGCTCGAGGACGCCGGGCTCGTCAGCCGGCCGCCCGGGCCGCAGCCCCGGTCGGCGCGCCTGGAGGTCCAGGCCCTCGATCTGATGGACACCTGGATCGAGCGCCACCGGGCCCGCGTCGAGCAGCGTTACCGCCGCCTTGACGCCGTCCTGGCGGAGATGAAGGGAGACGAAGATGAACAAGATCACGGAGACGGTCATCGAGGCCGACCCGAAACTGCCGGTCATCCGGATGACTCGTGACTTCGCGGCCACACCAGAACAACTGCTCCGCGCCCACACCGATCCCGCGTTGTTCGCCCGGTGGGTGGGGCCCGACGCCATGACCACCCGGATCGAGCACTGGGACGCGCAAACCGGCGGCAGTTGGCGGTACGCCTCGGTACACGACGGCACGGAGTACTGGTTCCACGGCTGCTTCCACGACGTACGGCCGGACCGTATCGTGCAGACCTTCACGTTCGAGGGCGATCCCGACGGGGTCGCGCTGGAGACGCTGTGGTTCGAGGACCTGGGCGACGGCCGCACCCGGCTGCGGACGCAGTCGCTGGTCGACAGCTTCGAAAGCCGCGACGCGTGGCTGCGCAGCGGCATGGAGGTTGGCGTCGACGAGGGTTACGCCAAGCTGGACAGGATGCTCAGCGATGGCACGGTCTGAGATGACACTGCCTGACCGTCCGGCCGAGCGGCACCGGCAGGTGGCCGGGCTTTTTACCGAACGGGCCTGCGCTACCCGCTCCTGGGATGCGCCCACGCCGGTCCCCGGCTGGGCCGCCCGCGACGTGGTTCGCCACCTGACCGAATGGTTTCCCGGGTTTCTTGCCGCCGGCGCCGGCATTGAACTGCCCCGCGGACCGTCGGTGGACGAGAACCCGGTCGCCGCGTGGCAGGTTCACTGCGACGGCGTGCAGGCGGTACTGGACGATCCGGAGACGGCACACCGGGAACTCGCCAACCCGCACATCGGCCGCCTGCCGCTGGCGACCGCGATCGACCAGTTCTACACCGCCGACGTGTTCATGCACACCTGGGATCTGTCCCGGGCTACCGGCCAGGACGACCGGCTGGATCCCGGCTTCTGCGCTCAGCTCCTCGGCGGGATGGAGCAGATGGAGCAGGTTATGCGCTCCTCCGGCCAGTACGGCGCCCGGGTCGAGGTACCCGGCGACGCGGATACTCAGACCAGGCTGCTGGGTTTCATCGGCCGGGACCCGTTCTGGCCGGGCCCTTGATTACCAGAATGAGTCACGACGCTACTCATTGTTAGTGCATGCTAGGCAGGTGACGACGGATCCGTGGCCGCTCCGCAGTTCGCTCGAACTCGGCGCCCTGTCCTCCGCGGTGCCTTGCGCCTGCCTGCACGTCAAGCATGTCCTGTGGGAGTGGGGGCTGAACTCCCTGGCCGAGAGCGCCGAGCTCCTCGTTTCCGAGCTCGTCACCAACGCGGTCAACGCCACCGGCCAGCCCGGCCAGACGGTATCGGTGAACATGGCCGGCACTGGCACCAGCACCGGCACCCGGGTTCTCATCGAGGTCCGCGATGCCGACCCGCAACCGCCAGGCCCCGGGGAACCGGGCGAGGACGGCCCGAGCGGCGGCGTGCTCCTGGTCGCCGCCCTGAGCGCCCGCTGGGACTGGTATCCCACGCAAGATCCCCCGGGCAAGGTTGTCTGGTGCGAGCTGGCCACGGCTCCTCCTGCGCAGGCATCCCTGCCCCGCCGGGTACCGCGCGCCCGGCCGAAACCGCAGGCCGAGATCGTGACCGACCTCGACATCCTGCGCCGCCTCCGGGATCATCTCAGGAGCTAACCCACGCCGGCTCCTTCCAGCGCCTGCCGCAGGAACTCATCCCGGCGCGCGAGCATGGTCGGCCGATCGAGGTCGGGGCGGCCCTGCAGGGCCATGGACAAGGGGAACCAGCCCATGTCCGGCGGGCTGGAAAGAGCTGCGACCAGATCCCAGTAGGCGACTCGGTCGGCGGGACGTCCCGCCTGCTCCTGCCAGCCGCGCAGCACATGGGCAGGCGCCTGCGTTCCGTAGCACAGGGCGGCATCGCAGCGCAGCGAGCCCAGGTCGACGCCCGGATCTCCGGCGCCGGCGCAGTCCCAGTCGAGCAGGCCGGTGACCGTGGTGCCCTGCCACAGCACGTTTCCCTGCCACAGGTCACCATGGACGAACACGGGCCGCTCGCACGGGCACGCATCGCGCGCGACGGCTGCCTCGGCCGCCGCCAGCAGCTCGCGCGGCGGGTGGCTGCGCCGCATCGCGGCCCAGTCCTCCACCGCGATCGGCCGGTCCCTGGCCGGGAGCAGCGGTGAGGGATCCAGCGTTATCGCGTGCAGGCGGGCGGCCTGGCGGCCCAGTGCCGACAGCCTGGCCGGACCGGGCTCGCGCGGGATCTGGCTGTTCCCCGGCAGCCTGGCCGATAGCACTAGCGGCACGCCGGCGGCACCCCCGTCGTCGCTGCCCAGCAACTCCGGCACGGGCACGCCGAACCCGGCCGCCAGCTGCAGCGCGGCAGCCTCGGTGGCCAGCTCGTGCCTGCTGGCAGACGTGCCGACCCGCAGCACGACCTCACGTCCTCCAGCCCGCAGCAGCCACGGCGAGGCGCCGTCGCGCAGCCCGCGCACTACCTCGGGTCGGCCAGTCCCCAGCACCCCTGCCACCCAGCCCAGCACAGCCTGCCCCGGTCCGGCCGCCATGTCGCCTCCCCTCAATCGTGTCGCCTACGGGCATCGGACTCGGCGGCGCGCTGCAGCAGCACGGTGCGTTCGGGGATGTTCCTGGTCAGCGCGGCCGCGCGGCGGAACTCGGCGGCCGCCTCGCCATCCCGGCCGAGCCGCGCCAGCAGGTCACCGCGGACGCTGGGCAGGTGGTGGTATCCGGCCAGCGCCGGTTCGGCGGCCAGCCCGTCGACGACCTCCAGCCCCCGCTCGGGGCCGAACGCCATGGCCACCGCCACGGCCCGATTCAGCTCCACCACCGGCGACGGCGCGAGCGCCGCGAGGGCCTGGTACAGCAGCGCTATCTGCTCCCACTCCGTCTCCGCGGCGGTGTGCGCCCGGGCGTGGCAGGCCGCGATCGCCGCCTGCAGCACGTACGGGCCCGGCGGGCCGCCGAGTTCCTGAGCCCGGAGCAGGGCGGTGAAACCGCGCCTGATCAGCAACTGGTCCCAGCGGCCGCGGTTCTGCTCGAGCAGCGGCACCGGCAGCCCGTCCGGGTCGAGCCGGGCCTGGGTGCGTGACGCCTGGATCTCCATCAGCGCGACCAGGCCGTGCACCTCGGGTTCGGCCGGCATCAGTCCGGCCAGCACGCGGGCGAGGCGAAGCGCTTCGGTGCAGAGCGCCGGACGCATCCAGTCGTCCCCCGCCATCGCCGAATACCCCTCGTTGAACACCAGGTAGAGCACCTCGAGTACCGAGGCGAGCCGCCCAGGTCTCATCGCCGGCGGGGGTACCTCGAACGGGACCTGCCTGCTGGCCAGCGTCTGCTTGGCCCGCACGATCCGCTTGGCGATCGTCGGCTCCGCCGCCAGGAACGCGCGGGCGATCTCCTCGGTGGTCAGGCCGCCGAGCAGGCGGAGGGTCAGCGCGATCCTGGCCTCGGTGGACAGCACCGGATGGCACGAAATGAACATCAGCCGCAGCAGGTCGTCGTCGATCTTGCCCTCGTCCAGGACGTCGTCGAACTCAGCGGGGGAGCCCTGCTGCGCGGTTTCCAGCTCGCGGCCGAGCAGGTTCAGCTTGCCGGCCAGCCGTTCGTTCCGGCGGATCCGGTCGATGGCCCGGTGCCGGGCGGTGAGCATGAGCCAGCCGCCGGGGTTGGCCGGGATGCCTTCGGCGGGCCACTGCTCCAAGGCGGCGACCAGGGCGTCCTGCGCCAGTTCCTCGGCCAGGCCGACATCCCGGAGCAGCCCGGTCAGGCCCGCGATGATCCGGGCCGACTCCAGCCGCCACACCGCCTCGATCGCGCGATGCGCCGCCGCGGTTTCCGCGGTCACAAAATCCCCGCGGTCACTAATCCCCGGGGCCGAACACCTGGCGGATGTCGCCCTCGCCGTCCCCGACCACCTTCCAGAACCGCCTGGCCAGTTCCAGCGCCTCGTCCTTCGACCGCACCTCGATCAGCGCGAAGCTGACGATCACCTCTTTGGATTCGGTGAACGGCCCGTCGGTCAGCGTGATGTTCCCGCCAGACGCGACGACGTGCGTGCCGCGGTCCAGGCCGCCCGTGGCCAGCAGCACCCCGGCCCGGGTCAGCTCCTCGACGAAGCGGCCCATCTCGGCGTAGAGCTGCTCATCCGGCGGGCGGCCACCGCCGTTGAGTGTCATCAGGAAGCGCATCGCGAGACCTCCGGAAAGTTTTTCCGCCGCCGTGTCCATCCGGCCGGTCCCCGTTCGAAGCGTCAGCAGCAGGCCGGACCACAGAGCCGGCCGACCCAGACGGATCTGCAGGAGGAATCGACCATGAGGAAGATCGTAGCGGGCCTGTTCATCTCGCTGGATGGCGTCGTCGAGGCGGCCGACCAGTGGATGGGGCCCTGGTTCAACCCGGAGCTCGGGCAGACCATCGGGTCGCTGATGGGGGCACAGGACGCGATGCTGCTCGGCCGGGTCACCTACCAGGAGTTCGCCGGACACTGGCCGCAGCAAACCGGTGAGATGGCGGACACCATGAACGGCACCGCCAAGTACGTCGTCTCCGGCACCCTGGAGTCCGCGGACTGGCAGAACTCGACCCTGATCCCGGCGGCCAAGGCGTTCGCCGAGATCGCCGAGCTCAAGCAGCAGCCCGGCCAGAACATCGGCATGACCGGGAGCGGGACCCTGGTCAGCTCGCTGCTGCGCGAGGGGCTGCTGGACGAGCTGCACCTGTTCGTCTTCCCGCTGGTGGCAGGCTCCGGCAAGCGGCTGTTCGGCGCCCCCGGCGCCCAGCTGCCGCTGAAGCTTCTCGACTCCGCGACGTTCCAGAGCGGGGTGGTGCACCTCACCTACGCCAAAGCGTGACGCCCAGAAGCCGCGAGCCCGGCCGACGCCGGGCTCGCGGCCTTTGAGCGCCTACGCGGCCCGGCAGTTCGCGGCAGCGCTCTGGGCAGGCACGCCGTGAGAGTGTGTTAAAGCCCTAGCGGCCCTGTCGGGGGCGGAAGTTCGCGACCGCTCCCGCCTTGGCCGTGGGTCCGATGAGTTCTCAATACGGGGGACGTCAAACTGTCATGACGACGACGCACACGCTTGAAACCGCCGAGGCCCGCATCGCCTACGATGTCCGCGGCTCACTGCCCACCGCGGACGGACGCCCGCCGCTGTTCATGATCGGCCAGCCCATGGACGCCAGGGGCTTCGCTGCGCTGGCGTCACACTTCCCCGACCGCACCGTGGTCACTTACGACCCGCGCGGCCTCGGTCGCAGCATCCGCAAAGACGGCCGGGTCGACAATGCGCCCACGGCCCAGGCCGGCGACGTGCACGCCGTTATCGATGCACTGGGCGTCGGCCCGGTCGAGATGTTCGCCAGCAGTGGCGGCGCGGTGACCGCGCTCGCGCTCGTGGCGGCCTACCCCAGCGACGTGACCACCCTGGTAGCCCACGAGCCGCCCCTCATCCCGGTGCTCCCCGACGCCGCGGCGGCCGAGCGCGCTCGCGCGGGCTTTCGGGACGCGTACGAGGCCAAGGGGTCGGGTGCCGGCATGGCGGCCTTCATCGCCATGACGTCGTGGCGAGGCGAGTTTACCGACGACTACTTCGCCCAGCCCGCTCCGGATCCCGCCCAGTTCGGGATGCCGGCCGAGGACGACGGCTCTCGGGACGACCCGCTGCTCTCCGACCGGTCCTGGGCGGTCAGCAGCTATCGCCCCGACGTCGACGCGCTGGCCGCGGCGCCGACGCGCGTCGTGATCGCCGTGGGCGAGGAGTCCCTGGGCACCTTCACCGGACGCACGTCGGTGGCCACCGCCGAGCTGCTCGGGCAGCAGGCGACCGTGTTCCCGAGCCACCATGGCGGCTTCCTCGGCGGCGAGTTCGGATATGCAGGCCAGCCCGAGGCGTTCGCGCGAAGGCTACGCGACGTCCTCGACGACGACTGACGCGGGCCATCGTTGTTCAAGTCCGGAGGAGGCAACCGTGTCGAATGAACCCGCCGTGCGGGGCTACGTCGTCGGCCCTGGCGAGGGAGTGCCGGACCGGACGCCTGACGTGAAGGCGTCCGGCCGGTCGACCGGCGGCAGCCTCACCGTGATGGAGTTGGTCGTCGACGGCGGGCCGCCGAGACATACCCACACCCGCGAGGACGAGAGCTTCTACGTGTTCACCGGGGTCGTGGACGTGGAGTGCGGTGAAGACCGGTTCGAGGCTGGACCAGGGTCGTTTGTGTTCCTGCCCCGCAACCTGCCACACGCCTTCCGGTCCGTTGGCGGCCCGGTGACGGCGCTCCTGATCGTGACGCCGGGCGGACTGGACAGCTACTTCGCTGAGCTGCACGCGGCGATGCGTTCGAATGCCGATCCGGCCGAGGTAAAGCGGATCCAGGACGTGTACGGCATCGTGCGGTCCTGACCGGTGCCGAGTTCGTCATCGACGGCGGCAACAACCGTGTCCTGTGAGCCCGCACTGTCCGCCGCTACCGCACCTCGTAGCGCAGATGGACTGCTCCTTCGCCCTGGATGGTCTCGACGCAGCGCAGATCCACCTCGTCACCGTCGAACAGCCGAACGCCCCGGCCGATCAGCTTCGGCACGACGTGCAGCACGACCTCGTCGACCAGCCCAGCAGCCAGCGCCTGCTGGGCGATGCTGACCCCGCCGGCCAGCAGGACGTCCTTGCCGTCCGCGACCGCGCGGGCCTGCTCGACGGCGGCCCCGATGCCGCCGGTCACGAACGTGTAGCTAGTGCCACCGTCCTTCTCGATCCGCTCGCCGCCGCGGTGGGTCACGACGAACACGGGAGCGTGGAACGGCGGGTTCTCGCCCCAGTTCGGGTAGCCGAAGTCGAACATCGTTCGGCCGATGACCTGCGGGCCGAACCGTTCGAAGTTCTCCGCCCACACCCGGGAGTCCACCGAGTCCTCCCCGCCGTCCATGCCCTGTTCCTGGCGCCAGCTGCGCAGCGGGAACTGCCAGCCCAGGATGGCGGTGAAGATCGCCATGCCGTCAGCGTCGGCGGACTTGGGACCTGCCATGCCGTCCAGCGACATCGACATGGCCACGACTACCTTGGTCATCTCCGGCTCCTGTCCGGTCCGGGACGCCGTGTGCGCCCCTCTCGGTTGTTAGTCGGAGCCGACCCCCAGGTCTCTACATCCGGCTGGGCTACGCTCAGCTGAGCCGAGTCCGTGGAGATATGTGTGCGTCCGCTGATCATCGAGGTCCCCTCGCCGCTAGGACTCCGCCCGAGCGGCGTGGAGCTGGCCCCTGAGGTGCTTCGCGCAGCCGGCCTGCATGCCCTCCTCGGCTGCGACGATGCGCAGCACGTGGCGGTGCCCCCCTATGACGGCCGGCGTGACAGGGCCACCGGCGTCCTCAACCCCGATGGCATCGCCGAGGTGGCCCGGTCCCTGGCCGGTGTAACCGAGTCCGCGCTGCAGGCAAACCGGCTACCCGTGGTGCTGGGCGGCGACTGCAGCATTGTTCTGGGCCCCCTGCTGGCTCTCCGGCGGCGAGGCCGGTACGGCTGGGATGAAGCGGCTCAATTGCTGCAGGGCCTGCTCTCCGCGCCCGGCGCCTGCGG
>WNGJ01006694.1_pt1 | contig 12225 bp, 9 predicted proteins | sample 5400611 | NCBI WGS metagenome assembly WNGJ01 (sample SAMN13153375, study PRJNA577476) | soil metagenome | isolation source: 40 cm soil or saprolite under Garry oak tree replicate 1 | place: USA:California | collected 2016-06-15 | reverse complement strand
ATGCGCTTGCTTGTTATCTGACACAGCGGTTCGGCGACGATCGCAGGCCAATCGCGGTCCTCGGCCATCGCGAGCCCGAAATGTTAGTCGCATTTCTCGGCTCAGTTAAATCGGGCCGACCTTACGTGCCGCTTGATACTGCGTTGCCGCAGCAGCGCATCGACAAAATCCTGGCAACCTCGCGCGCAGCGCTGGTGCTTACCCCGAAAGACATTTTGGAATTTTCGGCGTTGCAGGTGTGTAGTCCCGCCGCGGCCGTGCGGGGCGACGAACCGTTTTACATCCTGTTCACCAGCGGCAGCACCGGTGAGCCCAAGGGCGTCATAATTACACTCGCTTGCCTCGAGCATTTCATCACATGGATGCTCGCGGAGCAACACTTCACCGAGCTCGGTGAAGTGTTTTTGAATCAGGCGCCCTTCTCGTTTGATCTCTCTGTAATGGATTTGTACTGCAGCCTTGCAACAGGAGGCACGCTTTTCAGCATCAGCCGTGATTTGCTCGAAAATCCAAAGAAACTCTATCGCGCACTCGCAAGCTCCGGTGTGACGACGTGGGTTTCAACGCCCTCTTTTGCACAGATGTGCCTTGTCGAAGAAAGATTTTCAGAGGCGATGCTGCCGCGCGTGCGTCGTTTTCTTTTTTGCGGCGAAACACTCGCACCGCAAACCGCGGCGCAGCTGTTGAAGCGATTTCCGCGAGCTGAAGTTTGGAACACATATGGACCGACCGAGGCGACGGTCGCCACCACGTCAATACGCATTGATGCTGGAATTGTGGAACGATATTCGCCTCTGCCAGTCGGACGCCCGATGCCGGGCAGCGAAATCTTCATTGTAAATGGAAACCGTGAGGTGCTAGCGGCAAATCAACGCGGTGAAATCATTATCACAGGACCCAATGTAAGCCCGGGTTATCTCGCTCGGCCGGATCTGACGGCCAACGCTTTTTTTCAACATGCTGGCCACCGCGCGTATCGCACGGGTGACTTTGGTCGCTTCCGTGACGATGTACTTTTTTTCGAAGGCCGCATGGATGAACAGATCAAGGTCACCGGATACCGCATCGAACTTGGCGACGTCGAAGCGAATCTCCGCGCGCTGCCGACCGTGCGGGACGCTGTCGTGCTTCCGGTAACCAAAAAGGGCGCCGCTCAATCGCTTGCCGCTTTCGTGCTACTGGCCGAGCGACACGAGACGTCAGACTTCAACCTGGCGCACAGGCTGCGGATCCAACTCGGTGAGCGGCTGCCAGCGTACATGTTGCCCCGCAAATTTGTGTTTCTCGATGCGTTTCCCATGACCGCCAACGGCAAGGTCGACCGAGCCAGCCTGGCCAAGTCGCTGTGATTCCCTACGCGGATTTCACATACTTCATACTGCTACTTTACGTAGCCGTTCCGACCCTGATTCTCGGTCTGCTCGGGCGCGCAGGTTGGCGTTGGGCGCTGCTGGTGACTGTGGCGATGCTTCTCGTGCAGTATCACGAATTGCTTCTTGTCCGACCCCATTTTCCAGTGCGCGAGATCTGGATCGTCCTTGGCTTTGCCGCCTGGCAATGGGTGACGGTGCGCGCATTTGCCGCTGCTGGTGCACGCGCAGGCTGGCTGTTCTACGGCGCACTTGTGATGAGCTTGCTTCCGTTGTTAGCAGCGAAATTGGTTCCGCTCGTATCGCCCAAAAGTCAGGTTGGTTTTCTGGGGATCTCCTACGTTACGTTTCGAGCGCTCGATATCGTGTTTTGCCTGCGAGACCGGGTGATCGCTGTACCGAAGACGCTCGATCTGTTGATGTTCTTATTTTTCTTTCCAACTATTTCTGCCGGCCCGATCGATCGATATCGGCGTTTTCTACCCGACTGGAAAAGAAAACGAACACGCGCTGAGTTCCTCAGCGATCTCGACGGCGCGATGCACCGTTTTTTTCGCGGATTATTTTACAAATTCATAATCGCGGCGCTGATCAAACAACACTGGCTGGAGCCGGCGGCGCGCAGCGGGAGCTTCGGTGCGCTGCTCAGTTATATGTATGCTTACAGTTTCTATTTGTTCTTCGATTTTGCAGGGTACAGCGCCTTTGCCATTAGCCTGAGTTATCTCTTTGGTATTCACACTCCCGAAAATTTCGACCGGCCGTTTCTGGCCAGAAACATCCGTGATTTTTGGAACCGCTGGCACATCACGCTTTCGTTCTGGTTTCGCGATCACGTTTACATGCGTTTCCTCCTTGCCGCCGCGCGCGGCAAATGGTTTCGAAGCATGGATACAGCTGCGATTCTTGGATATTTTCTTGCATTCGGATTAATGGGTTTGTGGCATGGGATCGAGCCGCACTACATTCTTTACGGGTTTTATCAGGGGACGCTGCTCTCAGGGTTCCACATTTTTTCCAGTTGGAATAAGGCGCACCGTTATTGGCGCGACGGCCTGCTTTCAAACGCATTAGCTATTTTCATAACGTTCCATTTGGTTTGCTTTGGTCTCCTCATTTTTTCCGGGCGCATCGGTGCCCCGCCGCCGCAGCATTATTTAGCTGAAATCCTGGGGGTTGATTGCAACGGGATTTCTGGCTGGGTCTGGGACAAGTACAAGCCAAAGGCGCCGGTTTTAGTTGAACTCTGGGATGGCGATCACTTTCTGACGAATATCTCGGCGGATCAGTTCCGGCAGGACCTCTTGGACGCAGGTTACGGAAATGGGCGGCACGCGTTTCGTTTGCCAACGCCGCCGCAAATCAAAGATGGTCAGTCGCACTCGATCCGCCTCAGAGTCGCTGACGCAAGAAGCGATTTGGCAAGTATACAGAGAGTAGTCGCCTGTCCGTGAGGTTAACGAAATCGAGCAACCCTCGTCAGCTGCTCGCTTGCTGTATTAGAAGTACTCAATTCCCGTAGATCGCAGCCCGCTTCATCGGCACTTCTTCCTGCGGAGCCACCTCATATTCGCGTTTGGGCACGCCCTTCAGCCAATGGTCAAACCAGCCGACGATATGCTGCAAGCGCTCAACACGATGCCATGGCTGCCCCGAGCGTGAAAGCTCGTGCGATTCATTGGGGAAACGCACCATTACCGTGGGAATCTTGCGGAATTTCAGAGCGCGGAACATTTGCTCGCCGCCGGCGCCGGGTGGCGTCCGATAATCGGTTTCGCCGAGAATAAACATCATCGGAGTCTTCACCGTGTTTATATAACTGATCGGTGACCGAGTCCGATACTCGTCCGAATCTTCGAATGGCGGCGCTTTAAACCAGTTCGGTTGGAAGAGTGTAAAGTCCCCCGAATACCACCAATCTTCCCAACTGGCGATGTCACGCTGCGCCACGGCTGCCGCAAAGCGGCTCGTTTGGCCCACGACCCAATTCGTCAGTAAACCGCCGCCACTTCCGCCGGTCACGCCGAGTTTTTTATCGTCGATGAAACCGCGTTTGATCGCGTCATCCACGCCGGCCATCAGATCTTTGTAATCGTCCCCGGGATAATGATACTGAATGACGTTGCCAAATTCCTCGCCATAGCTGGTGCTCCCGCGTGGATTTGGGTAAAGCACCACGTAGCCTTTGGCTGCCATCCACTGAAACTCGTGATCGAAGATGTAACCGTAAGCCGTGTGCGGTCCGCCATGAATGTTCAGAATCAATGGATATTTCTTATGCGCATCGAAATCGGGTGGCTTTTGCAACCAGGCTTGGATGTGTTTGCCATCAAAGGTGTCGTACCAAATCTCTTCCGGCTCGGTCAGATTCAGTTTGGAGAACAGCTCGTCGTTCATGCGCGTCAGTTGCTTGGGCGACGCGGCCGACGTTGTGCGATCGAGGACAAAAAGGTCATTGATGCGCGTTGGTGTCGAAACGACGTAAATCAACTTGGAAGTGTCAGGCGTGGCGCGGAAAATCATCACGCCCTGATTTCCCGAAGTGAGATCCTGCACTGCACCGGTTTTGCCGGGGTCAGCGTCCGCGGCTACAGTTGCGTCGAACAACGCGAGATTTGCTTTTCCTCCCTTCGCGTAAACTTCGATCAGGCCTTTTCCATCTGCCGTCCAGATCGGCGTGTTTCGGCCGCGCGCGCGAGGCGGCGCGCTGTCTGCGATCAAAAAACCGCCGACGTCCAAATCAAGATTGGCGGTCAGGTTCCGCGGCTTGGCGTTCGGTAAAAGATCGAGGACCCACAGGTCCGGTTCCGTATATGAATTGATCGGCTGCGTGGTCGAGGCGACAAACGCAATCTGTTTGCCATCGGGGCTGAGTGACAATACGCCTGAGTCTGGACCTAACTGAGTGTTGAGATCGATCGTAGTAATCTTTACCGGTTTGCCGCCAGCCGCCGCGACTGAATAAAGATCAGTCCTCGGCAGTTCGTAATACGGTTCGTCTATACGGCTCGACGTGAAATAAATTTGTGACCCGTCCTTCGACCAAATTGCGTTGTCCTCATCGAATCGACCCGTAGTGAGTTCACGTGGCTTTACCTTTTCTTGAGCGCTGTGCGGCGCGGTCACGATCCAGATGTGTGTCGGGTGCTTTGGATCGGCGTAGCCTTCATTGTCTTGCCGATAGACCGCACGCGTGATCACGTGGATGTCGCTTTCGTGTTCAGTTGTAGCCGGGGGTGGTGACCCCGGCTTTTCCGCGGATTTTTTCTTTTCCTGTCTCGCGAGATCTTCTGTGTTTGTCTCACTCGTAAACGCGATGGTTTTTCCATCTGGCGCCCAGAGGGGATTGCCCGCGCCTTTCGGCAGATCGGTAAAAACAAACGAATCGCCGCCGCCTGTCGGAAGGATCGCCAGTTGTGCGGGCTCAGGCTTGCCTTCCTTTTCGGTCGCGCGCAGGAAAAGCAAAAATTTCCCGTCCGGCGACCAGCGTGGCGTGGAATCGTGGTCGCCTTTTGTTAGTTGATGAGGCGCTTCATCGCCCGCGACAGGCACAGACCAAATCGAAGTGTTGTAACCCTCCTTTTTCTCGTTGACTGTCACCCGCACAAACGCAACGCGCGAGCCCTCCGGCGAAATCTGCGGATCGCCGATCCAGACAAAATCGAACAAATCTTTTTCGGTAATGGGACGCTTTTGTCCAAAGGCGCTGGTGGTGCCGATGACGAGAGCGAGGACAATGACGAAGCACGATTGACGAATGACGACGGAATTACGAAGCAACAAGCCCGACAGTAGAAGCTGAGAGCGTTTGGTCATTTGATCATTTGGAATTGTTTCGGCATTCGACATTCGGAATTTGTCATTTCGCGGCTGCGGAGCGGACGCGCTCACATGTGCTCGATCACATTGTCGCCAAATTGCGAACACTTGATTTCGGTTGCCCCTTCCATTAAGCGCGCAAAATCGTAGGTGACGCGTTTGTTTGCAATGGCGCCGCTCAAGCCTTTGAGAATCAGATCCGCAGCTTCCGTCCAGCCGATGTAACGGAACATCATTTCACCGGAAAGAATCACTGAGCCGGGATTGACCTTGTCCTGATTGGCGTATTTCGGTGCGGTGCCATGGGTCGCTTCAAAAACTGCGTGACCGGTGATGTAATTAATATTTCCTCCCGGGGCGATCCCGATCCCGCCCACCTGCGCGGCCAGCGCGTCGCTAAGGTAATCGCCGTTCAGATTGAGTGTCGCGATCACGTCGAAATCTTCCGGCCGCAAGAGCACCTGCTGAAGTGTGATGTCGGCAATCGCGTCTTTAATCACAATTCCCGCGCCCGGTTTTCCCATCGGAATCTTGCACCAGGGACCGCCATCAATTTTTTCCGCGCCAAAATATTTCTTTGCAATTTCAAAGCCCCAATCGCGAAACGCGCCCTCGGTGAATTTCATGATGTTGCCCTTGTGCACCAGAGTCACGCTCTTGCGTTGGTTCGTGATCGCGTAAGTAATCGCGCTGTGAATTAAGCGCACGCTGCCCGAGCGACTCACCGGCTTGATGCCGATCCCAACGCAAACTTCATCGCTTTCCGGCGCACCGACCATTTTCCAGAACTCCCCAGCCTTCTCTTTTGTGCCAAAGCGGATCTTGTCGAACTGCTTTGGAAATTCCTTCTGCAGAAAATTGAGAATCTTTTGTGCTTCGGGCGTACCGGCGGCGTATTCGATGCCGGCGTAAATGTCTTCCGTGTTTTCCCGGAAGATCACCATATTGACTTTCTCAGGATGCTTAACGGGCGAGGGGACGCCTTTGAAGTACTGTATCGGCCGCAGGCACACGAAAAGATCGAGAAGCTGCCGGAGCGCAACGTTCAGTGAACTAATGCCGCCGCCGACCGGCGTCGTCAGTGGTCCTTTGATTCCTACCAAAAATTCCCGGAACGCTTCGACTGTGTCGTCCGGCAACCATTCATCGAATTTGTCCTTTGCTGTTTGACCGGCGAAGACCTCAAACCACGCAATCTTCTTCTTCCCGCCGTATGCTTTTTCGACCGCGGCATCGAACACGCGCACGCTTGCCGCCCAGATATCTGGCCCGGTGCCGTCTCCGCGGATAAATGGAATGATCGGTTGATCCGGCACATTTAGTCTGTCGGTTCTGGTTATCTTTTCACCCGCAGGCGGAGCAACGTCTTTGTACGGCATAAGTCGCTCACTGTAGCGGCAGCCATGCCGGCTGCAATCTCGCAGAAATCAGCCGTAAAAGCTTATTCTTGCACGAATCTATCGTGCTGAGCATCGCGCACCAAAGCCTGCTGCCAAGGCTAGCGCATTCAGTCGCCTTCGCATTGCTACGGCATGCGAAGGGATAACGCGTTCCAGTGTGCGGAACGCGCGTTCTTTTTGCTTATCGCCCGCTTCTAATCGCGGTTAGTTATTGCGGCGGTTGTTCGGGCGAAACCGGTGGAGGAACAAAGTTCGCTGGATTAATCGGAGCGATTATGTACGGCGGCACGAATTGATTTGCCGGATAACACGGCTCTCCAATGCATTCGCGCAGCATTGGCGCAGCCGTGATGACCGCGTTGATAATTTCATTCGCCATCCGCGGAACCACCGCGATTGCCGCATCGACAATGCACTGGACCCAATCGCACGGCATTTCCTTACCGACTGGCTGTTTATAATCCTTGGAATATCCGCGCACTGGCCGGCCCGTGGTCACCGCTGCAACGACGATCCTGTCGGCGAGATCAGGCCGAAGTCTCACTGCAGTGGCTACAAAGTCACAAATCTCAGCTTGAGGGTAGCGAACAAGCAGTGAAGAAAACGCAGCCATAAATTGCTCCGGCGTGGCTGCGTCGATGCTGGGCGCTCCAGAGGCGCTGACCGCGCGCGCGAGTTCAGCACCGCCCGTTCCTGCCGCGGCTCGACGCTGATTTTCAATTGCCACATTGATGTAGGGTGTACTGGGCAATTGCCGAAAACCAGTGACAAGAGGAGAATTCAGCTGCTGTTGAATATCAACTTCGACCGGGTCTTCCAATCTCATCGCGATCGGATCGTAGGTCACTTTTTGACCGGCCACGACTAGCAGGCATTGACCCACCCGATCCAGGCGGACTCGTGCGGTTCCTTCGAGCACCGTAAATTCGACCACTCCGCTCGGGCTGACGTTTCCCACCACGGTGGTTCCCGTGATCGCCGCCGTAACAGGACCCATCTTGACCTTCGCGCCGCCCGCTTTCTTTGGCACATAAAGCAAAAATTGTCCGCTGCCGAGCTCGATTTCTCGCCCGCCTCCTACCGTGTAAATGGTTTTTTCGCCCAAACGCGTGATTGTTTGATCCCTGAACGTCAACTCGCTGCGGGACTGGGCTCCGGTTTGCACCGCGTTGCCCTGGCGAACAGTCTCATTCACCGTGACCGTACGCGCCGCTGCGCCTGCTGGCACGACCTTAACGTCCTGCACCACTTGAGTGACCTTCGCTTCCTGGAGGTCGGCAGCTGCCACATCGCTTGGCAGCCAATTCGCCAGCGCAAATGCGACCGGCGCGACGAGTAAAATACAGCGGCGTTCCATATTCATGGCCGGCATTTATAATGTGTCCCCTGGCGCTTGTGAAGTCTTTTCTTTGGCTTTTTTTGGCCCCCCGGCGGGGGCCAGATTCAGGACCGTAATGCCGGAGCTTGATGAAGTTGATCGTGGCCGGCCCGCGGTTCAGATTTTCCAGCAATTTGCGCGCTGACCCATTGAATTCGCGACGCCTGCGTTTGAGATTCGCATTCTCTATTGTTGCTGCGCAATTCGCCTGCACACCAGACTGATTTGTCTTACAATCCTATAGACTCTGTCTTATGGAAACGACACTCACTATTCGTCTTCCAGCAAAACAGCGCGAGGCATTAAGACGTCGCGCCGCCGCCGAGAAACGAAGCGAATCGGCCGTTGTGCGTGACTTGATTGATCGAGAGATACGGCGCGGATTCGATTTCGACCATGTCCGTCATCTGGTTGGGAGCATTGCCAGCCCGCCGAAGCATTGGGAGAAGGATTCCTGGCGGAAACATATTCGCCAGCGCAACTGGCGTTGATGAACATTTTTCTGTTGGATACGGGCCCGCTGGTTGCGTTGCTCGATCGATCAGAACCAGAGCACGACCGGGTGCAAGATTCATGGCTCGTTTGCGCGGCTCGCGACCTATCACCACTGGTGCGGTGATCACTGAGGCTTTTTACTTTCTTTCAAATGTACGGAATGGACCGCCTAGCCTCTCTTCGTTCCTTGATGCCAGCGCCACCGAAGTTCGTGATGTCTTTAACGCTGAGGCACTCGCTGCGGCATTTGGGCTGATGAACAAATATGCTGACGTGCCCATGGATTTTCCGGATGCCACCCTCGTCTGGATCGCCGAGTTATCCGCCGCCGAGACAATTCTGACATTGGACCGGCGCGGTTTTCTTCGTTTCGATTCGGAAACAACCGCCGGTTCAAACTGCTGCTGGACCTTTGAGTGCCTTTTGGGGGCGTAGAGTAACCACGAACGGGCCGAATGTATTAGATGACGAAATGCGAACGACGAATGAATGACAAAGAAAGAGGCCAACGAAGCACAAGCTCGGAGGCTTCATTGTTTGCCGATTGTTTCGAAAATCATTTCAATTCTCCAATCTGAACGGCCAACTTGGGTATCGCCGTCTTTACAATTTGCCAGACAAGTTGTAGGTCAATTCCTGCATAATCATGCACGATCCGATTGCGCAGCCCCGCGATCTGCGACCACTGGATTGCCGGGTATCGCGTCTTGAGCTCAGCAGGTAGTTGTTTTGCTGCTTCCCCGATAATTTCCAGGTTGCGTACGACCGCATCTATCGTTTTTTCGTCAGCAAGAAATGAGGCTTCGTTCAAGCCGACCGTGTAACGTTCTATCTTATTAATCGAGCTCCGGACATCGTCGAGGAGAACGTCCGGTTCACGCTTAGACATCGATCAATTCTCGTTCGATCTGTTTCCACAGTAGCGGTTTGATTGCTCGTCGAGAAACCAGATCGATTTTATGTCCTGTCAGCTCTTCTAGCTTGTCTGCCAGCGTGACGAAGTCGAGGCCGATCGAAGGCTCCACGTCCGCTAAAATATCGATATCGCTGCCTGCCAAAGTCTCGCCTCGTGCCATCGAACCAAACAACGCCAGCCGGTGCAACGGAAACTCGCGTTTCAAAGCTGGCAAACCAGCCCGTAGGCGTTGCAAAACCTTCTCTCGTTCCGATTCCATTGCATCATACTAGCCGATCGCCTCATTCGTTTCCAGTCGCTCTTCTACGAGTTCTCTCCGCGGAAAAATCGCAGACCGTCCGGCGCTGCAAAGGTCAGTAGTCTGAAATCAGGAGTCGGTTAATTGGAGTATCGTCTGCACCACAGGTCGCGCGGATAGCACGGATAAGGTGAGAATGCCGGGGCACCCGCCTTTGCCCAGCTACGGCGCGGCAGGCGAATGCCGAACATCGAAGGAATGAGAAACCGCGATCTCCGACCTCTGATCTATGATTCGGTTGACCTTGCAGTGATAACGCGCGATGATATCATTCGGTGCGAACGATTGTCGATCTTCCTCACGAGCAGATTAGAAAACTGGCGTTGTTTTGTCGCCGGGAAAAGATTTCACGCGCTGAAGCCGTACGCCGGGCAGTTGACCGGTTCCTTGCTGGCTCCTCCATCAGCGACCTGCGGTCATTTTTCGGAGCATCCAGAACACGCGGAAACATTTCCTGTCACGTTGCCAAACTACGTCGGGAATGGAGCAAGCGTAGCAAGCACCGACCCGCGCGCGAAGATGTTCGGAATTGAATGCCCTGATCGACAGCGACGTTCTGCTGGATTTCCTTGATGGCTTTCCCGCCGCTGCGAGAGAAATTGCGCGCTATCGGGAGCTTCGCATCAGCATCATTTCGTGGATGGAATTATTGGCCGGCGCAAAAACTGAGGCAGACGAAGGTACGCGCCGCGGATTTCTTGCTCATTTTCGCCTGGTGCCGCTGACGCTGGAAGTAGCGGAGGAAGCGATCGTGTTGCGCCGGAAATATCGGCTTAAGCTTCCCGACGCGATTATCTGGGCGAGCGCGATTACTGAAAATTGTTTGCTCGTCTCGCGCAACACAAAAGACTTTTCCTCAAACCATCCCGGCGTCCGTTTCCCATACCGGCGCTAGCGCTGTGCATCAATTCGTGGTGAATCAGAACCGCGGATTTGAAACTCGCTCGGCTCCCGCCTCTCTTGCCGCTGCCCGTCGCGGCTTTGCCTTCTGTGTCGCGCGTCCCACGCGCTCCGCTCCCAGCGCGGCTGTGCCGCAACCGAAGATTCAGCCCGCGAATGACGCAAATAAGCGCGAATACAAAGCGCGAGGGGCTGCGGTTTCACAACCGCCCGGATTCGGGCGCTTAAGGAGCTTGCTTTGTTGATTCTTGATTCGCGTTAATTCGCGTGATTCGCGGGAAGAAAAATCTTCGCAAAACGCGACGAATTTGGCCTATAGCAGTGCGAACGCGCGTAGCCGGCCTCGTCGCAATTTGTTCTTTCATCCCACGGTACGTGCGATATTATATATTTAACCTGTGACCGCCTCGTCGCTTATCGTATCGGACCCGGAGATTCTGGGTGGAACGCCTGTGTTTAAAGGCACTCGCGTCCCGGTGCGAACCCTGTTCGAATACCTGGCAGACGGATTATCGCTGGAATATTTCCTTGAAAGCTTTCCATCGGTGACCCGGGAGCAAGCGGCAGATGTGCTCCGGCTTAGTCAACTGCGGATCGAGCAAGAAATTGCCGCGTGAGGATTCTCCTCGACGAATCTGTTCCGGTTCAGGTTCGCAGGGCGCTTCACGGGCATTCAGTCTCAACCGCAGTCGAATTGGGGTGGCGCGGAGTCGGGAATAGCGAATTGCTCGATCGTGCAGAAGCCGAAGGCTTTGAGTTGGTGATAGTCGCCGATAAGAATCTTCGGCATCAGCAGAACCTGACAAAACGCCGAGTCGCCATTCTCGAGCTTTGGACGAATCATCGGCCAACGCTTGAGCAGCATTTCGCTCGCATCCGCGACCGAGTGCAATCCGCGACAACGGGTCAATACATCGTTCTGGAACGAGAGAGCGCATAGCCAAAACGCTCGATGCCGCAGCGTCACGTTAGCGGCCAGTAGTCAGTGGTCTCCGTGAAAGCGCAAGAGCCGCTTGCATTTATTACTTGCCAACCGCCTGGTTCTCGATATAGTGCGCGCCCTTCAATGTTCCCCCAACGCCAGTGGTCGGTCGGGGTGCAAGCGCATCGCGGGCAGACGCGCCCACACGATCACCCGCCTACGGTCGCCGCGGCGACCTACCGCGTGGCGGGCCCGCCTTCGCTGGGCTACTCCGAAAATTTTCGCGAGCAGGCGGGCGCGGCAGGCCGCAGTCGGCGCTCATTTATTCGCCAAAAAAGGTGGAACTGCGGAGACATTTTCCCGGAGTACTATGTGATGGCAATTTTCGCTTAAACACACCACGGATGACACGGATTACACGAATGTTTGTCTATAGAGGTAGCCCCGAAAGTGTTCGTGGCTTTACGCTGTCGAAGCAACGTGAGCGCCCAAGCGCTCCTCGTCCCGCCGTAGCCGACTACTCCGCCGAAGCGGCTGCGAAGGCTGGATTGCGCGAAGGCGGATTTACGTTGCTCGAACTGTTAATCGTCGTCGGCATCATTGCGCTCTTGATGGTGTTGATCGCGCCAGCATTCACGTACATCAAAGGCGGCACTGACGTAACCAGTGCCGCATACACGATCAAAGGCGTGCTCGACACCGCCCGCACATACGCGAAGGCAAACAA
>WNGJ01006693.1_pt1 | contig 12225 bp, 9 predicted proteins | sample 5400611 | NCBI WGS metagenome assembly WNGJ01 (sample SAMN13153375, study PRJNA577476) | soil metagenome | isolation source: 40 cm soil or saprolite under Garry oak tree replicate 1 | place: USA:California | collected 2016-06-15 | reverse complement strand
GTGCTGCTGCGTGAGGTCGGGGCACATGTGGCGCAGGTACCCGCGTTCGCCACGCTCGCGCTGGGCGCGCTGCCCGTCGCGCGGCACGGTACCCCGGCGCAGCGGGAACTGCTGCGGCCCGTCGCTGACGGTGAGCTCGTCCTCACGGCGGCCGTGCGGGAGCCGGGAAACGTCGGCGTGCCGCGCACGGTCGCGCGGCCTTCGGGCGATGGATACCTGCTGGCGGGTGTCAAGATCGCCGTGCCGTATGCGCAGGAGGCGGCCGCGATGCTGATCCCGGCCGCGGTACCGGGCGTGGGCACCGGCGTTTTTCTCGTGCCGCCGGGTGCCGCCGGGGTGTCCCACCATGCCCATCCCACGGCGGCGGCGCAGCCGGCCTCGCGGATCGGCCTGGACGGGGTCTGGGTGGCACGGGACGCGCTTGTCGGCGGCCGGGCCGACGGCGCGGCGGCCGCCGACCTCGACCGGTTCGCCATGGCCGGCGCGGCGGCGACCATGTCTGGCGTCCTGGCGGGAGCGCTGAAGCTCACGACCGCACATGTGAAGACCCGCGAGCAGTTCGGCCGGCCGCTGGCGGAATTCCAGGCGGTCACCATGCAGATCGCGGACGTCTGCGTCGCGGGGCGGGCGCTCGACGCGGCCATGTGGGCGGGCTGCTGGCGGCTTGACGCGGGCGGCGCCCCGGGTACCACCGGCCCCCACGCCACTGGCCGCGGCGCCGGGGAGGTGCTCGCGGTCGCCGCATGGCACGCGGCCGGGCCAGCGCTTCGCGCCCTGTACACCTGCCAGCATCTGCATGGCGGCCTCGGCCTCGACGTGACCTACCCGCTGCACCGCTACTTCGCCTGGGGCACCGAGTACGCGCACCTTCTCGGCGGCGAGCAGGCGCGGCTCGACATCCTCGGCGGCCTGCTCGCGGCCGCCCACGAGCAGCCCCAGCCGGAACGCCGGCAGCCCGCCCAGGCCGTCAGCGGCGCCTAGGCCGTGTCCCGGAAAGGACCGTCGTGTTCATCGACTACACCGAGGAGCAGCGCAAGCTCCGCGACGAGCTTCGCGAGTACTTCGCCACGCTGATGTCGCCGGACGAGCGGCGCGCCGTCGAGACCGATGCGTTCGGCGAGACGTACATGGAAGTCTGCCGTCGGCTGGGCCGGGACCGCTGGCTCGGCATCGGCTGGCCGCAGGAGTACGGCGGCCGCGGGTTCGGCCCGGTGGAACAGCAGATCTTCGTCAACGAGGCGGCACGCGCCGAGGTGCCATATCCGCTGATCACCCTGCAGACGGTCGGGCCGACGCTGCTGAGATACGGCACCCGGGAGCAGAAGGACTTCTTCCTGCCGAAGATCCTCGCCGGTGAATGCCATTTCGCCATCGGATACAGCGAGCCGGGCGCTGGCACCGATCTCGCCGCGCTGCGCACGTCCGCGCGCAGGGAGCCAGACGGCGCCGGCGGCGGGGTATATGTCGTCAACGGCCAGAAGAGCTACACCAGCGGCGCACACCACGCCGGCTACGTGTGGCTGGCGGCGCGGACCGACCCGGGCGCGCCCAGGCACGAGGGCATCTCGATCCTCATCGTCGACTGCCGGGATCCTGGCTTCAGCTGGACGCCGATCATCACGGCGGACGGGAAGCATCACACCAACTCCACCTACTACCGCCACGTCAAGGTCCCCGCGTCCATGCTGGTCGGCGAGGAGAACAAGGGCTGGAACCTGATCGTCAGCCAGCTCAACCACGAGCGGCTCGTGCTGGGGCCCGCCGGGAACCTCGGCCACCGCTACGACCGGCTCGTCCGCTGGGCCAGTACGACCTCTTCTTCCGCCGCCGCCTCCTCCGCCGTCACCGGCGGCGGCGGCCATCGGCTGAGCGAGGAGCCTGACGTCCGGCGCGCGATCGCCCAGGTCTACGCCTGGCTGCGTACCAACGAGCTGCTGAACTGGCAGGTCGCGGCCGGGATGGACGCCGGCTGGCTGGGCGCGCCCGACGCCTCGGCGAACAAGATCTACGGCTCGGAACGGCTCCAGGACTCGGGCCGGCTCATCGGCGACCTGCTGGCCAGGTACGGTGACCCCGCCGATCCGCAGACCATGGAGTTCATGCAGCGGCTGGACACCGGGGTCAAGGGTGCGCTCGTGATGACGTTCGGCGGCGGGGTGAACGAGGTGCAGCGTGAGCTGATCGCGATGCTCGGCCTCGGCCTGCCCAGGGCGCCGCGGTGACGGCGCATCCATCCGCTGCTTCCGCGGGCGGGAGGTGGCCCGGCCTGGCGCGCAGATCAATAGTTGATCACGGTTGGGTTACTGACTGGCCAAGCGGGCGGCGTAGCCTGCGGTGGTGACCAGGATCGCGACGCGGCTGCCGTCCCGCCGCCTTGCGGTGGCGTGGCTGTACCTGGGCGGTTACAGCCTTTTCGCCGTCATCTACGCGTTCCTGCCAGCGCGCAGCCATGCCGGCATCACCGGCTGGTCCAGCACCAACCTGGTGAACTTGCGCCACGATCCGGCCGGATCGCTGGTGACGTCCGCCTTCGTTCCAGGCGATCTGGCGGTCACGTGGGTGCTCCTCGGCGCGCTTGGGCTGTTCACGGTGAACCGGCTGCTCGGCAACCTCCGCACAGCCGTGCTTGTCGTGACCGGCCATGTGGCGGGGACGCTGGTCAGCGAGGGAGTCGTCGGCTACCAGGTCAGCCACGCGATCTTGCCGCAGTCCGCGCGCACGCTCGTCGACGTCGGGCCCTCCTACGTCGTCGTGTGCGCGCTCGTGGCCGCCACGCTGTACGGCTCATGGTGGGAAAGGGCGGCCGCCGGAGCGGGTTTCGCCGTGCTCTCGTTTCACATCTTCCGCGGGCTCGGTCACCTCGACGTGACGGCGACGGGCCACCTTGTCGCGGCGGCGACCGGCGCGTTGCTCGGCGGCCTGCTGCTGCGCAGCACCCGCGCCGCCGCGGTCTTCCGTGGCGCCGCCGCCGGCGGGTAGGTGCTACTTCGGCCAGGCGGCCGCGCGCCCGCGGGCCGTGACGGCGCGCCACGCCGTTCGCCGGACCTTGCCGACCTGAGACGGGGTACAGTCTTGGAATCATGACCTGCCCGTCAGGCACCGGAACGCACCGCGAGGGCATCCGGGGGGACTACCGGACACCGGAGGATCAGACCGGACGCGACACCCGGAGAGTCCACCCCGAGGGCGGAGACCCGGAGGACGGAAGAGGCCATCTCCTTGATCAGTTTCGAGCGTGTGACGAAGCGGTACCCGGGGTCAGCCGCGCCAGCCCTGAACGCGCTGAGCCTGGAGATACCCGCTGGGCAGACGATGGTGCTGGTGGGCCCGAGTGGCTGTGGGAAGACGACGACCCTGCGCATGATCAACCGGATGGTCGATCCCACCGAGGGCCACATATTCCTCGACGGCCAGGACATCCAGCAGATCGATCCCGCGAAGCTGCGCCGTGGCATCGGCTACGTCATCCAGCACGCCGGGCTGTTCCCGCACCGCACGATCGAGGACAACATCGGGACGGTCCCCATGCTCATCGGCTGGGGCAGGCAAAAGGCCCGCAAGCGTGCGCACGAGCTGATGGATCTCGTCAGCCTGGACCCTGATATGGCGCGCAGGTACCCGCATCAGCTGTCCGGCGGCCAGCAGCAGCGGGTGGGCGTGGCGCGGGCGCTGGCCGCCGACCCGCCGGTGCTGCTGATGGACGAGCCGTTCAGCGCGGTGGACCCGATCGTCAGGGCCAGCCTGCAGGACGAACTGCTGCATATCCAGGAACACCTGCGCAAGACCGTCGTGTTCGTCACGCACGACGTGGAGGAAGCGATCAAGATCGGCGACCGGGTGGCGGTTTTCCGGCCGGGTGGCACGCTCGCCCAGGTCGATCCGCCCGCCCGGCTGCTCGCCGAGCCGCCGAACGACTACGTCGCGGACTTCCTCGGCTTCGACCGGGGCATCCGCCGGCTGTCGTTCTTCCCCGCGAACACACTGGACCTGGACACCGAGCCGGTGGTGCCGGACCGGATGACGGTAGCCGAGGCTGTCGCCAGGGCCAAGGAGTCCGGCATGCACTGGCTGCTCGTCACCAACTATCCTGAACGGCTGCCGCGTGGCTGGGTGTCGGTCTCGAAGCTCGCCCCGCTTCCGGCGAGCCTCACGCTGGCCGGGGCGCCGGTCGTGGGAGGCGGGCACACCTTCCGGATGAGCACCGACTCGCTCCGCGCGGCCCTCGATGCGACCATACTGTCGCCAAGCGGGCAGGCGGCGGGCGTGGACGACGAGGGACACGTGCTGGGTGTGACGTCCTACGACCAGCTCCTGATCGCCATCCATGCCTCGACATCGGGCACCGAGGACGGGCCCGGCGACGGCGGGTCCGGCGAGGGTGTGCCCGGCGACGGCGGGCCCGGCGACGGCGGGCCCGGCTGATGGACTGGGGCTGGATTCCGGCGCACGCCGGCTATCTGCTGCTGCTGACGGGCAGGAACCTGTATCTGGCACTCGTGCCCGTGGTTCTCGGCCTGGTCATCTCGGTGCCGCTTGGCGTCCTGTCCGTGCGGTGGGGCTGGGTCTACCCGCCCGTGCTCACCGCGACGAGCGTCATCTACGCCATCCCGTCGCTTGCCCTGTTCGTCTTCCTCATCCCGTTCACCGGCATCGTCGGCCCGACCCGCGACCTCACCCTGATCGTCCCGCTCACGCTGTACACCCTGGCCACCCTGGTCCCGAACGTGGTCGACGGGCTGCGGTCGGTCCCGATGCCCGTTCGCCAGTCGGCGACGGCAATGGGCTTCGGCGCCCTGCGCCGGCTGGTCCAGGTGGAACTGCCGATCTCCATCCCCATCGTGATCGCCGGGTTGCGTGTGGCGACCGTGGCGAGCATCAGCCTGGTCAGCGTTGGCGAGCTCATCGGAAACGGGGGACTCGGGCTGCTGTTCACCGACGGGGAGGCCCGGAGCTTCAACACCGAGATCTGGGTCGGGATCGCCCTGATCGTCGTCCTCGCGCTCGCCGCCGACGGAGTGCTCGTGGCGCTGCGCTGGCTGCTGACACCGTGGCTGCGGTCCGCGCCGCGGGTGGCCCGCGCGCGGCGGGGAGCGGCGGTATGAACGCACTCCAGACGGCGTGGGCCTGGCTGACGTCGGCGCCGCAGTGGCAGGGCCCGGATGGCGTCCCGGCCCGGCTGATCCAGCACCTCGAGTACACCGGCATCGCCCTCGCCCTCGCCGCCCTGATCGCGCTGCCGCTCGGCCTGCTGATCGGGCACACCGGCCGTGGCAGCTTCGCCATCGTCACGCTCGCCAACTTCGGCCGCGCGCTGCCCACGCTCGGCCTGGTGATACTCGCCTTCCTCAGCACCAACGGATCGTCGGCCGCGGTGCTCGTCGCGCTCGTCGTCCTCGCGATCCCGCCGATCATGGTGAACACTTACGAGGGCGTTCAGGGGGTAGATCGCGACGTCAAGGACGCGGCGCGGGGAATGGGGATGACCGCGCCGCAGGTCCTGCTGCGCGCGGAGATACCCGTGGCGATGCCGCTGATCCTGCTCGGCCTGCGGACAGCGGCGATCCAGGTGGTGGCCACCGCCACCATCGCCGCGTACATCGGGCTCGGCGGCCTGGGCCGCTACATTATCGACGGCCTGGCCCGCAGCGACTACGCCATGGTCGGCGGCGGCGCGATGGTGGTTGTCGCGCTTGCGCTAGCCGTTCAGGTGCTGTTTGTCGCCATCCGCCGCCTTGCCGTACCCGCGGGCCTGCGGGGGCAGGCGCAGCGGCCGCGAACAGGCCGGCGGCGGGGCGGCTCGATCTTGCCGATCTTCCAGAGCCCTTTCTCCTAATCATGGAAGGAAATTCCCCATGTCCCGGATAGCTAGTGGCGTGGCCGTCGGGCTGGCGGCCGCGCTCGGACTCTCGCTCGCCGCGTGCGGCGGCGGCAGCAAGCCGTCGTCCTCGTCCAACCCGCTCGCCCCGTCCGCCGCGAGCAGTGGCAGCGTGGTCGTCGGCTCCGCCAACTTCCCCGAGAGCCAGCTCATCGGTGAGATCTACGCGCAGGCTCTCGATGCCAAGGGCATCAAGGTGACCCGCCGGTTCAACATCGGCGCCCGCGAGGTCTACTACCCGCAGGTGGTGTCGTGCGCCATTACGGTTATGCCGGAATACAACGGCGCCCTGCTGACCACGTCCGTGGACAAGGCGAGCACGGCGGTCACGACAGCCCAGGTGAACGCGGCGCTCACCGCGAAGCTCCCGTCCTCGGTTGAGATCCTCGATTCGTCGTCGGCGCAGGACAAGGACTCGGTGACGGTCACCTCCGCCACGGCGGCCAAGGACCACCTGGCGTCGATCTCCGATCTTGCCTCGCACGCGAAGACCATCGTGATCGGTGGGCCGCCGGAGTTCCTGACGCGCGCGGACGGCATCGTCGGGCTCAAGAAGATCTACGGCCTGACCTTCAAGCAGTTCCAGCCCCTGGACGAGGCCGGGCCCGTCACGGTCGCGGCGCTCAAGAGCGGCAAGGTTCAGGCCGCCGACCTGTTCACCACCGACCCGTCGATCCTGCTCAACAAGTTCGTCGTGCTGCAGGATCCGAAGAACCTCTTCGCCGCGCAGAACGTGACCCCGCTCGTGTGCAAGAAGGGCGTGAACGCCACGGCGGTCGCGACGCTGAACGCGATCTCGGCGAAGCTGACCACGGCAGGACTGCGGGACATGGACAAGCTGACCGGCGTAAACAAGGAGGACTACGCCACCGTCGCCAAGAACTGGCTCAGCCAGAACGGCCTCGGCTGACCTGACGCCACGGGATGACCGTGAATGTGCCATAGCGGGTCCTACCCGACCCGCGATGGCACATTCACGGTCATGAGGTCTTGAGGCGGATTCGGTGGTGCATGTTGACGGTTGTGCGATGACGGCACCAATGGGACATCGCTGGGGTTGTGGGTGTGGGTCTGCGCCTGGTGGCGGCACCCGGGGGTGGTTTCGCCGACAATGGTGGTGACCCGGGGGATCCCGGCCGGCCGCGCTGATCCGCTCGACGAGGAGCCCTGATGACCAGTACACCTGTGGCGACCACCCACGGACCGCGCCCAGTGCGTGCGCCCCGCGGCCCGGCGCTGACCTGCCGTGGCTGGCCGCAGGAGGCGGCGATGCGGATGCTCATGAACAACCTCGATCCCGAGGTGGCCGAGCACCCGGACGAGCTGATCGTGTATGGCGGCTCCGGCCGCGCCGCACGAAGCTGGGCCGCGTTCGACGCGATCGTCGCGACGCTGCGCGAGCTCGCCGGCGACGAGACGCTGCTCGTTCAGTCGGGAAAGCCGGTCGGCGTGGTTCGCACCCACGAATGGGCGCCGCGGGTTCTCATCGCCAACTCCCTGCTCGTGCCGCAGTGGGCGACCTGGGAGGAGTTCCGCCGGCTCGAGGCGCTCGGGCTCACCATGTTCGGCCAGATGACCGCGGGCTCGTGGATCTACATCGGCACGCAGGGGATCCTGCAGGGCACGTACGAGACCTTCGCCGCCGTGGCGGCGAAGCGGTTCGGCGGTTCGCTGGCGGGCACCATCACGCTCACCGCGGGCCTCGGCGGGATGGGCGGTGCGCAGCCGCTCGCCATCACCATGAACGGCGGGGTGGCGATCTGCGTCGAGTGTGACCCGTCCAGGATCGCCCGCCGCATCCAGCAGGGCTACCTGGACGAGCAGGCCGGCGACCTCGACGACGCGATGCGCCGCGCCGCCGCCGCGCGTGACTCGGCGCGGCCGCTGTCGATCGGGCTGCTCGGCAACGCGGCGGACGCCGTGCCGAGGCTGCTCGCGATCGGCGCCCCGGTCGATGTCGTCACCGACCAGACGTCGGCGCACGACCCGCTGACATACCTTCCGCTCGGCGTCGCCTTCGAGGAGATGGCCGCGTTGCGCGCCGAGGACCCGGCCGGGTTCACCAGGCGCGCGCGTGAGTCGATGGCGCTCCACGTCCAGGCCATGGTCGGCTTCGCGGACCGGGGCGCCGAGGTCTTCGACTACGGCAACTCGATCAGGGGTGAGGCGCAGCTTGCGGGCTACGAGCGGGCCTTCGACTTCCCCGGCTTCGTGCCCGCCTACATCCGCCCGCTGTTTTGCGAGGGCAAGGGCCCGTTCCGGTGGGCGGCGCTTTCCGGCGACCCGGCCGACATCGCGGCAACCGACCGTGCGGTGCGTGATCTTTTCCCCGACAACGAGCCGCTGTCCCGCTGGATCGAGATGGCCGGGCAGCGGGTCCATTTCCAGGGACTTCCCGCCCGGATCTGCTGGCTCGGTTACGGTGAGCGGCACCTGGCCGGGCTCCGGTTCAACGAGATGGTGGCCCACGGCGACCTCAGTGCGCCGATCGTGCTCGGCCGCGATCACCTGGACTGCGGGTCGGTGGCATCTCCCTACCGCGAGACCGAGGCGATGGCCGACGGCTCCGACGCGATCGCGGACTGGCCGATACTGAATGCCCTGGTGAACACGGCGTCCGGGGCATCGTGGGTGAGCGTGCACCACGGCGGCGGGGTCGGCATCGGCCGGTCGATCCATGCCGGGCAGGTCTGTGTGGCCGACGGCACCGCGCTCGCGGCCGCCAAGCTGGAACGCGTGCTCACCAACGACCCGGCGACCGGCGTTATCAGGCATGTGGATGCCGGTTACGAGCGGGCGGCGCAGGTGGCCGCCGAACGAGCCGTTCAGGTTCCCATGGCCCAGTGACATGAGTTTCGCCGAGCTGTGGGAATCACTGCTGCCCATCGGGCGTGACCCCGGCACGGGCGGGTACCGCAGGTTCTCCTGGACCGACGCCGACCGCAGGTGCCGCGACTGGTTTGTGCGGGCGGCCACCTGCCGTGGCCTTCCGGTCGAGCACGACCATGACGGCAACCTGTGGGCGTGGTGGGACACCGTACCGCAAGGCGGCGTTTCGCGTACGGGGGCCGTCGCGGCGGGCAGCCACCTGGATTCGGTGCCTGACGGCGGCGCGTTCGATGGGCCGCTGGGCATCGTGTCCGCCTTCGCGGCGATCGACTCGCTCCGCGCGCGTGGCTTCGTGCCAGCCCGGCCGGTCGCGGTGGTGGCGTTCACCGAGGAGGAGGGTGCCCGGTTCGGGGTGGCCTGCCTCGGCAGCCGCCTGCTGACCGGCGCCGTCGCCGCGGGCACGGCGCGCGGGCTGCGCGACTGCGCCGGCGTCACGTTGGCGGAGGCGATGGCCGCCGCCGGGGCGCGGCCGGACCGGCTCGGGCCCGATGATGACCTGCCGCGCCGGGTCGCCGCGTACGTCGAACTGCACATCGAACAGGGCAGGCAACTGGCCGCCCTCGACGCTGTGATCGGTGTCGGGGAGGGGATCTGGCCGCACGGCAGGTGGCGTTTCGACTTCTCCGGGCGGGCCGATCATGCGGGCACGACGGCGCTGGCCGACCGCCGCGACCCGATGCTGCCGTTCGCCGTGACCGTCCTCGCGGCCAGGCAAGCAGCGGGCCACCATGGCGCGCTCGCCACGTTCGGCAAGCTGAGCGTGGTGCCCGGTGGGGTCAACGCGATCGGTTCTGCGGCCCACGCCTGGCTCGACGCCCGCGCCCCGGATGATGGCATCCTGGAACGCATGACCGGGGAGATCACGGCGGCAGCGGACCGGGCGGGCGCCGAGCACGGTGTCACGGTCACCGTGACCCGCGAGTCGTTCTCACCGGCCGTCGAGTTCGACCCGGCCTTGCGGGCGCGAGCCGAGGCCGCGCTCGCCCGCCGCGCGATCAAGGCGGCAAGGGTGCGGACGGGTGCCGGGCACGATGCGGGGGTGCTCGCCGCGCGGATACCAACCGCGATGCTTTTCGTCCGCAACCCCTCCGGGGTGTCGCACGCCCCGGGGGAGCACGCCGACCCGGCCGACTGCGCGACGGGCGTCGCGGCGCTCGCGGCCGTGCTCGGGGAACTGGCGGGCACGTGAGCGACCCGGGCAGGAGCGAGGCACCGCAGCCGCGCGGCGCCCCCGGCGGCGAAGGCGGCCTCAGGCGCTGGCACGCCGAGCTCGCCTGGCTGCCTGGGCTTGGCGTGCGCCCGGGCCTGCTGATCGAAGCGGCCGGCGAGCGGTTCAGCGCGGTGACCGCGCACGTCCGCCCCGGCGACGCGCCACCCGGTGCCGTGTGGCTGCCCGGGCTCACCATGCCGGGATTCGCCAACGCCCACTCGCACGCGTTTCACCGCGCCCTGCGCGGCATCACCCAGGACGATCGCGGCACGTTCTGGACCTGGCGGGAGCGCATGTACGACATTGCGGCGCGCCTGGATCCCGACGGTTACCACGCGCTCGCGCGCGCGGTGTACGCCGAGATGGCGCTCGCCGGGGTGACCTGTGTGGGCGAGTTCCACTACCTGCATCACGGGCCGGCCGGCCTCCCCTACCCCGACCCGAACGCGATGGGCCGCGCGCTCATCACGGCCGCCGGGGACGCGGGCATCCGCATCACGCTGCTCGACACCTGCTACCTGTCCGGCGGCCTGACACCGGACGGCCGGGTGGAGCCGCTGGCCGGAACGCCGCTGCGGTTCGGCGACGGGGACGCGCTGCGCTGGGCCGCCCGGATGGACGCGCTCGCGCCTGATCCGCACGGCACGCTCGCCGCGCACGCGAGGGCCGGGGCGGCGATCCATTCCGTGCGTGCGGTGCCGCCCGATCAGATGCACCCGGTGGCCGCCTGGGCGCAGCGCCACGGCGCGCCGTTGCACGTGCACCTGTCGGAGCAGCCGGCCGAGAACGACGCCTGCCTCGCCGCGTATCACTACACGCCCGCGCAGCTGCTCTTCAATATGGGGGTTCTCGGGCCCCGCACGACGGTCGTGCACGCCACGCACGTGAGCAGGGCCGACATGGACCTGCTCGGCGGGACCCAGACCTTCGCGTGCATGTGCCCGACCACCGAGCGCGACCTCGCGGACGGGCCGGGGCCAGCCCGCGCGCTGGCGTCCGCGGGCTGCAGGCTCACCGTCGGCACCGACAGCCACGCCCTCATCGACCCGCTCGAAGAGGCGCGCAGCATCGAGCTGGTAGAGCGCCTCGTTACCCGCGAGCGCGGCCACTTCACGGCCGACGAGCTCGCCAGGACCGCGACCGTTGCGGGCCACGCCTGCCTCGGCTGGCCGGACGCCGGCGAAATCGCCCCGGGAGCGCGGGCCGACCTGGTCACCGTCGGCCTGGAATCACCGAGGCTCGCGGGCACGGCCGCGGCGACCGCCCTGGCATCGGTGATCTTCGCGGGGTCGGCCGCGGACGTGCGCAACGTGGTGATCGGCGGGCGCGACGTGGTGCGGGACGGGCGGCACCTGCTCGTCAGCGATGTGCCGGGGGCCCTGCGCGCGGCGGTTGGTGCGCTGATCGGCGCATAAGCGCAGGTCTAGCGCGATTTGGCGAGGAATGACCAGGATTTTGCCTGCCCGAGCCATCTTCGGGCTGCTGGCGCTTGCGCGTCGGGCCGCCATAACGGGGAGCATGCGCCACATCCGCTTGTGCCGCGGCGGCACGGGCGGATGTGGCGCACCTGTTGCTATAACGACATCAGCTTCACATCCATCGGGTGAAGGATCTGCATGGCCGGGGTCAGCCGGCGGAGAGCGAGGGACGCAGGCGGCGCGTTCGGGCGGATCCCGGGGAGCCCCGCCCCGGGGGGTGAGCAGGGCACATGGAACCGACCGAGAAGGTGTGATGAGCACGCTGATCACGAACGTCGCGGAGCTGGTCACCAACGCCCCTGAGCACGCGGAACGTGGTGCGGGCAGCGCCGCGGGATTCGGCGCGCTCACCCGCGCCGCGCTCGTGATCGAAGGCGCCCGCGTGGCCTGGTGCGGGTCTGCCGCGAAGGCGCCGCCCGCGGACGAGGTGGTCGACGCCGGCGGCCGCGCCGTGCTGCCCGGCTTCGTCGACTCGCACGCGCACCTGGTCTTCGCCGGTGACCGCAGCGCCGAGTTCGCCGCCCGGATGGCGGGCCGCCGCTACGAGGCCGGGGGCATCGCCACCACGGTGGCGGCGACCCGGGCGGCCCCCGACGCGCAGTTGCGCGCCGGAGTGCGCAGGCTGGCCGCGGAGATGTTGCGCCAGGGCACCACCACGTTCGAATGCAAGTCCGGCTACGGCCTCGACGTCGGCAACGAACGGCGCAGCGTGCGGCTGGCGGCCGAGGTCACCGCCGAGGTCACCTACCTGGGCGCGCACGTCGTGGCGCCGG
>WNGJ01027523.1_pt1 | contig 12228 bp, 9 predicted proteins | sample 5400611 | NCBI WGS metagenome assembly WNGJ01 (sample SAMN13153375, study PRJNA577476) | soil metagenome | isolation source: 40 cm soil or saprolite under Garry oak tree replicate 1 | place: USA:California | collected 2016-06-15 | reverse complement strand
CCCGCCGAGGTTCTGCCACGCTGCCCACACGCCGTTCACGGACCTTCTGGTGTGCAGCGCGTTGGTGCCGTCGGCGGCCCGCAGGTAGACGTCGAGCACCCCGGCCGACGGCACCGCCAGCGTGACGTCGCTGGTCGTCGCGTCGCCGATCGAGCGCCAGGCCGACCAGGTGCTGCCGGACAGCGAGCGCAGGTAGACGGTCCGGTTGATGCCGACGACGGCGACCGTGAGGGTGCTTCGCCCGGTCGCGACGGCCGCCGGACCGGCCCCGGCCAGCACGCCGGCGGGCAGGGTCCGCCAGCCGAGCCAGGTGCCGTCCGCGGCCCAGGAGGCGTACGTCACCTGGCCGTCGCCGCCGCGGGCGAAGACGAACCGCCTGCCGTCGGCCAATGCCACCGGGTACGGACGCGAGGACAGCGACCCGCCATTGGTCCGCCAGCCGCTCCAGGCGCCGTTCTGCCAGCTGCCGGTCGCCAGCTGGTTGGACGTCGAGCGGGCCCAGACCACGATCGCGCCCGACGGCTGCCGCTGCGCGGTCGGCGCACCGACGATCACACCGCCCAGCGACTCCCACGGCCGCCAGCCGCCCGTCGGCCGGTAGCTGCGGTGGTAGAGGTCGCCCTGCGGCCCGCGCGCGAAGACCTCCAGCGTCTCGTCCGTCCGCCGCACCGCCGCTGGCGAGCCGGTCGAGCGCCAGGTCGAGGTGACCGTGGCGTACGTGGTGCGGAAGCCGGTCGCCGACCCGCACGAGCGCAGCGCGCTGCCGGTCACGTCCTGCTGCACGGCGGCGCCGGCCGCGGTCCGGCCGTAGAGCCGGGCGGTGAGGATCCGCCCACCCCACTGGCCGTGCCCGTCGCGGGTGAGGATGCTCAGCCGCTGGACCGTGCCGGCCGCCGGGAAGCACTGGGCCAGCCGGGCGACGCTCAGCGTCGCGGTCCAGGTGGCGTACGGGTTGTTGACCGGGTCGTACGGGTCCGGCTTGGCGACCAGGTAGGGGAAGCGGGTGTCGGCCACCGAGTAGCCGCCGTTGCTCGCGCTGAACTGGGCGAAGATCGGCGCGCCGGCATAGGTCCGCAACTGCCGGGCGGTGGCCGCGACGGCGTCCCGGACCGAGGTCGGCTGCAGGTCGGTCACCGTGGCGCCGGAGTAGAGCCGGCGGCCGCCGTACACCTGGCACTGAGTCGTGTCGCAGATGTCCCACAGCGCGCTCGACGGCCGGCTGGCTCGCGCGAACCCGGCGTAGGTCCGGGCGGCGACGGCCTGGGCCCGCAGCGCGGCGGCCGGCCAGTAGGACGGCATCTCCCGGCCCAGCACGCCGTTCACGTACGCGTCGAGGCCGAGTGTGTTGACCGTGTAGAGGGTCGCGGTGCCGGCCCGGACGCCGGCCACCGTGCCCTCGTAGTCCCGGGACGTCCCGTCCGGGTAGTAGAGCCGGATGGCGCCGGCCGCCTCGAAGACCAGCGGGCCGGACGCACCGGCCGCGCCGCCGCTCAGCGTGACCGGCGACCAGGTGACGCCCGCGTCGGTGGAGGACTGCACCCGCAGCGCGGCCGCGTCGGCGACGATCCGGTAGCGGGCCGCCGCGGCGGGCAACGGTGTCGACTGGCCGGTGGCCGCATCGCGGACGGCCAGCCCGGCGCCGCCCTGGACCGGCACCGCGGCCGTCGACGCGGCCATCAGCCGGACCCGGATCGACGAGCCGGCCGCATCGGTCGCGGTGGCGGTGCCCGGATAGTAGAAGTCGAGGATCTGGCCGCCGGTCAGCCCCTGCGTCGCCGCGGCGCGCGCGCCGTACTGGGACAGCCCGATCCCGTGGCCGTAGCCGTGGCCGGTGACGGTGAACACGCCGTCGGCGGGAGCCGGGTAGTCCTCGGCCGCACCCGCGGGTGCGGACGGTCCGAGCGTCGCGACGGCGACGATCCCGGCGGTCAGCGTCAGGGTGGTCGTCGCGACGGCGGCGGCGAGGCGGCGGCGCAAGGGTCTCCTCAGGAGGTTGGCGAAGCAGGACGGACCGGGGACGTACGTCGCTGGACGGTCAGACCGGCCGAGCATGCGGGGAGACGGGCTGAAACCCGTCCCGGCCGGGTCATCTAACCCTGCCGCCCCCCGGGGCCGCCACCCGGAATCACCCAGACGGGTAGCGGCCCCGGGGTTAGGGTCGTCAAGTCGTCTGAGCTGACCGGACCGAGGAGGGTGGATGCGCGGATTGGCCGGACGCTGGCGACCCCGGGTCATGCGTCCACCGCTGCCCGCCGGCCGGCAGGCGCTGCCGCTGGCACTCGCCATCCTCGCGGCCGTGGCGGCCGCGTCGACCTCGGCATCCGCCGCGCGCGTAGCCGACCCGCCCGCGCCCGGCCTGGCCGCCGCGTCGCCTGAGCCGCCACCCGGCCAGTCGCCCTGGCTGGCGGACCCCGGCTCCGCCGCCTCCGCGACCGCGCCGGGCAGGCTGGCGCGATCCGGCGCCGGCTCCGTCACTGGCGCCGGCTCCACCACTGGCGTCGGCATGCCCTCGGGCGAGGCGGCCGGCGGCCTGGCCGCCAACGGCATCCCGGTCGTCGCCATGCAGGCCTACCAGGCGGCCGAGCGTCGCATGGCCAAGGAGGACCCCGGCTGCCGGCTGTCCTGGTCACTGCTCGCCGCCATCGGGCGGGTCGAGTCCGACCACGGGCGCTACGGCGGCTCGACACTGCTGCGGGACGGGCGGTCCGACCCGCCGATCCTCGGCATCCCGCTGGACGGCCGACCCGGCGTCGCCCGGATCGCGGACACCGACCACGGCCGCTACGACGGGGACGTCACCTTCGACCGCGCGGTCGGACCCATGCAGTTCATCCCCGGCACGTGGGCGATGTTCGCGGTGGACGGCAACGGCGACGGCAAGGCTGATCCGTTCAACATCAACGACGTCGCCCTCGCCGCCGCGCGCTACCTGTGCAGGGCCGGTGGCGACCTGAGCACCCAGGCCGGTCAGCGCGACGCGGTCTACAGCTACAACCCGTCCGAGGAGTACGTGCGACTCGTCCTCGACCTGAGCGCGGAGTACGCGCGCGGTGTCCGGGTCGACCGGCTGCCGGCCCCGGACCGCACGCCGCGGTCGCTGCCGCCGCCGAGGAAGCCGACTCTGCCGCCGGGGACGGTGGGCAAGCCGCCCGCGGCCAGCACGCCCTCGCCGACGACACCCGGAACGACGACCCCGGGCGGCACGACGCCGACGACGACGCCCGCAACGACGGCGCCCAGGACGACCGCGCCGGCCACGACCTCACCGGGCACCACGTCACCAGGCACGACCTCACCAGCCACCTCGCCCCCGGGCACCAAGCCCCCTGGGACGACGCCCACCTGCACGCCGGTGCCCACCGGGTCGCCAACCCCGACTGGGACCCCGACCGGGACCCCGACCGGCACGGCGACGCCGACCACGACGCCCTCGCCCACCCCGACCGGGACGCCGACGGCAAGCCCGACCAGCACGCCGTCCGGGTCCCCGAGCCCGACGCCGCTGCCGACCTGCCCGAGCTGAGGCGAACCAGCACCACGGTCGGGCCGCCAGCGGACCCGGCATCGCTCGGACGAGCGCCGACGGGTCGCGCTGCCACCCGCGCCGGACCATTCGCGGTCGATGTGGCTCGTGACCCGCCGACGACCGCGGGCGAGCTACCTCAAGCCGCGGGCGACCTCGGCGGCCCAGTAGGTCAGGATCAGGTCCGCGCCCGCTCGCTTCGCCGCGGTCAGCGTCTCGGCGATGATCCGGTCGCGGTCGACCCAGCCGCGGGCGGCGGCGGCCTCGACCATCGCGTACTCCCCGCTGACCTGGTAAGCCGCGACCGGCAGGTCCACCGCGGCGCGGACGGCGGCGACCACGTCGAGGTAGGCCAGCGCCGGCTTCACCATCACCGCGTCCGCGCCCTCGGCGACGTCCAGCGCCACTTCGCGCAGCGCGTCGCGGACGGAGCGCGCCGGGTCCTGCTGGTACGCCGACCGGTCGCCGAACCGCGGCGCGCACTCAGCCGCGTCCCGGAACGGTCCGTAGAACGCCGACGCGTACTTCGCCGCGTATGCCAGGATCGCCACGTCCGTCGCGCCCGCCCCGTCCAGGGCAGAGCGGATCGCGCCGACCTGACCGTCCATCATCCCGCTCGGCGCCACCACGTGCGCGCCGGCGGCCGCCTGCGCGACGGCGATCGAGGCGTACCGCTCCAGCGTCGCGTCGTTGTCCACCGTCCCATCCGGACGGATCACTCCACAGTGGCCATGGTCGGTGTACTCGTCCAGGCACAGGTCGGCGATCAGCACGGTGTCGTCGCCGACCTCGGGGACCAGCCGGCGAAGGGCGACCTGGACGATCCCGTCCGGGTCGTCCGCCGCCGAGCCCCGGCCGTCCTTGACCGCCGGGATGCCGAACAGGGCCAGCCCGCCGACCCCGGCCTCGACCGCCTCGTACGCCGCCTTCGCCAGCGACTCGACCGTGTGCTGCACGACGCCCGGCATCGACGCCACCGGCAGCGGCTCGCCGATCCCCTCCTTCACGAACAGCGGCAGGATCAGGTCCGACGGGTGCACTCGGACGTCGGCCACCAGCCGGCGCAGCGCGGGCGTGCGCCGCAGCCGCCGCGGCCTGACGACCGGGTAACCACCCTCCCGGCCGCTCACCGGGGCCGGCCCGTCGCCCGGCGGCTCCGCTTCGGCGGCGGCGTAGCGTCCCCGCTCTCCCGGCGCTGCGCGGCGAACGCGGCCAGCGCGTCGACCAGCGTGTCCACGGTCGCCACCTCCGGCTCCACGTCCGGGCGCAGCCCGAACTCCCGCGCGGTCGCGACGGTCTGCGGCCCGATGCACGCCACCACCGTCCGCGGGTGCGGCTTGCCGGCGATGCCGACCAGGTTGCGGACGGTGGACGACGAGGTGAAGCAGACCGCGTCGAAGCCGCCCGACTTGATGGCGTCCCGGATGCCGGCCGGCGGCGGCGCCGCGCGGACGGTCCGGTACGCCGTCACATCGTCGATCTCCCACCCGCGCTCGCGCAGCCCGGCCGCCAGCGTCTCGGTGGCGATGTCCGCGCGCGGCGGCAGCACCCGGTCGATCGGGTCGAGCACCTCGTCGTACGGCGGGAAGTCCTCCAGCAGCCCCTCCGAGGACTGCTCGCCGCTCGGGATGAGTTCGGGCTGGATGCCGAAGGCCCGCACGGCGTCCGCGGTCGCGGCCCCCACACAGGCGATCTTCACACCGGCGAAGGCCCGCGCGTCGAGGCCGAACTCGTCGAACTTCTCCCGCACCGCGCGCACCGCATTGGTCGAGGTGAACACGATCCACTCGTACCGGCCGGTGACCAGACCCTTGATCGCGCGCTCCACCTGCGCCGGGGTCCGCGGCGGCTCGACCGCGATGGTCGGCACCTCGACCGGCACCGCGCCGTACGCCCGCAGCCGCTCGCTCATCGCGCCGGCCTGCTCCTTGGTGCGCGGCACCAGGACCTTCCAGCCGTACAGGGGGCGGCTCTCCCACCAGGACAGGCGGTCCCGCTCCGCCGCCGCGTCGCCGACCGTCACGACCAGCGAGCCGGTCAGCTCGGACGCGTCCGCCTCGACCCCGGCCAGCGTCGTGCCGACCGTCCGCTGCGCGGGGCCGGTGCCGTCGGCGGTCACGCTCACCGGCGTGTCCCCGGGCCGGCCCTGCTCGAGCAGGGCGGCGGCGATCTTGCCCAGATGCGCCGGCAGCGCGGTCAGCACCAGCGTTCCCGGCGCGCCGGACAGGCCGGACCAGTCCACCTCGTCGCGGACGTCGACCGTGGTGTGCGCGGAGCCCACCGGCACACCCGCGTACCCGGGCACGCCGATCGCGGTCGGCACCCCCGGCACCACCTCGAACGGCGCCCCGGCGGTGGCCACCGCGACAGCCTCGCGGACCACCGCGTCGGCGGACAGCGGGTCCCCGCCGACCAGCCGGACCACATCGCAGCCGGACCGGGCCTCCGCGACCTCGGCGGCCCGGACCGTGAGCAGGCCCGGGTCGCCGGGTCCGGCCCCGACGAAGGTGATGCGTCCAATCGTCTTGCGCGCGCGCGTCATCGCGGGCTCCCCAGGAGTTTGCTGGCACCGTCGGCGAGCAGGTCGGCGGCCAACCGCCGGCCGATCGCCTCGGCTTCGGTCACCGGTCCGGTGGCGGACAGCCGCACGGCGTCGGAGCCGTCGGCCGCAGTCACCGAGCCGCGGAGGAACACCTCGAGGCCGTCGTCCCCGTCGACGACCTCGGCGAGCCCGCCCACCGGGGCGGTGCAGCCCGCCTCCAGCGCGGTGAGCAGGGCACGCTCGGCCGCGACCGCGGCGCGGGAGTCGGTGTGGTCGAGCGCGGCGAGCTCGGCGATCAGGTCGACGTCGACCGCGCGGCACTCGACCGCCAGCGCGCCCTGCGCGGGCGCGGGCAGCACCTGCAGGGGATCGAGCACCTCGGTCACCGCGTCCAGCCGATCGAGGCGGGCCAGCCCGGCCCGGGCGAGCACGACCGCGTCCAGCTCGCCGTCGGCGACCTTGCGGAGCCGCGTGTCCACGTTGCCTCGGATGGGCACCACCTCGACGCCGAAACCGAGCGCACGCAGCTGGGCGGCTCGCCGCGGCGACCCGGTGCCGACGCGGGATCCGCGCGGCAGTTCGCCGAGGCTGAGCCCGTCGCGGGCCACCAGCACGTCGCGCGGGTCCTCGCGGCGCGGGACGGCGGCGATCGCCAGGCCGGTGGCCGCGGCGGTCGGCAGGTCCTTGTACGAGTGCACGGCCAGGTCGATCTCGCCGGCGAGCAGCGCGTCGCGCAGCGCGGAGACGAAGACCCCGGTGCCGCCGATCTGGGCCAGCGCGGCGGAGGACCGGTCGCCCAGGGTGACCACGTCGACGATCTCCACCTTGCGACCCAGCTCGCCGACGACCGCCTCCGCGACGGCGGAGGTCTGGCTGCGGGCCAGCGGGCTGCCCCGGGTGCCGATCCGCACGGCGGTCATGACAGCCCTCCCTCGGGCGGCGGCGCGACCGAGACGACGGCCGCGGTCGCGGCCGGGTCGAGGTCGAACAGTTCCCGCAGCGCGTCCGCGTACGCGTCCCCGCCCGGTCGCTCGGCAAGCTGCCTGACCCGCACCGTCGGCGCGTGCAGCAGGGTCTGCACGACCCGGTGCACGCTGCGGGCGAGCTCGGCACGGGTCGCGCCGTCCAGCCCGGGCAGCCGCGCGTCCAGCCGGGTGAGCTCGGCCTCGACCACCTCGGCAGCGCGCGCCCGCAGGGCGGCCACGGTCGGGGAGACCGCGATGGCGCGCAGTGCCCCGAGCTGGCCGGCCACCTCCTCGGTCACGATCAGGCGGGCCCGCTCGACCTCCTCCTGGACGCCGATCCGGGCCGCCGGCTCCTGCAGCGCGGCGAGGTCGACGTAGTGCACGCCCGGAAGAACGCCGGCCCCGCCGTCAACGTCCCGGGGCAGCGCGAGGTCGAGCAGCACCAGCGGCCGGCCGGCGCGAGCGGCGACAGCGGCCTCGACCACCTCCCCGGACACCACCATCCCGATCGCGCCGGTGCAGGCGACGACCACGTCCGCCCGTCCGAGCTCGCCGGGCAGGTCGCCCAGGCCGGTGGCGCGGATCGTGGGCGACCGGCCGTCGACCCGGAGCGAGGGCTGGCCGCCCAGCTGGGCGGTGAGCCGTTCGGCCCGCTCCGGCGAGCGGTTGGCGACGATCAGCTCGGCCACGCCGGCCCGCAGCAGCGTGGCGGCTGCCAGCGACCCCATCGAGCCGGCACCCAGCACCAGCGCCCGCCGCTCGGCGAGCCGCCCCAGCACCCGCTCCGCCTCACCGAGGGCGACCGACAGCACGGACGCCCCGGCCCGGTCTATGCCGGTCTCGGCGTGCACCCGCTTGCCGACCCGCAACGCCTGCTGGCACAGCTCGTGCAGCCGGCGGCCGACGGTGTCCAGCCGGGCAGCGATCGTGTACGCCGCACGCAGCTGGCCGAGGATCTGCGACTCGCCGACGACCATCGAGTCCAGCCCGGCGGCCACCGAGAACAGGTGCTGCACGGCGGCGTCCTCGTAGTGCACGTACAGGTGCTCGCCGAGCGAGGGCACGTCGAGGTCGAGCCGCTCGGCCAGCACCGAGGAGGTGTCCTGCAGGCCGCCGTGGAACCGGTCGACCTCCGCGTACACCTCCACCCGGTTGCAGGTCGACAGCACCAGCACCTCGGACACGTGATCGCCGCGGAGCAGCTCGTGCAGCGCGTGCGGCAGCTCTCCGGAGCCGACGCTGGCGCGCTCGAGCAGCGACACCGGAGCTGTGCGGTGGGACAGGCCGACGACGAGGAGGCTCACCCGGCCGCCTCCAGCCCGTCCCGGCCGAGGGCGACGACCGACTCGAGCTTGCGCTGCTCGTGGAAGGACAGGATCTGCAGCTCGATGGCGAGGTCGACCCGGCGCACCTCGACGGCGTCGGGCACCGCGAGCACCATCGGGGCGAAGTTCAGGATGCTGGTCACCCCGCAGCTCACCAGCCGGTCGCAGACGTCCTGCGCCGCGTGGGCCGGGGTGGCGATCACGCCGATCGCCACGTCGTGTTCGCGGATCGCCTCGGCCATCTCGTCGACGTGCCGGACCGTGAGACCGGCGATCCGCTCGCCCACCCGGACCGGGTCGGCGTCGAGCAGCGCGGCGATGTGGAAGCCGCGGGTCGCGAAGCCGTCGTAGCCGGCCAGCGCGTGGCCGAGGTTGCCGATGCCGATCAGCGCGACCGCCCGGTGCCGGGTCAGCCCGAGGGTGCCCTCGATCCGCTCCACCAGGACCGCGACCTCGTAGCCGACCCCGCGGGTGCCGTACGAGCCGAGGTGGGACAGGTCCTTGCGCAGGTTGGCCGAGTTGACCCCGGCCGCGCTGGCCAGCTCCTCGGACGACACGGTGACCACGCCCTGCTCGGCCAGCCCGGACAGCACCCGCAGGTAGAGGGCGAGCCGGGCCACCGTCGCCTCCGGCACGCTGCGCTGCTGGTCGGCGGGGGCGGCCGTCGGGGGGTGGCGCGGTTCCGAGCGGCCCGGCAGCGTCGAGCGCATCGCCCGGCTCAGGGCGCCGGCGGCAGCGCGCGCCCGACCGACCCGGGAACCGTCGAGGCCCCCCGGCTTGGTGTCCGCGGGTGTCGCGTCCTGCTGCTCGGTCACGCTCTGACTCCTGCCCCGGCGCGCTCGGGCAACCCCGATCGTCGACGCGCCGGCGCGCTGTGGTAACGGCTGCCGTACAGAGACACCGTAACCACTTGTGAATACGTTCACAAAATCGCGATCGCGGTCGGGCCGGAGGAGTCGGCGGCGGACGACCGCGGCCGCGATCCCGTCCCGCGACGCGGTGCCGGGCGGTGGCGACCCGGGCTGGCCGCCGAGACCGCCCGCGATCAACGACCCGCGGTTAGGGCGTGTCCCGCGGACCTTCGGCGGCGCGGGCGACGTCCAGACGCCGGCCGGCGGCGCCCGGCGGTCGCGCCGGTAGAGGCTCCGCTACAGGCACGTCCGCCGGGCTGGCCGGATCGGCTGCCCCGCGCGGAGGCGCGCACGTCCATGGACGGCCGTCCGCATCCACCAAGGTCCCCGGGACACGCCCTTAGCCGAGGCCGTTGACGAACCCGTCCCGCCAGCTGGGGTAGCGCGGCGCCCAGCGGAGCTCGCGCTTGGCCTTCGCGTTGGACGCGCCGCGGGCGGAGGTCATCACGACCATGCCCTGCGCACCGATCAGCGGCCGGGCCAGCCACCCCGGCACCCGCCTCGGCGGCTTGGCACCCACCGCCCTGGCGAGGAACGGCAGCCACTGGGACACCGGAGCGGGCTCGTCGTCCACCACGTTGTAGATCCCCGGCGGCCCGCCCTCGACCGCGGCCAGGGTCGCCCGGGCCGCGTCCTCGATGTGGCAGAACGAGAAGATGCCGGTGCCGGCACCGACGACGGGGAAGCGCCGCTTCCGCACCATCTCGACTACATCGCCGCCCGCTCCTAGCGAGGTGCCGGGACCGTAGAAGCCGCCGTACCGCAGGGCGATCCCGTCCAGCCCGGGTACGCCGCCCACCGCCGCCTCCAGGTGCCGGATCGCGGCCAGCGTGGCCGGAGCCGAGGTGTGCGGGTCGAGCGGGGCCTCCTCGTCCTTGACCGGGCCGCCGACCCGCTCGAACGGCCAGCCGGCGTAGCTCTGCGCCACGAACCGGCGCGCGCCGGCCGCCTCGGCAGCGGCCAGCAGGATGTCGAGACCCTCGGTGCGCAGCCGGTTGGTCTGCGCGAACTGCTCGTCGAACCGGCGGGGGACGCTCATGCCGGCCAGCGCGGTGACCTGGTGGATGACCACGTCCGGCTCCGCCTTCGCCACCGCCTCGTGCACCGCCGCCCGGTCCAGCGCGTCCACGACGGCCGGCTCGACCCCGGCCGCGCGCAGGGCGGTGGCCTTCGCCGGGCTGCGGGTCGTACCGACGACGTCGTGGCCCGCGCCGACGAGCATGGGTGCCAGGTGCTGCCCGAGCGCTCCGGTGGCTCCGGCAAGGAAGATCCGCATGGTTCGGCTCCTTCTGGTCGATGCCCTGGAGACGAGACGGCCGTCCGCGGTGTGACGGCCGGTGGTGATTGGATCGCAGGCATGACCGCGGCGATGGAGGACCTGCGGCCCTACATGTTCTCGATCGCGTACCGGATGCTGGGCAGCGCCAGCGAGGCGGAGGACGTGGTCCAGGACGCCATGGTCCGGATGCACTCGGCCGAGCCGGCCGAACAGGTGCGCTCGCCGACGGCGTACGCGGCGACGGTCACCACCCGGCTGGCACTCGACCAGCTCCGCTCCGCCCGGGTGCGGCGCGAGCGGTACGTCGGAACCTGGCTGCCCGAGCCGCTGCTGACCGGCGCCGACCCGGCCGAGCGGGTCGAGCTGCACGAGTCGCTCTCGATGGCCTTCCTCGTCCTGGCCGAGACGCTGTCGCCGGTCGAGCGTGCCGTCTTCCTGCTGCGCGACGTCTTCGACTACCCGTACGACGAGGTGGCGCGGATCGTCGAGCGCACCGAGGCGAACTGCCGGCAGCTCGCCGCCCGCGCCCGCCGGCACGTAGCGGCGCGGCGGCCGCGCTTCGACCCCGCCGCCGGCCGCCAGGACGAGCTGGTGGCGCCGGCCTTGAGAGGATGCTGGCCGAGGACGTCGTTCTCTACGGCGACGGCGGCGGCCGTGCGCCGGCTGCCCGCAAGCCGGTCGTCGGAGCGGTCCAGGTGGCTCGCTTCCTGGCCGGGCTCGGTCGCCAGGCCGGCACCCTTCGGATCCGGGTCGAGTCGGTCGAGGTCAACGGCGGTCCCGGCATCCGTGCGCTGGACCCCGACGGCCGGCTGGTCTCCGTCCTGTCCCTGGAACTGGCGCCCGACGGGCGGATCGGCGAGCTGCGCTCGGTGGTCAACCCCGAGAAGCTCCGACACCTCGGTCCGGTCGGCGACCTCGCCGCCCTGTTCGGCTCGCGCGGCTGACCCGGGCGACGGCCGGTGGCCGCGGGAACCGTCCAGGTGTCCCGGGGATCTTGGTGGATGCGGACGGCGTCCAGGCGTCGACCGCGCCGCCGAAGGTCCGCGGGACACGCCCTAACCCGCGGGCTGGCCCTCGCGCAGCTGCGCCTTGCTCACCTTGCCGGTGGCCGAGTGCGGCAGCGCGTCCACGAAGGTGACCGACGCCGGCAGCTTGAACCGGGCGAGCGAGCGCGCGGCCCACCCCAGCAGCTCGGGCTCGGTGAGCTCGGCGCCCGGCCGCGGCACCACGTACGCCAGCACCGTCTCGTCACCGGTGTCCGGATCGACCCGGCCGATCACCGCCACCTCGGCGACCTGCGGGTGCGCCGAGAGCACGGACTCCACCTCGGCCGGGTAGACGTTGAACCCGCGGACCAGGATCAACTCCTTGCGCCGGTCGACCAGGTGCAGGTCGCCGTCGTCGTCGGCGTACGCCACGTCGCCGGTCGCCCACCAGCCGTCCGCGTCCGGGCCGCCGGCGCCGTCCGGCCAGTAGCCGGAGAACAGGTTCGGCCCGCGCACCACGATCTCGCCCGGGTCGTCCTCCTCCACCTCGACGCCGTCCTCGTCCTGCAGGTGCAGCTCGACCCGGGGAATCGGCCGGCCCACCGACCCGGGCTTCGCGGTCCGGCCGATCAGCGTCGAGGTGAGCGCCGGCGCGGTCTCGGTCAGCCCGTAGCCGTCGTAGACCGTCACGCCCGCC
>WNGJ01006691.1_pt1 | contig 12228 bp, 11 predicted proteins | sample 5400611 | NCBI WGS metagenome assembly WNGJ01 (sample SAMN13153375, study PRJNA577476) | soil metagenome | isolation source: 40 cm soil or saprolite under Garry oak tree replicate 1 | place: USA:California | collected 2016-06-15 | reverse complement strand
TGGCACCACTGCCATCAGCAATATCTTCCGGGCGGTAAAGGCTCCTGTCGCCACAGGAGGTACTCCCGGCTTGCGGCCACCGCGCATTTCCCTAGGGTTTTCCCTGCATCTTCTTCGTGGCTCCGCACATCCCTAAGCGATCTGGCCTTCTGCGTCTGACCTGGTCACATAGATACGCTTCCGGACTGCTGCCGTCTCGTATTGACATCGCTGCTTCTGCCTTGCATCGCGGATCGCAGGGAAGCAGAATTAAGGAAAGGTTCCCACCGCGCTGGCATGGGCGGTGACCTGCCGCCGTAGCCTGCATATGGGGGACGGGGAAGAGTGGGAAGCCGAAGGGGAGCTCCAATGATCGCATGGATATCGGCGTTATCTATCGGCCCTTTGCTGGCCGGCTTCGCCGTCTACCTCTGCCGCGGGGTGCGCCAGGACCGCCGCCTGGCCCGCGAGCAGATCGCCGAATGGCAGATACTCGCCGAGATCGAGCGGCTTGAGAATCTGCGCTGATCGCGGCGCCAGGGCAAGGTGACCCTGCGCGGCCGCTCAGCGTCCCTCGTGCGCGGGGATGCCGCTGACGAAGGCCGCGTCCGCGGCCGCCAGCGTGAGGAACGTGACGGCCCGCCCGAACGTCTCCCCGGTGGTGCCGCCCGCCAGCTGAGCCTGGTACCCGTGGTACCGCGTCATCTCCCACGCGCGGGCGCGCGGCGGCAGCGGCCGGAGCGCCGGTGCTGGCACCTGCATCCATGTCCAGCCCGTGACCCGTGCCCTGCCTGCGCCGGGGCCGGGCACGCGGGGCTCGATGAAATCGGCAAGATCGGCTTCGCTGCCGATCCGGTTCCGGACGAAGCGCAGACCGGCCAGGGTTCCCTCGATCAGCCGTCGCTCGGCCACGGCCTGGCTCGCCATCACGCCGTCGTACGCCGCCGGGTGGTGGCGCACCAGCGTGGCGTCGACGATGGTGATCCACCACACCGCCTCGCCGAGCGCCGCGAACGCCCGGCCCCGGTCCCATACACCGACCCCGGGAAGCCGTTCTGCCGTCTCGCTCATCGCCGTAAGGGACCACTGGAGCGCGCTCGCCCCGGCCGCCGGGTCGCCCATGTGAACGCGGTTCCATTCGATCCGGCAGGGAACCGAGCAGAACCGGGCGTGCTCGCGGCGCGGCGCGAACCCAGTGCCGCACTGCTCACAGACCCGCTCGTCGGCCATTGGCCAATGTTACGCCGGACGTATGGCCATGCCGAACGTAGCGGCCGCACGGGATCCGTGAAAAACGGATACGGTCAGGGGCGCAAACCGGGGTTGTCAGCCAGGTCGCCGGAGACACCCAGGGGATCTAAGCAAGCGGGCCCAGGATCAGGCACGTGGCTGATCACCTCCCAGCGGTCCCGGGTCACCGGCGGGCCGGCCAGTCCGAATCTACGTCGATTGCCTCCGGCCCGGGACCAGCGGGACCATGGGGCCTATGGTGGCCCGGCGCGCGGCGGTGCTCGCGGTCCTGCTGGCGGTGGCAGGCTGCACGGCTTCCGGCCACAGTGCGCCGGCGGCGAGCAGTGGCCACAGTGTGCCGGCGGCGAGCAGTCCGGCCCCAGTCAGCAGTCACCCCGCCAGCAGCGCCCCGACGCTGGGGGAGGCTGGCTGTCATCCGCAGTCGCCGCTGACCGCCAGTCCCATCGGCGTGGGGGAGCAGGTTCAGGGCACCGGTCACGGGGCGCAGCTCTGGGGGCTGCTGATGTTCGCCCATCTCGGGTCGGCGCGCGTCGGTGACCAGGAGAAGATCGTCTGGCGGATGACCGGCTCCGGGCCGCTCACGCTCACCGCGGTCAGCCCGGCGGGCGTGCGGCACCGGCCGGTGTGGGGCCCGGAAGCGCACGGCGGTAGCAACTGGAATAAGCCAGGCCAGGAGTGGGGCGCGGGCTATGTCTTCACCTCGCCCGGCTGCTGGGATCTGCACGCCGACCGGGGCAGCGCCTACGCCGACGTGTGGATCCGCGTCATCAAGCGCTGAGCCCCTGCGCTGGGTGAGCGGCGCGCTGGGCCGGGTCTTGTGTGGGCCGGTCTCGTGCGCTGGGCCGTCTTGTGCGGTGGTCAGGCCAGCCGCTCGGTAAGGATCTCATGACACAGCTCCAGGCACTCAGCGCAGATCCGGGCGCTGCCGGCCGCGGCTAGGCCGGGCACCTGGTGACGGCGCTTGCCGCAGAAGCTGCACTTCTCGGCCATGGCCTCCCCGGCGACCGGTTCGATGACGGCCGCGGGCGGGCCGGTCCGCTCACCGGTGGCGATCGCCTCGTTGGCCACGGGGATGCAGCGATCACAGATGCAGACGCCAGGTCCCGCGATGAGCGTCTTCACCTGCTCGGCGGTGCGCCCGCAGAACGAGCACGGCCCGGGGCGGGGGGTCTTGGCGCTCTTGCGCCAGCGCCGGCTGCCGCCGGCCGCCTTCACGATCTGGTGCACGCGCTGATGGCTGAGGCCGAGTGCGGCGGCGATCTCGCGCAGCGACGCGCCGGCCAGGTGCAGGCGGCGGACCGCCCAGTTGAATTCCGCCCGCGCGACGTCAGCGGCGTGCTCGGCCTCGATGAGCTCCGCCTCGCTTATCTTCGCCTCGCTCAGGAGGTCCGGATCTATCGCCATGTGTCTACGGTACATAGACGCAAGACGAAACGGAGGGCGCGGCAACGTGGCCGGAACGCCTCGCTGGTGGTTCGCGGCTGTTGAGCCAGATCAGCGCACGCGCAGCCTCACCCGGAGCTGGAAGTGCCGGGGCAGGGCGGCCACCCCGGGTGGATACGTTTGGTATCTATCGAGTTTAGGCGGGAGCGCCGCCCCGGCCCGCGCCGCCGCGGAACCGGTCCACGCCATCGGCCATGCCGGGCGCGGCGAGCACGGTCATGCCGTGGCGGAACTCGTTGGCCATCGCCTCGTCCTCACCGAGCCAGCCGCCCTCCAGCGCGGACGCCCGGTCGCTGCGCAGGCACTGCTGGGGCAGCGTTGCGATCTCGTGGGCCAGGGCCTCCGCCGCGGGCCGCGCCTGGCCCGGCGGGACCACCCGGTCGGCCAGCCCCATCGCCAGCGCCTCCGGGGCGGCGACGGGGCGCCCGGTCAGGATCATGTCCATCGCCCGGCCCAGGCCGACCACGCGGGGCAGCCGCACCGTGCCGCCGTCGATCAGCGGCACCCCCCAGCGGCGGCAGAACACGCCCAGCACCGCGCCCTCCTCGGCCACCCGCAGGTCACACCACAGCGCCAGTTCCAGGCCGCCGGCCACGGCGTGCCCGGCGATCGCGGCGATCACCGGCTTGGCCAGCCGCAGCCGGGTCGGCCCCATCGGCCCGTCGCCGTCCGGCTCGACCCGGTTGCCGTCCGGGCCGCCGATCGCCTTGAGGTCGGCCCCGGAGCAGAACGTCCCGCCGGCGCCCCACAGCACGGCCACGTGGGCGCCGTCGTCGGCGTCGAACGCGCGGAAGGCCCCGGCCAGGGCGGCCGCGGTCGGCCCGTCCACCGCGTTGCGCATGTCCGGGCGGTCCAGGATGACGGTGGTGACCGGCCCGTCGCGCTCCACCCGCACGGTCATCGCGCCCTCCTCGGGGTAGCCGACGCCTCATCCCACCACGTAAGCCGCATAGCCGACGGCCTCGGCGCGGGCCGGCACATGCCCTGGACGCCGAGACCGTTCAACCGCACCTGCGTCCCACTATCATCTGGAACGACCAGGCCATGGGCTCACACGGCGACCGTAGGAGCTGGCGGTACCCAGGATGGCAGAGTTCCGGGAGAAAAAACTGCGGCCACTCGATGCAAACAGCACGCAGAGGGGCCTGCAGTCATCTACCCGCGGTGACAGGTTCCCAGCACCGGCTCGGCGCCAGCCGCAACCGGGCATGATCTTTCTGAGTGTCTCGCGATCACCGGCTGTGGACATCAGCGATGACGATTGAGCCCCCGGGTTTCGAACAGGCGCTCGGCACCTTCCGCCGCGCCGCACTCGAAGTACCGGCGTATGCAGATTTCTTGCGTCGCAACGGGGTGGCGGCGGAACGCGTCCAAACGCCACGGGATTTCGCCAGCGTTCCGCCCGTGACCAAGGCCAACTACCTGCATCACTATCCGTTGAACATGCTGGCCTGGCGTGGTGACATGACGGAGGCCGGTACGTGGTCGACGAGTTCCGGCTCGTCCGGCACGCCCACCTACTGGCCACGCGGCCTGCTCTCGCTTGAACAGAGCATCGACCTCTACGACAAGATCTTCAGACAGAGCTTTCAATCCGACGAGCGCTCGACTCTGGCCGTGATCGGGTTCGCCATGGGCAACTGGATCGGTGGTACCTACACCTTCACTGGAATCCAGCATCTCAGCGCCCTCGGGCACAAACTGTCGGTGATCGCGCCTGGCATCGACGTTGCATCGATACTTGAGAACATCGCCGACCTCGGTCCCTATTACGAACAAATTGTGCTGGTAGGCTATCCGCCATTTCTGAAAGATGTCCTTGACCAGGCGCCGTCTCCAGTGACTAGTAAGGATCTCAGGATTCTGATGGCCGGAGAGAACATCTCCGAGGCATGGCGTGATTACATTCTCAAGCGCATTGGCAAGGAAGGCAAGGCCGATCATACCTGCCTGATCTATGGTACGGCTGACGCAGGCATCATGGGCCACGAAACCCCAACTACCATCGCCGCTCGCCGGCTAGCCCGCAACGATCCCCGGCTTAATGTCGCGCTCTTCGGTGACGACGATATCCAGCCGACCTTTGTAGAGTACCAGCCTAACTTTCGATTCACCGAGACGGACCTGGATGGCTATCTTCTCTTCACAGTTGATAGCACATTTCCGCTGATTCGTTACCGCATCAACGACCGCGGATGCGTGGTCACCGCGTCCGAGCTGGCACACCTCCTTGGTCAGTGCGGACACGAACTCGCGGTACAGACCTCCACAGAGGACGCGGGGTTCATCGCGCTAGGCCGACGCGCCGATATTGCGGCGACATTCTACGCACTGAAGATTTTTCCAGAGAGCGTCCGCGCGGCCCTGGAGGATACTGAGATTGCGGGGACCGTCAGCGGGAAATTCTACCTGACGACCCAAAGCGACGAGGCATACGAGCAAACGCTCAAACTCTACGTCGAGTTGCGAGCCAACGCCACTGCCGAGGAGGGCCTGGCACCGCGACTTCAGAAACTCGTCGTTGCTTCTCTGCTACGCACCAACAGCGAGTACAGGCAACTGCACCAGACCTTTGGCCTGCGGGCCGAACCGACGATTAGCCTGCACCGCTTCGGAACGGACGGCTTCGCTCACGGCATCAAGCACCGCTGGACCGGCGAGCCCGGATGATCGAGGTACTCGACCCAGCGGCCGACTGGCTGCGCATAGAGTCACTGCTCGATTCAGCAACAGGGATCAGCCTGGTCAACGCATGGGAAGCCGCCCTGCCAGAACTCGCGAGCCTCGACCTGCCCCACCTGAGCCCTGGATCGGCAGACGCACAGGCAAGCCTTGACGAGTATTTCAGAACCGTCTGGACCGAAGCCAATATTGAGGCTGCTAGCAGGTACGTGTTCTTCCCATGGCGAGGCACGATCGTCCGGCTCCCTGACGCCGACCTGTTCTGGAGGCTCCGGACAGCACGCAATCGCTACCTAATAGATGAGGGTGAGCAACGTGAGTGGTCGGCGGCGATAATTGGGATCGCAGGTCTAAGCGTGGGCGCATCTGTGCTAGCGGCAAGCTCACTTACTGGGGCCCGGCGTTTTCGACTGGCCGAAAGGGACACACTCGGCCCAACGAATCTCAACCGGCTCGCGGGCTCGGTCTGCGACTTCGGGGAGCCCAAACTGACGTTGGCCATGCGCCGCACACTTGAGGCCGATCCCTACAGCGATCTCCAGGCATTCCCAGCCGGCTACGTACCCGAGGTTGCTGATGCCTTCATTGGCACGGGTGAAACCGAACGCCTCACCGTCCTTGTCGAGGAAATGGATGATCTCGTCTTGAAGGTGGACATTCGCCTGAAGGCGCGAGCGGCACACGTGCCGGTCGTGATGGTCACCGACAACGGGGACAACGCGATCCTCGATGTTGAACGATTCGATCTCGACTCCGGCTATCCGCTATTTCATGGGCTTGCGGGAGATCTCGCGGCGAGTTCTGCCGACCTCAACGATCCCATTCAGCGAGTAAACGTCGCCAGCGCGATCGTCGGGAGCCAGATCACGCCCCGGACACGCTTCTCTCTCACTCAGGTTGGGCGAACCTTGCCATCCTGGCCGCAGCTCGGCACCGCGGCTACCGTCGGTGGCGCGCTTGGAGCACTAGCAGCCCGATACATCGCCTGCGGGGTCCCGCTGCCGTCAGGGCGGTACCGGGTCGATCTTGACGAGATCCTGCTAGGCGCCAGAGCGCACGAAACCAGCCGGTGGAATGAGCTCGACGAGGCCGAGTTTCTGGCCGGCCTGAAGGCGGTGTACGGCGCATGATCGATCGCGAAATGATCGCCACATGGCTGGAGGTCGCCTGTCTGGCGCCCTCGCCGCACAACAACCAGCCTTGGGCGGCAAGGGCTGCACCTGATCGCATGATTTTGCGACTTGATCATCAGCTACTCCCGCTGCTTGGGCCGGACCGTGTGCAATTTATTGCGCTTGGCGCATTTATCGAAAATATGAGCTTTGCCGCGGCCGTTGACGGATACAGGCTAGCGGTTGACGAGCTGCCCGTTGTGCCTCGCCGTACGTCCGAGATCATGGTGCGGTTCCGCGACGGGGCGAAGCCCGGCGACAACGCCGCAATTATGCTGGAGGGGGCCAAACGGCGCCGGACGAACCGTGGTCGATACGAGTCCATCCTTCCGTCCGGAGCCACTGAGCAATTGCAGGCTGTACCCTGCGAGCCAGCAACGAGCTTGACGCTGATATCTGGCGCGGCAGATCGGTCGGCGGCAGCCGATCTTGCGGCACGAGCAATGCATGTCCTCTTTAGCGTTCCGGAATTGCGCCGGGACCTCGCTCCGTTCGTGTTCACGAGCGCCGACGCCCCGCGTGGAATCGGGATGCCGATTGAGTCAGTGAACCCTGCTGCGTCGACTAAGGTGCCAGGTAGCCAATGGGTCCTGGAGTTGGCGAGCGCAGATGAGGAGGCCGAGGCTGCGCGGGCGCGCTTTGAGCATGCCCCGTTGCATTTTGTGGTCAGTAGCCGTACCGACACGCTTCCCGGCTGGATAGCAGGCGGTCGGACCCTGCAACGTGTCCTGGTGATGGCAACCGTGCTCGGGCTCAGCCATTGCTTGGCCGCGGGCCCGTCCGAGATCCCCACGCTTCTGCCGACCTTGCGCCGACTTGTCGATAACTGTGAAGGCCGCCCGTTGATCCTTGGGCGCCTAGGAGTCCCCTCATTCCCGGAGCAGGCCATTGCCGCACCGCGCCGACCTATTGCTGACTTCCTCATCGGTAGTTGATCTGTGCCCCGCAAGGTTATTTCGGGCCTGTGGATCCGGGTTGTGAAATCCTGCGCTCATGGTCCGCGAGGTAGGCGGACATGGTGGCGGCGCATCCGGCGACATGCGCAGCGGCAGACCTACATCCATGCGCCCGTGGGAGGGCGGCTGCGAGTTAGCTGACCTGCCAGGTGTCGGGGCCTGCCAGCAGGGCAGCCAGATCGCCCTGGCCCTGCCTGGCCCGGGCCTCCTCCAGCTGGGCGGCCATCATCTCGTCGTAGCTGGGGCGCGGGACCTGGCGGAACACCCCGATCGGGGTGTGCGCGAAGTCGGCACTGCCGAGCCGCGACAGGGCGAAGGCATAGGCCGGGTCGGCCACTCCGGCGTCGTGCACCAGCAGCGAGTCCTCGTCGGCCCCGGCCACCTCGGCCGCTTCCAGCGACCCGTAGCGGCCGAAGCGCAGCCCCTGGCCCTTGCCCGGGCCGAACCGGACCGGCTCGCCGTGCTCCAGCCGGATCAGCATGTCGCCGCTGGTCGCCGGGTCTTTCAGCGGCCCGAACGCCTCGTCGTTGAAGATCGGGCAGTTCTGGTAGATCTCGACGAACGCCGCTCCCCGGTGATCCGCCGCGGCCCGCAGCACGCTGGTGAGGTGCCTGCGGTCGGAGTCGATCGTGCGGGCCACGAACCCGGCCTCGGCGCCGATGGCGAGCGACAGCGGGTTGAACGGGGTGTCCAGCGAGCCGAACGGGGTCGACTTGGTCACCTTCCCCTGCTCGGAGGTCGGCGAGTACTGGCCCTTGGTCAGCCCGTAGATCCGGTTGTTGAACAGCAGGACGTTGATGTTGACGTTCCGCCGGAGCGCGTGGATCAGGTGGTTGCCGCCGATCGAGAGCGCGTCGCCGTCACCGGTGATCACCCATACCGACAGGTCGGGGCGGGTGCAGGCCAGGCCGGTCGCGATCGCCGGCGCCCGGCCGTGGATCGAGTGCATCCCGTAGCTGTCCACGTAATACGGCAGCCGGGATGAGCAGCCGATCCCGGAGATGATGACCAGGTTCTCGCGCGGGATTCCCAGCTCGGGCAGGAAGGCCTGGAAGGCGGCCAGGATCGCGTAGTCGCCGCAGCCGGGGCACCAGCGCACCTCCTGGTCCGACTTGAAGTCCTTGGTGGTGAGCTTCTCGTCCGCGACCGGCACCAGCGTGAGCGAGGCCGGGCGGTGAGCGGCGTCGGCGGCGCCGTCGTTGGCCATGCTGTCAGACATCGGTGATCACATCCTGGATGACCCCGGCCAGCTCGGCCGCCCGGAAGGGAAGGCCGCGGACCCGGTTGTACGAGATCACATCTACGTGATAGCGCCCGCGGAGCAGCAGCGCGAGCTGCCCCAGGTTGATCTCGGGGACCAGCACCTTCTCGTAGGCGGCGAGCACCTCGCCCAGGTTGGCCGGGAAGGGGTTCAGGTACCGCAGGTGCGCCTGGGCGACCGACCCGCCAGACGTCCGGACCCGGCGCACCGCCGCGCCGATCGTGCCGTAGGTGGAGCCCCAGCCGAGCACGAGCACCCGCGCCGTGCCGTCGGGGTCGTCCACCTCCAGCGGGCTGATGTCGCGCGCGATGCCGTCGACCTTGGCCTGGCGCAGCCGGACCATCTTGTCGTGGTTGTCAGGGTCGTAGGAGATCGTGCCGGTCCCGTCGGCCTTCTCGATGCCGCCGATCCGGTGCTCCAGGCCCGGCATGCCCGGGATGGCCCACGGCCGGGCGAGCGTCTCCGGGTCCCGCTTGAACGGCAGGAACTCGACCTTGCCGTCGTCGCCGCGCCACTCCTGGGGCTTGGAGTAGGAGAACTCGTCCCGGAGCCGGGGCAGGTCGGGGACCTCGGGGATGCGCCAGGGCTCGGACCCGTTGGCCAGGTAGCCGTCGGACAGGATGATCACGGGCGTCCGGTACTTGGTGGCGATCCGGACGGCCTCCAGCGCGATGTCGAAGCAGTCCGACGGCGTGGAGGGGGCCAGCACCGGGACCGGCGACTCGCCGTTCCGGCCGTACAGGACCATGAGCAGGTCGGCCTGCTCGGTCTTGGTCGGCATGCCGGTGGACGGGCCGGCCCGCTGGATGTCGCAGATGATCAGCGGCAGCTCGACCGAGACGGCCAGCCCGATCGTCTCCATCTTGAGCGTCATGCCGGGACCGGAGGTGGTGCTGACGCCGAGCGCGCCGCCGAACGCGGCGCCCAGGGCGGCGCCCACGCCCGCGATCTCGTCCTCCGCCTGGAAGGTGCGGACCCCGAACCGCTTGAGCTTGGACAGCTCGTGCAGGATGTCGGAGGCGGGCGTGATCGGGTAGGAGCCGAGGAACAGCGGCAGCCCGGACCGCCGCGACGCGGCCACCAGCCCGTACGCCAGGGCGAGGTTGCCGGTGATGTTGCGGTAGGTGCCCGGTTCGACGCTGGCCGGCTTGACCTCGTACTGGACCGAGAACGCCTCGGTGGTCTCGCCGTAGTTCCAGCCGGCCTGGAAGGCCGCGATGTTCGCCCTCATGATCTCGGGCTTGCCGGCGAACTTGGATTCCAGGAACTTGACGGTTCCCTCCAGCGGCCGGTTGTAGAGCCAGGAGAGCAGGCCGAGGGCGAACATGTTCTTGGCCCGCTCGGCCTCCTTGCGGCTGATCTTGAAGTCCTCGAGGGCCTTCACGGTCATCGAGGTGATCGGCACCGCGTGGATGTTGTAGGCGGTGAGCGAGCCGTCCTCCAGCGGGTTCTCGCCGTAGCCGACCCGGCTCAGGTTCCGCTTGCTGAACTCGTCGGTGTTGGCGATGATGTCAGCCCCGCGCGGCAGGTCGCTGACGTTGGCCTTGAGCGCGGCCGGGTTCATCGCCACCAGGACATCCGGCGCGTCACCGGGGGTCAGGATGTCGTGGTCGGCGAAGTGGAGCTGGAAGCTGGACACGCCGGGCAGCGTGCCGGCGGGGGCGCGGATCTCGGCGGGGAAGTTCGGCAGCGTGGAAAGATCGTTGCCGAAAGCCGCCGTCTCCTGCGTGAACCGGTCTCCCGCCAATTGCATGCCATCGCCGGAGTCGCCTGCGAAACGGATAATGACACGGTCGAGCTGCTGGACCTGCTTGGCCACAGTTAGAGGACCTCCTCGACGGCCCGCGGGCGGGCGCCGGTCTCGGCGTGGGTCCGTGAGCGCTTCCCCGGCCCCGGTGGCCTGGGGCTCATGAAATCGTCATTCAAGATGTGCTTCAGGTCGTTCAGGCTACTCGCGACCACGGACCGCGGTGGGCCGTACACAGGTGCTCGTGCGGAACTGTGACGCCGATCACACTGACCTCTGGCGCCGGGCCCCGTAACCCCCCACGGACGTTGCCGCATGACAATTATATGTTCAATCATAGTCCCCCCGTCATAGAGACGGCTGGTGGCGACGCGCGGTTCGCATGCCAGCTCACCAAAGTTTCCGTCCCGTGCGCAATCGTGTTGGCCGGGCGGCCCACGGGGCCCACGCGTCCCGGCTGGCGCAGACCGCGAGCGCCCGGCGGCCGCTCGGTAGGCTGGCTGGATGGCCGCCGTGGATCTTCCGCAGCCGGGCGTCGCGGGCAGGCCCGGGACTGGCCCCGGCCCGGGCATCATCACGGTCGACGCCGGCGGTGGCTGCTCGCTGCGCGTCTTCGACGCCGGGCTGGCCTGCTGCGGGGTCGAGGTCGCGGCCGCGCTCCGGCGGAGCGGCGCCCTGGCGGCGGTCACGACGGGCAAGCAGCTCAACGTATTCGTCGTGGCCGGCACCGTGACCGACAAACTGGCCCCATACGTGCTGGAAGCCTTCCAGGACACCCCGTTGCCGCGGCGGGTGCTCTCGTTCGGTGCCTGCGCCAACAGCGGCGGCCCCTACTGGGACTCCTACTGCGTCACCAAGGGTGTGGACCAGTTCATCCCGGTGGACGTCTACGTTCCCGGCTGCCCGCCGCGGCCGGAAGCCCTGCTCGCCGGCCTGGCGCTGGTGCTGCGCGTGGGGGAGTGACGGTGGCGCCGGATGAGATCATCGCCGCGGTCAGCGGCGGCCTGCCGCCCGAGGTGCGGTGCGAGGCGGATCACCACGGCGTCATGCTGCGGGTCCCGCCCGGGCACTGGCTCGCGGCGCTGGCCTTCGCCCGTGAGCGCCTGGACTGTGACTTCTTCGACTGGCTGACCGCGGTCGACGAGGCGGATGACGGCTTTTCCGTGGTGGTGCACGTCTACTCGCTGGCTGGCCGGCACCACGTGCTGCTGGCCGCACCGCTGCCGCGGTCCTCACCGCGGCTGCCGACCGCCACCGGGATCTACCGGGGCGCGGCGTGGCACGAGCGGGAGACACACGAGATGTTCGGCATCGGCTTCGACGGCCACCCGCATCTGGCGCCGCTGCTACTCCCCGACGGGTTCGAGGGGCACCCGCTGCGCAAGGACTTCGAGCTCGCGGCCCGGGCAGCGAAGGAGTGGCCGGGCGTGAAAGAGCCAGGTGAGCGGCCCGTGCCCCAGGCTGAGCGGCCTGTGCCGCGGGCGCGCCGCCGGGGGCCGCCTCACGTACCCGGATGGGGGCCAGCGTGACCGGGGGGACGCCCGCCGGTAGCCTGCCCGCCGGTGGCCTGCCCGCCCGCAGCCGGGGCGTGATCGCCCTGCTGGAGGAGAACTGCACCGTGTGCATGCTGTGCGCGCGGGAGTGCCCGGACTGGTGCATCTACATCGAATCGCACACCGAGCCCGTGCCGGGGGCAGAGTACGGCGGCGATGATCCCGCCCGTGCCCCGGCGGGGCG
>WNGJ01006690.1_pt1 | contig 12228 bp, 12 predicted proteins | sample 5400611 | NCBI WGS metagenome assembly WNGJ01 (sample SAMN13153375, study PRJNA577476) | soil metagenome | isolation source: 40 cm soil or saprolite under Garry oak tree replicate 1 | place: USA:California | collected 2016-06-15 | reverse complement strand
TCGAACCCTACAACAGTAGATATTCCTATTTTATTGCTCACGGCAAAGGATGAAGTCGGTAGTCGAGTTGAGGGCTTGAATACAGGCGCAGATGATTATCTAACAAAACCTTTCAGTTTCGAAGAATTGGTTGCTCGTATTCGAGCCATCCTCCGTCGTCTAAATCACGGTGCTACGGCAGAAAATCCACAGGTACTAACGGTTGGCGATATAGAACTCAATATGGCTACCCACGAAGTTACACGTGCGGGTCGACAGATCGATTTAACAGTGACGGAGTATAATTTGCTTCACCTATTTATGAGTCATGTGGGACAAGCATTAGATCGTCAAACAATTCTCAACCAGGTTTGGGGATATGATTTTCTCGGTGAAACCAACATCATTGAAGTTTATGTCCGATATTTACGGGAGAAGATTGAAGATTCACCCAGCTCCCCTCGCTATATTCAGACCATACGTGGAGTAGGCTACATTATGAAAGGTTGATTCACCAGGGGTTCCAAGGGGCCTGCCAAGGCCCCTTGGAACCCCTGGTGATAACTTAGTACCTGCGGTAATAGTAACGACGACGGCGATACCATGTTCGATAGGTTAATAGATGCCAAAGTGCTACAAAAATTATCGCGCCGATCAGTGCTCTTATGATGGGAACACCATAAACATTGATATCCCCGATTCCGGTGAGGATAATGACCTGAGTCATCAGCCAGATCCCTATTAGGGCCGCGATGATCGCACCAATGAAACCAAACGGGAGTCGCCACCCTACAATAGATTCTGCAACGAAACCTACAATCGCTGCTATGATCAGGTAAATGATAAAGTTGAGGCTGAATGACCAGACATTATTTCCAATGCGAATAGAAATGCCATCTGCCAGAATACTATGTTGAGCCAGGAAATGTAACATTTAAATCTCCTCCTTAATACCTATGTTTTAAAACCAGCGATATCGACGAGGTCGGCGTACATATCCACCTCGCCGATAATAGTAGCGCGAATAATAACCGTATGCATGACGATATGCAAAGGCACTCCATATAGCTACCAATACCGCAGCAGCGAGGATAGAGGTGATTATTGGCACACCGTTCAAGTAGGGCTCACCAATAATATGCCAGTGTAGTACACCGACAACTAGGAAGATGGCTATAAACCCTACAATGATCGCTCCTACTATACCAAAAGGTGTACGCCGCCTTGCTAACTGTTCACCAATAAAGCCAACCAGGGCTGCAATAATTAACCAGATGATCAAATCTCCCAGCGTAATAACCATCAATATAAATCTCCTTGTTTAGTATATTGCTTATCTTTTTATTACACGTGGTTATCAGCTTAACAGGATACAATAGCAAAAAGGCTCTCTTCAGCCGTTCATTTTGTCGCAGTCACTACATGCAATCAAGCTGTTTAGAAGCGATGGCTATGTGAGATCAGCCATTACATGTTGGTCGATGCTCTTTTTAAGAACGGAGCAGTCCACTTCACGTAGCACTGCCTCAGTACGTAGCTGCTCACGGAGAACAACACAGAGACTATGCGCGATGACAAGATGAGCGTCCTCAACTTGCTCGATTGATTGGGAGGGGACATAGATTGTGAAATCAGCCAAACGGGAGAGTTTACCACCATCCTGGCCGGTCAATGCGAGGGTTATTGCGCCTGATTGTTGTGCCATCCTGGCCGCTGCAAGGATATTGGGGGAATTACCACTTGCGCTAATCGCGATTACAATATCATCAGGACGTATCAGGGTTGCTAGCTGCTCAGCGAAGATACGTTCATAGTTTGTATCGTTTGCCCAGGCAGACATCAGCGGCACATTGTCGCTCAACGAGATCACACGGAAAGCAGGCAGTCCTATTACTTGTGTACCTTTCGCAAGATCACAAGCAAAGTGAGAAGCTGTTGCAGCACTTCCACCATTCCCAAGCATGAAGACAGTGCTGTCGCGTCGATAACAGTCTAGAAGTAACTCAGCCGCTTTAGTAAGCATGTCAAATGGCATTGCTTGTATTGTAGAAGCAAGTTCATGCCAGTAATGTTCAATTTCGTCATACATCATTATTCTCCTCTCACTTGTTGACGGATGTGAGGTTCATCATAAATCTCAATGTTATGGCCAACTCGTCTCCGTCAGCGGTGTAATAATTACTTCCTGGAGCGCCGATTCGGGAGGAACCTGGGCTGCAAACACGATCACATCTGCAACATTCGCTGGTTCTTGTAGATTTCTTTCTTCAGGCATTGGAATGCCCTGCTCGACGAATCTATCAAAGAAGTGGGTGCGCATCCCTCCAGGGATGATTGTCGTTACGCGAATGCCGTCGCATCGTCCTTCGACTCCAAGACCACGGCTGAAACCCACGAGACCCCATTTTGAAGCGTGATAGGCCGAAGCGTTAGCCCATGCGCGGGTCGCAGCAGTTGAAGCAATGTTGATAATATGACCAGAATGTTGCTGTCGCATTATCGGCAATGCTGCCTTAGCAAACAAGAATGGCCCTTTTAGATTGACATTCATTACCCGATCCCATTGCTCTACAGTCATCTCGTCCAATGAGAGCGTATAGTCGATGGCAGCACAGTTCACTATAATATCCAGTTGTTTGAACTGTTTATGAACCATCTGTACAGTATGGACAACAGCTGTAGCGTCACCAACATCACACTGCACCGCAACGCTCATAACATCTTGTGAGATTAAATTCTTACACACCCGTTGAGCTTCTGTTCCATTAATGTCAATACACACCACAGAACAGCCAGCGGAAGCGAATGCATGTGCAGTAGCCTCTCCGAGACCACTTCCTGCTCCTGTAACGAGGACAACCTTTCCTTTCAATCTATCAATATTCATCCAGTACTCCTTGCATGTTTATCTACCAGGGACAGAGATCTGCTCTGGTCTTGGTTCGATGGGTTTGACAGGGTACACATTAAATTCCTGTATGAGTTCGCCGAAAAGTTTGACTGCATTACATCTTCTGTCATCAACATTAGTTGGCAAACCAAGATGATACGTACCGCTCGGCAAGATACCGCATCCGCCATACTTTCTTATAAGCAAGAACTGTACAACAACTTCTTCTCCGGCATGTACAGGTGGTAATCGATGCCACCAGGAAAATCCCCCAACATCAAGTAACTTAGCACGGTCATAAAGAATATTTGCACCACCGACCCATGCAACCTTGTAGCGCACTAATCCACCACCCTTCACAAATCGCTGCTCCAGGTGAAGTGGATTGGCCGCATTGTTGACCATGTGCCGATCCCATGGAATTGAATCCGGCTCGAATGGTTCAGGCTGAACAGGTCCTGTCCAGAGTTCAATATGTTGTTGGTGCGATCGTACCTCTTTGAGGTAACCAAGGCCTGTGGCAGCACAACCAACAAAACCGCATCTTTCAGCTTGAAGCACACGGAGCATTCGTTCCATCACTGGTGGATCAAGCAGGACATCGTCGTCGAGAAAGTGAACGTAAGGCGCTCGGCTCTTCTCTACAAGAAAATTACGCTGCTCTGCCATTCCGCGTTGTGGCAGGTGGCGATGAAGCATTACCTGATGACCGTGCCATTTAAGCGCTTGGACAAGCGTCTGAATCTCAATACTCTCGAGGTAGGTATCACCATCACCGGTCTGATCCGAGATGAATACATCAAAGTCAGTAAAGGTTTGGTTTAGCAGGCTTGTTAGAACAATTGCCAGACCTGTCTTGCGATAGCAAGTTGGAATAAGCACATCAACGAGTGCCAAAATCTACACCTTCTAGGAATTGTTATCTGATACTTTGGGAAAAGATACTATTGAACTTGTCTCTATTGGCAAAGTCTCATGCATCCGCTCAGCAAGGAGCGTTTCATACAGAGCGCCAGTACGCATTACCGTAATTGACCAGGTAAATTCTCGCTCAACTCGTTTTCGTGCAGCCAGACCCATTTGCGTACTTAATTCCGGTTGACTGAGCAGTTGCTGTAAGCGGACAGCTAATGTCTCAGGATCACGAGGAGGTACAAGGAATCCTGTTTCGCCATCTTTGATCGTGTATGTGATACCACCAACAGCCGATCCGATGACAGGCCTACCACATGCCATTGCTTCGAGAGGAGTCAATCCAAATGGTTCGTACCACGGAGTCGTCACAGCGATATCGCCTGCGCAATAGTAGTAACGCAGTTCCTCAGGCTGCCTCTTGCCGATAAAATGGATGTGTTCTGCGACACCCAGCTCTGCCGCCAGTTTCTGCAACTCACCAATTTCAGGAGTGGCTATAGGATCAGGATCCATACTTTCTCCCCCAACAACCATTAATCTAAGCGACGTGGGAGGCGATCCCTCGCTTTTTTCGCTATTCCTCAGAAGTATTGCGAGAGCATGGATAACGTTGCGAATGTCTTTTCTGGGTAGCATGCGACCCACATAGACTATAACCTTATCGTTTATATCCAGGCCAATACGCCGCCTGGCCGCATCACGATCAACTGGCTTGAATATCCTGGTATTAACTGCCGAAGGAATAAGGACAATCTTATCCGGATTGGCTCCGTAGTCTTTGATAAGTTCAGACCGCTCATTAGGGCACTGAGCAATAATTCTATCAACCTGGCGGATTATATCTATTTCGGTTTTGATTCGATCTCCTGGGCTGGTGTCAACCTTTTTCTGATGACGACGCTTCGTCTTCCCCATGGCGTGAAAAATTTGTATAACGGGGATACCGAGCCGACGACGTAACTCAGTTGCAACCCATCCAGACATCCAGAAGTTGCCATGTACCAGGTCATAGTGAGTTTCATCATGCTCCATAAAACGCAGTAAGGAGTCGCGAAACTCTGACATGTACAGCCAAAGTTCATCCTTTGGTCGAGGCTGAACGGGTCCTGCTAACAGATTTACGACTCGTACTCCTGTTGACCATTCGACAATCTCTGGCACGTCAGGATTATCGCGACGCGTAAACACATCAATAGCAAAGCCGCAACGCCCAAGATTCCGACTGACCTCGCCTACATAGATATTTTGCCCACCTGCATCTGCACCACCTAATGTGGCGAGGGGACTGGCATGTTCACTTAGAAACGCAATCCGTGTTGGTCGATCCATAAATGTAATACCTCTCAAAGCCTTGCTGAGCATGACTCAATACGTTTGTACAGGTCGGGTTACAAGCGCGAATGCCCTGTTCCAGTCGTTGATGAAGCGATCCAGTCCGAAACGTTGCTGGGCAACAGCACGTGCATTTCTACTGATTCTGGAGGCTTCCTCGTAGTCAGAGAGCAGGAAGCGCATATGTTCGATCAATGTGTCAATATCACAGGAAACATAGCCTGTTTCGCCATTCAAAACGACAGTCGGAAGTTCAGTCGTTGCAAGGGCCACAATCGGCATTCCAATGGTCATTGACTCGATTACAGCTAATGGCAAACTTGTATAGCGAATTGGACTGAACAGGAAACGGTAATCTGCGAGGAGGCGATGCAGCTCCCGGTATGGGATATCGCCAAGACCGCCGAACGCTTCGGTCTCCATGCCTACGCAATCAAGAGGTATCTTTTGCTGTGTATGAAGTAAGATATCATAGCCTGCGATACGTGGTCGCTTTTGCATCCCGTTGACAACTGTAATACCAGATTCACGTCTGCCTTTGTATCTGATAGAAGGATCAATCGCAACGCTATGTTCAATCACCACTGTTGGCGTCTGCCCATTGTCCCACATGAGCCTGTTGTAATGAGTCACATGAACCAGGAGCACATTAGGATCATCGACAGGATGGCGAGTATCGACTGCATTGGGCTTAGGCGTGTTATGTTCCAGGTAAATTTTCGGTAAACTGCGTTGCTCATCAGTCAAAAGCTCAAACTGATCCTCTAAGTAGTTTTTTGATGACTGGTAGATAACGAGATCCAGTTTCAGATCACGTACCCGCTCGGCTGGCACTTCACACATATAATCAGGCAGGTCAAAGGTTGGACCACGACCACCATACCCTTCGGGTCGTCCAGACTTGATGGGCAGATACCAGTTATGCTCAATACGAGCAAGCGTATTCAGATAGCTCCCGTGAATATGCCAGGTGAGAATGTTTAGACGGCGCATGAAACTATCCCTCCTACCAGTAGCCGTTCGGCAACAGTCATGACCATTTCGGGGTGAATCCAGCGCAGACAGCGATGGTCGATCGGACAATCCCAGTAGCTGCAAGGACTACATTCAACCGAACGCCGCACAATTGGATGACGTACCTGGTCAAGTGGCGCCCAGCGTCGATAATCTGCTGGGCCGAAGATCGTAATACTTGGAGTGTCAAGAGCATTTGCAATGTGGGCCGGGCCGGTATCATTACACACAAATAGATCCAGTTCCCTAATTAGAGCAGCCAGGCCTCCAAGAGAGGTTTCTCCTGCCAGATTCAATGGCCGTGTCTTCATTTGTGTTTCCACTGCCTGAACAACTACCTTTTCATCAGCACTTCCAGTCAAAATGATCTGCGCATTGAATCTCTGTGTAAGCTCATCAGCGACCAAAGCAAAGTACTGCACAGGCCAGCGGCGAGATGATGGCCGTGCCCCTGCATGAAGCCCAATCCATGGTCGATCCAGATGAGGCAATCTACTAAGAAGTGTAAAAGCTTCGCTACGATCTTGATTACATAGCGGAAATTCCAACTTGGGATCACAACCTTGACAGCCAAGCAATTTCGCAAGGCCTAGATTACGGTATACCTCGGGCTGATCGTCCGGATAAGTTGCTTTCAGTGTCAGTCCTTGAGGACGTATATCCTTGTAGTAACCTATGGTCATTTTTGCGCCAAGCGCGAGAATGAAGCGGTTGCTCGTTCTACCGCTTCCATGCATTTGAATGGCAAGGTCGTAGCCATAAACTCGCTGTTCCTCAATGAAGCCAGCGATTCGCTCGGGTATCACTTCTACCTCGGCAATACCCGGGAAGCCAACAAACTCAACAAACCGATCAACGTAGTGGTGAAAACGTTTGATGAAAGATTTCGCCCAGGGCAGCCCAATAAGTGTAATTTCTGCATCGGGAAAGCCTGATCTAATCGCTCTAAGAGCTGGTATTGCCTGTAAAAGATCGCCGAGTTGAAGCGCACGGAAAATAGCGATTCGCCGGGGATTACATTTTATTTCTCTCAAGTCAATCACCGGTATTCTCCTGTTCTAAGCGACCGATCAGTCACTTTGACAGTTCTGGCATCTTCCAGCAGTGCTTCAATTTCTTCGACCACCTCTTCAGGCGGGATATCCAGACATGGCAGCCCAATAGGACACTCAAAAAGATAACAAGGATGACATGCCGTCTTACGACGTAGCAACCTGGAACGTGTAGCTCGCGGTCGCCACTGCGCCTCATAATCCGTTCCTGAAAATAGAACAATCTCTGGTGTTTTTAATGCATCAGCTAGATGCATTGGAAGGGAATCATTGCAGATCACCAGTGCAGCCTGTTCAATCAGTGCTGAATACTCAGCTAACGTTGTCGTCCCTATAATGCTATGAGCTGTAGGAGCATGCTCAAGTATCTCTTTTATCAATGTGGCCTCCCGCTCAACTCCTGTAATGAGCACTGGCCAACCTCTCCTGGTCAATAATCGAGCAAGAGTCCCAAAGCGATCTACTGCATAGCGACGCGAACGAGCACTCGCCCCGGGATGGATGATGATAAATGGGTCATGCAGGTTAAGCTCCGCGCGAGCAAGTAACGTCGGAACAGCCGCTCGGGCCTCCTCAGAGACATTGATCTTAAGTTGCCGATCTTTGGCAACAAATCCCAGGTGCTCAACTAAGCGTAGATTTCTTTCCACCTGGTGGAGTTCGTCGGGAGCGCTACGTAGCTCAGTTGTCAAGATTCCGCCACTAAACTCTTTCGATTCTCCTGCCCGGAGAGGTATACCTGCCAGATAACAGACGTAGCCAGGAACATGGGGTGTCTGGCTGAACGAGGTGAAAACGAGTGCAGCATCAAATTTACGTTCTGACAACATCTTTATGAACTGCAGTTCGCGTCCTGGATCAAAAGGTATTTTACCCCCAACATCTTGCCAGGGTGCGCGCCAGACGATCACGTCATCAATCCATGGCAATAATGGTACGGCTGTCGCTCCGGCAGGGCTAGCAAGGAGCGACAGCCGTGCATCAAGCAAAGTTTCTTTAACTGCGCGCAATGCAGGCCCAAGCATAATTACATCGCCAATATTATCCAGGCGAATCGCCAGAATATTGTGTGCAGCTAACCACTTGCTCATCGGAGCACCTTCTTACCATTGATCTGATTGTTTGTTTTTGTAGATGCAGATGTGGTATGCAGCAATGTGGAGATGTGGGCATCGCCCAGCCCAGATGGCAGACAACCATTTACTTCTCGATATTTGCCTGAAATGTCGATCACTCCTGGATTTGTCTCCATAAGTAATTCTTCGGCGGCATCTGTGACTATCTCGGGAGTGATCAGTCGCAGGCATTCATGGTTATAAGGGCAGATTCGGTTGTAGCAAATCCGGCAGGATACATCATGATAAAGCTGTCTATGAGGCACTTGCCATGGTCCCCACTGTTCTGGAGGATTTGTCAGGGCAAACAGCGCAACAACAGGAGTTTTGACTGCTGCTGCAATATGCATCGGTCCGGTATTATTCGTAATCACGAGATCAGCTGCTTCGATCAAAGCACAGAAATCTGGAAATGGTAGCGTTCCTGCGCAGGCGAGTGTTGCTCCACGATTTTGCTCTTGCACCCTGGCAAGCACATGCATTACCAATGCTTGTTCATCTTGCGTTCCCGTCACCACAACTGTTGCTCCCAAACGTTCGATCACGAGATCAAGAACCTGGGTATACATGTCATATGGGTAGGTACGCGCAGGCATACTACACCCCGGGTGGATCACGAGTAGTGGACGATGGGGATCTACGTTCTGAACAGACAGGAACTCGTAAACGCTTTCCCGAGCCATGATAGGAACTTTCAAAACCAGATCAAGTACGTTTGTCGAGAGGCCAATCGCATTGACAAGATCAAGTCCTCGTTCGACTTCGTGCATCATGCGTTCTGGATGTTTATGCCGTGTTGTCAATAAGGAACCCGGTCCATCTATCGATGCTGCCAGGCGCAGTGGAATATCTGCAAGATAGCAGAGATACGCCGCAGGCAGGGAGCTTTGATGATATGAAGTGAAGATAATTGCCCCATCGAATTGCCGCTCCTTCACCATCGCAATCACCTGCTGTTCCCTCTTACTATTTTGTGGTAGCCTATGCCACGGGTCCATCCAGGGTGCTTCATACACGATTACTTCATCAATATCAGGATTGAGCCTGGCAACTTGTGCTCCTACGGGACTCGTTAACAACGATAGTTCGATGGCAGGTAGTGAGGCTTTAATTGCATGGATAGCCGGAGTTGTTACCAGCACATCTCCAAGATTATCAAGCCGAATAGCCAGGATTCGCCGTGCTGAATGCCATCGCTCGTCAATCATTGCTTAACTTCAATCCTTTCCTCAGTTGCCAGGGAAACAATCCGTTTAATCACGCTCGTTGTACTAAGGCTGCCAGCGAGTGGAAGGATCACGATACGACCACCAACCTCACGCACCGATTCTGCTTCTGGCAAGAACTCATCAGTGTAATCACCACCTTTTACATGGATATCGGGGCACAAGGCACGTATCAGTTCGGTTGGAATGTCCTCATCGAAGAGCACAACATGATCAACTGGATCAAGCGCGGCGACCAAAGCCATACGGTCGCGTTCGCTATTGATGGGATGTCTCTTCCCTTTAAGTCGCTGCGTGCTGCGGTCGCTATTGACACCGACTATGAGAACATCCCCAAGCTCTTTTGCCTGGCGCAGGAATTGTACATGTCCAGCATGCAATATATCGAAGACGCCGTTTGTAAATACAATTGTCTTGCCCCGCAGACGCTCTTCACCAAGTTGCTCAGTAAGTCGGGAGATTATTTCTGGCGAGCAAGCCTCAGTAACAGAGATAGGCGAGAGTCTTGCATTATCTCGGAGACTCACTTTCTGTAGTAGTTCTTGAAAACTCACTACTGCTGTCCCGCGTTTGGTAATAGCAATCCTTGCCGCATCAACAGCAATTTGCGCGGATTCTTCAATGCTTCCACCAGCTGCAAGTGCTAATGCCATAGCTGCCGCAAACGAATCGCCAGCACCGACATCATTGGCCTGTATTATTGGATGGGTTGGTATATGCTGTGTTATACCCTGACGGTTCATGAGAAATACACCATCTCCAGCCAGTGTAATTGCTGCGTGCTCTGCATCGATCATTGTAAGTAGGCGCCGCCCGACGTGTTCGACCTCAGATAAGTCTATTCCTATCTTGGAAACCGATGGTTCAGCGATACGACCATGCTCTACCAATAGCCTTGCCTCAAGATAGTTGGGGGTAACAACGGTCGCACCCACATTTCGGAAGCGGTAGAGGTTCTTGGCATCAACCAGTAGCGGACATGGATGAAGCGAATGGAGTATCTTTAACTGCTCTATTAGTTCATCTGATATTGAACCATAACCATAATCGGATACCACAACAAGATCACAGTGTATAAAAGTCTCCTTGAGTTTGGCTAACACTTGCTCCTGGATTTCCTTCGAATGGTATTGTGCATCTTCATCAAAACGAACAACATACTGTCCATCTGCCTGAATGCGCAACTTGTGTAGCGTGTTCGCAGACTCATCCTCAACAATCCAGCGGTCATCGACTCCCTGTACTAGCAGGGCCGATCGAAGTCTTGTGCCTGCTGTATCTCGCCCTACAATACTGAGAAAGAATACTACAGCCTCAAGTGCACGGAGATTGGCAGCAGTGTTAGCAGCACCACCTGGAACACAATACTCTCCCGTTTTACGCACAACCGGCACAGGACCTTCTCTGCACAGTCGGGATGCAGTTCCCTCAAGGTAAGTATCAAGCATGGCATCGCCAATCACTAATACACGAAGCCCACGAAAGCGACGAACAAGATCAACTGCCATGCTCAAACTCCTTACTATGAGATTCGATCGCGTTTATAATCCTCAATGCATGCTGCGTATCAGGAGCGATATAGTCTGGACAGCGTATCGGCTGCTCAGGAATTGATTCAGTCCCCAGATCGACCAGAATAGTATGGCAGCCAGCGCGATTTCCCGCTTCAACATCGTCGAGAATATCTCCAACAAACCAACAATGTTGCAGGTCAAGATCGAGGTCTGCTGCAGCTTGTAACAACATCCCTGGCTGCGGCTTCCGGCAGTTGCAACGGATCGCAAGCTCCGGGATTACCCCCTCTGGATGATGAGGACAATGATAGATGGCATCGAGTTGCACACCTAGCTGTTCAAGCTCACTGGTAAGATGTTTGTGCATACAGTGCAGATCAGCAAGAGTAAAATACCCACGTGCAAGACCCGCTTGGTTCGTAATGACCACCAACCTGAATCCTGCTCGTTGAAGATCTTTCAGGTCTGGACCGATATTGTTATAGAGATGAAGATCTCTAGGACTAGATGGATACTGTCTGGGATGAACCAGCGTGCCATCGCGGTCAAGGAATACAGCTCTGTGTTTCATTGGCCCAAATCACCCTCACAACTCATAAGCTCAGACTCCACAATTTCGCATAGAATATGAGTTACCATCATATGCAGTTCTTGAGTGATTGCAGTATCTACTGTAGGCACATGCACAGTCACATCTGCCAGACATTCCAGACGGTTTGGCTGGTCACCTGTTATGGCTATAATTGTCATAAGGCATTGCTGTGCAGCAGCGGCCGCGCATAGCAGATTTTCGGACTCCCCACTCGTGCTAAAAACAATCAGCATGTCATCAGGTTGACCGAGTGCCAGAACCTGCCGGGCAAAAATATCCTGGTAACCATAATCGTTTGCTATGGCCGTTAGTATCGATGTATCAGTAGTAAGAGAGAGAACTGCATAGGGTGATCGTTCGCGCTTAAAACGGCCAACCAACTCAGCAGCAAAGTGCTGTGCCTCTGCGGCGCTTCCACCATTACCTGCAACTAGCACTTTATGCCCGGAACGTAGCGTCTCAATAAGACGCGCTGTAACCTCTGCAAATATCGCAACTCGCCTCATAGACTGAGCCAGAGCTACATCCAACATTTTTCGATGCCAGGTCAGTGCATTCTCGATGGTATCGTAGTAATTAAAACTTACTTCTGATTTTTC
>WNGJ01029869.1_pt1 | contig 12230 bp, 13 predicted proteins | sample 5400611 | NCBI WGS metagenome assembly WNGJ01 (sample SAMN13153375, study PRJNA577476) | soil metagenome | isolation source: 40 cm soil or saprolite under Garry oak tree replicate 1 | place: USA:California | collected 2016-06-15 | reverse complement strand
TTCCTGCCTTTGTGTGGTAGTATGAGCTGGCAGTTTTAAATTGGATATAAGCTCCATCGTTCTCAATCCAGCCCGTCTTACACTGGACGCGCCAGAACTGCCCGTCAGCGTCTTCAATCACAAGATCATACCGTCGATTATCTCCAAAGGGTGTAAGGACGCCATAACCAACTTCTATGAGCTTTGCTATGATGATAGCTTCACTGCGCTCTCCTATCGTTTTATTGTTTTGCCTTGGTCCGAATTGTTCCATCACATTTTCCCCTTTTATGTTGTGGTGACTGTGCGCAAAAAAAAAAGTGGCTATTTCCTATATCTTGTTACCTTCATAACAACTTATAGCATAAGTCGCGATTGTCTCCCCCTTGATAGTCCAAGTCATATACTCTTAGATACTGGCACTTTGCGGTTAATAGGAACGAACATAGCAACGCCCAAAAATAGCATATTCTAGAGATGTCTTTTCGTTTCTCCAACGCTATACTTACTGTAGTGATTATGTCGGGGCCAGGTACAATCAAGAAGGAAAGGAATCGGCTCTCATTAATGGATGCAAAGAACCTCGAATCACATGTATTGTCAAAAACATATACGGAGATACAACAACGCTACATCGGGTTTGATGATCCTACGCATGGGTGGGAACATATCCAGCGCGTCTATAGACTCGCCTTATATATTGCAGAGCGTGAGAGCGCAGACCCTTTTATTGTGGGAATGGCAGCGTTGATGCACGATATAGGCCATCTCTCGATCGATAAGACGCAGCATCATACTGATCTCTCAAGTTCGATGGCTAGCGAATTACTTACAACATGTAATGTTCCCGCTGATATGCGAGAAGCAATATTACATGCTATCGCTGCTCACAGCTTCAGTTTGGGCATTGAGCCTCGCACTTTGGAGGCGAAAGTCGTGCGGGACGCTGATCGGCTAGATAGTCTTGGCGCCATTGGCATCCTACGCTGGGCGGTAACGGGAGCGGTTCGACGCACTAGCGATACTCAAACTTATCACCCTGACGATCCATTTGCCGAATGGCATGCACTCGATGATCGTCGCTATTTGCTCGACCACTTCTTCACCAAACTTCTCAAGCTCAATAAAACGATGTCTACACAAGCTGGCAGTGCCCTGGCTGAGCAACGCATGGCATTCATGCACATCTATCTGGATGAATTCAGAGGAGAATTAGAGATCTGACTTGCACTCTTATGAGTATTTCGCCTTGATATCTGTCAGTTGTTGAGCATGTAGTCGATCATGAGCAGGCAAAACATTCACCAACTGGTAGAACTTGAGTTGACCCCAGTTTTGATGGAGGAAAGGTCGCTCCCAGGCATCGGCAGGCAGGCTTGCCAGATACTCGAAAAGTTCCTCGCGCCGTGCAGCCATGCCAGCGAGAACCGCATCAAGCGATGCTGGAGGCTCAGAGGAGCTTGTCCTGCGGGGGGCTTCTTCCCCGACGTTAGCTACAAGAGGGTTATCTTCATTCTGTACAAGCTGCATCTGCTCGAGGGCAAGGCCATCCGCAATATAAAGATGATGGGCTAACTGAAGTGGGGACCACTCATCCTCGCCAGGTTCCCTGGCGATCTCGTCATTACTGAACGTAGCCAATTGCCCCATAAACTCTATGCGAGCAGCTACCATCTTGGGCCGCACCTTTTCAAAAGGGTTTACTAATGTAGCCATGTATTCCTCCAACGAATTATTCTTCGTGTTTCACCAGTCGGGTATATAAACGCTCGAGTTCGTCCTTGTTATTGAAATGTAGGACAAGAGTCCCCTTTCCCTTCGCGCTACGTTTCAAATCAACCTTCACCATAAGAGCGTCACGGAATTGAGTTTCCAGGTCATCCAGTTCCGGGGAGCGTTGTGGAGGAGGAGGAGAAATCTCCAGGGCCGCAGCATCAGCACGTTCCGCCGCCTTGATACGGGCTGCCAATTCCTCAGCTTGACGCACATTCAATTTCAAGGTGATGATCTTGCCCATAGCGGCAACTTGATCTTCCTCGCGGTTTATACCAGCAAGCGCGCGCGCATGCCCTTCACTAAAATTCTCATACTGATTGATCAACGCTTCTCGCACCTTTGAAGCAAGAGTTAACAGGCGAAGAGCATTGGTGATAGTTGAGCGGTCTTTGCCCACTGCTCTGGCAACCATCTCCTGGGTCAAGCCGAATTCCTGGATGAGGGCCTGGTATGCAAGCGCCTCTTCTATAGGATTCTATAATCTGGAATTGTATAACCGTCTCAGAGATAGAAGATGCAGATAGAACCTCGCCTTTCTGATCTTCCTCGACAAACCAGAAGTCGTTTGCGGTCGCTTTTTGACTTGCAGCAGTTAAAGCAGAGTCAGTATCCAGGCGAGTAACCACCAGTGGCTGCAAAAGCCCATATTGCTTGATAGAGGCGCTCAATTCCAGTAACTTAGGATCGTCCTCGGGAAGGACCCTGCGCGGCTGGCGTGGATTGGGAATAATGGCATCAATTGGGATATGTAAGATGTTCTCTTCATCGACGCGAGAAGATTGCTGCGCGGCCATAACTTCAGATGCGCCAGATATCAGAGCGTCCAATCCCCGCCCTAATCCAAACTTTTGCTTAGCCACGGGCAATCACCTCCTCTGCTAATGTGCGATAAGCGAGCGCTCCGGAAGAGGAGGGATCATAATCAAGGATCGATTGCCCATAACTGGGAGCCTCACTTAGACGAACATTGCGGTTGATAATCGTCTGAAACGCCTCTTTAGGGAAATGATTGCGTACTTCCCGTACAATCTCTCCTGCCAGGCGTGTGCGCGGATCAAACATGGTAAGTACCACACCCTCAATAAACAGATCGGGATTGAGCTTGTTCTTGACGATCTGGACGGTATTCAGCAAGTGGCTGAGGCCCTCGAGAGCCAGATATTCACATTGAATAGGAATAATCAGAGCATCTGCAGCAACCAGGGCATTCAGAGTGAGCAGTCCAAGCGAAGGTGGACAGTCGATGAGAATATAATCGCAGCGCTGGCGAATTGGTTCCAGAACGTGGCGGAGCCTGTTCTCACGCGCCAGTGCACCCACGAGTTCAACTTCGGCGGCAGCCAGGTCTACTGTACAGGGAGCAACCACGAGTTCGCGCCGTTGTGTTGGCACAATTACATCAAAAATGGTTAACTCATCATCTTCTTGCACGAGCAGATCGTAAATGGTATGTGTTCGGATATTCTTAGAGGCTCCAATGCCGCTGCTAGTATTAGATTGTGGATCCACATCGACAAGCAACACTTTGCGGCCTGCAGCAGCCAGATACGTAGCCAGATTGATGGAGGTGGTAGTTTTTCCAACTCCTCCCTTCTGGTTCGTGATTGCATATACTTTCGACACAGACTACATCCGTACCTTTCATCTGACCATAGCAGGTTGTAAGCACATTGTAACAAATGCATCGTTCATAAGCAACTAGAGTTTTCTATTTGACACTTCCCGCAATCAGGCCATACAATCAAGTCAGAAGGGTTCGTAAATCAATAAGATTTGGATAACAAAAGAAAGTTCCTTAACATGCAACAAACTTCCCCGGCGCAGCCTCACCGCCAGGATGAGCCGCTTCCCGTAGCTCGTGAGGTTGCTCCAGGAATCTGGAAAATCACCTTGCCTATCCCCTTTCCTCTTCGTTCCGTCAATGTCCATGCACTCATTGGCAATGATGGGTGGGCACTGGTTGATGCCGGTATAGGTATGCCCGACTCCCGTGCAGCATTCTGGGCAGGATTAGAACACGTTGGACTCGCCCTGGATAAGCTCCGTACGATTGTCCTCACACACCACCACCCAGACCATGTCGGTCTCTCAGGGGAACTGCAGGAACTGAGTGGAGCGACAGTTTATATGCACCCTATCGATGAAGCCGCGGTACAGATCATCTGGTCTGGTACTATGCCTGAGCGGTTCCAAAGCGTCTCGAAGTTTTTCAAGCAGCATGGACTACCTCCCACTGAATTCTGGTTTACCCAGGTAGACCCCGAGGTCATGCGCACCATCATTCGTGTTCCGCCACACACAGCAATTACGCTGGTTGAGGATGGTGAGGAAATCGACCTGGTTGGCGAACGATATCGCGTAATCTGGACACCAGGACACTCTGATGGACATATATGTTTATTCCGCGAACGTGACGGCGTTTTCCTGGCAGCCGATCATGTTTTACCACGTATCACACCTAATATTGGACTCTATTCAGAGCGCGACCGTGTCAATCCTCTGGGTGATTATTTGAACTCACTGGAAAAGGTTGCTAACCTGCCTGCCAGTATCGTCCTTCCTGGACATGGAGAACCATTTGTTGACCTGGCAGGACGTACGGGAGAAATCATTGAACACCACAGGCAGCGCGAGATGGAGATCTTAGCCCTACTCGAAGAGCGACCTCAACATGCATACGAACTCGCTGAACAACTTTTTGGACACCGGTGGAATAATAGTGAGGCACGTCGTATGGCAGTTGCCGAGACATTGTCACATCTAGAGCATTTGCGATTTGGCGGACAGGTTGAGCAACGACGCACATCAGATGGGCTTATTCTGTATGCAGTGGTATAATGAGGGGCCTAAAGACGTTCTAATCGCACTGCACATGAAACCAATTTTATAACTGTTCGCTTGTTTTAGAGTGGCTTCCCAAGGCCTATCAAGGCATGAGCCTAGCTCTCAAGCAGATTCAGCCCCTTGAATTCTTTCAAGTCCCGTGCTATACTCGTTTACGGCAGTGAGTTCTGAAGCCGCTCTACAGGCCCAGCAGTAAAATAACGGGATGAAAAGCGCAGTGTGTTGTTCGTTGTAAGGAGGATTTCAAACCCATGGCTACAACAAAATCTACAAAATCTACTACGACTATTGTTGGTCGGCAAGAACTAACAAAGCGTATAGCTGCGCAAGCGGGATTGACGCAGAAGAAGGCAGGCGAAGTATTAGAAGCTACACTCGATAACATTCGTGATTCTCTGAATGCAGGAAATGAAGTACGTTTGGTGGGCTTTGGTTCTTTCAAGGTGCGCAGGAGCGCCGCCCGCAAGGGTGTAAACCCACGAGATCGCAAACCAATACAGGTTCCTGCAAAAAATCGGGTGCGTTTCTCACCCGGGAAAGAACTCGCAGAAGCAGTCGTCAAGATCAAAAAGTAAAAGGGTCACCCTTTAGGGTGCTCCTTTTTAGTGTTAATGGGGGCAGAATACTGCCCTTACAAAGTGTTGTCCCTCGCTGCCATACTATTACCGCCCCTTGTTGGCATTGGTAAAATATGAATCAGGCAGGCTATTTCAATACCCGCCTGTATCTCATAGCCAATCCTGCAAGGGGTTGCCATTTTTTAACCCTTTCCTGATCATGTCAAAAGTCTATACATAACATCCATGAATAGAGTAAAATAAGATCACAAAGAAGTGAAAGTTTTGGGCCTCAATACAAAGAAGTACGACAGGTCATTCAAATAATCGGCATGAGACATTCGAAGAAAGAAGGGCCTATGGCGATCAGAGACTTGACGCTTGCGGGTCTTACCCGAACACAACTACTAGAAATGCATTACAGAATGGCCCTGCTGCGGCGCTTTGAAGAGAAGAGTGCAGAGGAATATACACGTGGCAAAATCGGCGGCTTTATGCACCTTTACATAGGGCAGGAGGCCGTTGGCACAGGTGCCATAACTGCCCTGAGAGCTGATGATAAGATTCTTTCCAGTTACCGCGAGCATGGACATGCCATCCTCAAAGGCATGGAACCACGAGTAGTAATGGCGGAACTTTTTGGGAAAGCCACCGGGTGTAGCAAAGGCAAGGGCGGCTCTATGCATATGTGGAGCAATGAGCTAGGACTCATGGGGGGCAATGGGATCGTTGCAGCCCAGATGCCGATAGCCGCGGGAGTTGCATTTGCCATGCAATATCAAGGACTTGACACAATTGTGGCTTGCTTTTTTGGTGATGGAGCTGTTGATGAAGGAGCATTCCACGAATCGCTTAACCTGGCTTCTATCTGGAAATTACCTGTCGTCTATTTCTGCGAAAATAATCAGTACTCGATGGGTATGTCTGTTCAGAAGGCCTGGGCGGTTGATTCTCTACTCCCACGCGCTGCGGCCTATAATATGCCCGGCGAACAGGTTGATGGAATGGATGTAATAAAGGTGTATGAAGCTGCGAAACGCGCCGTTGAGCATGCGCGCAGCGGACAGGGACCTACATTGCTCGAGATCAAAACTTATCGTTTCCGCGGTCATTCTATGACTGACCCCGCCTATTACCGCAGTCGCGAAGAAGAGCAACAATGGCGAACGTCGCGGGACCCTATCGGATTTTTTGAGAAGAAGTTACTCGATCTTGATCTGGCAACCCAAGGTCCCGACCCGGAGCCCGAAGAACTTTATACCGACGTTATGATTGATAAGTCCACCGCGCTCAGCTACCGCTACGAGCGGAAATAAAAGATCTTAAACATGCATGAAGTGCCTCAAACACATGCATGAGAGGAGTATATTAGCATGCGTACCATTACATATCGTGACGCACTTCGAGAGGCCATCCGTGAAGAGATGCAACGCGATGAGCGCATTTTCATATTAGGCGAAGATATCGCTGGCTATGGAGGCACTTATGCCGTTTCTAAAGGACTGTTTGAAGAATTTGGCGAAAAACGTGTGCGCGATACCCCTCTAGCGGAAGAAGTTATTACAGGCGCGGCTATTGGCGCAGCTCTTGGGGGGTTGCGTCCTATTCTCGAGCTGATGACCATCAACTTTAGTCTACTTGCCAGCGATTTACTGGTCAACAGCGCAGCCAAATTCCATTACATGTTCGGTGGGCAACCGGAAATACCGCTTGTCGTGCGGATGCCCGGAGGCGGTGGAGCACAGCGGGGGGCACAGCACTCTCAAATGATGGAGTCCTGGTATGCGCATATTCCCGGTCTCAAAGTTGTCATGCCCGCCACTCCCTATGATGCCAAGGGTATGCTCAAATCGGCAGTGCGCGACCCGAACCCGGTGTTGTTCATTGAACATGAGCTACTCTACAATGTGAAAGGTGAAGTCCCTGATGAAGGCATCGAATATACGGTACCACTCAATCGAGGAGAGGTGAAACGTGAGGGCCAGCATGTGACGATTATTACCTTCTCACGTATGTTGCATGTAACGTTACAAGCTGCAGAAGAACTGGCAAATGAAGGCATCCAGGCAGAAGTAATCGACCTTAGAAGTATTCGTCCTATCGACATCGACCTGATCCTCGACTCGGTGAAGAAAACAAATCGCGTCGTAATTGCCGAAGAGGGGTGGAAATACTATGGAACAGGTCAGGGCCTGGCCGCGCTAATTTATGAATTTGCCTTTGATTACATGGATGCGCCGATTCAGCACGTCAACAGCGCCGATGTGCCGATGCCCTACTCAAAAGTGTTAGAACGCGCTGCTTTACCGAATAAAAGCGATGTTGTGAACGCTGTACAAGCCATTGTGCCCCTGGCGCTGGTTCGTGGTTAATGCGGAGTGAAACGATGAAAACTGTTGAAATGCCCAAAATGGGCGATACGATGGAAGAAGGTAAGATTCTTCGTTGGATTAAACACGAGGGCGATGCTGTAAATAAAGGCGAGTCACTCGCAGAGGTCGAGACAGATAAGGTCAATATTGAGATAGAGGCATTTGCCAGTGGCGTGCTGCGTAAAATACTGGTTCCCGAAGGCGCATCTGCGCCAATTGGTGCAGGCATTGCATTGATCGGTGCATCTGATGAACCTCTACCTGATAACCTGTCCAGCAACAGGTCTACTAAAGCAACAGCTCCAGCGGAGATGGAGAAAGGCGCGAAAACTACTGAGACACCACCACAGAAACCTGGAACACGTTTAAGAGAGGAAGCTGCTGGATATTTGCAAGGAACTTCTCAAGAGGTCAGTGTGCAAACTGCCCCCAGCGAAGTTAGTCAAGGACGCATCTTTATCTCACCGATTGCGCGTCGCATAGCAGAAGAGCATCAGTTAGACTTTAGCCGGGTTGAGGGTACAGGACCTAATGGTCGCATCATCAAGTTGGATATCGAGGCAGCACTTGCTCAAAAGCAAGAAGTATCGGAGGCGCCAATACCAGTTCAGATACCAGTACAAGAAGCCGAGGTCGAATCAATAGAGGCCAGTGAAGCGACGGAGATACCGCTGACTGCAATGCGTCGCACAATCGCGAAGCGTCTCAGCCAGAGTATGCAGACAGCTCCCCATTTCTATATGACAAGTGTCATCGACACTGGAAAGCTTGCTGACTTGCGGCGGCAGATCAACGAGTTCGCACAGAAAGAGCCAGAGCCAGTAAAAGTTAGCTTCAACGACTTGATCGTTAAAGCAGTAGCACTCGCATTGGTGCATATGCCACAGGTCAATGTCTCGTTTGCGGAGGATCGCTTGATCCAGAAAAAGCAGGTGCATATTGGAATGGCGGTAGCGCTCGAACAAGGCTTGATCGTACCCGTCATACGCAATGCTGACCAGAGGCGTATTCTTGATATAGCACGCGAATCACAACGGTTGGTCGAGCTGGCTCGCACCGGCAAACTGCGCCCGGAAGATTTCAGTGGTGGCACTTTCACCGTAAGCAACCTGGGTATGTTTGATGTGGATAGCTTCACCGCAGTTATTAATCCACCAGAATCTGCCATTTTAGCTGTTGGCTCGATTACGCCAACACCTGTGGTCGTAGATGGTCAGGTGATCGTGCGTGATCGCATGAAAGTGACACTTTCATCCGACCATCGTGCTATTGATGGAGCAACTGCTGCGCGGTTCTTGCAGGAAGTCAAGCGTCTTTTGGAAGAGCCATTTGGCTTGCTGGTGTAGTTGGATGAGGTTTTTATGTCAACACACATGATTAATGGTGTAACACTGGCGCTGCTGCGAGGAAATATTGTAGAAGTGAAGGCCGATGCCATAGTCAACGCGGCAAACTCAGGACTACGAGGTGGAGGAGGCGTTGATGGCGCAATCCACCGTGCAGGTGGACCGAGCATTATGGAAGAATGCCGAAAGATTGGGGGTTGTCCCACAGGGAGCGCCGTGGTAACGACTGCAGGGCGATTACCAGCAAATTATGTCTTCCATGCTGTTGGCCCCATCTATAGTGGCAATCGCGACGATGAACGCCTGCTAACAAGTGCTTATCAGAGTTGTCTCAACCTTGCCGAGCAACATCAGGTCAAGAGTATTGCCTTCCCCTCGCTCAGCACAGGCATATATGGTTATCCGCTGGAGTTAGCCGCCCCAATTGCACTACGTACGATCATCGAACATATAAAGAAGCCAACGAACTTGCAAGAGGTAATAATGGTGCTGTTTGGGGAGAATGCCTACAACGTGCATGAGCAGGTGCTGAACGAACTCGTATGAGCATAATACACACATGAGAAATGAACTATTAGTATGGTTCGCGCGTGAGGGCCTTCTGCTACAGAATGTCACGACATCAGCAGATGACCCGGAGCACGACGAAGTCAAGGTCACAGTCAAAGCGCCCATGATAGTAATGAGCAAGAATAGAGATGACTTCCGGGAATGTCCCGACCCTGTACTCTTTGGCTATCCCGAATCCTGCCTCGACATAATGAACCTGGACGATTTCAACAGCTTTGTGTACCAATGGTTTGAAAAGGCCGTAGCTGCTGGTATGGGTCGCTGCTTTGTTTGCAACCAGGTGCTCGACATGGGTAACGAGAAACCCTGGGATGCTGTCTTCGTCACCAAAGAGTTGTATTGCTGGTTGATCGTACATTACGATTGCAAGCGCTACCTCAGCCGTGATCTCAAAGGGCGCAATCCTTTTGAAGTAACACTACACCCTCCCGAATTTTTTGATATGCGTTTAACTTGATAGAGGATGGCATTTTATGGATAAGAATCAAGTTGCTAATTTACTGGATGAAACTGCTTCCTTACTTGAATTGAAAGAGGGTAGCAATCCATTCGAAGTGCGCGCCTACCAGAATGCAGCCCGCGCTGTGAATGGACTTGATGGCGACATCGAAGAACTGGCTCGCCAGGGCAAACTCAAAGGCGTGCCGGGGTTGGGATCAACGATCATCAAACGTATCGAAGAGGCTGTCGAGACAGGGCATATTACCCTCTACGACGAACTGATTGAGACTACACCTCCTATCAAACTTGAAATGATGCGCATTCCAGGGGTAGGGCCAAAGAAAATCAATGCCATCTATAACCAGTTGCACGTCATTAGCATCCCCGATTTAGTGCAAGCGTGCGAGGAGAACAAAGTGGCAGATCTGCCAGGCTTTGGCAAGAAAACGCAGGACAAGATCTTGCAGGGCATTGCGTTTCTTGCCCAACACGCTGGTCGTTTTCTCTATCCAGTGGCCGAAGAGGAAGCCTCGCATATGTATGTAGTGCTAAGAGAACTGCCAGAGATTGTGCGTCTACAAGTAGGAGGTAGCCTGCGTCGCCGCCGCGAAACAATAGGTGATATTGATATGGTGGCCAGTGTTGACGATTCAGCAAGTGATGACGCCAGGCGCAAGATCATGGATGTTTTCACCAGCCAGACCTCTGTCCAGGCTATTACTGGGAAAGGCGAAACAAAATCCAGTGTTGTCCTGAACAACGGTATGAATATGGATTTGCGTGTTGTCAACGACAGCCAGTTCCCATATACCCTCCATCACTTTACAGGTTCCAAAGAACACCACATTCCTTTACGCAGACGTGCGCTCAGCATGAACATGACCATCAATGATTACGGGCTTTTCAAAGGAAAAGAACCGCATTTAGAGCTCGTTCCTTGCAAGGATGAAACGGATATTTATGCCGCTCTTGGCATGGCCTATATCGAACCAGAGTTACGTGAGGATATGGGTGAGATCGAGGCAGCTATCAATGCTGCTCTGCCAGTGTTAGTTCAGGAGAGTGATTTACGCGGGGTACTGCATGTGCATTCAACCTGGAGCGACGGGCAAAATACTATACGTGAAATGGCTGAAGCATGTGTTGCGCGTGGATTAACCTATCTAGGCCTCACCGACCACAGCAAAACAGCTGCCTATGCAGGAGGATTAAATGAGGAAGATTTGCGCCGCCAGCACGAAGAGATTGACCTGCTGAATAAAGAATACGCTGGTCGCATACGTATCCTCAAAGGAATTGAATGCGATATACTACGTGACGGATCGCTTGATTTTACTGATGATGTACTTGCAACGCTGGATTTCGTAGTCGCCTCGATTCATAGCTTGTTCAATCTTTCACCCGAAGAACAGACACAACGCATGCTGCACGCTATTTCCAATCGCTATGTTGATATTATTGGGCACCCTACTGGACGCATCCTACTTGGTCGAGAAGGATATGCGCTGGATTTAGATGCGGTAATTGATGCCGCTGCTGAGCATGGCGTTTGTATCGAGATAAACGCCCACCCATCACGCCTGGATCTGGATTGGCGCTACCTGCACCGCGCAAGAGACAAGGGCATCAAGATACCGATTGATCCCGATGCACACGTCATCAGTGGTTTAGATGATATGCGATATGGCATCGGTATTGCACGCAAAGGCTGGTTAGAATCCAGCGACGTACTTAATACCATGTCAACCGGTGCGTTATTGGACTTCTTTGGAGATAAAAGGAACGGGTAGGTTTGTTACCATAGAGGTGAGAGGCGCGTAGTACCATTGTCAAGTACCCGTCCCCTTAAGGGTGACAGGCTTGTCCCTAGTCCGAAAACTGAGACGATAGGCCACTTGACTGTGGCCCACTCAGGACAGGTGTACCATCCCGAGCAAGAGAAGCAAGATACTTCTCTCGAATATTAATAGCAGCGTTGAGGTCGGCATTTAAGCAGTATCCACATGTACGACAGAGGAACAAGGATTGCGAACGACGATTGTTACGAGCTTGATACCCACATCTACTACAGGTTTGTGAGGTATGCCGAGGGTCAATCTTGACTACAGCCATGCCTCTCTCTTGAGCTTTGTAGGCGACGAAGTTATACAGTTGGGCAAATGTCCAACTGTGCAGGCGCCGTTTGTGCTCAACATGCTTGTTCTGTTTGCCGCGTCCCATCTTGGAGGTCCCCCGAATGTTGCTGAGGTTTTCCAGCACAATGGTAGAGCCAGGGGGAGCATTTTGTACAATGCGCTTGCTCAACACATGGTCACAATCCCTGTGGAAGCGTTGCTGCCGTTTGC
>WNGJ01026731.1_pt1 | contig 12231 bp, 18 predicted proteins | sample 5400611 | NCBI WGS metagenome assembly WNGJ01 (sample SAMN13153375, study PRJNA577476) | soil metagenome | isolation source: 40 cm soil or saprolite under Garry oak tree replicate 1 | place: USA:California | collected 2016-06-15 | reverse complement strand
GTTCTTCCTGTGCAGCGACCGCGCAAGCTACATCACCGGGCAGATTCTCGCCGTCGACGGCGGCTTTGATGCCGCCGGCATCGGCCTGCCGACGCTCCGTGGCGAGCGACGGAACAGCTAAAACCTGTTGATCCCGGATTTTTCCTCTGACCCTTTCGCGGGCGCAGCGTGACCTTCCCGATTCAAACGCTTAAGTTGTGCCGCGCGCGGCGACGGTCCGGCGCCCCGCATCACGCTGAAGCTGCACACCGGACCAGGGGAGTATCGCTTCATGTCCGGATTACTCGTCAACCTGATCATCCAAATCATCAGCGGCGCCATCGGCGGCAATGTCGCCGCGGGCGCGGCGAAGAATATCGATCTCGGTACGCTTGGAAACACCATCGCGGGGGCAATCGGCGGCGGCGCCGGGGGCCAGATTCTCGGCATGCTGATTCCGCTGCTCGCCAATAGCGCCGCAACGCCGGATATCGGCAGCATCATCGGCCAGGTGGCCGGTGGCGGCGTTGCCGGCGCCGTTCTCACGGCGATCGTCGGCGCCATCAAGAACAGGGCGGCGGCTTGACCGATCTGCGGTCCTGAACGGCGCGGGGAACGAATGCGTGCCTCGCAGGAAGGCCGGCCCAGGCGCGGCCAATAAGACCGGCGGCGCTACCCGCGTTGATTAACCGCGACGACGCGCCAGCCGTTTTCAAGGCGATCGATCCGCGTCAGCGACAGCGGATCGATCACAAAACGCAACGCGCCGTCGGGCTCAAGATCCAGCGCGATCGCGAGCACGGCGCGGATGGTGCCGGAATGCACGACGAGGACGACATCGCCCGCGGGCAACGCCGCGAGACCCGCGTTGGCGCGCGCCATCTGGTCGACGAAACTCTCGCCGCCGGGTGGACGGTTACGCGCCGGCGATTTCCAGAACTCCCGGTAGGCATCGCCAAGCTCGGCGACAAGATCGTCGTGACGCCGGCCGGTCCATGTCCCGAAATCCTGTTCGCGGAAGTTCACTTCCCTGATCGGGGCGAGCCCGAGCGCATCAGCGGTTTCCAAGGTCCGCCGCGCCGGGCTGCAAACCGCAAGCGCGTCCGCCGGCAGTCGGGCCTTCAGCGCGGCAAAGGCGGCGGCGTCGCTGATATCAGCCGGCGCATCCGCTCCATGGATGACGCCGCGCGGTCCATCGACGGGCGCGTGCCGGATCAGCCACAGGCTTGTCTCGATCCCCATGCGCAACTAAGCCAGCAGCGCGGCGAGCAGCACCAGGATCGCGGTCTCCGCGACCTGTTCGGCGCCGCCAAGCACGTCGCCGGTCTGGCCACCGATTTGCTGCTGCGCCAGCCACGCCATTCCGATCGCACTGATACAAGCGGCCAGCGCGGCGCACAGCGCGCTGCCCGCCGGCAGCGCCAGCAAGGCGATGCCGAGCGCAAGGGCGCCCGCGATGGCCGCGGTCGCCAGATCGGGCTTGCCCGCATTGGCGGCAAGTCCGTCCTTGCGCGCATAAGCGAGGCTCATCGACATCGCCGGCAGCACGCCGCGCGCCAGCGCGTGCGCCGCGATCAGGCTTGGCACGAGACCGGCGTCCGAAATCATCGCCAGCGCGGAGACCTTGGCCACAAAACTCACCATCAATATCAGCGCGCCGTAGGTGCCGAGCCGGCTGTCGCGCATGATCTCCAGCTTTGCCGCGGCATCGCGACCGCCGCCGAACCCGTCGGCGACATCGGCCAAGCCGTCCTCGTGCAGCGCGCCGGTCAGGATCGCGCTCATGCCCAAGGCGAGCGCCGCCGCGGCGAGATCGGGCACGCCGATCGCGCGCAGGCCAAGATAGACAAGGCCCACCGCGCCGCCGATTGCCGCGCCGACTAATGGAAACATCCGGTGCGCGCGGGCAAAATTCACCGGCATCGGCCCCGTCGGATGCGGCATCGGCAGCCGGGTCAGGAAGGCGACCGCGGTTCTGAGGTCGTCGAGCCAGTCATTCATGCTAGAAAATCCGGAAAATCGTTTGGTTCGCGGCGCGCTCAAGATTAAGGAATCGCATGCAGTTCGATAGTCTAGACGATATCGCCGCGTTCTGTCGCGACCTGCCAATTGGCGACGCTCGCGCGGCCGCCGCCGCTATGGTTCGACAGCGGGCGCTGACAAAGCCACCCGGAAGTCTTGGCCGTCTCGAGGAGCTTGCGATATGGCTGGCGCGCTGGCAGCGGCGCGAATTGCCGAGGCTCAAGCAGGTCACGGTCGCGGTGTTTGCCGGCAACCACGGCATCGCGGCGCGCGGCGTCTCGGCCTATCCGCAGGCGGTCACCGCACAAATGGTGGCGAATTTCGCCGGCGGCGGCGCGGCCATCAACCAGATCGCCAGTCTTGGCGGCGCCGAGTTGCGCGTGGTGCCGATCGAACTGGACCGGCCGACCCGCGATTTCACGATCGCGCCGGCGATGGACGTCGACGAATTTCTTGCCGCCGTCGAGATCGGATATCGAACCGTGCCGCCGGACAGCGATCTGCTCGCGGTCGGTGAGATGGGCATCGCCAATACCACGACGGCGGCGACGCTTTGCGCAGCCTTGCTGGGCGGCGGGGCGGCGCGCTGGGCTGGCCGCGGCACCGGCGTCGACGACACAGGACTCGCATGCAAATGTGAGGCGATCGAGGCGGCGGTCAGTTTTCATGGCGCGATCCTGCGCGACCCGTTGGCGGTGGCGGCGGGGCTCGGCGGGCGTGAACTCGCCGCCATCGCGGGCGCGGTCCTGGCGGCGCGGCGCCATCATATTCCCGTGCTGCTCGACGGGTTCGTCGCGACCGCGGCCATCCTCCCGCTGGCGCAGCTGGAAGCCGGCATCGTGGATCACTGCCGCGCCGGGCATGTTTCCGCCGAATCGGGTCATCGCGCGCTACTGCGTGAGCTCGGCCTCGAACCGCTGCTCGATCTTGACATGCGGCTCGGCGAGGGGTCGGGCGCGGCGCTTGCCATTCTGCTGCTGCGCGCGGCGCTTTCCTGCCACACCGGCATGGCTACATTCTCCGAAGCTGGCGTGTCCGGCGCGGGCGGGTAACGGAGCCTTGCCGCACGACGGGCGACTGATTACCTGGTCACGGCGATTGAAGGGAGCCGCACATGATGCGAACGGCCGTTATGAGAGCGGTTTTTCTCGCCGCCGCATTGTGCGCCCTTGTCGTGCCGGCGGCGCAGGCCGAGGTTCGCATCCTCGCCAGTCCCGGCGGCCAGGTCGGCCCATTCCTCGAACTATTCGAGCGCGTGCGTGCCTCGGGCGAGCGCGTTGTGATCGATGGGCCGTGCCTGTCGGCTTGTACGCTGGTGCTGGGCATGGTGCCCAACAACCGCATCTGCGTGACACGCCGCGCGGTATTGGGATTTCATGCCGCGCGGTCGATCGACGAGCGCGGCCGGCAGTATGCCGAGCCGGAAGCGTCCGACCTGGTGCTGGAGGCCTATCCCGCCCCGGTGCGCGGCTGGATCATTCGCCCTTCTTGCCGTTAACGCGGATCCCGTAGATGGGCAAAGGCGCACTTCGCGCCGTGCCCACCATTGTTGTTCGGCTGTGGTGGTGGGCACGCAGAGTTTATTATCGGGCGCGCATTCGCGCGACCCATTGGCGTTGCCTCATCCACGTCGTCGTGCCGATAAACTATCAAGTCTCCATCGGGCTGTTCACCATCCAGGGCGTGCCGAACTGATCGACGCACATCCCGAATCCCTTGGAGAAGAAGGTCTTGCCGAATGGCAGGTTGACCTTGCCGCCTTCGGACAGCGCCTTGAACCGGCGCTCGGCGTCAGTGGGGTCTTCCACCTGCAGCGAGACCGAAAACCCCTGCGGCGGATTGAAATGTCCGGGGGGTGCGTCGGACGCCATGATCACCTCGCCGTCGATCGTTATCTTGGCGTGCATGACCTTCTTCTTGTAGTCCGGCGGGATCTGCATTTCGTCCGGGCCGCCCTCATAGGTCAGCATCGCCTCGATCTTGGCGCCCAGTGTCTTTTCGTAGAACTTGAGCGCGGCTTCGCAATTGCCGTTGTAGAACAGATAGGGATTGATCTGCATCGCTTGCTCCTCCGTGATTAACGTTTCGAATTGCCGTTTATTTCTCGGTCAGCCGTTTCAAATTGGCAAGACCGACCTCAAAATCCTTGCCGATCATGTGATCCAGGTTGATGAACACCTGCATCACCTTCGACATGAAAGCCGCAGGACCATGCATCAGCCAGGTGACATTCGTGGTCGGATTGGTGGCATCGCCCTGCGGCAGCATTGTGAACTCGGCGGTGTTGTGGCCTTCGAACGGGGTAAAAAAATCGAGCTTGATGACAATCTTCGACGGAGCGGCGATGTCCAGAATTTCCATGCGGCCGGAACCCACATTCTTGTTGCCTTCCCAGCCATAGACCGCCCCCTTACCCTCAGCGGCGCCGCTGTAGCTGCGCTTCATCGCGGGATCCTTGTTTTCGTAAGGCGACCAGGTCCCCCACCGATGAAAATCGTTGATCAGCGGAAAGATATTCTCCGGCGGCGCCTTGACGGTGGTCGCCCGCTGCACGCGCAAGGTATTCGGCTTGGTCGCGGCGAGAATGAGCACGATGGCAATTGCGATCGCAAGCACGATGGCGATGATGGCAATGATCTCGAACATAAGCAGCTCCGTATCTGTGAACAATCGGCAGGGTAAGTTCAGCGCCGGAACGGTAGCAACGAACGCAGGCTCCGGTCGCGCAACCAGAGCCCGCCCCACACCATCAGGCCCAGATAGAGCCCGAACAGCGTATGGGTGAACAGCGGACTTCCGATCCGCACATGCGATGCCATTGCGCCGCCGAGATAGCCGGTCAACAGGATGGCGCCGAGAATCGAGGTGGGCGGGATCGCGTAGAGAATGGTGCAGACCAGCGTGATGGCTCCGAGGCTTCGTGCCAGCGTTTCGCTCGAACCATAACCGATCCTGTCCATCGTTTCCGTGACGACGGGCCATGGCACCAGCTTGATGGCGCCGTCGAACAGCAGGAAAAGGATCACGAGGCCGCTGAGGACCCGGCCGGTCCAGCGCGCGGGTTTCGAGACCGCCGTGGTCTCGGCGATCGCCGGCATGGTTTGCCCGATGGTTTTGCTGCCTTGCATATTCACCGCGCGTCTCCTTCGATGGATTGGTGATGCACAACCCAAGGACGAACGGGACAGGCGAAATCCGACAAAGATGCAATTTATTTTTTTGAGATCCTGGAACCGCGCGGCCCGCTTTCGCGCATCAGCCGGTCGAGATGCATCCGGATATGGGCGGCTTCCGCCGAGGTGTTGGCGAGCGCGATAGCGCGGTCGAACGCGACGCGGGCCTCGTCATTGCGGCCTAGCTGCATCAGGAACGCGCCGCGTACACCGAAGAAATGGAAATAGTTCGAAAGCCGAGACGCCAGCGGCTCGATCATTTCAAGCGCGGCTTCCGGCCCGCGCACTTTCGACACCGCGACCGCGCGGTTGAGCGTCACCACCGGCGACGGCTGCATGATCTCGAGCGCCCCATAGAGCAGATCGATCTGGGTCCAGTCGGTGTCTTCGGGCTTGGCGGCGCGGGCATGCAGGGCCGCGATCGCCGCCTGAACCTGATAGGGCCCGCTGTGGCGATGGCGCATCGCCTTGTCGATCAGCGCCAGTCCTTCGGCGATCATCTTCTGATTCCACAGCGAGCGATCCTGATCGTCGAGCAGCACGAACGCGCCTTCGCCGTCGAACCGCGCCGCTGCCCGCGCGTGCTGCAGCAGCAGCAGCGCCGTCAGCCCCATGATCTCGGGTTCGCTCTGGAACAGCCGCAGCAACAGCCGCGCCAGCCGGATCGCCTCCTCGCAGAGCGGACTGCGGATCTCGGCGGTGTCGCCACTCGCCGAATAGCCCTCGTTGAAAATCAGATAGATCATCGCGGCGACGGCGGAGAGCCGCTCGGTGCGCTCGATGGCGCCCGGGGTCTCGAATGGCACGTCGGCGTCCGCAACCCGGGCTTTGGCGCGGGTGATGCGCTGCAGCGCGATCTGCTGCGTCGCCGGCAGATCCGGATGGCAGCAGATGAACAGCAGCCGCAGGATGTCGTCGCGGTAGTGCGAGCCGTCGAGCCGTTCGGCCAGCGCATCCTCGGCGTCGTCGAGATCGGAGATCGCCTCGTCCTCGGGCAGCGGCTGCTGCTTGCGGCTTCGCCTGATATCGTCGATCGCGACATTGCGGCCGACCATGATCAGCCAGGCCGCGGGATCGCGCGGCGGGCCGTTTTGCGGCCAACTCTTCAGCGCGCGCAGGCAGGCGTTCTGGAACGCTTCCTCGGCGGTATCGAGATTGCGGAAATAGCGCAGCAACGCGCCGACCGCCTGGGGACGCGCCGAGGTCAGCGCGGCGTCGATCCAGGCGGTGTCGGTCACGTCTTGACACTCCCTGGATTGAGCACCCCGACCGGGCGGATTTCATAGGCGCCGCCGGGATTGGCCGCACCGAGATCGCGCGCGACGTCGAGCGCCTCGTCCAGATTGTTGCAGTCGACGATGTAGAAACCGAGCAGCTGTTCCTTGGTCTCGGCATAGGGCCCGTCGAGCACCAACGGCGGATCGTCCTTGCGCAACGTGGTCGCCGCAGTCGTCGGCAGAAGCCGCGCCACCGGGCCGAGCCGGCCCTGTTTTGTCAGTCGGTCCTGCACGACGGCGAGCTTCTTCATCACCGCGGCGTCCTGTTCCTTGGTCCAGGAACCGACGGTATCTTCGTCGTGATAGCAAAGGATAGCGTAGAGCATGAGCGATGAGTCCCGGTTTGACTGGAAGACGGATGATTATGCCCGCAACCGACAGGCAGGGGAAATATTTTGCGCAGACGCCCCGGGCCGGTAATGTCGCCCGTAGATTCCGCAAGTATGAGGCTAAAATCCGATGAACAAGGGAGCACTCGCCCTGATCGTAAAGGGTGGATCCGCGAACTGGTCGCCCGAACGATGGAAAAACCGGTTCGAAGATGTCTGCGACGATCGCCGGGTTTTCCTGTTGCCGGATGCGCATTTCGATTCCGCCGCCATCCACTATGCCGCGGTCTGGAAGCCGGCTCCGGGCGAGCTTGCAGCATTCCCGAACCTGCGCGTGATTTTCAATCTGGGCGCGGGTGTCGATGCGCTGATGGCCGATACTAGCCTGCCCAACGTGCCGCTGGTTCGGGTGGCGGTCTCCGATCTCACCCAACGCATGACGGAATATGTCGTGCTCCACGTGCTGATGCACCACCGGCAGGAACTTTACCTGCGGGCCTGCCAGCGCGCGAAGCGCTGGGAGCCGAGGTCTCAATGGCCGGCAAGCGCGATTTCGGTCGGCATCATGGGTTTGGGCACCCTCGGCACCGACGCGGCCGCGGCACTGCGACGGCTTGGCTTTCGAGTGTCGGGCTGGAGCAGAAGCCAAAAGCAGATCGACGACGTCGAATGCTTTTACGGCAGCGCTCAGCTCGACGCGTTTCTGCAACGCACTGATATTCTGGTCTGCCTGTTGCCGCTCACGCCGGATACGCGGCACGTTTTGAACCGCGGATTGTTTTCGAAGCTCAGCCGAGAGAGCCCGATGGGCGCTCCGGTCCTGATCAATGCCGGGCGCGGCGGGTTGCAGAATGAGGCCGATATCTTGCGATGTCTCGACGACGGCACGCTCGGCGCCGCGTCGCTCGACGTCTACGCCACGGAACCGCTTCCCATCGACAGCCCGTTCTGGTCTCACCCGAATGTGGTGCTGACGCCGCACAACGCCGCCGACACCGACCCCGACGAGATATCGAAATATGTGGCGCAGCAGATCGGGCGTTTTGAGGCCGGTGAAGTGCTTGAGAACGTCGTCGATCCCGCACGCGGCTACTAGGGTTGGTCCCCGTCATTGCGAGCCGACGGGTTTCTGCTGCAATGACATCAGCTCGCAGAAAGCTCACCCCTTCGCCGGCAGCGGGTGCGCAAAGCTCCAGCAATGGCCGAAGGGATCGATGATGCGTGCGTAGCGCGCGCCCCAGAACGCATCCCATGGCGGCATCGTCACGGTGGCGCCCGCTTCCGCCGCGCGCTGCACCGCCGCGTCGCAATTCTCGACCTCGAGATGCACGGTGACCGAGGTTCCCTTGAGATGATCGGGCGGAAACACCGTGTCCGACATATGCGTGCAGCGGTGCTCCGGGAAATCGTCGTTCAGGAAAAAGCGCATGCCATTGAGATGCAGCTCCGCATGCATCAGGCGCTTGCCGTCCTGTGCGGTCATCCGAAGCGCTTCGGTGGCGCCGAGCGCCCTCTTGTAGAACTCGATCGCCGCGTTGGCGTCGTTGACGACGAGATGCGGCGTGACGGCTTGCACGGGATCGGCCATTTCTAAACTCCTGAATTTCGAGCTGAACCTCCCCACCATGACGAATGAGGGAGCGTGGTGCCGACAGGGAGAACAAAAAAATTATCCGCCGTCGTCCCGGTGGAACGCCGGGACGACGAGGTGAGTTTAAGCGCGCAGCATCACATCCAGCGCGCCCTTCACGATCGCTTCCAGATCCTTGCGCGGTACGTGGGCCCGGGCGCGGATCGCAACGGTGTGGATGGTCGAGGACGCAAGCTGCGCCAGCACCACCGGATCGGCTGATGCAGGCAATTCGCCGTTCTGATTTGCAAGGAGAAAGCAGGCCGCGAATGCCTTGTCGAGTTCGTAAAATCCTTCCAGCACCATGGCGCGGATTTCAGGATCGGACACCGCTTCCGACGCCGCCGTCATCACGGTGAAGCAGCCGCGCGGACCGGCGTCGCCGGACAGGTAGATATCGAGCGCCACCGCAAAGATGCGCTCCAGCCGTTTGCGGATCGGCAGTTCGTCGCGAAAAATATCGATCATCGCCGCACGGGCGTCCTCGCGGTAGCGCTGATAGCTCTTGATGTAGAGCTCGCGCTTGTCGCCGAACGCGCCGTAAAGGCTCGGCCGGTTCATGCCGGTGGCGGCGCTGAGATCATCGAGCGAGGTGGCGGCGAAACCGCCCTTGCGGAACAGATCGAGCGCCTTGCCCAGGGCGACCTCGGGCTGATAGGCCCGCGGCCGGCCGCGGCGCTTAAGTCCCGCGGACGCATCGGTTTTTGCCGGCATTGGCGGCTTTTTATTTTTTTGTACCATTTCGCAATAAATCTCTTGACCAAAGTCATATTATGCGAAACGGTATGAAAATCAACCCCCGGTTCACGAAGCTGAACCGAACGCCAAGGAGGCATTCATGGATCTGTATTTCTCGCCGCTCGCCTGCTCGCTGGCGACCCGCATCGCGCTTTATGAAGCGGGTGCCGAGGTCAATTATCTCGAGGTCGATCCCAAGACCAAGGTTGTGCAGAACGACGGCTCCAATTTCCGCGAGGTCAACCCGCTCGGGCTGGTGCCGACGCTGCGCACCGACGACGGGCTGGTGCTGACCGAGAACGCCGCGATCCTGCAATATGTCGCCGACCGCTTTCCGCAGGCCGGCATCTCGACCGGCCCCGGCATGGCGCGTAGCCGCTTGCATCAATGGCTCTGCTTCATCGGCACCGAACTGCACAAGGGATTGTTCGTGCCGGTGCTCGACAAGAACGCGCCGCCGGAAGTGAAAACCTACATCCTCGGCAAGGGCCTGTCGCGGCTCGACTATCTCGAGACCTTTCTCAAGGGCCGCGAATTCCTGCTCGATCATTTCAGCGTCGCGGACGCTTATCTGGTGACGGTGATCAATTGGACCATGGCGACGCCGCCGATCGAGCTTGCCAAATGGCCTACGGTGAAAGCGTATTACGAGCGGCTGCGCGCACGTCCCAGCATCGCCAGAGCGGTCGCCGAGGAGTTCAAGCTGTACCAGGCCGAACTCGCGCGGCACAAGGCGGCGGCGTAGCACTCATCGCCACCACGAGTCGTCCCCGCGAAAGCGGAGACCCATAACCACCGGCTTTGCTGATTGAGGCAGTCGTCGAACACCGTGCTTGAATCGAAAGTCCTTGGCGTATGGGTCCCCGCGTTCGCGAGGCGACGCCGGCGGGTGATGCAGAAACTCAAAACGGACCCTCGCCCAATCCCGCAACATCCGCCGGCCGCGGGCCCGGCGCGGCCCAGCGGAAGCGGCGGTCCTTTTCCGCAATCGCCACATCGTTGATACTGGCTTCGCGGCGGCGCATCAAACCATGCTCATCGAATTCCCATTGCTCGTTGCCATAGGAGCGATGCCACTGCCCGGCATCGTCATGCCATTCGTATTGAAACCGCACCGCGATGCGGTTGCCGTCGAACGCCCAGAGATCCTTGATCAGGCGATACTCATGTTCCTTCGCCCATTTGCGAGTGAGGAACGCGACGATGGCGGCGCGGCCTTCGAAAAATTCGGAGCGGTTGCGCCAGCGGCTGTCCTCGGTATAGGCCAGCGCCACGCGCTCGGGATCGCGCGAATTCCAGGCATCTTCGGCCATGCGGGCCTTTTGCGCGGCGGTCTCTCTCGTAAACGGCGGAAGCGGGGGACGCGACATGATGACCTCGATGGTAACCCTAAGCTTTGATGTCGCCGCAGTGTATCGACGCTTTTCGACGTGTCGATGGCGCGTTGCCAATCGGCCGATAGCTCGATCAGATCGGCCTAATCGATCCGGTCGAAAGCAATGACCATGCTTAACCTTTCCTTTCACTCGCCGCAGAAACTCGTCCGCACTTTCTGTTTTCCCATTGTACTGATCGCAACTTTTGGAAAGGTATCATGCCACTGCCGTTTTCCTAGGGACAACAAGATGACGCATCCGCGCCTGTACAAACGAGTCCAGCCGGTTGGCCAGATGGCCAAATCCGCCAGCATCATCGTCGCTCCGAAGCAGCCGGTTATCGCCTGCACGGTCGTCGATTACTCCGCCGGGGGCGCTTGTCTCCAAATCTTTGGTCAGCAGACCCTGCCGGAGCGCTTTGAATTTCTTTATGGCAATGTGAAAAAGAAGGCCCGCATCGTTTGGCGGCGTGGAACGCGCATCGGGGTGGTTTTCTAGCGGCGTTGCGAAGTGGCGACCGGTTCGCGGTCAAATTGGGAAGCTTGAGCCGCGGTTTCGCTTCTATCGAAATCGAACGATTCCGACGGCGCCGCGGACATTGATGGGCCGGAAACCTTGCAATCGCTCCCGCGGTGAGACGCGCGACGACGAAAGATCTAGCCGAGATCGGCCTTCAGCAAGCTCCGCAGCGCTTTCGGGATCGGCTGCGCCCGGCCTTCGCTGATGAAGGCGACGCGGACCTCGGCCTTGACCAGCACCACCTCGCCACGCCGGACCTCCTGCGCAAGCGTGATCGAGGCGCCCTTCACCGCGACCGGCCAGGTCACCACGTCGAGCACGTCGTCCATGCGCGCGGGCTTGAGGTAGTCGATCTGCATCGAACGCACCACGAAAGCAAAACCCGGCGTTTCCGCTTGCGCCTCCGCAAACAGCGCGTGCTGCTCGGCGCCCATCAGCCGCAGATGATTGGTCCGTCCGCGCTCCATGAAGCGCAGATAATTGGCGTGGTAAACGATGCCGGAAAACACTGGTTTGACGATGTCGCAACATAAGCCTAACGGGTTGCTTTCATTGGGTCGCTGGAGGGCTAGGTGAATGAGGAGCCGACCCGGCCGGTGGCTCGTCTCCTTAATTAAGAAGATCGAAGACCTCGACATCGGTTCTTCCGTCCCCGCGAGCGCCGCACCAGCGTGGTCCGCAAATAATCGAAGACGGCCAAATGAACCCATCGGCGAGCACTCGACTTTAGCCAGAGAGCCGAAAAGATCACGCCAGACGCCGCCGTAGCATCGCCATGCCCAAGGAAGTCCAAGACGATCGATCGCGCCCCATCAATTCCGGCGGTTCTAGTGGCCCCAATTGCAGTGCTGCCGATCATTCAAATATTGCAAAAAACGACGGATCCAACCTATTTTTAGGGCGCCTGCCCTCCGAAGGCAAAGGTCACACGTTCGAATCGTGTCGGGTGCGCCATTTTTCCCTTATTTTACCGCGCGATATGCGCGCTTGGACTGAGACTCCAGCTCTGCCTCATTCGAGCGAGTAAGCAATCTGGCCGAAAATCGTCGCCAAGTGCAGATTGCTTGGAAACTCATGATGTCAGTCGGAAGCTCGCCAGTCTAAGAACAGCGATCGTGAAAGCGGCTTGATGCGCAAATCAACTTACGGCTTCGGCTTGCTGCTGATTTAATGCCAATCATTGCGGCT
>WNGJ01009356.1_pt1 | contig 12231 bp, 9 predicted proteins | sample 5400611 | NCBI WGS metagenome assembly WNGJ01 (sample SAMN13153375, study PRJNA577476) | soil metagenome | isolation source: 40 cm soil or saprolite under Garry oak tree replicate 1 | place: USA:California | collected 2016-06-15 | reverse complement strand
ACGCTCGTGCCCAGCCTGATGCGCGAGGTGACGGCGGCCACGAAGGCGAGCGAGACGAGCGGATCCATCACGCGCTCGACTTACGTGTCACGCGTTGAGCCCGTACGGTCTCGCCCGCATGTCGCGAGATTGTCATATTGCAAGACCGGACCCCGGAGCGAGGGCTTCGAGCACCTCGAGCGCGCCCTCCAGGGTGACGCCCCGGGGATCGAAGTTGGCCTCCAGGAACAGCTCGGTGAGACCGGCTTCCGCGTAGCGCTCCACGTCCTGGCGGATCTCGGCCAGGGAGCCCCAGAGCGGACGCCGGTCGGGGCCCTTGGGCGTCGCGTGGAGCTGGAAGCTGCCGCGCGAGACGATCTGGAGCGTCGCGGGATCTCGCCCCGCCGCCTCGGCCGCCGCCTTGATCTCCTTGACGAGCGGGGCGACCTGACCCAGCGGCACATTGCCGCCGTTGAAGCCGTCATAGGTGACGGCGCGACGGATCACGGTGGGACCGTAGCCGCCGATGGTGATGGGCGGATGCGGGCGCTGGACGGGCCGAGGCTCCACCCTGGCGCGCGGGACCGAGTAGAACTCGCCCTTGAACTCGACGGGGTCCTCGGTCCAGATGGCCTTGAGGCAACGCAAGAACTCGTCGGCTCGCTTGCCTCGACCCTCGTGCGGCACACCGACGGCGTCGAACTCGTCCTTGGACCAGCCGAGCCCCAGGCCCACGTCCAGCCGCCCGCCCGAGACGATGTCGAGCGTGGCGAGCTGCTTGGCGAGCATGACGGGGGTGTAGTACGGCACGATCAGCACGCTCGTGCCCAGCCTGATGCGCGAGGTGACGGCGGCCACGAAGGCGAGCGAGACGAGCGGATCCATCACGCGCTCGAAGGACTTGGGCCAGGGCTGGCCGGGCAAGGGGGGGTAGTCGTTCTGGGGCTTGATGGGATAGAGCATGCGCTGGAAGACCCAGAGGGAGTGATAGCCGAGGGCCTCGGCGCGCTGGGCGACGAGGATCTGGTTCTGCGGCGTCGCCCACGAACCGGCCATGGGAAGCGAGAAGCCGAGCTTCATGAAGGGATCCCCTCTTTCACCTCAGGTCGCGGAAGAAAGCGCGGATGTCCTCGGCGAGGAGCCGGGGCTCCTCGAGGGCCGCGAAGTGGCCGCCCGACGGCATCACCGTCCAGCGCTTGATGTTGTAGACGCGCTCCGCCCACGAGCGCGGCGGGCGGATGATCTCTTTCGGGAAGTCGGCGTAGGCCGTGGGCACCTCGATGCGCTGGCCGTCGGCGATGGGCCAGGGTGCGTGGTAGCGGGCGTAGTAGGGCCAGAAGGACGAGCCGATCGCTCCCGTGACCCAGTACAGCATCACGTTCGTCAGCAGCTCGTCCTTGGAGAAGCTGCGCTCCACGTCGCCGCCACAGTCGCTCCACGTCCTGAACTTCTCGACGATCCACGCGGCCAGCCCCGCGGGCGAGTCGGTGAGGCCATAGGCGAGGGTCTGGGGCTTGGTGCCCTGGATCCACTGGTAGCCCGTTTCCTCGCGCAGCCATTTTCCGAGATCGTCCAGGTACGCGCGCTCTTCCGGCGTCGGCTTGTCGGGACGCGGGAGATCGCGTCGGAGCGAGAGGAGGTTCACGTGAATGCCGGCCAGGCGCTCGGGATAGGCGGCGCCCAGCCGCGAGGTGATGAAGCCGCCCCAGTCGCCGCCCTGGGCCGCGAAGCGACGATAGCCGAGCACGTCGGTCATGAGCTGTGCCCAGGCATCCGCGATCTCGGTGATGCCGAAGCGGGCCTGCCCCGGCGCGAAGGAGGAAGCGGGCGGGATCGGTCAGCATGGGAATGATCTTGTGGAACTCCCACACCGAGCCGGGCCAGCCGTGGGAAAGGATGAGGGGCAGGGGCGAGGGCCCGCGGCCTTCCTCGTGGAGGAAGTGCACGCTGATTCCGGCCACCGGGGCCGTGAACTGACGGAAACCGTTGAGCTCGGCCTCGTGCTTGCGCCAGTCGTAGCGGGTCTGCCAGTAGGAGACGAGCTCGCGCAGGTAGCCGAGATCCGTGCCATAGGCCCACGGGGCGCCGGGTGGCTGATCAGGGAAGCGCGTACGCGCCAGGCGCTCGCGGAGATCGTCGAGCACGGCCTGGGGAACGGCGATGGTGAACGGCGTCGTCTTGGACGTGGTCAATGGAGTTCCCCTTTCACCGCGCGAGATGCGGGAGCCGGACACAGTGTACCGGCTGATCGGTACCCACGCCACGGCGCCCCGCCCTTGATCATGGCCGCCCTCGCACTTAGACTCGATCGCCATCGGCTACGAATACGGCGGCCGTCTGCTGAGCGCCTGGCTGGACCGGTAAGGCAAGGAGAGGACGATGACGTCGAGAGCGAAGCTGTCCGCCCACGAGTGCGTGCCCCGCGATGCCCGGGCCCTGCTCATCGGGCGCGTGTGGGTCCCGGCCGAGCAAGGGCCCAGCGTGGTGGCGGTGCGCGGGGACGACCTGGTGGACCTGACGCCGTCGTATCCGACGGTCAGCCAGCTCCTGAACGTGGCCGTGCCCGACGAGCTGCGGGCCGCCATCAAGGTCGCGCCGGTCGTCGGGCGACTCGGCGACATCGTGGCCAACAGCCGGGAAGGAGAGCGCGATACCTCGCGCCCCTGGCTGCTCGCCCCGTGCGATCTGCAGGCGGTCAGGGCGAGCGGGGTGACCTTCGTGGCGAGCCTGCTCGAGCGCGTCATCGAAGAGCGCGCGCGGGGAAACCCCGCGCTCGCCGACGGCGCCCGGCGCGAGATCCAGGCCATCATCGGGCCCGATCTGCGCGGCGTCAGGCCGGGATCGCCGGAGGCGGCCCGCATCAAGGACGTGCTGGTCGCCCGCGGCATGTGGTCGCAATATCTCGAGGTCGGGATCGGGCCCGACGCTGAGCTCTTCGCCAAGTGCCCTCCCATGGCCGCGGTGGGGCTGGGCGCCCGCGTGGGCATCCATCCCGCCTCCGTCTGGAGCAATCCCGAGCCCGAGCTGGTGCTCGTGATCAACCACGCGGGCGTCATCGTGGGCGTCACCCTCGGCAACGACGTCAACTTGCGCGACGTGGAAGGGCGGAGCGCCCTCCTTCTCGGCCGCGCCAAGGACAACAACGCCTCGTGCGCGGTGGGCCCCTTCGTCAGAGTGCTGGACGACGCGTTCACCCTCGACTCCGCCCGGCGGCTGAGCTTCGAGACGATGGTGGAAGGCCTCGACGGTTTCCGCGTGAAGCACACCACCCATGTGGCCGAGATCAGCCGCGACCTCGCCGACCTCGCCGCGCAGGCCATCAGCCGCTATCACCAGTATCCCGACGGCATGATCCTGTTCATCGGCACCATGTTCGCTCCCGTGGACGATCGCGGGGCGCCCGGGAGCGGGTTCACCCACAAGACGGGGGACGTGGTGAGCATCGGCGCGCCCGAGCTCGGCACCCTGGTCAACGAGGTGGTGGCCTGCGATGAGGCGGAGCCGTGGAGCTTCGGCACCGGCGCCTTGATGGCCAATCTCGCGCGTCGGGGCCTTCTCGCGAAAGGGGTGCCCCGCTGATCGACTACAAGACGCTCGTCCAGGACGATCGCGTTCACGTGTCGCTCTACACGGATCCGCGGATCTTCGCCGACGAGATGGAGCGGATCTTTCATCGCGGCTGGGTCTTCGTGGGCCACGAGAGCGAGATTCCCGGGCCCGGCGACTTCGTCACCCGCACCCTCGGCACGCAGCCTGTGCTCATGGTCCGAGGGAGCGAGGGCGGCGTCTCGGTCTTTCTGAACCGCTGCGCGCACCGCGGGACGATGGTGTGCCCGGCCTCGCAGGGCAACGCGCGGACCTTTGCCTGTCCGTACCACGGCTGGACTTACGGCTTGCGCGGCGAGCTCCTGGGCGTCCCGTACCCCGGCGGCTACGCGTCGTTCGACAAGAGCGCCCACGGCCTGCCGCGCGTCCCGCGTCTGTCGAGCTATCGGGGGTTCGTCTTCGCGAGCCTGTGTCCGCGCGGCCCGTCGCTCGGCGAGCACCTCGGGGCGGCCACCCGGCTGATCGATCGGTCGTGCGATCTCTCGCCCGAGGGCGAGATCGAGCTCAGCGCGGGATGGGTCAAGCACCAGTGCGCCGCGAACTGGAAGATGCTGCCCGAGAACGACAGCGACGGGTACCACCTGGGATTCGTGCACCTCGCGCTCTTCAAGACGATCCGCACCCAGTACCGTCGGGTGGTCGGTGACGAGAAGACCATCCGGGCGGTGGTGCGTGACTGGGGCCACGGGCACATCGAGATCGACTGGTCTCCCGGCTACGAGGGGCCGTTCGAATGGCTGGGGGGCGCGTCGGGATCAGGGGTGGACGACTACGTGGCGGCGCTCGAGCGCCGTGATGGGGCGGAGGCGGCCCGGCGCCGCATCGTCGAGGGTCCGGCCCATGCCCTCATCTTTCCCAACCTCTTCCTGGGAGAGACGAACGTGGCCATCGTGCAGCCCGTGAGCGTCGAGGAGTGCGTGCACTGGCACACCCCGATCTTTCTCAAGGGCGCGCCCCAGTTCAACTCGCGGCTGCTCCGGATGAGCGAGGCGGGGATGGGGCCGGCGTCGTTTCTCATGCCCGACGACCTCATCGTGGCCAGACGGAACCAGGCGGGGCTCCAGGCCTCCCTCGCGGAGTGGATCGAGCTGAGCCGCGGGCTGAACCGCGAGCACGTCGACGCCGAGGGGCGGGGCGTCTCCCACGTCACCGACGAGACGACCAACCGCGCGCTCTGGAGGCACTACCGCCAGGTCATGGTCGAGGCGTAGGCGCCGGTGGGACCCGCCGCCGTCTCCGAGGCCGAGCGCAGCGCGGTGACGGAGTTTCTCTACATCGAGGCTCGCCTGGCCGACGAGGCGCGCTACGCCGAGTGGCTCGCCCTCTGGACGGACGATGCCGTGTACTGGGTGCCCGCCACCACCGATCCCGAGGCCGACCCCGAGAAGCACCTCTCGCACATCTACGACAACCGCGCGCGACTCGAGACGCGCGTGAAGCTACTGCAGACCGGCCATCGCTACAGCCAGGAGCCGCCGTCGCACATGCGCCGGCTCATCTCCAACATCGAGGTCGCGCAGGCCGGGGATGGCGAGCTCATGGCCGGGTCCAACTTCCTTCTCGCCGAGCTGTCGATCCAGGCGAGGCACGAGACGCACTGGTGGGTCGGGCGCGCCACGCACCGCCTCCGCCGTGTCGACGGCGAGCTCCGGATACACTCGAAGAAGGTCGTGCTCATCAACGCCGCCGAGCCCCTGCCGAATCTCGCCTTCCTGATCTGAGAGGGACGGCGCGGAGACGACGGAGGCTCGTTGACGCCTCTCTCCCGCTGTGCTATCACCGGGCCACCGCGAACCCACGTCGCCATCGAGAATTTCGCCGGGCGCGCGGAACACGAGCAGGCAAAGGGAGGCACCGCGATGGAGCGAGGCGCTGCACGGATGGTGGGCATGATCGTGGCCGTGATGGCGCTCGGGTTCGGCATCGCCGCCCTCGACGCCCAGGAGACTCCGGAGATCAAGATCGGCGCGTTCATGCCGATCTCCGGCATCAGCGCCGACGTCGGCGCTCAGATCAAGGCAGGCACCGAGGTCGCGGTGGAGCGGGTGCAGGCGCAGGGGATCAGCCTCGGGGGCAAGCCCCATCGCGTTCGCGTGATCTGGTACGACGACGAGGGCAAGGCCGACGTGGGGCTGAATGCGGTCACCCGCGCGCTCACCGTGGACAAGATCCACGTGGCCGTGGGAGTCCTGTCGAGCGACGTCTTCCTCCGGGTGATGGACGAGTTCCAGAAAGCCTCCATACCCGTGATCACCTGCTGCTCGGCCTCGCTGAAGATCGGCGAGCGGATTGCCGCCAACAAGATGGGCTACGTGTTCCAGCTCAGCCCCACCGCCAACGACATCGTGCGCTCGCTCGTGGCCGCGGTGGCCGAGCACGCGAAGCCCCGGAAGGTCGCGCTGCTGAACGAGAACACCGATGCGGGGCGCGACTTCTCCCGCATCTCGCGCGAATGGTTCCAGCAGAACGCCAAGGACGTGGAGATCGTGGCCGAGGACTTCGTCGATCGCGGGGTGACCGATCTGACGCCGCAGCTCGCCAAGATCAAGCGCGTGGGCGCCCAGGTCATCGTGGGCGAGATCTACGGGTCGAGCGGGCCGGTGCTCTTCAACCAGTGGTACGAGCTGAAGGTGCCCGCCCTCCTCGCCCACATGGGGGCGACGGTGGCCGCCCAGACCTTCATCGACCAGCACGCCAAGGCCATGGAGGGCGCCATCATCAACAACCGCTGGTGGCCGGCGCGCTACTCGGATGTCTCGGAGCCGATGATGGCCGCCTACAAGAAGAAGACGGGCACCGACGTCACCAACTTCGCCGTGCAGGGCCACGACTCCGCCCTCGTCGCCCTCGAGGCGATCGCGAAGGCGGGCAGCCTCGATCCCGACAAGGTCCGCCTCAGCATCGAGAGCAACACCTTCGCCACGGCGTGGGGCACGCGCAAGTTCACGCCCCTCGCCGAGGGCCACCGGATGCCCATCCAGACGGTGGTGGTGCAGATCCAGGGAGGCAAGAAGGTGCCGATCTATCCTGCCGCCGTCGCCGCCAAGACGGAAGGCAAGTACGTGACGGTGCCCCCCTACGCCTGGGAGAAGAAGTGACGCGCCACGCGGGCGCATGAGCCCGGCCGTGCCGACGCCGCCAGACGGGACGCCCACGCTGGCGGTGAGGGGGCTGAGCAAGCTCTTCGGGGGGCTGCGCGCCATCAGCGAGTGCTCGTTCGAGATCGCCCCCGCGACCATCGTGGGCCTCATCGGGCCCAACGGCTCGGGCAAGACCACCGTCTTCAACCTGATCACCAATCTGCTGCGGCCCGATGCGGGCGCCGTGTACTTCCACGGGGCGCGGATCGACGGGCTCAAGACCTACGAGATCGCGCGGCGAGGGATCGGGCGCACGTTCCAGTCGGTGAAGATCTTCCGCGAGCTGAGCGTCTGGGACAATCTGTCCATCGCGGCCATGGGCCGCGAGCGCGTCGGGTGGGAGCCCGCGGCCACCGCCTGGCTGGAGCGGCTGGGTCTCGATCATCTCCGCGAGGATCCGGGGGAGAGCCTCTCCGTGGGCCAGCAGCGGCTCCTGGAGCTGGCCATGAACCTCGTCGTCGATCCACCCTTCCTGATGCTCGACGAGCCGCTGGCCGGCGTGCATCCCGTGGTGCGGCAGCGCATCGCCGACACCATCCGCGAGCTCCGCCGGGAAGGCCGCACCTTCCTCGTCATCGAGCACGACATGGCGTTCGTGATGGAGCTCTGCGACAAGCTCGTGGTCATGGATCACGGGCTCAAGATCGCCGAGGGCGCTCCGGAGACGATCCGGCGCGACCCGGCGGTGATCGACGCGCTCCTGGGCCGGCGGCGCGATCCCGCGCTCGCCTGATGCTCGAGGTCGGAGAGCTCCGCTCGGGCTACGGCCGGCTCGAGATCCTCCAGGGCGTGACGCTCCAGGTCGCGCCCGGCACCATCGTCGGCGTGATCGGGCCCAACGGGGCGGGCAAGTCGACCCTCCTCAAGACGGTCTTCGGCTATCTCTCCCCCTTCGGCGGCCGCATCACCCTCGAGGACCAGAGCCTGATCGGGCTCCGCCCCGACCAGATCTTGCGGCTCGGGACGGGCTTCGTGGCCCAGGCCGGCGGCCTCTTCGCGGACATGACCGTGCACGAGAACCTCCAGCTCGGCGGGTACGGGCTGCCCTCGCGCCACGAGGTCGCCCGGGCCCTCGACGCCGTCTACGAGCAGTTCCCGCGGCTTCGCGAGCGACGGCGCCAGGCCGCGGGCAGTCTCTCCGGCGGAGAGCAGCGCGCCCTGGCCCTGGCGCGGGCCCTCGTGATGCGACCGAAGCTCCTGCTCCTGGACGAGCCCTCGGCCGCGCTGGCGCCGCAGTTCATCGACGAGGTCTACGCGACGATCCAGGCGCTCAATCGGTCGGGGCTCGCGCTTCTCATCGTGGAGCAGAACGTGGAGATGATCCTGAGCGTGGCCCACCGCGTCTTCGTGCTCGACCTCGGCCGAAACGCCTTCGACGGCACTCCGGCCGAGCTGCGCCAGACCGACCGTATCCGGAGACTCTATCTCGGCGACCGCGAGGTCGGAACTCGTGCGCGTTGACCGCTTCGCCCCCTCACCCTACCCTCTCCCCCTCGGCGGGGGAGAGGGATTGTCAATTCTCCCTCTCCCTCTGGAGGGAGAGGGCAGGGTGAGGGTGGGGCGCCTGGTTGCTCTCACCGCCTGGGAGGCCTGCACGGTTGCAATCGCTGCTTGAGTTCCTGATTCAGGGCATCGTGCTCGGTGGGCTCTACGCGCTCTTTGCGGTGGGGATCACCTTGATCTTCGGCGTGTTGAACGTGATCAATGTTGCCCACGGCGAGTTCTTTGCCGTCGGGGGCTACGTGCTCTTTGCCGCCGTCGTGCTTCTCCACGTTCCGCCCGTCGTCGGCGCGGTGGCGGGCGGAGCGGGGGCGTTCCTGCTGGGGCTCTGCGTGTACCCGCTGCTCATCGCGCCGCTCCAGCGGCGGCTCGGGCGCCGTCCCGCCGGCTCGCTCTACCTGGTGCTGACGCTCGGGCTCTCCACCTTCATGCAGTCGAGCCTGCTCGCCATCGGCGGCGGCGACTATCGGCAGGTTCCGCCCCTCGTCCGGGGCATCCTGGAGATCGGCTTCACGGGCGTGAGCTACCAGCGGGTGCTCGTCTTCGCGGTCGCCGCGCTCCTCCTGGCCGCGCTCTTCGTGTTCCTTCGCTGGCACCGGCAAGGGCTGGCCGTGCGCGCCGTCGCCCAGAATCCCGAGGCCGCGCAGGCCATGGGGATCGATCTCGGCCGGATCTTCTCCCTCACGCTGGCATTGGGCGTCGGCCTCGCCGGCATCGGCGGCGCCCTCATGGCGCCGCTCTTCAACGTGTACCCGGTGGTCGGGTTCCCGCTGACCATCAAGGCCTTCGCCATCACCATCCTGGGCGGCATGGGCAACCTCGTGGGCGCGCTCCTGGCCAGCCTGATCATCGGGGTCGCGGAATCCCTCGTCGTCATCGTCGTGCCGTCGCAGTGGCAGAACGGCGTGGCCTTCGTGGTCATGATCGCGGTCCTCCTCCTCCGACCTCAGGGGCTCCTGGGGCGCGCCACCGCGCGATGACGAAGCTTCGTCTCCTCGCTGTCGGCGCGGCGGGTGTCGCCCTCTTCCTGCCCGTGCTGCTCCCGCATCCCTTCGTGCTGAGCATCGCCACCCAGGCCGTCATCTGGGCGCTCCTCGCCGCGAGCTGGGATCTGCTCTCCGGCTATACCGGGCAGGTCTCGTTCGGCCACGCCGGCTTCTTCGCCCTCGGGGCCTATACCGCCGCCGCGGCGAGCAAGCACCTCGGGCTCTCGCCCTGGCTCGGGCTCGCGCTTGGAGCGGCAGTGGCCGCCGTGGTGGGGCTCGGCACCGGGTTTCCTGCCCTCCGGCTGCGCGGGCACTATCTTGCCCTCGTCACGCTCGCGCTCGCCGAGCTGATCCGGCTGACGGCTCAGAACTGGCTCGCCGTCACCGGCGGTCCGTTCGGGATCTACGACTTCGGCAGCTTCACGGGCTTGCCCGCCACGGGAATCCTGCGCGCCCAGGCCGTCTACCTGATCGTGGCCGCCATCGTGGGGGCCGGCGTGGGCGCCATGCTCTACGTCTGCCGTCGCACGCGGGCCGGGCGCGCCTTTCGCGCCATTCGAGAGGACGAGGTGCTGGCGGAGAGCCTCGGAATCAACACCACCGTCTACAAGCTGCTCGCCTTCGGCCTGAGCTCCGGGCTGGCCGGGCTTGCCGGCACGCTCTACGCCTACTACATTCAGCTCGTGAGCCCCACCGTCGCCACCGCTGCCACCACGTCGCTCGTGATCGGGATGGCCGTGTTCGGCGGGCTGGGCACGATCTGGGGGCCCGCCCTTGGCGCCCTCCTGCTCTATGCCATCAACGAGGGCCTGCGCTTCATCGGGGTCGTCTACAATCTCGTGGCGGTCGGTCTCGTGATCATGGTGTTCGTGATCTTCCTGCCGCGCGGCCTTGCCGGCCTCCGGTTCGGCCGCGCGAAGCACGTGGTGAGAAAAGACGCCACCGTGACGGGAGCGAGTGGATCGTGAGGGAATGTCGATGACGGAGGCCAAGAGCTACCGGCTGGGCGTGGACGTCGGGGGCACGTTCACCGATCTGGTTCTGGTCGCGCCCGATGGCCGGGCCCTCACGCGGAAGGTGCTCTCCACGACGGCGAACTACGCCGAGGCGATCATCACCGGCACCACCGCCCTCCTGGCCGACGCTGGGCTTTCGCCCTCGGTGGTCGGTGACGTCATTCACGGAACCACCGTGGCCACCAATGCCATTCTGGAGCGGCGTGGCGCGCGCACGGGGCTGATCACCACCGCCGGCTTCCGCGATCTGCTCGAGATCGGCCGCCTGCGTCTGGCTCGCCTCTACGATCTGGACTTCGAGCGGCCGGCGCCCCTGGTGTCGCGCCGTCTGCGGCTCGAGGTGGGCGAGCGCATGAGCCATGTCGGTGAGGTCGTCACCGCTCTCGACCGCGAGAGCGTGGAGCAGGCCGTCGATCGCCTGGCCGGGGACGGCGTGGAGTCCATCGCGGTCTGCCTCCTCCACGCCTATGCCAATCCCGCCCACGAGCAGGCCGTGGGCGCCATCGTGCGCGAGCGCGCGCCGGGCCTCGCCCTCACCCTCTCCTCCGACATCCTCCCGGAGATGAGAGAGTTCGAGCGCACGAGCACCGCCGTCACCAACGCGTACGTCATGCCCGTGATGGCCCAGTATCTCGAGGCGCTCGAGCGCGAGCTCGGCCGCGTCGGCCTGCCCGGCCCGCTCCTCGTCATGCAGAGCAACGGCGGCGTCATGACCGCCGAGCACGGCCGCCGCCGACCCGTGCACGTGATCGAGTCGGGACCCGCGGCCGGCGTCATCGCCACCGCCGCCCTCGCGCGGCGCATCGGCGAGGGCAACGTGATCAGCATCGACATGGGAGGCACCACCGCCAAGGCCTCGGTGATCGAGGGCTTCGAGATCAAGCGCACGGGCGAGTTCGAGATCGGCGGCAGCATGTCGCAGGGCAGCCGGCTCTACAAGGGCAGCGGCTACCTGCTGCGCGTGCCCGCCATCGACATTGCGGAGGTCGGCGCGGGTGGCGGGAGCATCGTCAGCGTGGATGGGGCCGGCGCGCTTCACGTGGGGCCCCGGAGCGCGGGCGCCGTGCCCGGACCCGTCTGCTACGGCCTCGGCGGGACGGAGGCGACCCTGACCGATGCCAATGTCTGCCTCGGCTATCTCCACCCCGCGCGGCTCCCCAGCGGGCTGGTCCTCCACGCCGACCAGGCCCGGCGCGTCGTGTCGGAGCAGGTGGGCGCGCCGCTCGGCCTCGGGTTGTCCGAGGCCGCCCACGGCGTCTACCTGCTGGGCTGCGCGGGCATGGCGCGCGCCGTCCGCGCCGTCACCATCGAGCGCGGGCGCGATCCGCAGGAGTTCACGCTGATCGCCTTCGGCGGCAACGGGCCGCTCTTCGCGGCGGAGATGGCCCGCTCGCTCGAGATCGCGAGGGTGCTGGTGCCGCCCGCCCCCGGGGTGTGGAGCGCGCTCGGGCTGCTCGAGGCGGAGATGGAGCATCACCTGGTGCGGACCTTCCTCCGGCCGCTCGCCGGCCTCGAGCCGCGCGATCTGGTCGAGGCGCTCGCCTCGCTCGAGAGAGAAGCGGAATCTCTCCTGCGCGCGCAAGGCTATGGGGCGGACCGCGTGGAGATCGAGCGCAGCGCGGATCTCAAGTACCAGGGGCAGTCCTTCGAGCTGGCCGTGCCGCTCGGGCCCGCCGCCATGGGCATCGACGGGATCAGCCGGCTTGCCGAGGCGTTCGACAAGGAGCACGAGCGCACCTACGGCCACAAGGCCGAGGGCGATCCGATCCAGATCGTCAACCTGCGCCTGACGGCGCGCGTGCGCCGGGCCACGGACCTGCGTCGCGAGACCCGCTTCACACCCGGCGAGCGGGCCCGGGGCGGCGAGCGCGAGGCCTACTTCGGTCCCGGCCACGGCATGATCCGCACGCCGGTCATCGGGCGCGAGGATCTCGACGCGCGGCCGCGGTCCGGCCCTTTGCTCATCGATGAATACGACGCCACCACGCTGGTGCTGCCCGACTG
>WNGJ01006685.1_pt1 | contig 12233 bp, 11 predicted proteins | sample 5400611 | NCBI WGS metagenome assembly WNGJ01 (sample SAMN13153375, study PRJNA577476) | soil metagenome | isolation source: 40 cm soil or saprolite under Garry oak tree replicate 1 | place: USA:California | collected 2016-06-15 | reverse complement strand
AGCCCTTGTCGGCGAGGAACACGAAGCTCGCCGACGTCTGCGGCGCCGTCGAGGTGTTCAGCTGGATCCGGATCGTGCCGCACGAGGTTCGCATCACGGCCGTGTAGACCGTGTTCTTGTTCAGGACATCCTTCGCGGCCGGGGCGTGGTCGAACTGCGGCTTCGGGGTGTCGGCGGCCGCGGGACGCTTCCCGCCGCAGGCGACCTGCTTGGCCGGCGACGCTTGCGCCGTGACCGTCCCCGTCTTCGTCGGGAGCCCCGTGGCCGCTGCCGAGGGCGTGGAGCTGGCGGACGGCGTTGTGCTGACGGTCGGGTTGTCGTTGCCTCCCGCGACCAACGCCACTCCGGTCCCGATCGCGGCGAGCCCGACGACGGCCCCGACGATGCCGGCGGTGAGCCGGCGGCGGCGTTGCGACTGCGTCTGCTCGGCCCTGCGGCGCGCGGCGAGCTTCGCGAGATGGCGTTCCCTGGAACGGCTGGGCATGGCGGGACAGGTTATCGAACGCCCAGCGCCTCGAGCGCGAGGCCGTCCAAGATGTCGGTCTCGGATACGAGCGTCCGCTCGTATCCGAAACGGCGCATGACCTCCACCAGGATCACGGCCCCGGCGACGATCACGTCGCCGCGGCCGGGAGCCATCACCGGGATCGCCGCTCGGGCTTCGTTCGTCATGCCGGCCAGCCCGTCCAGCACGCGCTCGGCCTCGGCCGCGGTCAGCCACGTGCGGTGGATCCGATCGGGATCGTAGCGGCCGAGGCCGAGCGCGATCGCCTTGATCGTGGTCGCGGTTCCCGCGACGCTGACGAAGGTCCGCGCTTCGCCGATGGGAACGACCGTGGTCGCCTGCGCGATCCCTCGGCGGACCCCCGCGCGGAGGCGATCGAGATCCTCCTGCGTGGGCGGATCGTTGCGGATCGAGCGCTCGGTCAACCGGACGGAGCCCATCTGCACGCTGATCGAGTGGTCCGTGAACGCCGGCTCGCGGCCGAGCACGAACTCGGTCGATCCCCCACCGATGTCCACGACGAGGAACGGGCCCTCGCCCGGATCGAGGCCGCGCGTCGCGCCGAGGAACGAGAGCGCGGACTCCTGCTCACCCGTGATCACCTCGAGCTCGGACCCGGCGGATCGGCGGACGGCGTCGGCGAGCTCGTCGCGGTTCGCGGCGTCGCGTGTGGCGCTCGTCGCCCCGACACGGATCGTCTCCGCGGCCAGGGCGCGCGCACGACGGCAGTACCGGTCGATCACGGCGATCGTCCGGGCCAGCGCCTCGGGTTCGAACCGGCCCGTCCGATCTACGCCACGGCCGAGCCGCGTGATGACCATGTCGCGAGCAAGCTCGGTCGGCTCCTACGTCTCGTCGGCGCCGGGCTCGAGGATGAGCAGACGGCACGAGTTCGTCCCTTGATCGATCGCCGCGACGCGGCGCGCACGCTGCGTCGGATGCACCGGCTCCACCCGCTGGGCGACCCAGGCCCCGACGACGTCGTCGCCGCCTCCAAGGTGGTTCGCGTAGTGGGCGTGCAGACACTTGATGCCCCGGCGCGTGCCGCCGACGCCACCCCAAGCCCGCGCCTCCGGGAGGTCGCGCGCCCGATCCTCGGCCGCCTCCTCGTGCGCGGCGGCGATCGCCGCCCCGAACGTCTCGTCTTCGTTGGCGCGCTCGTTGAGCCGCACGATCCAGCCCTCGGCTTCCAGCCGGGAAACGGCCTTGACCGCGACGGGACACGTGAGCCAGTGGGTGGTGGGGAAGGGCGCGCCCTCGGCATCCAGCGGCGCATTCCGGATCACCAGGGCTTGGCCGCCGGTGCACCGGGCCGTGACCGTGAACGGGACGGTGGGCTCGCGGCCGAGCTGCTCGGCGACGGTTGCGAGATCTGTCGCGCGCAGTTCGCCGTGGTCGACGCCGGAATGGCCCGTGTTCGTCAACCGATTGACGACCCTGCCGCGGTGTCGGCAGCCTCGTACGTCAACATCTTCACGACGGCAACGGCCGTCGTTGTCGTGAAGGTGTTGACACGAACGTCCGGCAGGATGGCCACGCTCCTAGTGACAGGTTGACACGCGGGCGTGCGGGCAGCGGGCCCGAAGGCTCTCCTACTTGCGCTTGTGCTCGGTCGCGCGCCGGAAGTCGACCTGCCGCTCCTCGCTCTGCCGCATGAACTTCTTCAGCATCTGCTCGAACCCGGGGTCCGAGCCGCGGCGCGGGGCCCGTGGCGGTGCCGGGTCCTGGAGCGCCTTGATGGACAGGTCGATCTTGCCGTCGTCCTTGATCGCGACGACCTTCGCCTCGACGCTGTCTCCCTCGCGGAGATGTTCCCGCACGTCCTTCACGTAGTTCCTGTCGATCTCGGAGATGTGGACGAGGCCCATCCGCCCGTCCTCGAGCTGCAGGAACGCTCCGTAGTTCTCGATCCGCGCCACGGTGCCCGTGATGGTCGCACCGACCTCGATCTCAGCGATGTCGCCGTCCCCTTCCGCCGGTCCGGGCCGCTCCCGGACGCCGGCCAAGTGTGCGGGACCGGCCCGTCAGCCGTCAATCGAGGTGAGGGCCGGTCCCGTAGCATCGCCCGATGGAGGTCCGGACGCACGACGACCCCTCGGTGTGGCTGGAGGCCGTCCTGCCGCTGCTGATGCTCGACGAGGCTCGCCACGACCTCCACCTGGGCCTCGTGCATACGCTGGTACGCCACCCATCGGTCTATCCGTCGAAGCATCTCTGGAGCGTGGAGGATGCGGGCACGGTGGTCGGGGCCGCGCTCCAAACGCCCCCGCACAACCTCGTCCTGGCGCAGCCGGCCGCGGAGGGCGCGAACGACCTCCTCGCGGACGCGATCGGGTCTGCGGGGATCCAGGTCCCCGGGGTCGTCGGGGGACTCCCTGAGGCGGAGGCTTTCGCGTCGGCCTGGTGCGCCCGTACGGGCGACACCGTCCGACGGGTGATGGGACAGGGGATCTACTCGCTCACGCAGGTCCTCCCCGTGCCCGCTGCCGCAGGCACGCCGCGGACCGCCACGCCCGACGATCTGGAGCTCGTCGCCGGCTGGATCCAGGACTTCCAGGATGAGGTCGTTCCCGCCGCCCTCCGGAGCGATCCGGAGGAACGTCGCCGCCGCCTCGGGACCATGCTCGCGTCTGTCGAGGAAGGCATCTGGCTCTGGGAGGCGGCAGGACAGGTCGTCTCGCTCTCCGGGTTCGGGGGTCCGACCCCGAACGGGATCCGGATCGGACCCGTGTACACGCCGCCCGGACTCCGCGGCCGAGGGTACGCGACGACGTTGGTCGCCGACCTGAGCCGGCGGCAGCTCGCGAGCGGCCAGCGCTTCTGCTTCCTCCATACGGACCTGGCGAACCCGACGTCGAACGCGATCTACAGGAGGATCGGGTATCAGCGCGTCTGCGATTCGGTCGTGCTGGCGTTCGAGCGGCCCTGAGCCGGGCGCGCTCAGCCGCAGTCGGGCAGGGTCGGCGCGCCACCCTTCGGGATCGGCACGAACGCGATCTCGCCCGGCTTGACCATCCCGAGGCACTCGCGGGCAAGCCGCTCGAGCGTCGATGGGTCGTTCAGATCCGCGATCCGCCGTTCGAGCTCCGTGTTCTGTTGCTGCAGCTGGTCCGCCTGCCGCTGCAGCCCCTCGAGCTCCGAACGCTGGACCAGGTACGCCCGGGTCGGGGCGACCGCGAAGACGGCGACGACGAAGACGGCGAACAGCAAGATGGATGCGCGCGGCGTCAGGCGGACGCGACCCGATCGGCCGCTCGGCCGTTTCCGATCGTCCCCCCGGGCTGCGGCGGGGGAAGTCGCCGTGGCCCGCGCGCTCATGGCGCTCGATCGCCCCCGGGTGGCCGGCCCGCGAACGGCGAGCCGAACCGAGCGTCCTCGCCGAGCGATCCCTCGATCCGCAACAGCTGGTTGTACTTCGCGGTGCGCTCGCCGCGCGAGGGCGCTCCGGACTTCATCTGTCCCGCGTTCGTCGCGACGGCCAGGTCCGCGATCGTGGTGTCCTCCGTCTCGCCGCTCCGGTGCGAGACGACGACACCGAAGCTCGCGCGCTGCGCGGCCTCGATCGCGTCCAACGTCTCCGTGAGGGTCCCGATCTGGTTCACCTTGACCAAGACCGCGTTCGCCGCGCCCGTCCGGATCCCCCGTTCGAGCCGCTCCGTGTTCGTCACGAACAGATCGTCGCCGACCACCTGCACGCGGCCACCGAGCGCGCGTGTGAGCGAGACCCACCCCTCCCAGTCGTCTTCCGCGAGCGGGTCCTCCAGGGAGACGATCGGGAACCGATCAAGTAGGTCGGACCAGAACGCGACCATGTCGTCCGCCGTCCGGTCGGCACCTCCCAGGTGGTAGCGGGCGTCCTTGAAGAACTCGGAGGCCGCCGGGTCGAGCGCGATCGCCATCTCCGTGCCGGGCTCGAGCCCGACCAGCTCGATCGCACGCATCAGGAACCCCAGGGCCTCGTCGGCGGTCGCGACGTCGGGGGCGAACCCGCCCTCATCGCCGACGGCCGTGGACATCCCCGCCTCGTGGAGCAGATCGCGGAGCGCGTGGAAGCACTCGACGCCCCAGCGGAGCGCCTCGAAGAACGACGCTGCGCCGACCGGCATCAGCATGAACTCCTGGAGCTCGAGCCGGTTGTCGGCGTGGGCGCCGCCGTTGATCACGTTCAACATCGGGACCGGCAGCGCGTGCGCGTTCGGTCCTCCGAGGTACCGGAAGAGCTGCTGACCGGACGACTCGGCCGCGGCCTTGGCGACGGCGAGCGAGACCCCGAGGATCGCGTTCGCGCCGAGCCTGCTCTTGGTGGCCGACCCGTCGAGGTCGATCAGCGTCCGGTCGAGGCCGCGCTGATCGAACGCGTCGAACCCCTGGACCGCCCTCGCGATGGGCCCGTTGACGTTGGCGATCGCGTGCAGGACCCCCTTGCCGTGGTAGCGACCCGGCTCGGCGTCGCGCAGCTCGAGCGCCTCGTGCTCACCGGTGGACGCACCGCTCGGCACGGCCGCCCGGCCGAGCGCACCGTCGTCGAGGACGACGTCGACCTCGACGGTGGGGTTCCCTCGGGAATCGAGGATCTCGCGGGCAGAGACGTCCTCGATCAGCGACATGGCTGGCCGATGGTACCGGACGTTCCGGGCGCCCACGGGAGGCTCAGCGGTAGGTCTCACCCGGCGGCGGCTTCGTGAACTGCCGGAAGGTGCCCACCGGATCGAACCCGAGCTTGCCGTAGAGCTGCTGCGGCCAATCGGCGGCGTCCGCGATCAGGAAGACGAGGTCGGCGGCGTCGCGCGCCGCGCTGATCGCGGCCGCGAGGAACGCGCGCGCGACGCCGCGGTTCCGGTACGCCTCCAACGTGTCGACGCTCTCGATCTGGGCGACACCGTCGCGGGCGTAGAGCTCGCAGGAGCCCACGATCCGGCCGTCGATCCTGGTCGCGAAGAACCGGGCGCCGACCCGCTCGATCAGGACCTCCCGGAAGTCCGCCAGTATCTCCGCGCTCTCGCGCGGGGTGCCACCGTGCGCGACGAGGTTCGTCTGGACGATGAACGGTCGGACGGTCTCGAAGTCCACCTCCGCGACCTCGAGCAGCGGCGGCTCCCGGTCGGGCTCGCGCCGAAGCGCCAGATACACGAGGCGGTCGGCGTCGTAGCCGAGCTCGACCAGCCCGGTGGCGACCCGGGCGCCCTCGGCGTCGTCGTCGAACACGAACTCGCGATGCCGGAAGCGTTCGAGCGCCCGGTCGGCCTCGGCCGCGAGCTCGGTCGCCGTCGCGCCGCCGACCGAGCGCTCGACCCGCAGGAAGTTGCTGTCCCACCGATCGGGGAACCTGTCGTGGTACAGCGCCGTGCCGAAGCGCCACGGCTCGATCCTGGTGCTGGTCGTGTCCTCGATCCAGTGCCGGAACGTCTCGATCCGTTCGAGGTCCTCCGGCACGGCTGGTGCTCGACCGGACACCGTCAGCGAGCTTCGCGGAACAGCGCGCGAAGCTCGTCCTCCGGAGCCGTTTCCACATCCACGCCGCGCTCGGCCGCAAGCACGACGAACCGCTCGTACCGAGCGGCGAAGCCGGCGATCGTCCGTCGGAGCGCCGACTCCGGATCCACGCCGAGCTTCCGCGCCACGGCGACCGTCGCGAACAGCACGTCGCCCACCTCCCCTTCCGCGTCCTCGGGCGACGTCGCCTCCTCGAGCTCGTCCAGCTCCTCGCGGAGCGCGCCGATCGCGCCGGGGACGCTTCGCCACTCGAACCCCCACCCGGCGGCCCGCCGCTGAACCTTGGCGGCGCGCGCGAGGGCCGGCAGGGACGCCGGGATCCCGTCATCCACGCCCTTGCGTCCGCCGTCCTCCTCGGCCTTCAGCTTCTCCCAGTTGACGAGCACCTCGTCGGACCCCGCGACGTGGACGTCGCCGAACACGTGCGGATGACGATGGACCAGCTTGCGGATGAGTCCCTCGGCCACGTCGTCGATGTCCCACCGGCCCTCGTCGGCCGCGATCTGGGCGTGGAAGGTGACCTGCAGCAGCAGATCGCCGAGCTCGTCCCGAACGGCCTCGTCGTCGTCGGCGTCGATCGCCGCCAGGAGCTCGTGCGTCTCCTCCAAGAGGTGGCGTGCGAGCGTCCGGTGCGTCTGCTCGCGGTCCCACGGGCACCCGTCGGGTTCCCGCAGCCGGGCCTGCACCTTCACTAGATCCACGAGCCGCGCTCCGCCCCTGGACGACGGGGCCGGACCGGCAGGGACGTGGTCGGCCGGATCGCCGATCATGGCGACGGGGAGGTGGGCGAACCCGACGTGGGTGAGGCGGTCGCGCTCGGGTCCGTGCTGGTGATCCGCACCACCTGGAGCGTGGCAGGGTCGAACCGGCCGAAGCTCGGATCCACGTCGATCGCTCCCGCCTGATCCTGCTGCCGGACCCAGCCGCTGAAGGCGTTCGCCTGCGCCTGCTTCAGTGCCTGGTCCCTGACCTGCGCGAATGGCGTGATCTGCTTGTCCACCAGATAGATCACGTGCCATCCGAACTGCGTCTGCACGGGTCGTGAGATCTGGCCCGGCTTCAGCGCGAGCGCGGCAAGGGCGAACGACTTGGGGAACTTCGTCGCCGCGGTCGCGGGAAGCTCGCCCGAGTTCTGCGCGGCCGAGGGGTCGATCGACACGTTCTTCGCGAGCTTCAGGAAGTCGGCGCGCGTCGCACCGGGACGGGTCACCCGCTGGTAGACCGACTCCGCCTCGGCCTTGGTCTTCACCAAGATGTGGTCGGCCGTGATGGTGGCGTACTGCGCCGGGTTCTGCTGATACGCCGTTCGCAGCTGCGCCACGTCGACCTTCGCCGTCGCCAGCGCCTTCGCGACCTCGTTCTCGAGCAACGAGAGTCGCACCAGCTGCGCGAAGTCGTCGTGCGTAACGTTGTTCGTCTGCAGCAACGTGGCGAGGGTGCCCTTGCCGACCTGGGACTCGAAGCCGTCGATCGTCTTTTGGAGATCGGCGTCGGCAACGCTGATGCCGTTCTTCGACGCGTAGTCCTGCGCCAGCCGGAACTGGATCATCGCCGCCAGCGAATACCGGTTGCAGGCGGCCGCGGCGGTGTCGTCCACCCCGTCCGTCTGTCCGCACGCCGAGTGCTGCAGCCCGAAGAGGCTCTCGAAGACCCCCGCGGTCACGGCCAGCTCCGCATCCGTGACGTCGGTCCCAGCGACGTGGGCGGCAGCGGGCGCCGCGGCGGCGCCTCCGCAGGCGGTCGCGAGGACGAGCAGCGCTGTCCCCAGGACGAGCGGAACGAGACGGCGGAGGGGATGCATGCTTCGAGTCTACGAGGCGGCCGGCGCCGCGGGCTGGGCGACCCCGAGCCCCGGCTCGGCCGGCTCGCCGACCGCCTCGCGCAGACGCGCCTCGACCCAGCGGACCAGATCGGCACCGAAGAACCGCTCGGGCACGAGGTTCAGCGTGCCCTTCGCCGCATGGTAGGTCGTCCCCGAGATCCGCTCCGAGAGATCGACGAGGAACGCCTCGGCGATGGCGACGGGGGTCAGCCGGACCTGATCGCGGTACGTCGTCACCTCCTCGACGCCCAGACGAGCCGCGGTGAGTCGGAGCGACCCGATCGCGAACAGGACCTCGACCTGTTCCGGCAGCGCTCCGTACCGATCGATCGTCTCGTCGCGGATCTCCCCCAAGACCGCATGGTCACCCGCGAGCGAGATGCGTCGGTAGAGCTCCAGCCGGAGGGCCTCCTGCGCCACCCAGCCGGGCGGGACGAACGCCTTCACCGGCAGATCGATCCGGAGCTCCTTCTGGCGCTCGATCGGCTTGCCCTGGAGCTCACGGACCGATTCCTGGAGGATCCGCGCGTACGCGTCGAACCCGACCGCCGCGATGTGGCCGCTCTGCTCGGCGCCGAGCATGTTGCCGGCGCCGCGGATCTCCAGATCGCGCATCGCGATCTGCGATCCGCTCCCGAGGGCCTGGTGACGAGCGATCGTCGCCAGGCGCTCGTGCGCTTCCTCCGTCATGGCGCGCTGCGCCGGGAAGAAGAAGTACGCGAACGCGCGCTCCGAGGATCGGCCGACCCGGCCGCGGAGCTGATACAGCTGCGCGAGCCCCAGCATGTCGGCGCGATCGACGATCAGCGTGTTGGCGTTCGGGACGTCCAGCCCGCTCTCGATGATCGTCGTGCAGACCAGGACGTCCCCGTCACGGTCCCAGAACCGGATCATCTGTTGCTCGAGCTGATCCTCGTCCATCTGGCCGTGCGCGATCACGATCCGAGCGTCGGGAAGCTCTTGGCGGAGCCAGTTCGCCTGTCGGTCGATCGTCGCGACCCGGTTGTGGACCCAGAACACCTGGCCCTCGCGAAGCAGCTCGCGGCGGACGGCCCCGAGCGCCAGTCCTTCATCGAGCGAACCCACGTAGGTGAGGACCGGCTGACGGTCCTCGGGAGGGGTGTCGATCGTGGAGAGCTGGCGGATCCCGGTGAGCGCCATCTCCAGGGTCCGCGGGATCGGGGTCGCCGTCATCGTCAGCACGTCGACCTGCGCACGGAGCTGCTTCAGCCGCTCCTTGTGCGAGACGCCGAAGCGCTGCTCCTCGTCGACGATCAACAGGCCGAGATCCTTGAACCGCACGTCGCGCCCCAAGAGCCGGTGCGTGCCGATCACGACGTCGACCTTCCCGGCGGCGGCGCCCTCGATCACCTCGTGCTGCGCCCCGGGGTGCACGAACCGCGACAGCATCTTGACGGTGACCGGGTACGGCGCGAACCGTTCCGAGAACGTCATGAAGTGCTGTTCCGCGAGCAGCGTCGTCGGCACGAGCACCGCGACCTGCGTTCCGTCCATCACGGCCTTGAACGCGGCCCGAACCGCGACCTCGGTCTTGCCGAACCCCACGTCGCCGCACAGCAGCCGATCCATCGGGAACGGCCGTTCCATGTCCTGCTTGACCTCTTCGATCACGCGGAGCTGGTCGGGCGTCTCCTCATGCGGGAACGCATCCTCCAGCTCCCGCTGCCACGGCAGGTCCGGCCCGAACGCGCGCCCCGGCACCGACATCCGAACGGTGTAGAGCCGCACCAGCTCGCCGGCCATGTCCCGCACCGCGCGCTTGACCTTGGCCGTGGCGCGGGCCCAGTCCGTGCCGCCCATCCGGTGCACGCGCGGGACGTCGCCGCCCAGGTACTTCACGACCATCCCGACCGCGTCCGACGGCACGTAGAGCCTGTCGTTCTGCGCGTACTCGAGCACGAGGTAGTCGCGCTCGGCGCCGGCGAGCGCTCGGTGGACGATCCCGGCGTACCGGCTGACGCCGTGGATCCGATGCACGGCGAAGTCACCGGGCTCCAGCTCTTCCGCGATCGAGTCCGTCCGCCGCCGCGTGAACCGGGGCGCGGTCCGCGTGTGACGACGCGAACCGAAGAGGTCTTCCTCGGTCGCGATCGCGAGCTTGGCCGGAGCGAAGACGAACCCGTTCGAGAGCGAGGCTTCGACCGTCTCAACCGGCGTCGCACCCACGACCTCGCTCGCGCGCGCCAATGAGCCATGACCGCGTCCGGTGACGATCGCGCGGTAGCCGCGCCCCTGGAGGGCGCCCAGCCGCTGCGCGATCTCGGTCGGGTTGCCCTGCGCCGATCCCCACGAGTGGAGCTGCAGATCGAGCCCTTCGGTGAACTCCGACAACTGGAGCTGGACGCGCCCGGCGACGGCGTCGCTGAGCTCGTTGAGGGCCCGGGCGGCGGGCCAGGCCAGCGCGTCGGCGAGCGCTTCCGCCTCTTCGTAGGCCGCGGCTGCGCGGTCCAGCGTGCGTCGCGCCTGAGTGAGGACGACCCACGATCCCTGGGGCAGGAGCTCGGCGGGCGCCGGGAGATGGTCGAACAGGAACGGAGCCGCGGTCTCCATCCCCTCGGGGTGGAGCCCATCCGCGATCCTCTGGAGGAGGTCGGCGAAGCGATCCGTGTGGTGCCGTGCCTGCTCGGCGGCCCGTTCGCGGATGCTGTCGTCCGGGATCAGCTCACGGACCGGACCGACCTCGACGTGGGTCAGCCGCGAGGTCGACAGCTGCGTCGACGCGGCGAACTCGCGGAGCGACTCGATCTCGTCGCCCCAGTACTCCAAGCGCACCGGCCGGCGGGCCACGCCGGGGAAGACATCGAGCACCCCACCGCGGACGGCGAACTCGCCGCGATGCTCCACGACGTCCGCACGGCGATACCCGAGGTCGACGAGCTGCTCGGCCAGCCGGTCCGGCGGGAGGTCGCGGCCGGACACCAGCTCGATCGGGAGCACCGTGCCGAGCGTCGGGATGAGCCCCTGCATGGCCGCGAGCGCCGGCGCGACCAGGACGGTCGCGCCCCGGCGCTCGCGGAGGCGCCGGACGGCCGCCGCCCTCCGGGCGGCGACGTCCGGCGCCGGCGAGATGCCCTCGTACGGCAGCGCCTCCCACGCCGGGAGCAGCGCAACGTCACCCGGGAGGAACGCCTCGAGGTCCTCCACGAGGGCATCGGCTTCGTGGGGACCCGGAGCCACGGTGAGCACGGGCGCGTCCAGCGCCACCGCGAGCCCGGCCACGACGAACGCCTCGCCCGTCTCGGCTCGGGCGTGGATCGGCCGGTCTTGCGCCAGCAGGAGACCCTCGAAGGTCTCCGACCCGACGAACAGATCCAGCGCTTCCCGCAAGCTCACCGACATCCACTCCCGACGTGCACCGAACAACACGAACAGCCCCGGTCGCGTCGCGACGGGGCATCCAGACCAATGGTACGGGAGGTCGGCCTGAAGTCGGTCGGTATGCTCGGCTACGCCGTCGGCGCCGTGGCGTAACCCTTCGTGGGAGGCCGGTGTTCCCGGCGTTAGCGACGCGGCGCGTGCCCAGGTCGGACACGTTCCTGGTCCCCGCGCCGACGGCGTAGCCGGGAACACCGGCCGACAACCCCGTTACGCTCGGCTCGATGCGTGCGATGGTGCTCGAGCGGGCCGGGGAGCCGCTGCGGTCGAAGGACGTGCGGGATCCGCGACCCTCGGCGGGTCAGGTCCGCATCCGGGTACTGGTCTGTGGCGTGTGTCGGACGGACGTCCATATCGTCGACGGCGAGCTCACGGACCCGACCCTCCCGCTCGTGCCGGGCCATCAGATCGTGGGGGTGGTCGAGGCGGTCGGCGACGGTGCCGAGGGTGTGGCGGTCGGTGATCGGGTCGGCGTCCCCTGGTTGGGATGGGCGTGCGGGGAGTGCCGCTACTGCACGACCGGGCGGCAGAACCTGTGTGAGCGCGCGCTGTTCACCGGGTACCAGCTGGACGGCGGCTACGCGGAGACGGCCGTCGCGGACGCCCGCGCGTGCCTGGCCCTGCCAGATGCGTTCCCCGACCTCCAGGCGGCGCCGCTGCTGTGCGCCGGGACGATCGGGTTCCGCGCCCTGCGCATGACGGGGCATGCCACCCGGCTGGGGCTCTACGGCTTCGGCGGCGCGGCACACATCCTCACGCAGGTCGCGATCGCCGAAGGGCGTCGGGTGTTCGCATTCACCCGTCCCGGCGACACGCCGACGCAGGCCTTCGCTCGCGAGCTCGGTGCGACCTGAGCCGGTTCGTCCACCGAGGCACCGCCGGAGCCGCTCGATGCCGCGATCCTGTTCGCCGCCGCCGGCGAGCTCGTCCCTCGTGCCCTGGAGGCGGTCGAGGCGGGCGGCACGGTCGTCTGCGCAGAGATCCACATGAGCGACATCCCGTCGTTCCCCTACGAGC
>WNGJ01059460.1_pt1 | contig 12236 bp, 7 predicted proteins | sample 5400611 | NCBI WGS metagenome assembly WNGJ01 (sample SAMN13153375, study PRJNA577476) | soil metagenome | isolation source: 40 cm soil or saprolite under Garry oak tree replicate 1 | place: USA:California | collected 2016-06-15 | reverse complement strand
TACATCATGAAGGCGCGAACTTTGCTGGCATGTAGCCAATTGGAATATGCGCGTCGATCCCAATATGTAGCACGAATTGTTTTAGCGCTACTATGTTGTTGCCTGATAATAGTAGCAAGTAGCTGTGCCAAGGTACCTTCCAAGAAAGGACCGGTTCAGGCTTTCACCCCGGTTGCAACTTCCAATGCTATTGCGTCACCGACTCCAACGCCAAAGCCTCCAACTATCACTCTACAGGTCATTGGCTGCCCTTCCGGACTCTCACTTAACTGGGATAATTTGGTAGGAACGCAGGTTAACGTAAATAAGGTACAAAAGGTGATGTGTGGTAGTCTAGAAGGCTCCGGTTCGTTCGAAGCCTTAGTAAATGTGCGCTATTACACGCCTGATGCTAAACTGGACTACTATGTCTACGATAACCTCAATGGAACACCCTCTCGGACTTTTAGTATGCAAGGTTTACTCGATGGCGATGCGCAGATCAGCCCCAGCGGTACTATTATGACGGCTGAAATTGGTCCGCAAGATACTATCAAAACTAAACCGGACGTTTTCAAGGAATATCAATGGAATGGCTCCGCATTTGTACAGGGCATGTTCCCCGGAATGTACCCGGATATGACATACTACCAGGCCGAACAGAATCAAGCCCAACTCAATACTGAACTCGCAGCGGGGAGTAAGCAGAATGCCTGGAGGACTGCGTTTTTGGGTGTCCCTGATCATTTGGCAAAGCAAATCTTCCACTGGACAAATATAGACACACACACTGTTCGATTTCGGTCAAGCACTGGAACGTACATCGCCGCAGTCTACAATTTGGGTCCGGGAGGTGGAGGATTCATTGCAACTATGTTTCATCTGGATAACAGCGAGGCCAACACTTTCGAAATAATGCAACTGACCTCGATTGATGGAAGTGTATTGCTCAGCACACCCACGACAGGTGTGCAGCTTGGCAATCCGCTCACTATAAGTGGTAGTTCTTACGCTAACGGTACCGTTCTCGGAAAGGCTGTCATCTACAATGATACTTTCATTGATATTGGTGACACAGGGGATATTCGTAGTCCTGCTTCTGCGGGCTACGTAAACTTTACCAAATCCATCAATTACCATTTGAACTCTTCTGGAGTTCAGGAGGCTGCTGTTGCTTTCTACTGGACCAATCAAAATAATAGCAATTTCACTAACCAGGTAGTAATTGTCAAGGTGCTTTTAACTTCCTGATACATCGACTCAAATAAGTTATGAAAACGAAGTCTGATCTTTAGGGTATTTTTAAGGAGGATTTGTTTTGAATCGAAAGTACTTTTTAAGTTTGAAGCAGTACGGTTGGATAATTATAGCTTGTACATTGCTGGCATTGTTAGCTGGTTTTGCCTTTCTAAAAAAAGAACCGCAGGTTTACCAGGTATCCTCTACAATGTATGTTGTTGCTGACGCTCCCACGAACACCTTCAATCCCACATTGTCCGCTAACGATAGCGTTGGCCTGGCTACCAATTATGCTTCTCAAATTACATCTCGCTCTGTAATGGAGTATGTCTACCAATCTGATCCACAGATCGCGCAACATGGCTATGGACCGGAAGATCTACTGGCCAATGTTATTACAACTCCCTCAACAACTGCTTCCACGATCTTGATCACTGCTTCAGCCGTTAATGCGAACGATGCTGTGCTGATGGCTAATGATGTTGCCAAGGGTTTCCAGACGTATGTCCAAACCCAAAACCAGCAACAACTGAACACACTACGAAGCAACCTCCAGAGTCAAATGGCAACGGTTGAGAAGCAGAAAAGTGCTACTGAAGGTGCTATAACAGCGCTTGCCACAACTACAGATCCGCATTATTCAGTCTATAATGCCGAGCTAAATGATCAGATTCATACGATAGATACAATTCAGACACAACTACTGACGCTGCCAGCTAATGCAAGTAGCAATATTGTGACAATACAATTCGCCACTACCAAAGACGCGGTCCCTGCTGTCAAGAGCAACCTGATCTTAGCTATTACAGCAGGTCTAGGTCTTTTGATAGGTACCTTGATAATGCTTCTGGTTATCTATATGGATAAGCGGCTACAAGGCGGAGAACAGGTACGTGAAAAGCTTGGAATAGCTTACCTTGGCGGCATCTCCAGGAATAAAAAATTTGCCACAAAGCACCGAAGGTAAAACGACCATCACACATGCGCTAGCTGCAACTATGGCTCGAGGTGGAAGCACCGTGGTTGTTATAGATGGTAACCTGCGCCAGCCCACCACTCATCTCGCTTTTGGTATGAAAACTGCAGGTCCTGGTTTGAGCGGCTTGCTTAAGGCTACAGATAGAGATGTTGTGGATGCTTACTCTATTGTACAGCGCAGTCATTTACCTAATGTCTGGCTTTTAGCAGCCGGAATGCCAATAGATGACCCTGTCCTCTTATTGGGCAGGAAAATGCCCGAAATATTGGCACAGTTGCGCAAAAAAGTTGATGTGGTCATTATTGATGGGCCTGCAATACTGAGTGGGGCAGAGGCTAGTGTGTTTGCATCGATGGTCGATGGTGTTGCATGGGTTGTTGACGCCAATCACAATAAACTTTCATTGTTGTTGAGATCTAAGGAAATTCTGAATTCATTGACACATACACCCGCTGGCATCATCATGAATGGTTTAGCACACCGAGGCGAAAACTCCTACTATGCCAGCGCTTCCTCAACAGACGCAACTGCTCAGGATTGGATGTCCATTGCAGTGAATACCGCCAATGGGCGCGATGCAGGTAATGTACAGAACCCAGAGCCGGTAGTCACTCTATCAACAGGGCCTCTAATGGCATCCATTCCCAGGGGTCTTCGAATCAAGAACGTAGGAATGCCCCCGCAAGCTCTATCAATACCTTCTCGCTCTGTAAATATGACAACTTCTCAGCAGTAGCTTCCTGGTAAAGAAAGCGTGTCTAATGCAAACATCTAATAGCTTTCCCAAGGGTGTGTTTCCTCCTTCGCCGGGAGGAAGCACTTCCGAGGTCACTCAACAATTCAGAAGTTACCAATTACGCCAGAAACGAATCTTGCTGAAACGTACAGTACAATTCTGGTGGTATCCAATTCTGTTTGTAATACTTGGCGGCGTTGTGGCTGCAACCCTTGGCCAATTCGCTCTTGATTTGCCCAAGGTAGTTATAGGGTTGACTTTTGGTATACCACTCATATATTTGGCTATAAGATTCCCGGCGGTCGGTTTACTCTTAGCTGCTATATGTGTATCTCCCTTTATCCCCAGTGCGCTAAAGGTAAGTACAGTCTACATTTCACCCGCTATCCCCCTCTTCCTGCTCATCTTTTTCTTAGTATGGGTGCGAACTGGTTTTAGTGGGAGAAAGCCAATCTTACCTTCCTTGTGGACAGCGTGGCCGCTATTTGGTCTGATTTTCATGGCGATTCTTTCTGAATTGTTCGCTCAAGCAACATGGCTGATTGTTGTGCCACGCCAGGTATTGGGCAACCCCATTGTTTTTGAAGAGGGCATCGGTGTGGCTATGTATTTCGCTCCCCTCATCGTTGTCTGTACTGTCAGCGCAATTCTAACCGGAAAGGATAGATGGATTCAGTATATCTTACATACATTCCTGATCCTGGCCCTTTTCGACGCGGCCATCTTGCTTGTTGAATTTAAACATATCGGCGCCGATATTTATTCGTTCCGTTACACCTCACCAAGCATTGGTTGGATGCCTTTAGAGGCTTTGGCACAGTTACTCGCTTTAGGATGTATGATTGCATATGCTTACTTTCTTTGTGCCACACGATGGTTAGGTCGTCTTATGTATGGTCTGGCTTTGGTAATATGTTTGATGGCCCTCTATTTCTCTCTGGAAAATAGCTGGTGGCTCGAGGCCGCAATCGCTCTCGCCGTAATGACACTCGTGTACTCACGTCGGCTATTGGTGTTTTTTTGTGTTGCAGCTCTCCCATTTCTTCCCCTGGTCCGATCATTTGTTCAGAAGCTACAGAACAAGGCGTCGGTTGACGCCTTGCGTCTTATCATCTGGCAAGATATGCTCCGCGCCTGGAGCAAGCGGCCTGTATTTGGAGTTGGCCCTGGTAACCTCTGGGCCTACGACCAGGTTTTTACGCATTTGCCACAGGGCGTGCGGAACTTCGCTAAATCGGGTTTAGGTGTTGCGCACAATGGATTTCTCCAAACATTAGGAGAACTTGGACCACTAGGCTTGTTCTTCCATATCGCATGCCTCGTCGTGCTAATTATCGCCGCGGTTCGCTTATTTCGCCGCTCTCGTTCCATCGATGCCCCTGAGATACGCCATGATCGTGTACTTGGATTGGTAGGTTTGGGTTTGGTCTGTGGCTCGATGGCAGGTGATCTTGTCGCCAGCTACTTCTTCTTGCCACCTCGTCAGAGCCTTCATGTTGCTTCTTTGCCTCAGGCGTTGGCTACATGGATTATTTATGGTTGTATCCTCTACAAGGATCAACTCTGGAGGATGGTTTGTAAGGGAATAAGGGTTGAAAATTGAAGAAACTACAATACCTACCGAAACAAGCTTTTCAGTTCGACTTGAAAATGAAGTTGGAGACTGGCAAGAAGATACTGTAAAACGACCTGCCATCAAAATAAATCCTGGGTTGAATTTGGAACTGGATGCATTGCTTACTTCTGATGAAGTCTGGCAAGAAGATACTGTGAAACGACCTGCTATCAAAATAAATCCTGGGTTGAATTTGGAACTGGATGCATTGCCCACTTACCATAAATTGTCATCGCAATTTAAAGCACCGCTCAAGGGAGTGGGAGAAAGGACTATGACGCCTGAGCCAGAACAGATTTCAACATGGAGATCTACAAATCCCAAGCTGCCCTTAGCAAAGATTCAACATAGAATGCTTCATCAAAGATGGGAGCCTGAAACTTTTGGCTTCGATCTTGAGGATGACCCCGAGTTCGAGAAACATACCACGGTGCAGATGAGGGTAATCAAAGGCAGGGAGAATCGGGAAAGCTCGTCTCCACAATCTTCACCTGAAGTAAAAGCAGAGGTCTCAGGCGCAGCAAGCGGTGCGGCAATTATCGGTACCGGTAGTATCATCGGCAACCTGCTCAAGTACATCAATAATCTTCTGATACAACGTGGATTTGGCGCCGGACCCTATGGGTTATATGCGCTTGGTATGTCCACTGTGACGTTAGCCATTTCCATCTTTAACCTCGGCCTGGATGATGCAATGGTACGCTATGTCTCAATCTATCGGGGTAGAAATCAAACGAGTTTACTGCGCGGGTTGACATTGTTTTGTACAGCTTTGGCCGGGGTCGCTGGGATACTTGGTGCATTGCTCGTAGTCTTTTTTGCGCCTTTTCTGGTTGCCATCAGGCATGCTCCCAGTATGCTCCCCATTCTATTACTGATGGCACCTCTGGTTGCACTTTCAAGCATGCAGAATATCTGGACCGGTGGTATGCAGGGCTTTAAAGCTTTCAAATGGCGCATTCTGGTACAACGCCTTGTAGTGCCTGGAACATTAACGATTCTGCTCATATTCGTTCTTCTTTTTTCCAAAGATTTAGCTACAGTTGTGCTTGTGACCCTCGTTAGTGCGCTGATTGGTGTCTTGTTCAACCTGTTCTTCTTCTTCCGGTTGATGTCTCAAACGAAGGATACGGGAAAAGAAGAATACCAGCTACGCGAGTGGATCAGTTTCGCTTTACCAAACTTTTTGACCTCCATCCTCGATACAGTATTGGAAGCAGTAGATACGATACTACTGGCGTTTCTTGTCGTTTCCATTGTCGCTGTTGGGCAGTATGCAGCTGCTATTCGATACAGCACCATTATCGCGTTGCCCTTGCAATCTCTCAATGTTATGTTCGCTCCAACTATCGCTGAACTGCATCACAACGGAGAAAAGGAAAAACTGGAGGTTATGTTTAAGGTTGTAACCAACTGGGTAATAATCTTCAGCTTACCAATTTGCCTGATTGCCATACTGTTCTCCAGGCCTTTGCTTGGTATTTCAGGCGATAGTTTTCTGGCCGCATGGCCGTTGCTTGTTGTACTATCAGTCGGAAGTATGGTTAATGCTGGTACGGGTTCAGTTGGATATATTCTAATCATGACTGGCCATCAGAAGCACTCACTTATCAACTCGCTCACCGCCGTCATCATTAACATTATTTTAGGTATCATTCTCACTAAACTTTATGGAGCGTTGGGTACCGCTATTGCCACTGGTCTTGCTTTGGCAATTGTCAATCTGATGCGACTGCTTCAGGTGCGCCTGTTGCTCAAGATTCATCCTTACCGTTGGGATACGCTTAAGCCATTGGGGGCAGGATTGATAAGCTCTTTACTGATCGGCGCTTTATTGTACTTCCTGCATCTAACACAGATTTCCTTGCGGATCTCCCACTTTAATTTTTCTAGTGAACTTTTACTCATACCCGTTCTTCTAGTAATCTATGTTTCACTCCTGGTGATGTTTAAATTCAGTCCCGAAGATAAGATCGTTATAGATAAGTTACGCAAAAAGCTCAGAGGCCGAAAAAAATAAGAAAGAGGTATAGTATGCGCACCGTAGTTTTTGGTGTAGATGGCTTGACATTTCGCGTTCTTCAACCACTCATTGAGCGAGGGGACCTTCCCAACTTTAAGAAGTTAAGTCAGGAAGGCTGTGAGTCTACACTCCAATCAAAGTACCCACCTCTAACGCCACCTGCATGGACTTCGCTATCGACTGGATTGAAGCCTGCTCGTCATGGTGTCTATGACTTCTGGATGTATGAACATCAGGAGCAAGGTAATGCTCGAAACGCTCGTGTGCAGACAAAACGCAAAGGAGGAAAGGCAATCTGGAACATTCTCAGTGAGTATGGGAAACAAGTTCTTGTGATTAACGTGCCTGTTACCTATCCTCCTGAACCCGTTAATGGTATCATGATCAGCGGATATATGACTCCGAGCAGCAATGTTGAGTTCACTTATCCCTCCAACTTCAAGGAAGAGCTCTACCGTGTTGTTCCTGACTATCAGATTGATCTGGATCTTCGTAGTTTTTGGAGGAAACCAAGAGCGATGGAACTGCTGATCGATGCGACCCTACGTATGACGGAGCGACGTATCGAACTGACCACTTATCTCCTCAAAGAGAAGCCCTGGGATTTTTGTTACGTGGCCTTTGTTGGCCCCGATCGCCTGCAACATTCTCTGTGGGAAGAAATCAGTTCATTGGATACACGGGCGACTGACTACTTTCGCTTGTTGGATCATGGTCTCGGTTTGATCTTAGAACAACTCGGTCCAGATGATAACCTGTTCGTAGTTTCTGATCATGGGTTCCAGGGTATCACACATGTCTTCAACATTAATGAGTATCTGTATAGTAAGGGGTGGCTCACACCAAGTTCCAGCTATCAACATCAGATTAAGCGAGCTCATCGTTACGCCAATCTTAAGTGGGTACTCAAACGCATAGGGTTGCTTTCATTAGCACGAAGGACAAGAAGAAAACTGAAGCATGCAGGTGCTCTGAAAGTTCTCCATTCAGATGTCTATCACCCGCTGCTGCTTGATATCGATTGGGAGCGTACTTTAGCCTATGTACCTTCGCTTTCGGGATACCCCGGAAGTTACGTTGATATCTTCTTAAGAGAGGACCTGGATGCTCAAAGTCTAGCTGAATTGTGCGAGGATCTCAAGCAACAAGTTGATTCACGAAGTGGTCAGTCACTCGTCAATGCTCTTTACACTACCGAGGTCTTTGGTGAGGGACCATATGCTCCTAGTGAACCTCATCTCTTACTCTTACCCAATGATGGCATCACTTTCAATATGAAACTTGGTGGAAAGTCCCTGTGGGATGAAGCAAGTAAGACGCGTGGTACGCACCAAAAAAATGGGGTACTCTATGCATATGGAGGGGGTATCAAGTCGGGTTTTAAGGCACCAGACTCGGAAATATACGATCTTGTACCTACGGTATTGCGTAGCATGGGCTTACCTTTGCCACATACGTTCGATGGTCGCGTACTAGAAGAGCTGTTTGTAACTGAACAGCTCTCGACAGCAGGAGTTAGCAATACCGAGGGTAACCTGGCTCGTCGAAAATTGCAGAAGTTACTGGAGATGTAGGCCTGTGGATCAATCTATAAATTTACAAGAGAGACCGTTCCAACCCTGGCCGCAAGGTTCTATAGCCAACGATTGTGACCTTTGGCGCGACTATTGGCGAAACAGGAACCATCCCTGGCGTACTGAGCCGGAGATCGATGTTAAGCGCCAGGCAATGCTCAATCAGTACCTTACTACCATGGCCGATAGCGAGCGGGGGTGTTACCCTTTCAAGGATATCGGTACTAAATTGAGTCGTGCCGATGTTGAGTGGTTGCTGGCTTCACGAGTAGATGGTAATGTCGATTGGAGCAATGTTCATCAACGGGAATGCGCAGGGTTGGATCTACGTGGAGCTGACTTGCGTAAAGTGCGTCTGAGTGGGCTGCCCCTGACACACATGCGGGGTGGGCTAATCTCAGACGAGTGGGTGGGCTGATCTACGTGGAGCTCACCTGGAGGGGGCAGACCTGTGTGGAGCGCATTTAGCTGGGGCTGATCTACGTGGAGCTCACCTGGAGGGGGCAGACCTGTGTGGAGCGCATTTAGCTGGGGCTGATCTACGTGGAGCTCACCTGGAGGGGGCAGACCTGTGTGGAGCGCATTTGGAGGGAAACGAGGAGTTTCCGAATCCTGCCGATCTACGAATGTCTTTTTTCGATAACACAACCATTCTGGAGGGCATCACGTTAGGCGATGAGACTTATGGATTCGTGCCATTAGCAGATGTGAGATGGGGTAAAGTAAACCTCACAAGAGTAGATTGGTCACAAGTACACAGGTTAGGTGAGGAGTATGCAACTCAATGGAAAATGCCCATTGAGTATCAGGCGGCAATTAGAGCCAATCGTCAGTTAGTTACTGAGTTGCAAGCACAGGGATTAAATGAATATGCTACTTATTTTGCTTACCGCGCACATGTGAACAAACGGTTTATGCGTCCGCAGCAGGCAATTCTACCTGTGGTCCTTCGGGTATTCGTGCGAGAGCGCATGCCTTTGCCTAAGGTGTTACTGCGACTAGAGGAACGGAGATATGGGCAACATATATCGAAGCATCCTTTAAAGTCAGCTCTCATAAAGTTGGTACCCTTGCTGTTTGTGCTCACTTTGATAGCCCTATTGAACTCCTTAGCGTTGGTATTGCTGCTTGGACTATGTTTGGTAGCGATTTTGGCTGTACTGCCCATACTGAGAAAGCGAGGTCCGCAGCCTCCGCAGTATAGACATCAACACAGACAAGTACCACCCCCCGGACTGCTGTCTCAGGAGCAGAGAAGGAGGCAGCAATGGCTTTTGCTGCTTGGATTTTTACTTGGAACGCCCAAGTCTCGTCTACCTTTGTTAATGGGATCTCCAACAGTAGCTTTACAACAGATTCCTTTGCTTAGACGATTCTCCAAAAGATGGCAAGCACATTCATTACCCATAGGCATACTATTATCTTTCCTACTGCTTTTGTTACTCTTCGATGATACACTAGTGTGTTACGGACGGTATATCTTCTCATTGGTTCTTAGCTTGCTTACTGGTTATGGGTATAAGCCAGCACGGATTTTGTCTTGGTATCTTGTAGTAGTGTTCGGTTTTGCTGGGTTCTATATTATTTTCGGGCATCTTGCACCTTTTGAAGCGCTTATCTTCAGCCTGACTTCATTTCATGGGCGCGGTTTATTCCCGGGAAACAATCACTATTTGGTTAACTCGGTAGCCATGATCGCTATTATCGAAGGAGTTATAGGACTATTTTTGGAGATATGCTTGATTGCAACCTATTTATGGCGTTTAGTCCAAAAGTAACTAAAACACAAAATACATAGAGATACTAACTGCACTTTCTCCTGTTACACCGGTTAGGATAAGGTGGACGGTAATGGGACTTATAGAATGGAGCCATGACATGTTTGATCCGCGAGATCCTTATGAACGCTGCTATTGGCACTATGATTCCATGCGGCCACTTTCAATAGTGCAACTTATCGCCCGCAAAAGTGTTGATGTAGAGACAGCTGCTCTCGTTTGGTTGATACTTGAGCACGGAGCTTCGTTTACGATAGCAGGCCCTACCGATCCAAAACCGGGTGTGGGCAAGACTACGGTGCTAAATGCGCTCTTCCAGTTTCTGCCTGAGGGAACAAGTCTTGTATATACATCAGGCATGTACGAAGATTTTGCATTCACACGTCTACCCAATATCGATCCTGCTACCACTTATGTGCTCTGTAACGAGGTGAGCGATCACCAGCCTTTCTATATGTGGGGAAGGGTGGCACGACAATTTTTAATGCTTCCTACTCAAGGGTATCGTATAGCCACTAGCATCCATGCCGATACTATTGACGACACTATTTATATGTTTCACCATGAACTACGTCTGAGTTCTGATTCCGTACGCCGGCTGGGACTTGTAGTACATACCGGCATAGTAGATCATGATTCTGCTCTTCAACGTAGGTGGTTTTCCTCCCCACGCCGTCGCTGGCTTAGTACCTATTTTATACGACCCACAGCCGATCCACAACGTCCTGACGCCATCACACCAATTCCAATATCTCTATGGAACGAGCTTGATGACACTTTTGAGCATACAGATCAGTCCAGTCTTGATGAGATAGCAGAATGGGCAGGATTTACCTCCCGGGACTTTGCTACCTCCCTGAAGGAGCGTGTAAACTGCTTACGAGAACTCGCGCTAAGGAATGATGTCAGTATGGACCAGATGTATGAGGCAATCATTGAATTGCGAGAGCGGCAGAAAGAGGTAAATGTCCATAAGTAATCGGGACAATTCTCGTAGTTCCTCCACTCCTATCCAGTTAAATACTTGAAACTCGCCAACGAACCATTTACTTTAGTTGAGTCAGCGAGAAAGGTGGTAGGGAGATTTTATTCCGAGGCGTTCCGCTGGTGATTGTCAGGGAATCGGGGCCCGTAATGGGCTTGAGAGGGTCACTAGCCAATTGTTGGAAGTGAGATCCTTGCGCAAATACCGGATCCACATTAATCGTGAAACTACTAGCGGAACTGTTCACTATGAAGGCTTGGTGATGGGTGCCGTCGTTAAAAATCCATCCTAGCAGGGGGGAAGAAGTCCCACCATTGTTGGTGATATTGGCGCCGAAATCTATTTTCTGGGCTGATATCATACCTTTCATAGTGTCGCCAAGCAAGCGCATCGACCAACCTGCAGCCGTCAGCGCATACTGCTGACTAGAGGAAATGACTTCGTAGCCACTCTTTCCAATCATTTCATAGAAACAGGCAAGCTCAGTACGCTCCTCTTCGAGGAAGGTAAGGGACATTTTAGCGGCGGAAATTCCATGTATCCAGGTATGGAAAACGTCATTTGATTTATCAACGATGTTATATTCAGTGAACCAGACCTTCATGTTTTGAGGCAGAGATTGAAGTTGACCTTCGAATTGCTGCCATCTTGCGGAAATTGCGTCTATTATGTTCATAGCACTCTGTGTATCTGTTGTGCCATTCCCATTTCCTATCATATTCTGGTTGACCGGGACATAGGGATGCTGGGTCAAAGCATCGGCACCCTCCAGATTTTGTAGAAGCTCTTGATTCCAATTAGCTTTTCTAGAATCACTGGATTGGTCGGTAGGTACTCCTCCCACCGCCGCGATCTTCACATTGGGGAATTTGTCGCGAATCGCGCGAATCCAGCTCGTCGCCATTTTCCCATAGTCGGCCCCAGTAGGAAACTTCGTTACGTAGTCGTCAGGGTTTTTGAGATAGAACTCGTTGCCCAGTTCCACGAATTGCACAGGCAATCCCATGCTTTGAGCTGTGCTCAACATCTCAAGCTGAGTATTGAGATCTGAGGTAAGCAAGTTGAGGACATAAATTGGGATAGCTCCTGTGGCCTGAACGGCTAACTGTAGCTCCTGTAATCGATATATAGATTGCGGAGCGTTCAAAAAACCATTCGGTGCTCCTGGCAGAAACCATCCTTTCTGCCAATCCCAAAAGTTGGCCACTGTTCCACCAGGATATCTCAACGTTCCAGGATTGAATTGAACTGCCGCTTTGACTGCATTCGGATTATCCCAAGAGGTACTATGAATGGGCACATTGTTGTATCCCAGAAAGTAAGGGGCG
>WNGJ01028492.1_pt1 | contig 12238 bp, 16 predicted proteins | sample 5400611 | NCBI WGS metagenome assembly WNGJ01 (sample SAMN13153375, study PRJNA577476) | soil metagenome | isolation source: 40 cm soil or saprolite under Garry oak tree replicate 1 | place: USA:California | collected 2016-06-15 | reverse complement strand
AGACCTCCGCGAGCTATAGCTCTCGGACTCCAAGCGTCCGGCCGGAATCGCACGTGCATCGGGTTTGACAAAAGTCACTGACGATTGACCACTTTCGCTTCTACCGACGGGGACCCCTAGCGTCGAAAAATGACCACAACGGACCGGTGCCGGTCCAAAACTCATAGGAGGTCACATGGATCAATCAATTTCGGCGACCAGCACACGCTCGGTTAAGAGATCTCGGAAACGGGGCGTGTCACGGAGTACAGCACTGCTTGCGTGTGGGGTTGCTGCGGGGCCGCTCTATCTGGCCATTGGTCTGGTCGAGGCATTCTCTCGGCCAGGATTCGATATCCGACGCTACGACCTGAGCCTGCTGAGCAATGGCAGCATGGGTTGGGTACAGATCGGCAACTTCCTGCTCACTGGGGCGCTCGTGATCCTGGGCGCCATGGGAATGCGTCAGGCCCTGGGGCCCGGTAGAGGCCGAACCTGGGGGCCAATGCTGGTCGGAATTTACGGAGTCGGCCTGATAGGCGCTGGGTTCTTTGCAGCGGACCCGGCTTACGGCTTTCCCCCCGGCACGCCAGCAAATGCCCACGCTGTCAGTTGGCACGGCTTAATGCACATCGTCACCGGAGCACTTGGGTTCCTGTCGCTTATCGCAGCCTGCTTCGTCTTTGCGCGTCGCTTCGCCTCTATGCAGCGCCGGGGATTGGCCGCCTACTCGGTGGCGACCGGCGTGCTTTTCCTCGCCGGCTTCGTCGGCATCGCCTCTGGCTCGGGCAATGGCTGGACCATCCTCGGTTTTTGGATCGCGTTGGTCGTGGCTTGGGCATGGATTTGTGTCATGGCGGCGAGACTGATTTCCGAGCTTCGGCGCGGGTCGGTGGCAGCCGACCCCACGTCCATGGCTGAGGAGGTGGCTGTCTGAAACTCTTATCGCTGCCACGCGTAAGTAGACAAGCAAATGAATTCTGAGGAGGAGTTAGACATGTCCGCAGCTCTCGACACAGCTCGCGCATTCGAGGCGGCCTGGCAGGCCAAGCAGTTCGACAAGGCCAGGAGTTACCTGGCCGATGATGTCGTCTTCGACAGCCCGTTCGGGCGCTCATCTACGACGCAACGGCCGCGAAGGCGCAACTTCAAGCCCGCAAGGCGAGCTAGGCATCAATGCACCCCCGGGCGCCGGTCGTTCGACCGGCGCCCGATTCTGATGTGGAGAAGAAAATGGGATCAAACTCCCCGAACCGCACGACCAGGAAATCATCTAGTTCTGAGACTGTTTTCGTCGCAGGACCAACGGAGGGCTTGGTGGTGGTCGACGCTACCCAGCTTGTCCTTCGTAATGGCACTCGAGCTCTTGAAGGTCGCGACTTTTCGGATGCGAATGCGTCCGTGATCCTTGTTGAAATGCCACCTGGCCAGGGAGTTGGGCTTCACCGACATCCGTACGCGGAGATATTCATCATTCATGAAGGCGAAGCGACCTTCACGGTTGGAACCGCGAGTGTCCGCCTGAGGGCGCTGCAGCTAGCCTTTGTTTCGGCGCTCGTTCCACACAAGTTTGTCAACAGCGGGCACATTCCGCTAAGACAGACTGATGTTCACTTGAATGACCGTTTTGTGACGGACTGGCTCGAGGTGGACCCGTTGGACCTTGGACCGACGGTCGGCGGCGTCTAGACGCACACAGAGATCTAGGGAGACCGCCTAATGGCCCTCGCCCTCGCGTCAGCGTCGACCCTAAGGCGTGAGATCAACTGTAGGCGGGACCGCATCGCCGGACAGGTCGCCGGCTATGCGACCGACAGATTGGTGCTCGCATCGGCAATCGAGGCCGTCGATCCGGGGGCCAGGGCCGGCCACGAACGTTGTGCGTTTGAGGCTTGGCGCGCACAGCGGAATTTCCACCACCAGGACCTTATGCTGGGAAGCGTGCGCCAGGCGGTAGTGGCGGTCACCCAGACGGAGCTCCAGCGATCGAGCCGATTTATTGCACTCGCCACCGCACTTGCCGTGACATACAGCGTGGCGCTTCCGTTGCTCCATCTCTACGGCATCGCGGCGGAGCCAATCGAGCACGGCCGCGCCCTGTACGCTGGGATCGCTACCGCGTGCTACCTGCCTTTGCAGGTCTGGCTGGTGGTCGCTGCCACCCGCGAGGGTAGCCGCCCAGGAGAAGTTTGGGCCTTGGCCGCGATGACGGTCGTAATCATCGGCATCTTGCCGGTCGTCGGCATTCGCTGGTTAGGAAACTCATATGTCGCCGCAGCGCTGGTGTTGGTGATCGTCCGTCGGCCATGGTCGCTCCTCTTCTACGCCATTTTCGTGGCGGCAATGGCTCCAATAGCGTTTGCGTTGGGTCATCCAGAGTGGGCTTCTTACTACGTTCTGGGTATGTTTTTTGTGGCCATGCCGCTTGCTGTCGTCCTGTGGTTCATCCGGACGGCGCGGCAACTGCAGGCCACGCAGCTAGCGCTGGCGGAAGAAGCCGTGGTCCGCGAGCGGCTCCGTATCGACGGTGAGCTTGGTAGGACACTGGGCGCGGGGCTGGATGCGGTTGCCGCTCGAGGAGACGGGGCAGGCGATTTGGTCGCCATCGACCCGGAGGCGGCCGCCGAGAAACTGCGTGCCCTTGTCTCCGTTGCAAGACGAACCCTTGCCGACGCGCGACAGATGGTCAGACGGTACCGGGATGTCTCTCTGGGTGCCGAGTTAGAAGCAGCCGCAACGCTTCTATCTGCGGCAGGTATCGACGTCGAGGTGAAGCTGCCGCCGGGCGAACTCTCGGCGATTATTGACGAAAGGCAGAGGGCGGTTCTGCGCCGCGATGTGGGCCGTCTACTCGCCGATGCGCCCCATGCCTCCGTGACTATCACTGTCATCCGCTACGCCGGGCAAGTGAAGCTTGAGCTACTCTCGGGCACCGAGCATCGGTCTATCGAGGTCGCCTCCGAATGAGCGCCAACACCGGGAGCCTATTGGGGGGAATGGTGGGGAGTACGCGCATGGCGTGGTGGCTCATCGTCGCCGTCCACGTCGCTGTAATCGGGCTGGGCATTCTGTTCGTGCCAATCGTCGGCGTGCCTGGGTCACCACCGATCGGCAACCCCGCGGTGCTCCTGCTCTTGGGGCTTGCGATTCTCACGCTCCAGCTGCGCCACAGCTTCGCCATCGCGAGAGGGGAACGGCCCCGGTACGCGCTTTTGACGATGCTCGGACTGGCCATCCTGGTCTACCTGCCGATAGTGTGGCTGGGGTGGGATTGGTATGGGATGCAAACGTGTGTGATGGCCTCCGCTCCCATGGTGTTGCGAAGAAGAGCAGCGGCGGTGGTCGTTGTGACTCCTGTCATCGGCACGGTTGTGGCCCAATTGGTGAGCTTTGCCGGGCAGCTGCCGGTCGACGCGTTGACCTACGAAATCTCCTACGCGATCGTCGCGCTCGCCCTGCCGGCAGCGGCCCTCTTCGGATCTGCTCGATTGGCCAGGCTGCTCGACGAGCTACGGGAGAACCGCGCAGAGCTGGCTGCGCTTGCAATTGCTCGTGAGCGGCTGCGGGTTTCCCGCGATCTGCACGACCTCTTGGGCCAAAGCCTGTCTGCGGTCTCGCTCAAAGGGGACCTGGCGATCCGGCTGCTTCGCACTGATCCCCCAGCGGCCCGGGCAGAGATCGAGAGCCTGACAGGGCTGGCTCGCGATGCCAGCCGTGGAATACGAGCCGTGAGCAGGGATGAGCTGGCGGTGTCGCTGCGGACCGAGACCGAGGGAGCAGCGGCCTTGCTCTTGGCTGCCGGAATCCGCGCGGACATCGACGTGGAACTGCCCGGCTTGGCACCAACGGTGGAGCGCACGCTTGCCTGGGGGGTCCGGGAAGGCGTAGCCAATGCATTGCGTCATAGCCATGCCCATTTTTGCGCGATTTCCGCGGGATTCCGGGAAGAGAACGTCTTCCTGGAGATAGTCAACGACGGGGCGCTCACCCTTACCGCTGAGGGCAGCGGTCTTGCCGGTCTTGCCGAGCGCGCCCACGCGATGTCTGGTTCCTCCACATGGCATGTCGACGGAGATCGGTTTCGGTTGTTGATCGAGGTCCCCCGCCAGGCAACATGATCCGGGTGCTAATTGCCGAGGACATGCACATGATCCGCGGTGCGCTGGTTGCGCTGATCTCCCTCGAGGATGACATGCAGGTCGTTGCTCAGCTGGAGCGCGGCGATACGATCGTGGAGACCGCGATGCAGACCCGGCCCGACGTCGCGATTCTTGACATTGACCTGCCCGGGCTGGACGGCCTAACCGCCGCCGAGCAACTTCATCAGCTGCTGCCCGAATGCCAGACTCTGGTGCTGACGGGGCTCAGCCAGCCCGGCAACCTGCTGCGGGCGCTGAAGGTCCACGTCCGGGGATTCATCGTCAAGGATGCCCCGGCCGAGAGACTGGCCGACGGCATACGCCGAGTATCCAAGGGAGAGCGCGTGATCGATCCGGAGCTGGTAGCGGCAGCCTTGGAGACAGGCAGCACGCCATTGACCGCCCGAGAGGCCGATGTACTACGCGCGGCACAAAGCGGTATCTCGACAGACGAGATCGCAAAGCGGCTATCGCTGTCGCCCGCGACTGTGCGGAACTACATGTCCAATGCGATCAGCAAGGTCGGCGGACGTAATCGTATCGATGCAATCCGCATCGCACGAGATGCCGGCTGGCTGTGGACGAAACCGTCGTACCCGTGACCAATCGAGAGTCGGGCAGTCGCCAAGCCATGGCGCCGACCCGCTCAGTTGAGCAAATCCTCGAACTCTTCCGGGCGGGACGAGTCGCGCGACGTCCATCGGCCGTTAATCGACGCAAACGCTGCAGGTGCCACTCCGGCTTGGCCCACCCAGCTTAGATCTGATCTGGTCACGCCCTTCCCTGCACACGAGGCTCGGCGGAGATCACACGCCGAGCCTTCATGAGATGTCGAGCATCGACATCCGCCGCTTGTCAGCGTGCGATCCAGAGAACGAGCAAGATCATGGTCGTGATGCAGGACGTCAAATAGACCACGTTGGCAGTGGCGCGGCTCCAAGTTGACCACAGCGAAAGATCCATTTCGAAACGATCACCAATTACTGCCCCCAGGCCGAACATTGCAAACGCGAGAGTTGCGCCCGGGGCCAGAACCCGCCGAGTCAACAGCCAGGCTGGAATGTCATGAAGCAAGAACCCGCAAGTTATGAAGGTGACCATCATCGCGGCAGGACGCGGCATCATGCGGGACAAAGGGCGATAGCAAAAGTAATAGAGGTAGTAGCTGTAAACAGGGTTCCAGATCCGCCAGAACTCGGCGAACGATCTTGCTCCAAAAGGTTTGATAAAGAAGTTCAACCAGGCGGAACGGCCGCGGCGCGGGCCAAGTCTGAGGTCCAGGTACTGGTTGAGAGATAGTCGTCGTCGTGGTCGAGGAGGCTTGCGAAACCGAGACGTTGCGATCCGGGACAAGCGTCTGGATCCCATCGCCGCCGCCCGTCTCTGGGAGATAAGCTCGAGCCTAGCCGTATTGCGACCCGCTCATAGCACGGCCGTCGAGGAGGCCTTTCAGGACGTATTCGCTAGCTCGCGGAGGACAGCCGCAATCGAAGTAAAGCTCTACGGGCCGATGGTGATCGGGCTCGCGTTCATGCCGGTCGCGGTGGTGATGGCCCTGTTCTCGCTCCGGTTCTCCGCGCAGCTGATCGGCCGCTTCGGCCCGGGCGCGATGCTGGTGGCAGGCCAGGCGGTGGCGATGATCGCCCTCGCCGCCGTCGCCCTTGGCCCCGTGCACCCCAACTACTTCATCCACCTGATGGTCCCGATGGCGCTGCTCGGCCTGGGCGGTGGGCTTTCGTTCCCGGCGCTGACGATGATCGCAATGGCCGACGTTGCGCCCAGCGACGCGGGCCTTGCGTCCGGGTTGCCGAACACGACCGGGCAGGTGGGTGGGGCGTTCGGCCTGGCGGTTCTGGCGACGGTGGCGGGCGGGCGGACGTTGGACCTGGTCCGCAACGGCGTCGACCTCGGCGTGGCGCTGTCCGGCGGGTTCCACTTCGCGTGGATGGTTTGCGCCGCGACGGTGGTCGTGACCCTCGGCGTGGCGGCGGTGGTCCTCCGTGACTCGGCAGCGCAGCCGGAGATCGTCGAGGAGCCCTGCGTGGAGTGCGAAGCCGCCGCGTAAGGCACGGAAGCGAGCTGCGACCGAAGATAGGCGCATGAAAACGGCGCGCAATCCTCACACCATCCATCCGCCGGTCGGCGCCTACAGCCACCAGGTCGAGGTGACCGGCAGCGCGCGGTGGCTTGCGATCGCGGGCCAGGTCGGGCGCACGCTCGACGGCAAAGTTCCGGAAGACCCCATCGAGCAGGTCGAGCTCGCGCTCGAGAACGTGCGCCGCAACCTCGAGGCCGCGGGCATGGAAGTCGCTGACGTGGTCAAGTGGAACTGGTACCTGGTCGGGCAAATCGACCCGGTCCGTCGACGTGACGTGACCCTCGCCTGGCTGGGCGGGCACGAGCCGGCTTCGACCCTGGTCTACGTCGCGGCCCTGGCGGCGCCCGAGTATCGCGTCGAGGTGGAGGCCTGGGCCTGCCGCAGCTGACGCGATCGCGGCCGACGCTGTTCGACCTGAACGTCGAGAAGATCCTCGACCACTGGGGCGTGCCCGAGGCCGTCCGCGAGGTCATCGCCAACGCCCTCGACGAGCAGGCGCTGAGCAGCACCCCGGAACCCAAGATCGTCCAGCGCCGCGACGGCTGGCACGTCGCGTCGGCGACCTGGTGGGCCGCAAGCGGGTGTATCTCGCGGGGCTCGCGATCTTCATCTGCTCGGTTTGGGCGCTGACGCGCTGGGCGCCATCCTGGTCACGGCCGCGCTGATGCTGGGCGTGTACGCGATCGTCCAGACCTCCGACTACGGCCTCGTCTCTGCACGCACTGGCATGCTAGCTGCCGTGACCTTCGCGCTCCTCGCCGCGTTCGTGGTCCGCCAGGCACTCGGCCGCAACCCGATCCTCCGCCCGGCCGGAGTGAGACAGACACGTCATGACGGATGGTCAGTTGGCGGAAGATAACGAGGTTCCCCGCAAATGAATCGGGGGCAGCTCCGAACGCTCTCCCCGCGCGGATGGCGAGCCCCTGGTCGAGGCCGATCGCGCAGATCATCATCGCAGGGCGGTATTCGCCTACTTGAGCCGCGGCCCACGGTCAAAGTCCATTGAGACGTCGTTCTCAGCATTCCCCCGCAGGTCGTCAGGGCCGTCGGCCTTATCTCGTTTGAGTTCGCGACCTCATAGCAGTGTCTATGCGGTGTCAGCGGCTGACTAACATCGGGCGAAGATACGAATGTCACTGCTAATTGGCGACATTGCGCTCTGTTCGAGAAGAGCTCCCTTGGTGCATCCCACGCAGTATTGCGAGGCCATTGGGCCGGCTAGCACTCGTCACTGGGAGAGCAGAACGGCGAGCGGCGGCCAGACTGGGCCAATACCCGAGACCGAGCGATAACAAATGGGAGCAACATACGAGAGTAAAGGACACCGAGGCGAGGACCGGAATGTCAATAGACGACGACATCGAAGACGCCACCAGGTTCGCCGAGCTGCAGGCCCAATTCGAGGCATGCTGGAAACGGTCTGGCGCTGCGAAGCGTGGAAGCGCAAGCATCCGTTGACCGTCAGCAAATTTTGCAGTCGGCAGCGTATGGAGCCAACCCGGTATCGCTTCCTCGCCCAGCTTGATCAGCCTTCGACCCGGAGGAAAAGGTCGACCTGAATGTTAGGGCGAGAGCTGATCATGTGGCCGGGTGGATCGAAGCGAGGTATGTCGAACACAATTCCTCGCAGGCGACCGAGTATATCCCGTCGTTGGTAGTTCGATCTTGGTCCTTGTCTGGCCGAGCCTAAGGCATGTTTTAACACCCCAGATCCTAGGCGTGACCTTGACGTTGGAGGTGATCATGACGGAGCGCACGTTCGGCCATCGGGATGGGTAGTCTGCTCCAACTGAAGGGTCGCCCTGGCGACGCTGGCGGTAACGCTGAAGGCGTCGGCATCCGACCTCCAATGGCTCTCGTCTGGCTCCGCGCTGGCGTTGGCGGCGGGAATGTTGCCGGCGGTTGTGCGGGGCGACCGGTTCGGTCGCAAGCGGGTCATGATCGGAGCGCTCGCACTTTTCGGCGCCGGTTCGATCGGCTGCCTTATTCGGTCTGAAATCCAGAACCATGTCTTTCAGAACGCGCGAGTTGATCGGATCCAGACCGTTGGTCGGCTCGTCTAGGAACAACATCTTTGGCGCATTGAGAAGAGCACGGACAAAGTTGAGCCGCCGTGGACAGTCCGCGAGGCGGTCGCGGGCCCGACCTCGCGATTCATGACATTGACCTGCCCGGGCTGGACGGCTTACGCGCCGCCGAGCAGCTGTCATCAGCTGCTGCCGGAGTGCCAGACTCTGGTACTGACGGGCACATCCAGCCCGGTAAGCTACTTCGGGCGCTGCATCGTGGTTTTTGCGGCCTTTTGGCGAACACGAGTGCTCGACTGATCTCGGTGCAGATTGATCCAGGCTTGCTCCAAATCCGCGCGCAATCGCGACTAGCCGCAGCACTTGGACATTCCTGTATACATGACTGCGTGCTAGTTTTTCTGATGCCTTGCGACACGGCTTCGACGTACGCATGGATCACTGATGGGGGATAACGTCATTGCCTTCTACGACATCCACGGCAATCTCCCAGCATTGAACGCCGCCCTCAGAGAGGCGGATCAACTCGGCTACGACACGATAGTTATCGGGGGTGACGTAGCCACCGGATACATGCCAGGCCAAACGATCGCCGAGCTCATGCACCTTGGGAGCCGTGCCCGATTCGTCATGGGCAACTCGGACCGTCAGCTAGTCGAGATCTTTGATGGAGCCGATCCACCTGCAGATTACTTCGGTCAGTTGGCCGGATGGTGCTCGCGGCAGCTGAACCGGAAGCAGCGTGACTTCTTAGCATCGTTTGAACCCGTAGTTACCGTCGCCAGCACACTGTTTTGTCACGGCACACCCAGGAGTGATGAAGAGTTGGTGACACCTCTAACCCCAGAGCCCGTCCTGGCCAGGATTCTGGGATCGGTGTCCGCTCAACTCGTCGTCGGCGGCCATACACACATCCAAATGGATCGACGCATCGGCGGCAAGCGTTTTGTCAACGCCGGTAGCATCGGCATGCCGTATGGAGGGACCGGAGCCTTCTGGCTGCGTCTCACGCCAGAGGTTGACCTCCGCCGCACTGAGTATCCCCTCGAAACAGCCGCGGCGGCGATTCGGGCTACTGGTGGGCCTGGTGCGGCAGAATTCGCAGCAGAAAATGTTTTGACCACCCCATCTGCAGATGACGCTGCCGAACTGTTCGAGGAGCAGGCTGGCCGCCGGACCTAACCGGCACGCTGGCAGCAGGCACGCTGGGCCGCATAACGGAAGATCGCCCGCTTGTTTGAAATAATTGGGCATGCCGTTCATCTGGTACTCCGGCACGAAGGTTTTTCGACCACCTGGCCGCGCCGATCCAACGTGAGAAAACCGAGGCTCCACCGTGCAGCGCATTCACCGCATCCATATCCAGTCGCTCACACAAAGTTGGTCGATTCTGGCGAGATCGCGAGGCCAGCTTCTCGTACCATCCGACGCAGGTAACTAGGAGGAGACAGAGCCATGAAGCTTCAGGATGGGGCTTGGAGGCTATTGAGAGACCCTGCAGACCTCGCGCCCTTAGAATTCTCCAACGGTTTGCCGAGACTTTCTCCGATTACCCAAGTGCACCTGGGAGAAATCAGGCAATGGCACGAAATTGGGAGCGTGATTTGATCTCGGACAACGCCAAGGTCCTGGATCCCCACAATAATCAGGAGTCGATAGAGGCGTCGCGGAGGAGCGAGTCGGAGCGGCCCAGTAGGAGGGCTCGCGTGCGCAGGCAACCCTCACGCGGTCATTACGATCGTGGCAGCATCAACTCGGTCCTTGATGCAGTGTTGGTGGCACACGTGGCGTTTGCCGATGACCAGCAGCCCGTATGTATCCCATTTCTTCAGGCGCGGATCGACGATGCCGTTTACATCCACGGTTCATCTACGAGTCGCGCAATTCGCATATTGAGTTCCGGAACTCCCACCTGCGTGACGGCAACATCGCTTGACGGCCTCGTCCTAGCTCGGTCCGCGTTCGAACATTCTGCCAATTACCGATCCGCGGTCCTGTTTGGCAGCTTCGCTCCGGTCACGAAGCATGACGAGCGCGTGGTCGCCCTCGCCGCGTTCACCAATAAACTCCTCCCGGGAAGATGGACTGAGGTAAGGGGGCCGAGTCCATCAGAGCTCAAGGCGACAGTGATTCTTTCACTGGTGATCTCAGAGGCGTCAGTGAAGATGCGTTCAGGACCGCCATCCGACGATGAGAGCCCCGATGGGCTGGCGTGCTCCCGATCGTAACTACCTATGGTCGTCCGATACGTTCACCACACCTTCGCTCAGACATACCCACGGCGCCGAGCATCAATCGGTTGCGCACTACTCGCGGCTGAGCCGCTTACTCGCCTTGTCCGGCGGTGACACAGCCGAGCGTGGCACCTCTGCGGCCAGCGGAACGGCCGATCGAAGTTGCGAACGATCCAATGCCGTGTTCAAAACGTCCTCACCGAACCAGGACAGCGTCGACGATGCAGATCGCCCTCCCGGGGTGAGAAGGCGACCCGGCGAAATCGGGCGTCAAGGGTCGCCGAGTAGGTCGCTCATGGACCTCGACCGCGGCATGTTCTTCGATCCGTTAGCGACGAACGCGGCAGTGGACCTCGACCGGCCCGCTGACGCGCGGTTCGGGTGTTTCTTGCCGCGTATGCGCCTCAGAAATAACTGATCGTCGCTCACGGGGCTATGGCGCCGATCTTTTGATTGAATCGCACGGTGTCGGGAAGGCCCATTGGCGCGGTCAAATCGCTCGGTGCCCTTGCGACCTCTCTTGTGAGGCGACGCCTGTGAGGGCTATCCAGCGGCCGGGCGTCATGCCGTAGGTTCGTTTGAACTGCCGAGTCATATGGCTTTGGTCCGCGAAACCGGCCTCAGCGGCGGCTTGGACGAGTGAATGCCCGCTCTCGATCGCGGTCCGCGCCAGCGCGAGGCGGCGCAGCGTCCTATAGCGGTCGGGGCTAGTACCGAACGCCCAGCGAAAGTGGCGAGCGATCGTGAAACGGTCGGTGCCCGCGATCTTTTCGAGGATCCAGGCCGGTGTTTGCTCTCGTGCGTGAGCTGCGAGGTAGTCGCGAACGAGCTTGACGGCTCTGATGTCGATGGTTGCTCGCGGGTGGTGCAGGTGGCCGCTTAGCGATAGGAGCCCGTCGGCGACCGCGGCGGCGATGTCCACGCAGCTGAGCTCGCTGATGGGCTCGTCGATGTCGGCGAGCAGGGAGGCAATGGGTCGCGCGGCTGGCGTTAGTTCCTGGACAGGATTGGCGACGAACGGTAAGGCGCCACCGCCAAGAGCATCTTGGATCAGCTCAGGCGCGATGTATAGAATCCGGTAGCCGAAGCCGTCACTAGTTCCCGCGGCGCCGTCGTGCGTCTCGTCGGGATGCAGGACGCTCAGCTGACCGGGAAGGCAGACGCGGCCACAGCCTCGGTATCGAAAGGTCTGTACCCCTGCGATCGTGATGCCTACCGCATACGTGTCATGCCGGTGCGGCTCATATGAATACGAGCAGAGGTACACCTCTGCGCGCTCTACACCGTTCGCGCTCGGTCCGAATTTGATCGAGTCCGACCGTGGGCTGCCGGATCGTTCAAGACCGCCAATATCAATGCCTCCTAGTGTTTGCGACATAGGTCAAGGGTACCGCGGTGCTAAATGTCTAAATGCGATGCATGTCCTCGCGGTGATTCACTGGGTATCGGTCGGTCAGCTTCTGCTCATTTCGCTGGCGATTATGGGTAGCCCGGGCCCGGCGACGATCACCCTGGTCACCGCGGGCTCGGTCCTAGGTATACGACGTTCTATGCCTTACCTGGTAGGGCTAATCGTCGGCTCAACGGTCGTTCTCGTGGCGGTCGCGACCGGGATCACAGCTGCGCTGTTGGCGCTCCCCGCCATCGGCTCCATTCTCATCTTGATTTCGGCTGCGTACATCCTCTGGCTCGCCTATCACATCGCGACCGCGCCTGTGCCCTCGAAGCTAGGCGTAGGGACGAAGGCGTTCTCACTCGTCA
>WNGJ01024225.1_pt1 | contig 12239 bp, 13 predicted proteins | sample 5400611 | NCBI WGS metagenome assembly WNGJ01 (sample SAMN13153375, study PRJNA577476) | soil metagenome | isolation source: 40 cm soil or saprolite under Garry oak tree replicate 1 | place: USA:California | collected 2016-06-15 | reverse complement strand
GGTAGCGGCCGGCCAGGAGCCTCGCCTCGAGCTCGTCGAGGACCAGCTGGGCCAGCCGCTGACCCGGGTGGGCGGACGGGAGGGAGGCTGACATCGATCAACTCCTTCTGCCGCGTTCTGTCGCGCGATGCTTCAATCTAGCATGCCACATCCAGGGCGGCCCACGAACTCTTGACGTCCCGAAGTGAACCTTTGTAGGCTCGAAGCCAAAACTAGCATGCCAGTTGAGTTCAGCTGGGTCCAGCTGGGTCTAGCTCGGTGAGGTCGATCCAGGAGATGCGTCCATGAAACTCAGCAAGTCCACCACCGCCTTCCTCGCGTGCCACTGGCAGAACGACGTGGCCGGCTCGGACGGCGCCTTCGCGCCCTTTTACCGGGCGCGGCTGGAAGACCACGATGTCGTCCCCGTCGCGAAGCGGCTGATCGACGGCGCGCGTCGGTCGGGAGCTCGTGTCGTCTACACCCGGGTCGCATTCGCCGAGGGGCACCGCGACCTGGTCGCCAACATCCCGCTGCTGGGTATCGTCACCCAGCAGCAATGCCTGCGGGAGGGAACACCCGGCACCGAGATCATCGACGAGCTTGAGCCCGCGGCGGACGACTGGATCGTCACGAACACCAAGGTCAGTGCCTTCGCCGCGAGCAATCTCGACGAGCGGCTGCGCGGCGCGGGCATCGACACCGTGGTGCTGTCCGGTGTCGCGACCAACCTCTCGGTGGAGAGCACCGGACGCTCCGCCGGCGATCTCGGCTACCGCGTCGTCCTGGTCGCCGACGCGTGTGAAGCGGCGACCGACGAGGCCCACGCGGCAACGCTCGCGTCGTTCGCGCTGCTGGGTGAGGTCGCGGCGGCCGATGAGATCCTCGCCGCGCTCTGAGGCACGAAAGGAATGGAGTCATGATCGACGTCCGGATCGCGCCGGCGGTCGCGGCCAAGGACACCGCGCTGGTCCACGAGCTCGCGGGCCTCGTCAACCGGGTGTACGCGGTCGCCGAGGAAGGACTCTGGGCGGACGGCGCGCCCCGTACCACGCCCGCGGAGATGGCCGAACTGATCGCGGCCGGGCAGATCGCGGTCGCCCGGGCGCAGGAGCGAATCGTCGGCGCGGTACGGATCCAGCGGCTAGACAGCACCGAGGGCGAGTTCGGGATGCTGGTCGCCGACCCCGCTCACCGCGGCACCGGCGTCGGCCGCGAGCTCGTCCGGTTCGCCGAGCGCTGGGGTCGCGAGCAGGGCCTCGACACGATGCGGCTCGAGGTCCTGGTGCCGCGGCAGTGGGCTCACCCGAGCAAGGAGTTCCTAAAGGCCTGGTACACCCGAGTCGGCTACCGCCCGGTGCGGACCGGGCAGCTCGAGGAGAGCTATCCCGAGCTCGCGCCGCTCCTCGCAACACCCTGCGACTTCGTCATCTATCACAAGAACTTGCCTCGTTCGCCGTGACTCCTCACCTGACGCCGGCCTCCTTGCTTTCGTGGCCGAGGTCGACGATGCAGAAGCGGTTGCCCTCGGTGTCGGCCAGCACGATGAAGTCCGGGTCGTAGGGAAAGCGGTCCCAGTCGACGCGGCTGGCGCCGAGCGACACCAGGCGGTCCGCCTCCGCCTCCTGCTCGGCCGCATCGGCGACGTGCAGGTCGAGGTGGTGCCGTGGGTAGTCCTCCGGCGGCGTCTCGCTGAGCTGCATCGCGATCATGGTCCCGGATCCGCCGGGCGGTTCCAGTACCCGGGCCCAGCCGCCGAAACCGCCGTCGCGCACCCGGTAGCCGAGCGCCGCGCACCAGAACTCCTCGGCCCGCGGGCGATCGGTCACTCCCAGCACTACCACGCCGAACCTGAGCATCGGCCATCTCCCTTCCTCCCCTACCGCCCTTTTCGTATTCTCAGCGGACGCACAGGCTAGCCAGGTAACCTCGGCGGCCGTGCCTGACGCTGTTGCCCAACCAGCGCCGCGATCGCAACCAGCATCTCAGCCGCAGCCAGCGTCACAGCCGCAGATCCGCCCCACTGGGGGGCCCGGGACGCGGCTCGCCTGGCTGGACGCACTGCGCGGGATCGCCGCGCTGTGCGTAGTGTTCGACCACCTGACCTATTCCGTGTTCCAGCCGGTCCGGGATTCGGTCTATCACTGGTTCGACCCCGGCCAGTACGGCGTCTTCGTGTTCTTCCTCGTCAGCGGCTATATCGTGCCTGCGTCGCTGGAGCGCAAGGGCAGCGTCCGCGGTTTCTGGGTGAGCCGCGTGTTCCGGCTGTACCCGATCTACCTGTTCGCGCTGAGCGCCATGATCGTGCTCTGGGCCAGCGGGATCGGCTCGCTGGGCGGTATGGATTCCGACGCGGTGACCTCCTCGTTCGCCGACGTGTTCATGCTGCAGAGCGTGCTGTGGGCGCCGACGGTGCCCAACGTGACCTGGTCGCTGGCCTACGAGATGGTGTTCTACCTGATGCTCACCGCGCTTTTCCTGGGCGGCGTGCACCGGCGGAGCAACCGGTACGCCCTGGTGTTCGCGGCGGCGGCGGTGGGTCTTGGCGGGCTCCTTGTGCCCGGGTCCCTGTCCTACGACCTGTTCACGCCCGGCGTGGCGGTCGCGATCACCGACAGCCTGGTCCTGGTCGGCCTGGTGCTGACGCTGGCGGGCCGGGGCCGGACGCGCATCGTCGGCGCCGTGCTGGCGGCGGTGACCGGGCTGCTGGTCATCGTCTTCAACAGCGGCTTCGTGGCCCCCTGGGAGACCTTCACCATCTTCGCCCTGATGTTCACCGGCACAATGCTGTACCGCGCCGAGGCCGGCCAGTTCCCCTGGCGGCGCGCGCTGTACGTGACGGTCCTGGTGTTCGGCTTCACCCTGGTCGCCGTGCAGTGGCACGACTCGCCGCACGCGGAAAGCTTCGTGGCCATCCGTAAGGCGTTCAACTCGCTGGAGTTCGCCGGGCTGACCTTCGCGGTGGCCATGCTGTGCCGCCATAAGAAGGTGCCGCGCGCCCTGGCCTGGCTCGGGCTGGTCAGCTACTCGGTGTACCTGCTGCACCCCGTGCTGATCGAGGTCTATGACAGCGTGCCGTGGACGCGGAACGAGAACTTCGTGCCGATGGAGTTCCTCCTGGTCGCGGTGTTCGTCCTGGTCCTGCTGGTGTGCTGCGGGCTGACCCACCGCTATATCGAGGCACCCATGCAGCGCCTGGGCCGCCGGGTGGCGGGCCGGCTCGACGCTAGGTTCGGCCCGGACGCGCCCCGGCCGCTCCGGCCGCGCCCCGACCCCGCGACGGCCGGGTCGGCGGGGCCCGCGGACGGCCTGGCTGGCCAGGCCGACGGCGTCGCGGGCCAGGCGGACAGCGTCGCGGGCCTTGCGGTCCGCCGCTGAAACCGCGATCCGATTTCGGGGTTGCCGGGCGCGAGGGGCGCAGGAATCGCTTCAGCCACTGCAGTACCACACGCGCCGGGGTCGAACTGCATGGCTGCCAACTTCATGTCGTTGGAGCTGCATGGCTGGGGCAGCCATGTCGTATTGCGGCGGCCCGAGGGCAGCACTCGGCGTATCAGCGGTAACGAGAGAGTCCTGGAAGCGCAGGAGCACCAGAAGTCAGGCGGGAGACACGGCGGCATCGACGAGGCCGCGCTGCTGACGAAGCCGGACGACAACTACGGGGCTTTCGCGTCGAATCGCAAGCGCCTCATCCTGGCCATCTGGCAACCGGGCACGGACCGTCGCAACGGTAATCTAGCTTTGTCAACGTTTGCTGGCGGGACGCGCAGCAATGTCGGCATACCCCTATTCGCAACGATAATCTTTCGCATTTAACATTACCGCTTGAGCTGTTACACGTACCATTCCGCTGCGGACCAGAAGGCTAATGTGCGGCTGCCATTGGCGATGCCCGCGCGATCACGACGCGGTCCGGCGGGGCCGCTGGTTCAGCAGTCGTCCCCTCGCCGCCGGACGCTCGGACGGCTGTCAGGACGGCGGGCTCTGACAGTAGCTAGCCGCATTTGGTTGACTACATTTAGCTATCGGGCTGCTCGGCCGGCTGCTGCCCGCGGGCGACGGCACGCGGGCCTGGCAACGACGAGCCCGCCACGCGCATGGTGGGCCTGCGGTCGGCGGTCAGGTTCTTTCCGCATTCCGGAATATTGGATGTTTGCCCAGCTCAAAGGCCTATTTGATAATCGGCTGACGCTCTTAGACGGGCGTTGATTGCAGCTAACCAATACACACAGTAACTACGCTGAGATACATTAGTAACCTTGATGTTATCTACTGTGAAAGCTGATAGTTATGTAACTCATGTATACCGAAATGTTCCATAAGCTGGAACATTTTCTGTATTTGCAAGATTTTCCGGCCTTCATGCCGCATGCTGATTCAGCACCAGGGATCTTAATCAGAGCGTAAAGATGCGCTTTCCCTGCGTTACGCGGGTCAGTCGCGAGGATAAGACAGCGACCACGAAGCGGCCCGCGGCACCGGCCATCAGAGCACGGTGCATTTCTCCGAATCCCAGGAATCTCATTAAAGGAGCGGGCCTGTGTCTATGCGACATAAGGTAGGCACCATCGCCGGAACGATGGCAGTATCTCTGGCGTTTTTCCCAGGAACGGCAAGCGCGCATTCGCTGTCGTTCAACCAGAAGGCAGCCTCGTACGTGACGTCGTTCGTAGGGCGAGTGCCCTACGTGTACGGCGGCAGCTCGCCCCGCACGGGCTTCGACTGCAGTGGGCTCGCCCACTACGTGTACGGCCACTACGGCAAGTCGATCCCCCGGACCGCGGATGCCCAGTTCCGGCGCTTCCACCGCGAGAGCAGAGGCCGCGCCTGGGGCGGCGACCTCGTGTTCTTCCACGTGAGCTCCAACCCGAACAGCTACGTCTACCACGTGGGCGTCTACGAAGGCGGCGGCCACATGGTCGCGGCCACCCATCCCGGCGGCGGGATCCGCTGGCAGACGATCTATTCACACAATGTGACGTTCGGCACGATCACCCACTAGCCTCTGGCCGCGGACGCGCTCCGTGTGCAGCGCGCCGGCCAGGACGGCAGGGCCCGCCACGAAGCGGGCACCGCCATATCAGCAGCCGCGCGGCGGCCGCGTTCCCGGTAACCCCCACCGTGATCGACACGGCCGCCGCGCGGCGTGCCGCTGCTGACCCACCCGCTAACCGGGCACGATCCACTCGACCATCGAGCCAAACCCGCTCAGCGCGGTCCACTGGACGGTCGAGACCGTCACGCTGTTCGGCACCTGGAAGGTGACCGAACCCGTCACCGTCTCGCCCTGGGAAACCTGAATCACCCCGTGGTGGAAGTTGGTGTACCCGGCGATGCCGTCGAAGTCCGCCGAGTAGTTCTGGCCGTTGCTGCCGATGACCACGGCGTTGTTGTTGGCGTCCTCATCCTTCGGGCTGCCGGTCAGCGCCTTGATCCTGAAGACGAGCCCGACGAACCGCTTGCTGACGTCGGGGGCGGCGAACTGGTTCTCCCCCTTGGCCGGGTCGATCACCTTCGCCAGGGTCACCTGGTACACGTTCCCGCTGCCGTCCTTGAGCTCGAATGACGAGCCGATCTTGCCCGGTGGTTCCTGATGTCCGGCGGACGCGGTATTGCCTGAAGGGAACGGCGTGACCGAGACCGCGACGGTTTTGTGGCGGTTGCTGATGTTCCCGATCACGACGCCGACGACAATGATCACGGCCAGCGTGATTAGGTGTAGCCGGGGGCGGGATAGGGCGGCTGGGCCCCGGGCGGCCAGGCCCCAGGCGGAGGCGGAGGCTGATCCGCGCCGCCCGAGGGCCAGGACTGCGCCGGAGGCGGGGACTGGCCCGGCGTGGGCCACGACGGCGGCTGCCCCTGGCCCGACCCGGCCGATGGCCACGCGGACGGCTGGCCTCCGGACGGCTGGCCCCCCGCCGGCTGCCCTCCGGACGGCCAGGCGGGCGGCTGGCCTCCAGACTGACCGCTGGGAGGCTGGCCTCCGGACGGCCAGGCGGGCGGCTGGTCCGCGGACGACCGGGCGGGCGGCTGATTGGCAGACGGCCAGGAAGGTGGCTGGTCCGCGGACGACCGGGCGGGCGGCTGATCTGCGGACGGCCAAGACGGCGGCTGGTCGCTGGGCGGCTGGGACGGCGGCTGGTTACCGGCGGGCCATGGCGGTGGCTGGTCCTGGTCCGGCTGGTCCTGGTCCGGCTGGTCCTGGTCCGGCTGGTGCTGTTGTGACGGCTGGTCCCGGTGCGATGACTGGCCCTGGTCCCATGGCGGCGGCTGGCTCAAAAGGTCCCTTCCAACGCGGCGCGGACGGCCGCGCTCCCCCGGCAGGGGACGCGCCGAAGGCCGTTACGGTGCACGGTAATGCATCCGCGGGTATCCCGCATGGGCTGCATGCTGACCTCCGCCTTCGGTTTGTGAGAGCGTCTGACCATGGATGCGGCGGCTATGAACGTGGACGGTGAGCGAGCGGGCTACCGGCGATCGGCGGGCTCGCCCCGGGGCGAGGCCAGGCGCCGGGAACTGCTGGACCGGGTGACCGACGACCTCGCGGTCAACGGCCTGGTGGACTTCTCGCTCCGGCGGGCGGCGCGCGCCGCCGGGACCACGCACAAGGTGCTGCTCTACCACTTCGACGGTGCCGAGGACCTGCTCGCGCAGGCCATCTTCCAGCTGCGCGAGCGGCGTATCAGCAACGCGCTGGCCGCCATCGCCGCGGGACCCGGCGAGCAGACGCTGGCGCAGCGGGTCCGCGCCGTCTGGCCCGCCCTGGTGGGTCTGGAATCCCGGGTGCTCGATCAGGCCATGGGGCTGATGATGTACGACCCGGTGCGCTACGCCGAACTCGGCCGGGGCGCATCGCAGCAGTACCTGCCGACCCTGCTGTCCATGTGCCCGGCGGAGTGGCCCGACCGGCGCAAGCTCGAGGTCTCCGAGATGATCCTCGCCGCCCTGCGCGGCTTCCTCATCGACGCACTGACCAGCGGGAACACCACCGGGGTTGAGGCCGGGTTCGAGGCCCTGGGCCGCGCCCTCGACCGCGAGGAGGCGGCCGGGATCTAACTGGATGGACATTTTGCGAACCGCATGGTTCACTTCTGCTGAGAACGAATTCCGCCGGACGCGAGATGGGGGCATCCATGGAACGGCAGAAGATCCGGTTCGCCAGCGCCGACACCGAGTGCGCGGCCTGGCACTACCCGGGGACCAACGGCGGCTGCGTGGTCATGACCGGCGGCTTCGCGGTGACCAAGGAGCCGGGAACCGACATGTTCGCCAGGCGGTTCAACGAGGCCGGCTTCGGCGTCCTGGCCTTCGACTACCGCCACCTGGGCGAGAGCGGAGGGCAGCCGCGCCAGGTGCAGCGGGTCAGGGAGCAGCTCGCCGACTGGCAGGCCGCGATCGGCCACGCCCGGGCGCTGCCCGGAGTCGACCCGGCCCGGCTCGCGATCTGGAGCTTTTCCGCCTCGGCCGGCCACGTGTTCCGCCTCGCGGCACGCGATCCCGGTCTGGCCGCGGCGATCGCTCAGACGCCGTACGCCGACGGGCTGGCTGCCTCACGCAGCGCGGCGCGGTACCAGAAGCCGACCGCCATGCTTCGCTTCGCCGGACTGGGCATTGCCGACGCCGTCGGCGCCCTGGCCGGCCGTCCGCCGAGGCTGGTGCCCCTCGCCGGGGAGCCGGGAACCGTCGCGATGCTCACGACGCCGGATAGCCAGGATGGCGGCCGGGCGCTCGATCCGGACGGCAGGTACCCGGACTGGAGGCAGGAGGTCGCCGCCCGTTCGGCCCTCCGTCTTGGTTTCTACCGGCCGGGACGGTACGCGGCCCGGGTGCGGTGCCCACTGCTGGTCCTGGTCTGTGACCAGGACCAGGCGGTCCTGGCCGGACCCGCCGTCCGCGCGGCCGGCCGGGCGCCGCGGGCCGAACTGGTCCGGATGCCCGGCGGGCACTACGAGCCGTTCCTGGGCGGCCATGAGCGGGCCGTCGAGGCCGAACTGTCGTTCCTGCGCCGGCACCTGCTCGGTGAGCCGGCGGCCAGCCGGCCGGCCGCAACCGCGGCGTCCGCGGGGTGGCCGGCATGAGCGAGATCGAGCTGTCCGCCGGGACGATCGAGTACCAGGACACCGGCGGAGACGGACCGGTGCTCGTGTTGCTGCACGGGCTGATGATGGACGCCTCGCTGTGGGACGAAGTGATCGCCGGCCTGTCCCCCGGCTACCGGTGCGTGGCACCGACCCTGCCGCTCGGGGCCCACCGGCAACCGATGGATCCCGCCGCCGACCTGTCGCTGCCCGGGATAGCCCGGCTGACCGCCGAGTTCCTCGACCGCCTGGACCTGCACGACGTCACCCTCGTCGGCAACGACACCGGCGGGGCGCTCGTGCAACTGCTCATGAGCGACGGCAACGCCCGGGTGGACCGGGCCGTCCTCGTCTCGTGCGACGCGTTCGACAACTTCCCGCCCGGCCTGACCGGCAAGACGCTGCTGCTCTCCGGGGAGCTCCCGCCCCCGCTGTTCGGGCTGTTCATGCAGCAGATGCGGCTGCGGGCGGTGCGGCGGCTGCCGATCGCGTTCGGCTGGCTGACGAAGCGAGGTGATGTGGCCACGGCCCGGTGGATGAGGCCGGTCCTGACCCAGCCCGAGATCCGCCGCGACGCCGTGCGGATGCTCCGGGCCGCGGGCGCCGATACCCGCTTCCTGCTGGCGGCGGCCGAACGGCTCCCTGGCTTCGACCGCCCCGCTCTCGTCGTCTGGGCCAGCCAGGACCGGGTGATGCCACCCGCACATGGCCGACGCCTGGCCGGGCTCCTCCCCCAGGGACGGCTGTCCGAGGTCGACGACAGCTATACGCTCATCCCGCTGGACCAGCCCGCCAGGCTGGCCCAGATCATCAGGGATTTCGGCGATGAGCGAGAGACGGGGCCGTCACGACATGCAAACCAGAGGTCTTGACTGGATCGACGACCTTCCGCCGGAACTCGCCGGGCAGCAGGCTCTGCTCCGCGGCCTGCTGGCGCTATGCGACGCCGACCGCAGGATCCGCTGGCTGGTGATCGGCTGCTCGCTGGCCCGCGGCGCGGCTGACCGCCTGTCCGACCTGGACATGGCCATGGGGATCAGGGACGAGGACTTCGACGCGGCCCGGCCCGACCTCCGCCGCGCCGTGGACGGCCTCGGCGAGCTGGTCGAGAGCTACCACCACCAGCTTCCGGCCGTGACACAGGCCCACGAGCGGATCTTCGCCCAGTTCGCCGACCGCAGCCAGGTCGACCTGGTGCTCTTCCCGGCGTCGGTGCCGGGCGGTTCGGTGCCGAACGTGGTGGTGCTCTACGACCCGGACGATCAGGTCGTGATCCCCGGGGAGGCGAAACCGGTGACGCCCGGGCAGGTCAGGGAGTGGGCGTTCGGCGGCTGGTGCGCCCTGGCCGATCTGGGCAAGTACCTGCGCCGCGGGTCCACGTGGGAAGCCCTGGCCAGGCTGAACGAGGCACGGACTCAGCTGTGGCAGCTCTGGGCCGTCTCCCTGGGCGTGCCGGACCCGCAGTACGGCCTGACCAGCATCCTGGATTTCGCGCCCGGACAGGTTCCGGCGAGTTTCGAGGGCACGGTGGCGGACCTGGACCCGGGACGGCTGCGGGACGCGGCGCGGCGGGTCGCCATATTGCTGAACGAGGTCGGTATCCGCCTTCCCGACGACCAGCGGGCGGTCCTGCCGTCGGCGATGGCCCGCTACATCACCGCGGACCTCGAGCAGCTGCGGTAACGGGTTTTCAGGAATTTATGTCGCAGACATGTCGCTGAAATGACTTGAATGCGGCATCCGCGCCTTATCGCCGGGTTTACGGTGCGTTCCGGCTGCTATGGGTTCGGATGACTCCGTAACGTTTCTGGGACGGTGGGAACGTAGCGTGCGATCATGAGGTACACCCTGACGGCTGGCTTGCTGGTCTGTATGCCCACGGTGGCGCTGCTGGCCGTGGCCGGCGTTGCCGTGCTGGCCGGCAATCTGCGCCATCGGCTGGGGCGGGAAGCTGACCACCAGCACCGCGAACCGGGCCTGGCGGATGCCTATATATCCGGCCTCCGCTTCGCGTCCGGGCCCGACCACGATCAACTTCACGACGAGTCGCTTCCCTGCCAGTGAGTCAGGGGATAGGAGCCGTATCGCGCAGCGCGTAGGGTGTGAACCTGACGGGGAATGGAGGTTGCGACGTGCGACGACTCGTAGCCCTGATACTCGGCGTGCTCGCGGTGATCTGGCTGTCCGGCTCTCCGGCTCGGGCCGATACGCTGGCGGACTGCCTCGGCAAGCACCACGTCTGCGTCACCAGCGAAGGACGCAGCCTCATCTCCCAGGGCCAGCAGACTCAGCTGGAACAGGCCATCGGCAACGATGACATCTACCTGGTGGCCGCGGCTTCCGGCTCGTCGGGATACAACGCCGCGATGCGGCAGATCATCAGCACGCTGGGCACCGAGAAGAAACAGTTCGTCGTCGGCTTCCTGGATAGCAGGCTGAAGCATTTCGGCGCCGACAACCAGGGCGTGCTGCCAGCGGGCGCGGCCGCCAACATCGCCACCACCGTGGTGCAGCAGCACCAAGCGGATCAGAATATCTTCGCCGCGCTGCAGGACTTCGTCCGCGATGCGCAGCAGGAGGCGCAGTCCCCCGGTTCTTCGGCCGCCGCGGCCAGCCCGCCTTCTCATACGCTGCGCAATGTCCTGATCGTCCTCGGCGTCATCCTCCTCGTCGTGGTGCTCGGCGGCTTGTTCATCTGGCGGCCGCGTCGCCAGCGCAGGCAGCGGGAACTCGCCGAGGCCAAGGCCGCGGCCCAGGATGACCTGCTCGCGCTCAGCAACCGGATCACCGACCACCAGAACGATGTCTCCGTCCAGAGCAACCCGGAGGCGGCGGCCGAGCAGGCCGCCGCGCTGGCCGCCTACGAGCGCGGCACCGCGGCCCTGGACGCGGCCCGGCGCCCCGGTGACATGCAGGCCGTCAGCCGGAACATCGCCGAGGGCCAGTACCGCCTGGCCTGCGCCGAAGCCATCGCGGATGGCCAGCCCAAGCCCGGGCGGCGCCCGATGTGCTTCTTCGATTCACGGCACGGCATGTCGGTGACCGACGTGTCCTGGGCGCCCCCGGATGGCGGCCCGAGCCGGATGGTCCCGGTCTGTGCCATGGACCTACGCAAGATCGATCAGGGCATCCAGCCGGAGATCCGCAGGGTGGAGGACACGTCCGGCGCGCGGGTCCCGTACGTCAACTCCGGCTTCGCCCCGGCGTACTGGGGCGGTTTCGGCTACGGCGGAGCCGCGCTCGGCGGCTTCCTGCTCGGCGAGGCGCTCGCGTCACCGCCGATCTTCATCAACGAGTACGGCTACGGCGACCCGGGATACGGCGGCGGGGACAACAACTTCGGCGGCGGGGACTTCGGCGGAGACGGCGGCAACGATTTCGGGGGCGGCGACTTCGGCGGCGGAGACTACGGCGGCGGGGACATGGGTGGCGGAGACTTCGGCGGCGGGGACTTCGGCGGCGGGGGCGGGGACTTCTAGGCCCCTGCCATGTGCGCCAATCGGACGCAGGGTCTGGAGGAATAGGCAGGACCTGTGGATCGGCGTGCCACGCTCTTCTCCCGCCCGCCGTGTCGCCGGTCACGCTGACCTTCCACCGTGTTGGCCGTGGTAAAGCCCCAGGGGCCGCATCCGGGGCGGGCGGACTCCAGGAGTCCGTGGGCGATGAGCCTCGCCGTGGTTGCCAGTCTGTATCCCCGACCCGCGATCAACCGCACTGGAGGAGAGCATCATGACCGCTCCCTACACCTTCGACGTCTTTTCCAGCCTCGACTGCCACATCCAGGAGCTCATCTACCGGCCCGCCCTGCATGCCTGAGTCCGTCCATGCACCCCACCCCGTCAAGCAGCCGGACCTGACCCGGAAGTTCCCGCTGGCCGGCAGGCCGGCATGCCGGCCGGGTCGACGTGGACGGAGCCGGTTATTCGGTCGCCGTGGACCTCTGATCGCGGTAGAACCAGGAGATGACCGAACGACGGCTGCCCGGCGGGCGCAGTTTCGGAGCCGTACGCGCCGGCGACGAAGTCCGCCGCCCCGCGCAGCCATGGACGGCGACCGTGCACTCGGTGCTGCGGCATCTGGAAGACGCCGGCTTCGACGGCGCTCCGCGCGCCCGCGGCTTCGATGACCAGGGCCGCGAACGCCTGACGTTCCTGCCCGGCCAGACCCTGGGCGACACCCTGG
>WNGJ01016211.1_pt1 | contig 12239 bp, 14 predicted proteins | sample 5400611 | NCBI WGS metagenome assembly WNGJ01 (sample SAMN13153375, study PRJNA577476) | soil metagenome | isolation source: 40 cm soil or saprolite under Garry oak tree replicate 1 | place: USA:California | collected 2016-06-15 | reverse complement strand
GGAAGCCATCTGAGTGCAGGCAAACGTCGCAATGGCAAGCCGACCAAAGGCAACCGCTACCTGCGTTCTGTGCTGGTCCAAATTGCCTGGGTTCTCACACGCATGCGTGACAATTACCTTTCGGCTCAGTTCCATCATCTCAGACCTCGCCTGGGTGAGAAGAAAGCCGTTGTGGCAGTCGCTCACAGTGTGCTGGTCATCGTCCATCATGTGTTAGCGAAAGAAGAGCCGTATCAAGATCTGGGGCCAGATTACTTTCGCAGGCAAGATAAGGAACAGCAAGCACGGCGCTTTGTCCACCAGCTGGAAACCCTGGGCTATCGTGTCGAGCTAGCTCCACAAGAGGAGGTGACTGCCTGATTCTTCCCTTTTATTCCGAGCGCGCCCACCCTCTCGTTGCTCACGGCGCAGGCTGTGAGACAGGGGGCATTTCTGTCTGCAAGTGAGGTCAAGGATTCCATTTTCGAAGGATCATTCAGCGCAATTACCAGGGAGAACTGCTCCAGGCATAGAGGAGACCCGTATGCAGAAAGAGCTCTACGATGTGTTCGTGTGGTTGGTGCAGGAATAGTGGGATGCTCTGTGGCTTATCACGACCCCTCGCCATAGAGTAATACTGGTTAGCGCTTACGTTGCGTAACGCACGTTCTCAAGCCATTTCGCGCTATGCCATACTCTGGCATAGACGAGCACGAAACGCGAAGGCAGGAACTCGTTCGTTCCTGCTGGATCTATGCCATACTCTCCCATAGGTGAGAGCCCTTCTCCGTTGCATTCGTTCACATTTGTGACACAAAGCATTAATTGGCCGCCAAAAAAAGCATAACCTGGCCAGGCCCAAAATTTTTCACGCTCACCTGTCCAAAATAAAAACTCTTCTGTAAAAGCAATTCCTGGCCGAAAGTGCAAAAATAAGGCATAAAGTGGCCAGGAATCCTTTTTGTATGGTATGATTTAGTTGATAGGGAGATACATGTAACAGAGTATTTTTTAGAACAGATAACCTTTCCCGTACTCTTTGGGCTTGGCAAAAGACAAGAGGAGTGCGTCGTGACACTCAGCGCAGAGGAATTTGAGCAGTGGTGTCGGCGGCTTGGCCTTTCAGACCAGGCCAAAGCGGTCATTACACAAATCCGCACCTCACCCCCCGCGCGCCATGTGCAAAGTTCTGCTGGCAATGTGAGCGGAACATATCCTTCCCTCAAAATGGGGTGTTCCATCCAATTTGAAAGCCAGCGGGATGAACTCCCTTTCGCGTACTTGATGGATCACGATCCACAGGTGCTAGAGTTTTACGACCAACCCTACGGTCAGCTCAAATTGAAGTATCGCAACCAGGATGACACGCGGAATGTGACGGCCACACATACCCCAGACTTCTTTGTCTTGCGCGAAGATGGTGCCGGCTGGGTCGAGTGCAAGATGGAGGAGGACCTGGAGCGGCAGGCTGTGAAGATGCCCTTTCGCTACCAGCGGCGACCTAATGGGTCCTGGTTCTGCCCGCCAGGAGAAGCCGCAGCCTCGAAGTACGGCCTGGCGTACCGGCTGTTTTCTTCGTGTGAGATCGATTGGACATACATCGAGAATCTCCGTTTTCTCGGTGATTACCTCCGTGGATCACCCCCACCTGTGTTGCCGGATGTGGCTCTGGCCATACGCACGACCGTAATGAGCCATCCGGGAATACGCCTGCTCGATCTGATCGCGACGTTGCACCGTGGGAAGGCTGACGATATTTACCAGCTCATCTTAACTGATCAATTGTATGTCGATCTCCAGGCCGTTCGCCTGACCGATTACGAACATGTGCAGGTGTTTCTGGATCGCGATCAGGCCGAATCATATGCCACCCTCCAACCCACCGCTCCATCTTTTCCTCGCCCATCGACCTTGCGGCTGACCGTCGGAGCACCCATCGTCTTGGATGGAAAGGCATGGACTGTCCTCAACCCTGGAGCCACGGAGGTGCTGTTGCTTTCAGAGGACAAGCAGGTCATGCCTGTTCCGAACGACGCTTTTGAAGAACTGATCCGCAATGGTCGGCTGACAGGGATCAAAGAAGCGGTAGCGCCGCCAAAGTATGAAGAGGGACGCGAGCTTCTGGCTCAGGCCAGTCCAGATGCTTTAGAAGAAGCGAACCGCCGCTACGCCATCATTACCGGGGCTGATCGAACAACGAAGATCCCTGCCCGTACTGTGCGTCGATGGCGCGCACAATGGTCGGAGGCGCTGGCTTCCTACGGCAACGGGTTCATTGGGTTGCTGCCCCAAGTCAAAAGTCGAGGCAACCGCCGCTCCCGGCTCGATGAGCGCACAGAAGCACTCATCGATACCTTCATCACCGAGCACTACGAGACGCTCAAACAGCAGTCGAAGAAGGCGGTTTTTCTGTTGCTGCAACGGGAAGCCGAGCGGCGCAAGATCCCCGCTCCCAGCTACCCGACGTTTCTTGATCGCGTGAACAAGCGCCCGCTGGTCGAACAAACCCGCAAACGCCAAGGGCCACGAGCAGCCGCTCAGGTTGAGGAGTGGTACTGGGAATTGGAACTGACGACCCCAAAACATGGAGCGCGCCCCCTGGATGTGGTTCACCTGGACCATACCGAACTCGACATTGAACTGGTCAGTGCGCGTACGGGCCGCCCTCTAGGCCGACCATGGGTGACGTTCCTGACCGATGCCTTTTCTCGTCGCCTGCTGGCTGTCTACCTCACCTTTGACCCGCCGAGTTACCGTTCCTGTATGATGACCCTTCGTGAGTGCGTGAGTCGCTACGGGAGACTCCCTCAGACCCTGGTCGTCGATGGAGGTCCAGACTTCCGTAGCACCTACTTTGAGACGCTGGTGACCTACTACGGGTGCGAGAAGAAGACTCGTCCTGGGGCCAAACCCCGCTACGGTTCGGTCATTGAGCGCCTGTTTGGAACAGCCAACACCCAGTTTGTCTACAACCTCCTTGGCAATACTCAGATCATGAAACAGGTCCGCCAGGTGACAAAAGCCATTGCGCCACGAGAGCAGGCGGTCTGGACGCTGGGAGACCTGTTTGCTTACCTGTGTATCTGGGCTTACGAGGTGTACGATCAGCAAATTCACCCGGCGTTGGGGATGAGTCCGCGTGACGCTTTCACCATGGGAATCGCCCGTGGAGGGTCGCGTGAGCACCTCAAGGCGCTCTACGATGACGATTTTCGTTACGTCTCGTTGGCCAGCACGCGCAAGCAAACGGCACAAGTCAAGCCGGGACGAGGGGTCAAGATCAACTACGTGTATTACTACGCGAAAGCATTGGATGTGCGTGAGGTCCACAACAAGCAAGTGCCCGTGCGTTACGATCCGTTCGATTTGGGCACAGCGTATGCCTACGCACAGGGCCGCTGGGTGCAGGTTCGCTCAGAACATTACTTGCAATTACGTGGCCATACCGAGCGCGAGCGCGAGCTTGCCAGCGCGGAACTGCACAAGCAGCACCGGAATCACACCCGCGATGCAGCGATCACGGCGAAACGCTTGGCCGATTTCTTTGCCGATCTCTCAGCTCATGAAACCGTTCTGAGCCAGCATTGGAACGATGCGGAGGCTCGCGATGTCTTTGCCCAGATGGAAGATTCCCAGATGCTTCCTGCTCACTCCCCAGAAGAGGAGGAGCGCGTGCCTGTGCTTGCTCTCGTTCAAACAGCGTCTTCACAAGAACAAACCGATCCGCTTGTCCAAAAATCCAAGAGCAGTCGTCACCATCAAGGAGCCGTGATCATCGAGGACGATGGAGACCTGGAGGATCTCGACGAGTATGAGGAGTTCCACTAATGGCACAGGAAGAAGAGCAGAATCTCAAGCAGAGCTTCCCGCGGGAATTACTCGACCAACCTCCCTCGGCCCGTCTCAGCTATTTCAAAGCATACACCGTCGCTCATCCGTTCTTGGAGCGGGCAGACGAGAAGGTGCGCAACACGCTGCGTGAACCGGGAGGCGCCTTGTTAATTTTCATCATCGGACCAACAGGCGTGGGAAAAACGACCTTGTTGACGTTCATCGAGCAACGCTTGCTGAAGCTCGCCCAGGCTCAGCTTTCACACGATCCTGATTACGTGCCGGTCATTAAGTTGGATGCCATGGCTTCCTCGGCCCGGCAGTTCCGCTGGCCCGATTTCTACACCCGCGCACTGATGGCGGTTTCGGAGCCGCTCATTGATTACAAAGTGGAGAGAGGAGCCGTTCTGCCGGTCTTTAATGAGAGGATGGGCAGGCATGTGCCTCCTCGCTTAGTTGGGGATGCCGCCGCTCTGCAACGGTCCTGGGAACAAGTGCTCAAATATCGGCGGCCAGAGGCCATCCTCATTGATGAAGCCCAACATTTTGCCAAAACGGCGGGAGGCACGCGGCTGGAAGATCAACTCGACCATGTAAAATCGCTTGCGATTGCCACGCACACGGTTCACATTCTGGCAGGAACCTACGATCTCTTACTCTTCCGCAACTTGAATGCCCAGCTCTCCCGTCGCAGCATTGATGTGCATTTTCCTCGGTATGACGCCACCAATCCAGAGGAGCGCAAGGCATTTCAAAGAGCGCTGCTGACGTTTCAGCGGCATCTTCCGCTCGAACAAGCACCTGGTCTGGTTCATCAGTGGAAGACTTGCTACGCGCACACCATTGGCTGCATCGGCTTGCTCAAAGATTGGCTGACCAAAGCACTTGCCGAAGCCTTAGAAACGGAGGCCAAGACCATTTCTCCCAGTCTCTTAGCCGCTCACGCTCCCTCCATCGATCGCTGCAACCAGATGATTACAGATATTGAAGAGGGAGAAAAAGCCCTGCGTGTGGACCCGGAAGCCACAGAGAAACTGTTGGCACGTCTGGGCTTAGGCCCTCGAAGAGCCCGAGAGAAGCGAACTGGCCAGGAGGGAGAGCAGTCCGCGCCCGCAGCTCCGTCACGCCGCAGGCGCGTAGGACAACGTAACCCGACGCGTGATGCGGTCAAGAAAGAGGTGGAAACCGATGGGTAAGGCACAGCTTTCGGAGTTTCCATGGTGGCATCTGACCGATATCGCCCTGCCGGAACGCAGTACGCTCTACGCGCCAGCACCAATCGGAGGCGGAACGGCCTTTGGAGAAAGCCTGACCAGTTACCTTGCACGCCTGGCCGAGGCGCATTGTGTCTACCCAGGCGTGCTGCTCCAACAGATGCTTGTTCCTCTCATGAGAGAACTGGAGACGCAAAAGAGCGGGGCCCTTGACCATCCCTTGTGGAGACGCGATGGGAGTGGGTCGCATTTGATCAATGTAACCAGCCCTCGCGCACGCTCGGTGATGTCAGCTCTCGAAAGGCTCACGCTGCGCGCGGATCTCCGCGGCCTTGCGCTGACCGCGTTGACGGACATCCTGCCGATCCGAGGATTAACTCGGAAAACCTTAGCATGGTGCCCGCTCTGTTACGAGGAATGGCAGGAGAATGGGCAGATTCTGTATGGTCCTCTCCTGTGGATGTTTCGGGAAATCTCCACCTGTACTCGCCATGGTGTGCGTTTGCACACGCATTGTCCTCATTGTGCCAGATCACTCCCTCATCTGACCTGGCGCTCCCAGCCAGGATACTGTGCGTTTTGTTCCGGTGCGCTGATCATCGGGCAAGAAGATGGGGTGCAAACGGTAGCCGTTGACTCTCATGAGTTCGCCTGGCAGCAATGGGTAACTCACGCATTGGGGGCCGTCGTCGTACAGCTTCCCGTGAGGAGGGTTGAGCCGAAACGAGAACGTATCCGCCAGGTGATGAGCTATGCAGTAGAACAACTGGCGGACGGGAATGCCGCTGCATTTGCCCGATCCCTTGGCCTACCGAGGGGCACAGTAGAGAACTGGCGTCAGGGCAAGCGGATACCAGAAATGGATATGCTCTTACGGCTCTGTTATCGATTGGATCTCTCGTTGTGTGAGGTGCTGTTCCAGGAGGAGGAAATGCTTCAACCGTCTCTGAGAGATCCGGTGCCACCAGCACTCTTCCCATCCAGGAAACGAACCGCTATCAACAAGGAGAGCATTTCTCATCAGTTGGAGCAGGCAGCGAGCAGAGCCGAAAATCCTCCTCCCTCACTGAAAGAGGTAGGGAAGCTTCTCGGCTATCAGCCAACCACGTTGTACAAGATCAATCAAGCTGCCTGTCATGCGATTGCTGAGCGCTACACGGCTCATCGTCGAGAGCTTCGGGAAAAACGGTTGCAGGGGTATCGTGAGGAGTTTCGGCAGATTGCATTGTACCTTCAGGCGGAGCAGATGTCCCTCACGCAGAAACATATCAGTCGGTATCTCGCGCAGCCCGCCATTTTGCGCGATCCCAAGGTACGGTCGCTTCTCAGAGAAGTGTGTCACGAGGTAAAGACAAGTAGTGGAGAAACGTCATGATGAACCAGTATGTTCCTCCATCTCCTCTCGAATGGCGGCAGTACTGGCAAGCGAAAGGCTTTCCATGGAGAACGGAGCCGGAGATGGACAGGGAGCGTCGGAAGGAACTGGCGCACCAGCGGGCCATCAGTGCTGGCATCACACCAGGAATCGCTCTTCACAGGGGTGAGGTGGAGTGGTGCCGAAGGTGCATGGCTGCTGGCAACCCAGGAACATGGTCGCGGACAGATTCTTTGAGCGGCTTGACAGGGGAGTAGATTGGTGGAGGGTATTTCTGATGCTTCATCGCATGTCCGGTGCGGCTGCCTCGGGTGTGGCGTGCATCGGTCAGCGGGGTGCTGTCCCATGCACCCCTCGTGCGTTGCTTTTGTTGTATGGAAGGTCTCTTTTTCTCCTCCCGTCTGGCCGAGGTCGGGCCAGACAGAAAGGTTTGGTGTACGTATGAAACAGCATCACTTCTCACGTCGTTTCTTCCTGTTCATCGGGATGCTCTGCCTGCTCATCGGCGTGCTTACCCTTGCCGCTCCCAGCGTATTGGCGCTCTCCGGCAAGATCCGCGAGTTCCCGATCACGACGGCGATCAACAGCCAGCCTGTAGGCATCACGGCGGGGCCCGATGGCAACCTGTGGTTCACTGAGGAGCATGGCAACCAGATCGGGCAGCTACGGTAAAGTGCAAGCGGGCACGGCGTGTCAGGATACGTCCCCTGGCTCCGCTAGCGCTTCCAGGCTTGCCGTACTGTGTGCCTGAGCATGCTCTCAGCGCCACCTCTGCCCGGCAAGGTGCGAGGCAGCGGTGAGGCTGGTGACCTGCTGGTTGTGATTTGACGCCTGCCTGTTCGGCACACGGTGCCTCTCCTGCTGCCCGGAGCGTGCGCCCACGCTGTGGACGGTACGCAGGTAGATGGAGGGGGCAGGGGTCCCGCCTGCCCACTGGAGCATCCCCTGACCGGCAGGGCTGCGGACGCGTACCGGCTCGTGTGATGGGGGCGAGAGGCCCCTCAGCGGGGGGCATCGTCGTCAGCCCACACCGGGGAGGAGGCCTCGGCCCGCTGACAGTTGAGCCATGCGACTGCACACACGAGGAAAGTGGCGAACTGTGTCCTTGGGAGGTCCTCCCATCCTCAGGTGTTTTGGCTGCAAGTCTGCCTCGCAAGCAGCACCGCGTGGCACGACGGGTCTTCGCAGCAGGAGTCACGCCGGACACCCCACCGAGAGGGGTGATAGCGTATGAGGCAGTCACAGGACCGGTCATCGAGGGAGTCTTTCTAGTTCTCCTGACGCAGCGCTTCTTTGGGAAATGAGGGGGTAAAAGCGCGAGAGGGCGCGGAAAACGTATCGGACCATTTTCCAACAAAAGCATATCTTGGCCGGGGTGGCCATTTTATGCTGACATTTGGGCGATCGGTGAGCGGAATTTGGAGAATTCGGTGAGTGGACTGCTCTCTCGAAAAGAGGGCAAGCCAGCCACAGATTTACCAAATATCTGCTCCTAGATCGCCCAAATGTACCCTATGCCCGTTCCTTTTTTACCGCTGATGTTCGTTTTTTCTTATTCACCTTTTGATGTATTAAACGAGACAAACCAGAGCAACGAGTTTCGAGTATGCACCGCCTAATCGGCGGATAGGAGCACGATATTGCCATCGGGATCATTGATCATCGCGAAGTAGACGCCAAAGGAGGAGACAAAAGGTGCCCGGTAGCTCTGATAACCGAAGCCCGTGAGTTCGTTGTACTTAGCGTCTACTGCGGCCCGCTCCTTGAGGTAGAACTCAAGAATGAGGCGAGGCTTGTCGGCTTCCTCCACCAATCCCATGTTATTCAGGAAAAAGGTGATATCGCCTTTCATCTGGCTTTTGAAATGTGGTTGCCCCTCTCTGAGTTCAGAGAGATCAACGCCGAGCCGCCGATAAAATTCCAGTGATTTGTCCATGTCCTGGGGGACCAGGCCGACCATGTAGAGATCCAGTGCCATGATTACCTTCCTTTCACGTATTGCTGATGCACGACCAGATGAGGGTCAAATCTTGCCCTTTCTCAACAGAAGAAAGGGCTTTACCATGCTGGGAAGGCTACTCGAATGAGGGCGGATGCGATAACTCACCCACAGGATAATTACCAAGAAATCAACAGTTTAATTCCAAAATTTACAGGCGCATCTCGCCCAGATTGAAGCTACTCACGGTTTTTCTTTTGCTTGTAAGATAGCTATGCAGTCTTTTACTGCTTGTTTGAAGTATTTGAATACAAAACGCCAGTCTTCGTACTGCTATAGGCGGTAGTGCAGGCTATATTCCGAGAAGCCAACCATTATCACCGACATTCCCACTAAAATTTGGCTGCCAGGTGAGCATGGCTTTGTGATCGTCTATCTTGACCTGAAAAACGATGTTCCCTTCGGCTGTTCCTCCGTCAGCAATGGTTCCATAGCCAAGATCATTGATGCCTTGACCATAGGTGGAAGCATCTACGTCAGTGATATTGCCGGTGCTCGATTTGACGTGAAAATGAAGCTGATTATAGTTCTGTTCTACGCCGCTATTATTTTTTAGCTTCACATGGACTGTCACAAACTCATATCCAGTCTTGGGCGTGCTGTACTGGTCAACTGACCCAACTTTGACCTTTGTCAGCGTTGCATCAACCCCATTGAGCGTGATGGTATCTCCAACTTTCTGAATAGTTGGCGTAGGAGGCATAGTTGGCGAAGGCGTGGCTGCGTCCTGGGTGGCCATCGCGATAGCTATGGTGGTAGCTGTCATATCCGGCTTGATTCCTGCTGCGGGAGTAGCCGTCGTAGACACGTTTGGATGCGAAGCGGCGTTCATAGCCGCGCTGCATACTCCTATCACCAGCACAACGCCCAGCACAACGAGGATCCAGAAAAGCGGGCCGCGCTTCTTTTTTGTCGGTGGTGGAGGCGGTGGCGTGTACTGCGGTGGGGATAAGGCGGCTGGTAGCCTGGCGGGTAGTTGGGCGGGTATTGTGTTGGAGGCTGTTGCTGCGGCGACTGCCACTGCTGATACGGTTGTTGTGGGTACGGTTGTTGCGGATATGATTGATGTGGATATGGTTGTTGTGGCGGTTCATTAAATGGCTGTTGGGGTTCTTGTGGCGATTGGCTGTCCTGTGATGGATTCTCGTTCATCTCTTTCCTTCTCAGGTGTTTATTTATAGGCATAATTGCTTACATTAATGAAACGAGATCACATGTTCGCAGTAACAGTCGATAAATAAAGCTTAAAAAGAGGCTATGCTCATTAGATGCAATTAGATGGGGAAATTTTGCATATGCGCGCATCATCGAAGATTTTGAGGCGCGTTTTGCGAACCACGCGCCTCCGTACAGACCACCAGGATGGGACACTGCTTTACTTCAACTCATTACACGTGAGGATCGAAGCTAATCGTCTCCGTTCATGATGTCACGAAAGTAAGAGCTTTCATAGAAATCGTTCTCTTGCAACCACTCCTCAGTACGTTCAGAGTCATAGCTTATCTTTTATGACTTCCTACGCTGTTGTGGTCTTGACTTACCCACTTGCTTCTGAGTCCTGCCTTTCGGCGTCGATAGCTCTACCGTCTCCTTATAGGCATAGTAGAGACTCACCGGACCTGCTGTGTTGAAGCTGTACTCACCAGCAAGTGTCGCTTCGTCCGTCTTGTATGTTAGCCCTTGCTGAAAGCCGAGATCGCGTAACGCCTGCAAGATACGTACGACATCCTCCTTGTCTTCCGCATCGTAAGTGTACGCACAAATCAGCTTTCTATGCCTATCTAGCGCATTTGGGTTGGGCTTTGCCGTCGCAACTTTTGCAGTATCTCCAAGCTTCCCCTCCTCAACTGCCGTACGGATGATATTCCACGCTACATTGATTTCATCATCGGGGATGAATAACATCCATTTCCCATTCCGCACTGATTCAGGATACGTGCCAACTTTTCGATAAGCCCACTGCCAGGACTGCTCGTGTTCTTCCATTGGTTGTTTGTCCATTGTTACCTCCTGCCTTCTGTTGCTACAGCGTTGTCCTTTGATTATACCCTTACTAAATTGGATTGCAGCCATCCTATTACTTTTTGATGTAGCCACAGCGACGGCAGGCCCGCGTAACAATATCGTGTGCAGTCATGCGACCAAAGCGCGGGCAAAAAAGCTTTATAGAGAAACGCCATAGTGGTTTTTTCTCTGAAGACGGCGGCGACGATACCGTGCCCACAGAACGGTTTTCCTGTGAGGACGGTGACAACGATGTGACAGGACACCTGGCAGCCATCGTTTTTCAGCTTTTTCTGACTCAGATTCTTCTACAACTTTTGCGTCAGGTTGTGTCGCTTCTGATGCTGGCTCAACCACTTCAAAGAGTTGCCAAAAAGTTGCCAAATTCGTTGGAAGCGGGGCAATTATTCGTAGTTTTAGCCCCTCCTGAATGCAGTGGTTCACCACGGCACACCGATTATCGAAGTTCCAGATGACTCCCCCATCAAGAGGAACGCCATTCCAGACCACCCACGCCCCAAAGTCATCCCTTGATGCGTACTCAAGGTCGAGCAGCACGTCGCCTCTCCTCGATATCGGTAATGTTATCAAGTCCCACGGTTGAAGGACTGGTTTCGCGCTCTGCCGCAAGCCATTTTTGCGCTCTCTGGTAGGCGCTGACGTGTCGCTCATAGTCGTCTCCATCCTTTGCCTTATTTGGTCTTGTGAAGTACCAGTAGTCGTAATACTCCTGCATTTTTGTCGATGTGTCGGGAGGATATCGCTTCATCCTTTTGCGGTAAACAATTACCTGACGAACCGATACAGCCCCACGGATTCCTATCTCTTCGTACTTGCGTTCACGCCCTCCAGACTTCACACTTTTGAACCCCTTTATATCCGCCTGCCGTGCTGGCTTTATCACCTCGAATTGGTAACTTTTTGGTAACTTTTTTGAAGGAGAATCGGTAACTTTTTCGGTAACTTTTTCTGGCGTTGCTCCCGTTTCCGTCGAGTCAGATGCGGGAGCTACTTCTGACTGTCCCGAAAAGCCTCTTCAGCATGCGGGTGTACACCGTTGGCTCTGACCTGTTCGTCCTTGTCCTTCCCAAATGATGGCAACTTGAGCGGGCTAACGACGTTTTTTGGCCGCTCCACGAACTCGAACTCGTCTTCATTGGGGAAGCGTGTAGAAATCTCGTAGTAGAGAAACACCGTCAATATTCCGAAGTTAAATACGAGTGCAGCAATGGTTCACCGTCTCCAAGACTCACAAGATTATTATCAATGAGAATGCGGAAGCGGAACATGTTTTGAATAACCATGTACAGCACCGTTGCTATCAACGACAATAGGTTCGTGATACCCCATCCCCATTTGACTGCTGCTTTCGATGTTGGGTAAGCGAAGCGGTAGAACATATGCGCACATCCCCATATGAACGCCATGATATCGAATGAAAACAGCGTGAGTAACTTCATGACAAGATCAACGGAATAGTCGTCCATACTTGCTCCTTTCTGCTGGCATGAGAGGCCTCCTTCCATTGAGGCGTGCCTTCCCCTTCCCGCACGTCTACACGCAAGATGAGTAGCCTAGAAGGCGACCAACGCTTTAATCACGCCACTGTCCCGCTCGAACCAGCGTGGAAACGCAGCGATCATGGTATCGGCCGAGGCCTGATTCGTAATCCAAGGGGTCAGATCGATCTGCCCTGCCTCCAGATAATTGATGATCCGACGGAAATCCGCACTGGTTGAGTTGCGGCTGCTGAGCAAAGTCAGCTCTCGGCGATGGAAATCCGGGTCGTGGAACGTGACATCGCCCTGGAACAGCCCGACAAAGATCAGACGACCCC
>WNGJ01020750.1_pt1 | contig 12240 bp, 8 predicted proteins | sample 5400611 | NCBI WGS metagenome assembly WNGJ01 (sample SAMN13153375, study PRJNA577476) | soil metagenome | isolation source: 40 cm soil or saprolite under Garry oak tree replicate 1 | place: USA:California | collected 2016-06-15 | reverse complement strand
CAGCAAATCGAGAAGCGACCGCGCAAAAGCGTTCGCGGGCGGAGTCGTCTCCAGCTGGAAAACTTCTCGCGCGTTTTAGCGAGGTCCGAAATTTCACCGCCAAATTGGCGGAGAATCTCGCTCCCGAAGATTGCGTTGTGCAATCGATGCCGGAAGTCAGCCCGACAAAGTGGCATCTCGCGCATACGACCTGGTTTTTCGAGACCTTCATTTTGAAAAAATGGGTGCCGGGCTATCGCGATGCTGTTCCCGAGTACGCATATCTCTTCAATTCTTACTACAACGCCGCAGGCGCGATGCATCGGCGCGACCTGCGTGGGCTGATTTCGCGGCCGACAGTGGACGAAACGAAAAAATATCGCGCTTCCATTGATTCGGACATCGAAGCTCTTATTGCCGGTGCCGACGAGAAATTGTTTCGTGAGATCAAACCGATCCTTACGCTCGGAATTCATCACGAACGGCAACATCAGGAGTTGCTCATCACCGATATCAAACACGTTTTCGCGCAAAACCCGCTCTTCCCGGTTTTTCGCCAAGCCCAGCCTTCGCCAGGCTACGGCTCGGCAAGCAAGATCGATCCGCCAAAAGACGGATTCGTCGCGGGGAATATCGGCCAGTTGAAGTTTGTCGAGTTCGACGAAGCGATAATTGAGATCGGTCACGATGGCAGCGGCTTTGCCTACGACAACGAAAGTCCGCGCCATCGTGCGCTGGTTCTGCCTTTTTCGCTCGCAAACCGCTTGGTCACCAACGCCGAGTATCTCGCGTTTATCGCCGACAACGGTTATTCGCGTTCGGAGTTTTGGCTTTCGTTAGGCTGGACTACGGTCAACGAACAGAATTGGCGCGCGCCGCTTTACTGGATCGAGCGCGATGGTCAGTGGCGGAATTTTACTTTGTCTGGCCTGTGCCAGATCGATCCGAACGAACCGGTCACACATCTTAGTTATTTTGAAGCCGACGCCTACGCGAACTGGGCCGGCGCGCGGTTGCCGACTGAATTTGAATGGGAACGCGCGGCCGCGAAGATGGACATCGACGGCAATTTCGTTGAGCGCGAGCGGTTTCATCCCGCGGTGCTAAACAAATCGCCGAAAGATCGAGAACTCGCACAAATGTTTGGCGACGTTTGGGAGTGGACGCGGAGCGCTTATTCCCCCTATCCCGGCTACCGCGCAGGCCCCGGCGCGCTCGGCGAATACAACGGCAAATTCATGTGCAATCAATACGTTTTGCGCGGCGGGTCCTGTGCCACGTCACAGACTCATATTCGCAAAACTTACCGGAACTTCTTTCAACCCGATAAACGGTGGCAATTCACGGGGATCCGTTTGGCGCACGATCTCTCGTGAAAGAGCAAATCACTTCTGCTGTTGCCGCCGCTGCGATCGAAAACTTTCGCGAGGAAGTCCTGGCTGGGCTTTCAAAATCGCCCAGACAATTGCCGTGTAAGTTTTTCTACGACGAGCGCGGCGCTCAGTTGTTTCAACAAATCTGCGATCTGCCTGAGTACTACATCACCCGAACCGAGATCGAGATTCTTCGTTTGCACGGAGCGGACATGGCAAAGGCGCTCGGTCCACAAATCGAGCTGATCGGTCTCGGCACTGGTGCGGGGACGAAGACGCGAAGTCTGCTCGAAGAATTGCGCGACCCGCTAGTTTACGTTCCGATCGATATTTCGAAGGAACAGCTGGAGAAATCCTCCGCCCGGTTTCGAGAAATGTTCCCGGGTCTGCAGATCCTGCCAGTCTGCGCCGATTATCTCGAGCCATTCGAGCTGCCGCTGCCGCGTCGCCTTTCCTCGCGAAGCGTGATTTATTTTCCGGGATCGACCATTGGCAACTTCGAACCGGAAGCGGCCAGCGAGTTTCTCGCTCGCCTGGTTGAGCTCGCCGGCGACGGCGGCGGTTTGCTGATCGGCGTTGATCTTCAGAAGGATCGACATGTTCTAGAGCGTGCTTACAACGACAGCGCCGGAGTGACCGCGCAGTTCAACAAGAACCTTCTCGCACGCATCAATCGCGAGCTTGGCGCCGACTTCGATTTAAACCGCTGGCGGCATCACGCGATTTACAACTCAACCGAGGGTCGAATCGAAATTTACCTGATCAGCAATAACGAACAGGCGGTTCACATCGGCGCGCGCGAATTTCAATTTCGTGCCGGCGAAGAGGTTCTCACCGAATACTCCTACAAACACACGGTCCCCGGACTCATCGAGCTCGCGCGCGACGCCGGATTTCAATTCGTGCAAGTCTGGACCGACGATGCACGCTGGTTTGGCGTTTTTTATTTCACGGTACTGTAGCCGCCGCCTTTTGACGCGGCCGCCGCGGCGACCGACTGCAATAAAATGAGCGCGTTGGTTCAACTGGTCGGCGTTTCAAAAACATTCGGCGACGCTGCCGCGGTCCACGCAGTCGATCTTTCGGTCGAGCGTGGCAAAACGACGGTGCTGATCGGACCGAGCGGTTGCGGCAAATCAACCCTTCTGCGTCTGATCATTGGTCTGCTCGGACCGGATAGTGGCGAAATCCAGTTCGATGGAACGCAACTTCGCCCCGATAAGATCGACATCGTTCGTCATCGCGCCGGTTACGTGATTCAGGAAGGCGGACTCTTTCCACATCTGACCGCGCGCGGAAATATCTTGCTCATGGCGCGTCATCTTGGTCGCCCCGAAAATGAAATTCGCGCGAGGCTTTCCGAACTCCGCGCGCTGACGCGGTTCCCCGAGAATCTTCTCGATCGATACCCGCTCGAGCTTTCCGGCGGCCAGCGTCAACGCGTGAGTTTGATGCGCGCGCTGATGCTTTCGCCGGAACTGTTGCTGCTAGACGAGCCGCTGGGCGCGCTCGACCCGCTGGTGCGCGTGGCGTTGCAAAAAGATTTGAAAGAAATTTTCGCGCGGCTCCGCCAAACCGCGCTCTTGGTCACACACGATCTGGCCGAAGCCGCTTATCTCGGGGATGAGATAGTGCTCATGAATGAAGGCCGCATCGTTCAGCAAGGTTCGCTCTCTGATCTTCGCGATAAACCGACCAGCAACTTTGTTTCCGAATTTATCAACGCGCAACGGAGCCTCGCCGTTCTATGAGGAGAATCAGGAAAACAGGAAAACAAGAAACGTTCATTCGTATCGTTCTTTTTATCTGCGTTCCCGCGTTCCTAATTTTCTTTTCGGATTCGTTGCGTGCAGCTCCTGTCGTCATTGGTTCCAAGAAATTCACTGAGTCGTATGTGCTGGGCGAAATTGCGAAACGCAGTTTGATCGATGCCGGAATTTCGGTTGAGCATCGGCAAGGGATGGGTGGCACCATCATTCTTTGGGAAGCGCTGCGCAGCGGACAGATCGATGTTTATCCGGAGTACACGGGAACTATCACGCAGGAGATTTTGAAACGGGGCGATCAACTAACTTTCGAACAAATCGCCAGCGAGCTCGGTAAGATCGGAATCGGCATGACCGAACCGCTCGGGTTCAATAATACCTACGCGCTTGTAATGTTGCGAAGCCGTGCCCAGAAGCTCGGTCTTCGCACAGTCAGCGATCTTCGAAATCATCCGGAATTGAAGTTTGGGCTGACTCACGAATTTTTGGATCGACAAGATGGCTGGCGACCGTTGGCGCAACAATACCAATTGAATCCGCACAGCCTCATCGGAATCGATCACGCGCTTGGTTACGCCGCGCTCGCGAACAGATCGATCGACGTCAAAGACGCGTACTCGACCGACGCGAAGATCGCTGAATACGATCTCGTAACACTGGAAGACGATCAGCAATTTTTTTCAAAGTATCAGGCGGTCTTTTTGTTTCGATTGTCGCTTCCGACCAAAGCGATCACGGCTTTGCGCAAACTCGAGGGAACAATCGACGAGCAAAAAATCATTCGGCTCAACGCCGAAGCGGAGCGCACGAAAAATTATACACGCGCAGCCAGTTTGTATTTTGAAAGCTCCGCAAAATCAACAGCGTCATTTGGCGAAACTTTTTCGCACAAACTCGCGCGCTGGACGCTTCGCCATCTCGAGCTGGCTGGGTTTTCCCTGCTGCTTTCAGTGCTGGTTGGAATTCCGCTTGGCATTTGGGCGAGTCGCGGCGGCGCTGTCGGACACGTCATTCTTGGTTTTGCCGGCGTCGTGCAAACGATTCCGTCGCTGGCATTGCTCGCGCTGCTTGTTCCGCTGCCGTTTTTCGGAATCAGCGTGCGGACTGCAATCGCGGCGCTCTTTCTCTATGGTTTGCTACCGATTGTCCGCAACACCGCGACTGGCCTGCAGGACATTCCGCGCGCGTTGCGCGAATCTGCGGTTGCGCTGGGCCTGAGCTCGACAGCGCGGCTTTGGCAAATTCATTTGCCGATGGCGTCGCGTTCAATTCTCGGCGGAATTAAGACAAGCGCCGTGATCAGTGTCGGCACCGCGACACTGGCGGCCTTGATCGGCGCCGGCGGTCTGGGCGAGCCAATCTTGAGCGGGCTCAATCTGAACGATCACGCGACGATTCTTCAAGGCGCAGTTCCGGCCGCGGTCCTGGCGTTGCTCGTGCAATGGCTGTTCGATTTGCTCGATCGCGTTTTGATTCCAAAAGGACTGCGTTTATAGGATCGAGATGGCGATCGCGTCGATCAATCCGGCCACGGGCGAAAAGCTGAAAGGATTCACCGCGTTTAACGACGCTGAGATCGAGAGGCGGTTGAAGCGCGCCGAACACGCATTTCAGCAGCACCGCCGCGAATCTTTTCCTAAACGCGCACAATTGCTCGTAAGCGTGGCGACACTGCTCGAACGCGAAAAAAAGGAACTCGCCCGTACGATGACGCTCGAAATGGGGAAATTATTTCGCGCCTCTGTTGAGGAAATCGAAAAATGTGCCCGTGGCTGCCGTTACTACGCCGAGAACGCCGAACGTTTCCTGGAAGACGAACCGGCGCAAACCGATGCGCGTCGCAGTTATCTTCATTACGAGCCGATCGGCCCGATTCTGGCGATCATGCCCTGGAATTTTCCGTTCTGGCAGGTGTTTCGATTTGCTGTGCCCGCGTTGATGGCCGGCAACGTCGGCATTCTCAAACACGCCGCGAACGTTCCGCAGTGCGCCCTCGCTATCGAACAATTGTTCTGTCGCGCCGGATTCGACGAAGGAGCTTTTCAAACACACCGGTCAATCGTGCATCGCGGCGAAACGATTTTTCATCGCCGACAAAATTTACGACAATTTTTTGGAGAAGTTCGTCGAGCAAATGCGCACGCTGAAAGTGGGCGATCCGTTCGATGAAACGACCGAGATCGGGCCGCTCGCGACCGAACAGATTCTGAAGGGCGTGGACGAGCAGGTGCAGAAATCGATCGCGGCCGGAGCGAAATTATTGACTGGTGGAAATCGAATCGCAGGTCCCGGATTTTTCTACGAACCAACCGTGCTTGTCGATGTACCGAAAGATTCGCCGGCTTTTCGCGAAGAAGTCTTCGGACCAGTGGCCGCGGTTTTCCGCGTGCGCGATCCTGAGGAGGCGATCGAGATGGCAAACGACAGCCGATTCGGGTTGGCGGCGAGTGCGTGGACCAACGATCCGGTCGAGCAGGAACTTTTCGCTTCCGAATTGGAATCGGGAATGGTTTTCATCAACGCGATGTCGGCATCGGATCCGCGATTACCGTTCGGCGGCGTGAAACGTTCCGGCGTCGGGCGCGAGCTCGGCGCGCACGGCATCCGCGAATTCATGAACGCAAAGACGATCTGGGTCGCCTAGACTAAGGCGCGCTGCGGATCGGTTGGTTCAAACGATAAGCCGCGATATTTCTTTCAAGATCGGCGGCCAGACCTTCGTTACCAGTCGTTTTCGCGATTGCGATTGCTTGCTGCGCAGTTTCAATCGCGTCGCTGTATCGTCCCGTTTCTGCATAAGCCGAGGCCAACGTACGTAGCACAATCGCATTTGGATGACCGGCGCGGCGCGCGACATCTTCCGCGAGCTGGACCGCTCTCGCACCGTTGCGCATTGACTCATTCGACGAAGTCGCCAAAACCCACGCGAGATTTACTTCCGCGTTCATGTGACCCGAATCGATCTCCAGCGCTTTCTCCAAATGCGCCACCGCGCGTTGCGTGTCGCCGGTCTGTAACAATGCGAGCCCGAGATTATTTTGCGCGTCCGCGTCACCGGGGCGGATGCGCAACGCTTCCTCGGAATGTTCGATTGCTTCGTTCACGCGGCCGCGCCGCATCAGAAGATCGGCCAGGCTGGCGTGCGCGAAATAATTGTCCTTCGTCACCGCGATCGTATGTGTCCAGAGCGCTTCGCTGTCGCGCCAGTAAGAGGCTTGGACGCGCGCGGCGAATGCAAACGCGAGAACGACAACAACCGCCGCCGCGCTCGCAATTTGAGTTCGATAACGCCAACTCGCCAATAGATCGGCCACACCCCAGGCAATGATTAAATAAAGACCGATTTGGGGAAGATACGTATAACGATCGGCGTGCGCCTGAAGGTTGACCTGAATAATTCCAATCACCGGCAGCAACATGATCAAATACCAAAACCAGCCGACGAACAGATACGGGCGGGACTTTCGGACCGCGAAAATTGCGATCGTGATCACGACCAAGATTGCTGCGGCGACTATCGATTGCCAGATCGGCAAACCATTTTGTGGATAGGGATAAAAGACGCCGAGGTTTGTCGGCCAAATGATTTGCCAGACGTAAACGAGATAACTGACAAAGGCGTTGCCGATGCGCGCGAGAAACGGGAGTTGATCGGCGGCGCTATGTGCGGGCGCAATCCCGCGCGATGTAAGAAATGCGACGATCAACGAGAGCACAAACAGCGGCGCTTTCTCGAGGATTAATTTTGGCCAGCTGCTACTATTTTGTGATTTCTGACTTCCGATCTCTGACCCCTGATCTTTGTTCAACGGCCAGTAATCGAGCAACAAGAGGATGATCGGCGTCGTTACGAGCATCGCCTTCGAAAGCAACCCGGCCGCGAATACGATCGAGATCGTGAGATAGCGGGCGACCGCTGGTTTGCGCGTGTAATAAAAATATGCCGCGAGCGTGAGCATGAAGAAGATTCCGCTCAAAACGTCTTTGCGTTCCTCGATCCAAACGACCGATTCCGCCCGCAATGGATGAATTGCAAAGATCGCGGCGACAAACGCACTTCGCCAGATCGATCCAGTGAATTTCCGCAGCACGAGAACAAGCAAGACGACAGTTGCGGCATGAAGAACAACGTTCGTCAGATGAAACAAGCCCGGATTGAATCCGTAGAACTGGAACTCGAGCATGTGCGAGACGTTCTTGAGCGGAAACCAGTTCGTGGCCGGCCAATGGGTGAAGGCCCATTTGATCCCGTGCAACGTGAGGCCGGGATTTATCTCCGGAACTTCGTAGACGTATTCCGGGTCATCGAAGTTGATGAAGGGAAATTTGATTGCCTGCCCGAACACGAACCAAACGAGCGCGACCAGACCGACGCAAATGCCGGCGACTAGCGAACGTTCGGAAATTTTATCGCGCATTTCGCAGGTTGGGATGCCGCAGCGGGGTGCGACGCCGATAAAGATCGACATCTTCCTGGATCTGACGGGCGAGGTCCCGCACACCCTGAGCATTCGCCTGCTCCGATGCACGTCGCGCATTCTTGATCGCGTCCTCAAATTGTCCGGCTTCGGCATAAGCCGCGGCCAGAGTTCGAGTGAAGACGGGATTATTCTCGCCGGACAGCCGATTTGCTTTTTCCGCGAGCTCGACCGCTCTTGCGCCGTTTCTCAGCGCGTCATCCGGAGTGGTCGATAGGATCCAGGCAAGATTGTTCAACGAGAGAACTGAGTCCGGCTCGAGTTGGAGCGCGTTTTCGTAATGCTGCATTGCCTCGCGCAAATGTCCTTTTTGGACCAAAGCATTCCCTAAAATTGCGTGAGTACCGGCGTCGTTCGGGTGGATCGACAACGTCGTTCGATATTCCCCAATCGCGTCGTCCAATTGGCCCTTCCAAAAAAGGGCGGTAGCGAGATTGTAATGCGCGTCGGCGTAATTGGGTTGAAATTCGATCGCCTGGCGCAAATGGCCGATGGCTTCGTCGAGGCGACTCTTGCGCACGAGGACGTTGCCGATGGCGCCATGAATAAGCGCGAAACTCAAATCGTAATGTGCATGTGCGCTGCCGGAGCGAACGTCGAGCGCGGTTTGAAAATGGGAGAGCGCATTGTCCAATTCACCGCGGTCCATCAACAACATCCCGAAGTTTGTGTGGGCAACATCATTTTCTTTTGTCACCGCGAGCGTGTGTTTCCAAAGCGTTTCGCTGTCGCGCCAATAGGTCGTTTGTTTCCAGGCACAGGCGCTGAGAAGCAGCACGACGAGTATTGCCGACGCCACGAAAATTTTCCTTCGCAAGATCGATGTAGTCGCGGTCTCGGCAATCAGCCACGTCACCGCGAGATACAATCCGACTGCCGGCAAATACGTGTAGCGATCGGCGTGGCCTTGCAGACCGACTTCCACAATGCCGATGACTGGCAGCAGCATCACGAGATACCAAAGCCAGCCGACAAAGAGATAAGGACGCGTCCGCCGAAAAAGAAAAACGAACAATGTGATTGCCAAAAGAAACGCCGCGCTGCTTGCCACCTGCCAAAGTGCGAGATGATTTTCCCGATGCGGATAAAACACCGCGAGATCCGCCGGCCAGATCGTTTGCCAGATGTAGGTGACGTAACTGACAAACGCGTTTTGGAGTCGCCAGCCGAAAGGTAATTGCGCGATCGAACCGGTGGAGCGCTCTTGCAGAACGAATGTGTTGATCGACGACGCCACGGAAAGCGTCAAGAGCGGAAGTTTCTCGACAATTAATTGCCAGAATGATTTTGAATCTGGCATGCGCTGGAGCGGCCAGTAATCGAGCAAAAGCAGGATGACCGGTGTTGTGACCAGCATTGGTTTCGACATCAACCCGCACACGAACAAGATCGACATCGTCAGATAATGGCCGAGTGAGCGCGCGCGTGTGTAACGCACGTAGGTAATAAGAGTCAGAAAGAAGAAGAGCGCGCTGAGGACATCTTTGCGTTCCGCGATCCAGGCGACCGATTCGACGCGAAGCGGATGGATGGCGAAAAGCGCAGTGACGAAAGCGCTGCTCCAAATACTGGAAGTCCGGCCGGGATCGGTGGCGTTACGAAAGAAAAAGAAAAGCAAAACTGCGGCGATCGTGTGAAGCAGAACATTTGTGAAATGATGACCACCAGCTTTGAGATCGAAGAGCTGACAATCGATCATGTGTGAGATGATCGTGAACGGATGCCAGTTGCCGGTTTGAGTGTCGACGAACGCCTGCGTTAAGCCATGCCAACTCAGGCCAGCTGCGACCAACGAATTTCCATAAACATAAGTTTTGTCGTCGTAGTTTACGAAATCGTGGGCCAACGTTTGTCCGAAAACGATCCAAACCAGAACAACGATGATGCCGCAAACGGCAAGTAGCGCTAAACGCGACGTCGAGCGTGTTTTGACTGTTCGGGCACGAACCTTCATGCGAGATACGGCGGGCGACTCTTTGAGCTTACTGCGGCGGCGATTCACGATAAGGCGTTCGGGCCTGATAAAGTTCGATTTCATGCCGCAATGTGGCCGCCAATGAAGTGTTGTTTTGTCCGGTCGCCAAATCCAAGGCGTGTTGTGCGGTGTTGACGGCGTTGGAAAAATCGCCTGCCTCGGCGTAGCCCGCCGCCAACGTCCGAAGAACAATGGGCGCTTCGCCGCCCGGAAGAACTGCGGCTTTCTCCGCCAATTCAACTGCTCTCTTGCCGTCGCGGATTGTGTCCGCGGGATAGGTCGCCAGCACCCACGCAAGATTATTCAGCGCGTTCCCGTCATCCGGGTCGATTTGTAAACTTATTTCCCATTGCTCGATCCCGGCGCGGACATCCCGATTTTGAACGAGGAGCACTCCGAGATCATCATGTGTCGGGACATCGAATGGATAATCCTTAAGCGTCGTCCGGGCGTGGGCGATGGCAGCAGCGCGCGAATGCATGCGCGCATCGGTCGTTTTACCTTTCGACCATAACGCTGCCGCTAGATTTTGATGGGCGGTTTGATTGTTCGGAGTCACTGCCAGGGCATGCTCCCAAAGTGAAATGCTGTCGTGCCAATAAGTTGTTTGCTGATGGGCCAGAATGATCGAGGCCGCGATTGCGCACGCAGCCATTGAAGTCAGAACGACCCGACGATTTCGCCACTGTTGCGTCAAATCCGCGCACGTCCATGTCAGCAACATTGTGATTCCAATATGCGGTAAATAAGTGAATCGATCGGCCCGCGCCTGCAGACCGGCTTGAACGATGCCAAGCACTGGGACGAGCAGAAGTAAATACCAGAACCACCCGACGAAGACGTAAGGATGTTTTTGGCGAACGAAGATCGCGACGAGCGTAATCGCGATGACCAACGCCGCAGCCGTGACGACGATCCAAATGTTTAATTGATCGTGCGGATGGGGATAGAACACGGCCAGGTCCGTGGGCCAGAAGATTTGCCGGATATACGCGATCAAACCGACGACCGCGTTTTTGAGCCGGGGCAAAACCGGCAACTGATCCAGCGAAGCCACCGTGACCGTCTGCGCGAACAGGGTTGCGAGCGACGCGGCAGCCGAAAGAACAAATAATGGAATTTTCTCGATCGCGAGTCCTTGCCACGCACGAAAATTGTTCGCGCGCTGCAACGGCCAGTAATCCAGTAACAACAGCACGAATGGCACAGTCACAAAAGTCGCCTTCGACATTAATCCGCACGCGAGAAAGATCGACATCGTCACGTAGCGCGAGAGACTCGGCACGCGTGTGTAATGCAGGTACGCGCCGAGCGTCAGCATAAAGAAAACACCGCTGAGCACATCTTTGCGCTCCGCAACCCATGCGACGGATTCCACCCGCATGGGATGAATCGCAAAAATCGCCGCGATAAATGCGCTTCGCCAAATGCAGCCGGTCATTCCTCGGAAAACCAAAAAGAGGAGGACCGCTCCGATATTATGCAAAACGACGTTGGTGAAATGATGGCCGCCAGCCTTCAATCCATAAATCTGGCAATCCGTCATGTGACTCAGGGTCGTGAGCGGATGCCAGAGACTGGCGTGACTATGAGTTAGAAGCCATTTCAATCCGTCGATAGTGAGTCCACGACTGACCTCTGGGTTTTCGTAAACATACCGGTCGTCATCGAAATTGACGAAATCGTGACCGAGTGTTTGGCCGAAGACGACCCAGACGATCGCGGTCAGAAAAATGCAGACCGCGATCGTGATTCGGCGATCGTTTTGCGAGTTGGCTTGCGCCAGCACGGTCGGCATCGTTAAACCGGCGGCGGGAGAAGCCGCCAGCGAGCCAGCCGGAAACGCAACGCCGTCCCAAGACAACCGAGGCCGTAACGCACGCTGCGGCGAAAGTTAATCGAAGATCCTTCGGGCAAATATTTCGCCGGGCAGGTGACTTCTCCAATTTTGCAGCCGAGCCAGACGACTTGGGCGAGCATCTGATTGTCGAATACGAAATCATCGGAGTTTTGTTCGATTGGCACGCGCTCGAGCAAACTCCTCGCGAACGCGCGATAACCGGTGTGATATTCTGAAAGCTTCGCGCCGATCAAAAAATTTTCGACGAAAGTGAGGAAGCGGTTCGCGATATATTTCCACCACGGCATCCCGCCATCGAGCGCGCCGCCGCCGAGGATGCGCGAGGCGAGAACGCATGGATAAAGACCGTTCCCCACCAGCGACGCCATCGCGGGAAGAAGTTGCGGAGTGTACTGATAATCCGGGTGAATCATCACCACGATGTCGGCGCCCGCGGCGAGCGCGAGCCGATAACAGGTCTTTTGGTTGCCGCCGTAACCGCGATTTTCCGGATGCACTTCCACCTGCACGTCCTTGAGCGTGCGCGCAATCGCAACCGTTTCGTCGTGACTGGCGTCATCCACCACGATGACAAGATCGACAATCCCCTGCTCCATCACTTCGTCGTAAGTGCGTTGCAACGTGCGGGCGGCGTTATAGGCCGGCATCACGACAACAATTTTCTGGCCGCTTAACATCTTCGATTCACCAATCGACGCGCACCATCCGCATTCGGCTTCGGTTCATCAAGTCCGAATCGTGCCAAAAAAATCGCCGCTTCGAATCGCTCCGAAGCGGCGATAGATTTTCTCGGGCAAATTTTAGTCGC
>WNGJ01022196.1_pt1 | contig 12241 bp, 14 predicted proteins | sample 5400611 | NCBI WGS metagenome assembly WNGJ01 (sample SAMN13153375, study PRJNA577476) | soil metagenome | isolation source: 40 cm soil or saprolite under Garry oak tree replicate 1 | place: USA:California | collected 2016-06-15 | reverse complement strand
ATACATGCCGGCTTCTGGCCCGCGATCACGCGGCGCCAGAGTCCACCCTCGCTCTTGCCAAGGCTGCCAGCCTTGGCCGCGAGCGAGTGCGGCCTCTGGCTTGGTGCTCGCGACCCAGAAACTCGGCGGCATTACTGGAAGGGGCACTAGTGCCTTACCGGGTCCGCGGCACGTATCTCGAGTCCTGCAACTGTGACGCGCCCTGTCCTTGCCGACGAATCGACGGGCGGCCCGGCGGCTGCTCGACGCACGGAATCTGCGACGGCGCGCTCTCCTGGTCGATCGAAGACGGTGAGGCCGACGGAATCGACCTCGCCGGGCTGGGCATCGTGCTTGCGACGCGCTACAGCGACGACGCGGAGGGCTCGCCGTGGACGTTCGCGCTGTTCGTCGACGAGCGCGGCGACGCGGGCCAGCGCGAGGCGCTCGGCCGGATTTTTTCCGGCGCGCTCGGGGGCACGGTGCTCGACCACTTCCCCTGGGCGTGGAAGGCGAGCGATCCGCTCGGCGTCGAGCCGGCGCTGATCGAGATCGACCACACGCCGGGCCGCGGCTGGTTTCGGGCCGGTGAGTCGGTGCGCGTTCGCGTCTCGAAGCCCTACGCAGGCCCGGAAACCATCACGTGCGTGATCCCGGGCCACGAGCGGACAGGCCGCGAGCTTGTGGTCGACCAGCTGAGCGTCGAGACTGGTCCGCTCGACTTCGAATACCGCGGGGTCTGCGCGTACGAGTCGACGTTCGACTACGCGGGCTAGAACGCGCCCACGGCCAGCAGCACGCCGATGACCAGGGCTGGCAGCGGGACCAGAACGAGGGGAAGGTTGAAGGCCACAGCAATTCCCTTATCGGCCGCCGAGCCGCCTTGGTTGAGCCCCTGAGTGCCTACAATCGCGCCGTGTCCCATGAGGCGCTGAGCGAGGAACAGCGGGAGATCCGCGACCTGATTCGCGCTCTCTCGCGCGAGCGGATCGCGCCGCGGGCGGCCGAGATCGACAAGAGCTCCGAGTTCCCCTGGGACGTCGTCGAGCTCTTCCGCGAGCACGACCTGTTCGGGATCATGTTCGACGAGGAGTACGGCGGCGCCGGCGCGAGCGCGCTGATGACGCTCGTCGCGATCGAGGAGGTCTCGAAGGTCTGCGCGACGAGCGGCCTGATCCTGGCCGTGCAGGAGCTTGGGTCGCTGGGGATCAAGCTCGCCGGCACCGACGAACAGAAGCGGCGCTTCCTGCCGAAGCTCGCGAGCGGAGAATGGCTGCCCGCCTACGCGCTGACGGAGCCCGGCTCGGGCTCCGACTCGGCCGCGATGCGGAGCGAGGCCCGGCGCGACGGCGACCAATACGTGCTCAACGGCGCCAAGCGGTTCATCACGAACGCGGGTGTCGCAAGCGTCTACCTCGTCTTCGCGAAGACCGATCCGGACGCCGGCCATGCGGGCATCTCAGCGTTCGTCGTCGAGGCAGACACTCCCGGTTTCGAGGTCGGCCGGATCGAACCGAAGATGGGGATCAAGGGCTCGACGACCGGCGAGCTCTTCTTCAGCGACATGCGCATTCCGGCGGACAACCTGCTCGGCGAGGAAGGCGAGGGCTTCCGGATCGCGATGCGGATCCTCGACCGCTCGCGGCCGGGGATCGGCGCACAGGGGCTGGGGCTCGCGCAGGGCGCGACCGACTACGCGCTCGACTATGCAAAGTCCCGCGAGACGATGGGCAAGCCGATCGCCGAGCACCAGCTGATCGCGGCGACGCTCGCCGACATGGAGACGAAGTGCGAGGCCGGGCGCGGGCTCCTCTACAAGTGCGGGCAGCTGATCGACGACGGCGCCGAGGGGTCGGAGCTGACGAAGATCTCGGCGATGGCGAAGCTCTACTGCACGGACGTGGCGATGGAGGTCACGACCGACGCCGTCCAGATCCTCGGCGGCTACGGGTACATGCAGGAGTACCCCGTCGAGCGAATGATGCGGGACGCGAAGATCACGCAGATCTACGAGGGGACGAACCAGATCCAGCGGCTCGTGATCGCGCGGGAGATGGTCAAGGAGCAGCGCTCGTTCCTTTTGGCGGGCGTTGGATGACCGGCGATCCGCGCCGTCGTTGATCCGTCAGCCGGATTTAGACGGCCGCACGGGCAAAGCCCGCACGGCCTTTAGGCGGCGCCGGCAAGCCGGCGCCTTGGGCGTTGGCTAAGGAAGCGCCGCCCGACGCGTTCGGGAACAGCGCTCGCGAGTACGAGCTCGGACGGCCGCGGTGGCCGAAGGAGCTGATCGACCGGGTCGTCGGCGAGCTCGGGCTGACGGCGGATGCAACAGTGCTCGACCTCGGCGCAGGCACGGGCAAGCTGACCCGCGACCTCGTGCCCCGTTTCGCGCGCGTGATCGCGGTCGAGCCGGACGACGCGATGCGCGAGGTGCTCGAGGAGGTCGTGCCCGAGACAGAAGCCCTCGCGGGGCGCGGCGACGCGATTCCGCTGGCGGACGGCTCGGTCGACGCCGTGTTCACCGCCGAGGCCTTCCACTGGTACGCGAGCGACGAGAGCGTGGCCGAGATCGCCCGCGTCCTGCGTCCGGGCGGCGGGCTCGTGATCTTATGGAACGTGGAATTTGGCGATCCGGAGCCGGCCATGGGCGAGGAGGTCGACCGCGTTCTCGACGTCGCCTTCGCGAAGGGCGGCGTGCCGGGGATTGGCAAGGTGCTCTCCGGCTTCTGGCGCGAGCCGATCGCGAAGGCGCCGTTCGCTCCGCTGGGCGAAGCCGAAGTCGAGCAGACGGTCACGCGCACTCGCGATCAGTGGCTCGCGAACATGCTCTCGGTCAGCTCGATCGCCTCGCTACCGAACGCCGATCGCGAGGAGCTCGCAGCGCTGTTGCGCGAGCTCGTTCCCGACCGCGAGTACCGCTGGTCGATCCGCACCGTCGCCTACTGGACGCGGCTTGTCTGAGTACGAAGCCCGGCGGGGCAACCGCGTCGTCAGGCTGTCGAGCCCCGACCGCGTGCTCTTCCCGGACGACGGCGTCACGAAGGGCGACCTGTTCGAGTACTACCGCGAGGTCGCACCGGCGATCATTCCGCACCTTCGCGACCGGCCATTCACGATGAAGCGCTGGCGCGAGGGAATCGCGGGGCCGGCGTTCTTCCAGAAGCAGGCGCCAAAGGGCATGCCGTCCTGGCTCAAGACGCGGCAGTTCCGGACGTGGCCGCGCGAGGGCGGCTCGCGGCTCGTCGACTTTCCGCTCGTCGACGACGAGCTGGCGCTGCTCTGGATGGTCCAGTTCCATTGCATCGACATGAACGCCTGGTACTCGCGGATCGACAAACCGGACAGGCCCGACTTCGTGCTCTTCGATCTCGACCCGCCGGACGCGCGGGACGGGTTCGCGCAGGCCGTGCGAGTGGCGCATCTCGTCCGCGAGGCGCTGGAGGAGCTCGAGCTGCGCTCGTACGTGAAGACGAGCGGGGCCGACGGGATCCACGTGCTGCTGCCGATCGCGCGGCGCGCAACGTTTGGGCAGACGTACGAGTTCGCCGAGCTCCTTTCACGGAAGCTCGAAGCCGAGCATCCCGGCCTCGTGACGACGGAGTGGCTGAAGAAGAAGCGTCACGGTGTGCTCGTCGACCACCGCCAGAACGGACACGGCAAGACGATTGCGTCCGTCTATTCCGTGCGGCCGAAGCCGGGCGCGCCGGTCTCGACACCGCTCCGCTGGGAGGAGCTCACCGAGCGCGTGCGCCCGCGCGACTTCGGCCGCCGCGAGGCGCTCGACCGCGTCGCGAACCACGGCGACCTGTTCAAGCCGGTGCTGCAGGGCGGGCAGGCACTCGGGCCGGGCCTCCGACGGCTCCGTGCTTCGGGCTAGTTCTGACGCCTGCGCCGCCGGAGCAAGAGGGCGGTCGCCGCCAGGCCGACGCCCGATAACCCTGCCGCTGCCCAGGTCGTGGTTGTGGTCGTCCGTCCAGCGGGCCGGAGGTTCAGGATCGCCCTGGTCTTCCCGTTGCGATCGACGACGGCGAGCCGGCCGCCGCTGTCGCGCAAGGCGAGGTGTGACCGCCAGAGGACGATCTGGCTGGCGTGCCAGGTGAGGTCGAGGCAGATAGCGCGGCCGTGCACCGTGTCGAGTGCGTGCACGAACGGCTCGTCGCCCTCGTAGAGGGTGTAAACCCACGCACCGCCCGAGCTGGAGGTGCGGGCGAGCGGGTAGCCGCGCATGTTCGGCTCTGTGCGATCGACGATGGCGTCGGGGAGGAGTTGCTTTTGCACGAGGTCGTAAGCCCGGACGCGGTAGCGCTGGAGGTCCCTCGTGGATGTGTGCTGGACCAGATAGAGGGTGCGTCCATCCGGTGAGAGGGCGTCGAACGAGAAATCTCCAGGCAGAGCGATTCTCGCCCGGGTCCTGAGCGTCCGCGCGTCGACGACCGCCAAGCGGCTGACACTGCGAAGGATCGAGCCTCCATTGGGCGCTTCGGCAACCACGAGCACCCGGCCGTCGGACGAGAGACCGCCCACGTCTCCCTTCAAGGTGACTCCCGGGACCCCGTACGAGCCGCGGATCGAGCCGTAGCGCGTCACGGTGCCGCCGCGTAGGTTGATCCGGGCCAGCACGGTCCAGTTTCCGCCGTTCGCCGGCAGGGCCACGAAGCGGACGCCGTATGCCTTATCGGCCAGACCGTTCCAGCCTTGAGACACCCCGGGAGACGCCTGTCCGTCAGCGTGGGCGGCGTTCGGGACGACAGCGGCGACGAGGGCGGCGGCGAGCACGAAGCGAATTTTCGGCATCTCGAGCCTCCTTTTCCGAACGGGATACGCGCGAGCCCGTGAGCGGCGTCCCAGTGCTTGAATGCCGCCGTGCCGCGGGCGGTGGTCATCGGCTCAGGGCCGAACGGTCTCGCGGCGGCGATCACGCTGGCTCGAGCCGGCTTGGAGGTCGAGGTTCACGAAGCCGCGGAGCAGCTCGGCGGCGGCCTGCGGTCGGCCAAGCTGACGCTGCCTGGATTCGTCCACGACGTCTGCTCTTCGGTCCACCCGCTCGGTCTGGCTTCGCCGCTCTTCCGGACGCTCGAGCTCGACGTCGAGTGGGTCCAGCCGGGTGCGCCGGCGGCCCATCCGCTCGACGATGGGACGGCCGTCTTGCTCGAGCACAGCCTGCTGGCAACGGCGGCGGGGCTCGGCAGCGACGAGCTCGCGTACCGGCGACTGGTCGGCCCGCTGGTCGAGTCGTGGCGTGAGGTTGAGCGAGTGGTGCTCGGTCCGCATCCGGTCTCGCCCCGGACGCTGCTTCGGCTCGGCGACCGGCTGGGCGCGCGCGGACTGGCCGCGGCGCTGCGGGCGGGGCTCTCCTCGGCCCGCGCGCTTGCGGAGGGGCACTTCGCCGACGAGCGGACGCGCGCCTGGTTCGCCGGTCACGCTGCTGCCGCTCGAGCGCCGGCCGAGCGCGGGTTTCGGGCTTGCGCTGGCCGTGCTCGGGCATGTGGTGGGTTGGCCGTTTCCGCGCGGCGGCTCCCAGCGGCTCGCGGAGGCGCTGGCCGCGCAGCTGCGGGAGCTCGGCGGCGAGATTCGGACGTCGAGCCCGATCGATTCGCTGCCGCGGGCGGATGTCGTCCTCGCCGACGTCCTGCCGCGGGAGCTACTGCGGCTCGCGGCCGGACGCCTGCCCGAGCGCTATGCGCGCCGCTTGCAGTCGTATCGCCACGGCCCGGGCGCTTTCAAGCTCGACTGGGCGCTCGACGGTCCGATCCCCTGGAGCGCGGCCGAGTGCCGCCGCGCCGGCACCGTCCATCTGGGCGGCTCGCTGGACGAGATCTCGGCTTCGGAGTGGGACGCCTGGGGCGGGCGTCCCGCGGAACGGCCGTTCGTCCTGCTCGCACAGACCAGCCTCTTCGACCCGACGCGTGCACCGGCCGGCAAGCACACGGCCTGGGCGTACTGCCACGTCCCGAACGGCTCGGCGAAGGACATGACCGAGCGGATCGAGGCCCAGGTCGAGCGCTTCGCGCCCGGGTTCCGCGACCTCGTCCTCGCTCGGCACACGATGGGGCCAGCCGAGCTCGAGGCGCGTAACCGGAATCTTGTCGGCGGCGACCTGAACGCCGGAGCGATGGACCTCGGCCAGCTGCTCTTTCGGCCGGTTCGAAAGGTCGTTCCCTACCGGACGCCGCTCGAGGGTGTGTATCTCTGCTCGGCCGCTACGCCTCCCGGCGGCGGCGTCCACGGGATGTGCGGCTACTCGGCGGCGCGGGTCGCACTGAGGGACCTCGAGCGGGCGTAGGATCGGCCGGTGCTCGCCACCGACTGGGTGACGGTCTCGGCGCTTGCGACGGCCGGCGGGACGCTCGTGCTCGCTCTTGCGACATTCGCTTCGGTGCGGTCGGCCAACCGCGCCGCGCGGGTCGCCGAGCGGTCGCTCCTGGCGGGCCTGCGTCCGCTCCTGCTGCCGTCGAAGCTCGACGACCCGCCGCAGAAGATCGGCTTCGCAGACGACAAGTGGTTCCTCGCCGGGGGCGGCCGGGGGATCGCGGAGGCAGGCGAGTCGGCGATCTACCTGGCAATCCCGCTACGGAACGTCGGCTCCGGGATTGCGGTGCTGCACGGCTGGACGTTCTCCACCGTCGAGGAGCTCAGTGCGATCCTGGACTCGCACCGCGACCCCTCAGAGTTCGTGCGGCTCACACGCGACCTCTACGTTCCGGTGGGTGACGTCGGGTTCTGGCAGGGCACGTTCCGCAATCCCGAAGCGCCGGAGTTCGCAGAGGCGCGCGAAGGGATCGAGCGGCGCCTGGCCCTGATCGTAGACCTGCTCTACGGCGACCACGAGGGCGGCCAGCGGGTGATCACGAGGTTCGCGCTGCGGCCGCTCGACGGCGAAGGCTGGACAGTCACCGCCGCCCGGCACTGGAATCTCGACCGCGCGGATCCGCGCTAGCCCGGTCGTAGCGACGACGCGTCGACGACCTCGAAGTCCGAGCCCTTCACCCGCCCCAGCGTGTGCAGCTGGTCGTTCGACCAGCCCGGGCTCGGCGCGCCGCTGATGTACCAGTTCGAGCCGTTGTCGGCGAGCAGCATCCCGTAGCGCTTCAGAGCGACCAGGACGATTCGCGCCTGGCGCGGGAACGGCCGCACGTCGAAGCTCGCCTTCAACCGGACGCGGAGGCCCATCGGCGGCAGCGAAGGATCGTTCGACGAGCTCGCATAGTGCCGCGCCGGATAGACGAACGCCCGTCGCGTTCGCGCGGCCGTGAATCGCAGCGCATGGTCGATCACTCCGCGCTTGGCCTCGTCCCAGCGCGCGAGCCCGGGGAAGATCGGCAGGCCCGCGGCGTCGGCCGACGTCCAGGTCGACGGCCGGACGCGGTTCGAGCGCAGGCTCCAGGTCGCGCCGGCCCATGCGTGCCAGTTGCCCCTCGAGCGTGTGAGCCCGCCGAGCTCGTAGAGCCGGCAGGCGTCCCGGTCGACGAGCAGCGCGTGGTGGTCGCTTCCGTACTCGATGTGAACCCGCTTCGGGATTGGATAGCCGACGCGATCGCTCTCGTCTGCGTACTCGAACGACACCTTCGCCCGCGGCGTCTTGCGGGTGACAACGTCGAACGGGATTCCGATCGGGCCGCCGTCCCACGTCCCCGAGCCGAAGTCGGCGTGCAACCCCGTGTCGAGCCCCATCGAACGGATCAGCGTCGCGGAGTTCGCCGCAACTGGCAACTTGTCGACCCGGCTGTTCCAGGGATTCGATCGCGGGAAGATCGGGCAGCCCCGCGCGCTCGGCAGGCGGAGCGCGGCGGCGGAGCCGGAGAGAGCGGCGACGAAGACGGCGGCGGCGAAGACGCGGACGGCCCGCATTCGGCCTGTATCGGCGTTACTTCCCCTGCGCCTTGAGCTTCGCTTTATACGCGCGCTTCTTGGCCTGGTAGGCCTCGAGCGCCTCGGGCGAATCGACGTCACCGAGCGTTGGGTGCGTCGGCGCCAGCTCGCGTGCCGCCTCGACGCCGAACCGCTTTGCGAGCACCGCGCTGAGCGACTTGATCGTCATCTCGCCGAAGCCCGGGAGCTCCGAGAGCCGCCGGTGGAGATCGGCGCCGTCGGATGCGTCCGTCCAGATGCGCCCTGCGTCGCCGCCGTATTCACCGGTGACGATCGCCGCGATCTCCTGCACCCGCCGCGCCATGTTGCCGGGAAAGCGGTGAATCGCCGGCTTCTCGCGGAACGCCGCTTCGACTTTGGCGGGATCGGTTGCGGCGATCTTGCCCGGATCGAGGGTCCCGAGCCGCTGCTTCAGCTTCAGCGGGCCGCTGAAGGCAGTCGGCACCGGCACCTGCTGGTCGAGCGCAAAGCCCATCAGCAGCGCGAAAGGCTCGCCCGCGATCAGCCGGTCGGCCTCGTCGTTGCCGGTGTAGTGCAGCCGCTCGGGCTTTGTCTTCGTGGCCACGGCTGAGAGCCTACCCCTGCTGCTCCAACCAGCGACGGGCTTCCTCGGCCGAGCGCAGCCGCACGACCCGTGGGTCGCCGGCGAACTTGCGTGGCCAACGACGGCGGTGCCGCACCCACGATCGCAGCGTCCACGCAAACAGGGAGTCCGGGCCCCAGAAGCCGCCGCGCCAACTCTCCCTGTTGCCGCTCCAGAGCTCGACGTCGTCCCGGATTCGCGTGACCGTGCGTCGCCAGAGCCGCCGCAGCGCGACCCGCAGCGGCAGGTCGAGCCAGACGATCCGGTCAGCGGCTTCGAGGACGAGGTTGCCGAGCTTGCTCTCGTAGTTGCCGTCGATCACCCAGCCGTCCGAAGCGCCGGCCATGAACTCGCGCACCCGCGCCTGCAGCGCCTCGGCGCTGGCCTCGGTCCAGTTCGGGCCGTGGTGCACCGCGTCGATCTCCAGGTAAGGGACGCCCAGGCGCTCGGCGAGCTCACGCGAAAACGTGCTCTTGCCGGAGCCGCTGATCCCCTTGACGTTGACGCGCACGGCGCAAGCGTAGGCGGTGGCCCGGGCGCTATTGTCGGTCGCATGACCGACCCTCTCGATAAGGCGAAAGAGGTCGTCGAGTCCCTCGAGCATCCGATCGAGACGGCGAAGGAGCTCGAGAAGGAGGCGGAGGAAGGCAGCAGCGCCAGGACGCCGCTGATCGCGATCGGTGGTATCACGATCTTCGTCACTGTGGTCGTCGTGATCCTGCTCGCGATCACGATGACGCTGTATTTCGTCTACGGCGGCAAGTAGAGCGGGCTCACTCGGAGAGCGACGCGACAACGGCGTCGAGGTTCTCGCGCCAGATCTCTTCCGGGATCGGCGGCACGATGTCGTCCCAGACGGCCGCGAAGCTCCCAATCAGTTGCGGAATGCGGGCGGGACGAGCCATGAACCACCAGTGCAGGTGCTCGGAGCCGTCGCCCCAGCGGCAGACGTGGATGCGGCCGATCTCGCCGACAGCCCGAACGGCACGCTCGATGCGGCCGATCAGCACACCGCACTCCGAGGCGAGCTCGTCCGGAAGATCGCCCGGCTCTGCGTAATGCTGACGCGGCTCCAGGAGTAGGACGACCGGCAGCCCGGTCGGCCCGAGCGCCAAGAGCCGCCACCGTTCGGTGGTCCAAAGGTAGTCCTCGTCGGGCTTCGTGCAGGCGCGGCAATCCACGCCCCCTTCGCCGTATCGCGGCTCCTCGTTCTCGACCGGCGGCTGAAGGGTGCGGGGCCGTAGATCGCCGTCGAACGGAAAGGTCTCCCACTCGTGCACGGGCGGCATGTGCAGATCGTTCGCGACGCGTTCGAAGAACTGTTCGGGCGTCTCCGGCACGGCCGGCCGATGTTAACGTCGCGTCGTGGAGTGGCCCGCGTCCTTCTACGCCCTCCGCCGGGGCGAGGCGTGCCCGATGTGCACCGAGGGGAGGCCCGACGAGAACGAGTTCGGAGTACGGATCTTCGAGGGCGAAGTCGTCGACGCGTACCTCCAACGCGACGGCCGGCAACGCGGCTACACGATCGCGACCTGGCGCGGCTTTCACGTCGCGGAGCCGACCGAGTTGTCGGCCGAGGAGGCGGCGCAATACTGGCTCGAGGTGCTCGAGGTCGGCCGTGCGATCGAGGCTGCCTTCGGCGCGGTGAAGATGAACTACGAGGTGCTCGGCAACTCTCTTCCCCACCTCCATACGCACGTCATGCCGCGGTACTCGGACGATCCGCGTCCCGGCTGGCCGTTTCCGCATCCCGAGCACCGGCCGCCTCCGCATCCTGAGCACGAGTTCCGGCGCGACGTCGACGCGCTCCGGTCGGCCCTGACCGGCCGCAATTAACCTGGACACCACGAGCCCGCAAGGCTGGCTTTCGGAGGCTCTTCAGCGCCGCTCCTGCACGCTAGGCTGGGCTGGTGGAGCCGCTCGCGCCTTTCAGCCCCGAAACGCGCGCCTGGTTCGAGCGAACCTTCTCCGAGCCGACGCCCGCGCAGGCGCTCGGCTGGCCGGCGATTGCGACCGGCAAGCACACGCTGATTCAGGCGCCGACCGGCTCGGGCAAGACGCTCGCGGCCTTCCTCTACGGGATCGACAAGCTGACTCCGGAGCCCGGCCAGGGGCTGCGGCTGCTCTACGTCTCGCCGCTGAAGGCGCTCAACTACGACATCGAGCGCAACCTGCGCGGCCCTCTTGCGGGGCTTCGCTCCGAGCTGACCGTCGCGGTGCGCACCGGCGACACGCCCCAGAAGGAGCGCCAGCGGATGCTGCGCCACCCGCCCGACATCCTGATCACGACGCCGGAGTCGCTCTTCCTGATGCTGACCTCACAGGCGCGGGAGATCCTCCGCGGTGTCGAGACGCTGATCCTCGACGAAGTGCATGCCGTTGCAGGCACGAAACGGGGCGCTCACCTCGCGCTGTCGGTTGAGCGCCTGCAACGGCTAGTGGCCGAACCCGTTCAGCGGATCGGGTTGTCGGCGACCCAGCGTCCGCTGGAGGAGATCGGCCGCTTCGTCTCGGGCGGCTCCGAGATCCAGCTCGTCGATGCCGGGCGCGCCAAAGAGCTCGACCTCGAGATCGTCGTGCCGCTCGATGACATGACGGTGCCTGAGGAGGGCTCCTACAACTCGGTCTGGCCCTCGATCTACCCCGAGATCCTGAAGCTCGTCTCCGAGCACCGCTCGACGATCGTCTTCGTCAACAACCGCCGCCTCGCGGAGCGGCTGGCGCTGCGGCTGAACGAGCTCGCGAACGAGGGCGCAGACGAACCGGTCGAGATTGCGCGCGCCCATCATGGGTCGGTCGCGCGCGAGCAGCGGCTCGAGGTCGAGGAGCTGCTGAAGAAGGGCGAGATCCCATGCCTGGTCGCGACCTCGTCGCTCGAGCTCGGTATCGACATGGGCGCAGTCGACCTCGTGATCCAGGTCGAGAGCCCGAAGTCGGTCGCCCGCGGCCTGCAGCGGATCGGCCGCGCGGGCCACGAGCTCGGCGCCGTCTCGAAGGGCCGCATCTTCCCCAAGTTCCGCGCCGACCTGCTCGAGGCGGCGGTGGTCGCCAAGCAGATGCGGGAAGGCGCGATCGAGGAGACCGTGATCCCGCGCAACCCGCTCGACGTGCTCGCGCAGCAGATCGTTGCGATCTGCGCCGACGAGGAGATCGAGGTCGCAGACCTCCATCAGCTCGTCCGCCGGGCCTATCCGTTCGCCGAGCTCTCACGCGTCCAGCTCGAGAACGTCCTCGACATGCTCGCCGGCCGCTACCCGTCGGACGAATTCGCGGAGCTGCGGCCGCGGATCGTCTGGGACCGCACGGCCGGTGTCGTCCGCGGCCGCCAGGGTGCGCGCCGCCTCGCGGTCACCAACGCCGGGACGATTCCCGACCGCGGCCTCTTCGGCGTTCACCTGGTCGACGGCGGCGGCCGGGTCGGCGAGCTCGACGAGGAGATGGTGTACGAAGCTCGCGCGGGGCAGACGTTCCTGCTCGGCGCCTCGAGCTGGCGGATCGAGGAGATCACGCGCGACCGCGTGCTCGTCTCGCCGGCGCCCGGCGTACCCGGCGCGGTGCCGTTCTGGCGGGGCGAAGGCGTGGGGCGCCCCTATGAGCTAGGCGAGGCCGTTGGGGCGGTCTCCCGGGAGGTCATCGCGCTTTCGGAACCGAAAGCGCTAGAGCGGCTCCGAGGCGACCACATGCTCGACGAGCGCGCGGCAGCCAATCTCCTAGCCTTCCTGCGAGAGCAGGAAGGCGCGACCGGAACGGTTCCATCGGACCGGACCGTGGTGGTCGAGCGCTTCCGCGACGAGATCGGCGACTGGCGGC